>WNFF01005432.1_pt1 | contig 11382 bp, 8 predicted proteins | sample 5400441 | NCBI WGS metagenome assembly WNFF01 (sample SAMN13153345, study PRJNA577476) | soil metagenome | isolation source: 120 cm saprolite under Douglas fir tree site 2 hole 3 replicate 1 | place: USA:California | collected 2015-04-18
CAATGAGGCGATCCTCCTCGTGTTCAAGGCAAAGCCGCTGTTCCTGTTCATGCACCTGCTGTTCCAGAAGATCGTGTCCTACCCGCCCAACGAAGCGGCGCCCGGCCACGAGGATTTCCGCCCGCCGAAGGATTTGTGATGCCAGCGTCATGCCCGCGCTTGTCGCGGGCATCCACGTCTTTCTAAGCAGGATTCGGCCGGCTGGCCAACGGATGGGCAACCAAAACAGCTATCGTCGACGCGATCCGGAACCTCGATCCGTTGGGCAGCCCGGGAATCTCTGCTTAGCAGGCTTTCAGCTAAAAGACGTGGATGGCCGGGACAAGCCTGGTCAAGCCCGGCCATGACTCCTATTTGAAAATGAACGCAAACCGCGGGTGGCGGCACTAACTTTCGTGCATTTTGAAATTTCCAGGCTGCCGACGGCATTCCCCCTCCCTACCCTCCCCGCCAGCGGGGGAGGGTAGGGAGGGGGAATGCAGCAGGCGCGGCTCGCATCGGCCGAATTGGAGGAAATCAGTTATGACAGACTGGGGCGGCTCACCGCGGAACATCAATCTCAATCTGCCCACCGACTATCTCTTTAAGCCCACGGCGAAATTCGTGGACTGGCTGGAGCGCAACACCACCTCGCTGCGCATGTTGACAGAGGATCAGATCATCCAAAGGGCACGCGCAGCTTTGGGACCCGACCTGGCGCGACTGAACAACGGCGATCTCGCCGCCCAAATTCGCGAGTGGGCCAAATCCCATGGTTTCGTGGTGGCGGGCAGCGGCGGGTCCGCTCCGATACGCGCCGGCGACCCCGAGGTGGTGGATCGCTTGAAGAAACTCTTCGCGTCCATCCCGACTGAGGTGAAGTGGCTCTACGCCGGCGGCGACAGCGTCGCGATCAACATGTCGGGCTTCACCGCGACTGTCAATTCAGGACAGACACGATCCACCCTTTCGCTCGGCTGGAACGAAACTCTCCAATTCAAAACTCAAACTTCAGGTATGACGTTTGCTGCTTCGATTGGACCGCAGAACTGGAGTTTGACCTTCACGATGGGCCGCATGGCGCCGAACATCTCCGATCTCGAGTCGATCTTCAAGAAAGGCGAGGCCGCGATGCGTGGGGTCTTGTCGAATCTCGACAAGGTCGACTTCCGCGATCCGGGCAAAACGAAGACTCAGTTCTCTCCTTACCTCGACCTGCAGGGAGGCGTTCCCGGAGCGCCGGGCGCCGGTAGCGTGAGCGGCGGGGTGGGGTTGACGGTCCTGTTTTGATGGCAACGAGGAACAGCAGATGAGCAAAATTCTCGATGAACGCGATTTCGCCCACGTGGGCAGCAAGACCGCAAGCCTGCGCGTCGAGGACATCGCTGCATCGCAGGAATTCCGCAAGATGTACGAGACGTTGCCCAACGTCGTCAGCGCCGACGAGATGCCCTGGGAGCGCTCGCCGGACGGGCTCATCAAGCACCTGGTTCATCACAAGATGAACACGCGGGAGCGCTGCGTCGAGGCCTATATGCAGTTCCTCAAGCCCGGCGAGCGCTCCGGCAAGCACCGCCACATGTGGGAGGAAGTGCTGTTCTGCGTCGAGGGCTCCGGCTACGACCTGCACTGGGACCTGAATTTCGACTGCCTCGATGCCTTCGAATGGCAGTGGGCGAACGAGCCGAAGAAATTCACGTGGGAACGGGGCGACTTCATCTACGTGCCGCCGTTCACCATTCACCAGCATTACAACGACCATGCGACGTCGGAGGCGCGGTTGATCGTGATCTCCAACCGCATGGTCAAGGAAATGGGCTTCGACTGGTTCGACCAGATCGAGAATGCGCCGGGGTTCTAAGCCTTGTCGTCGTCATACGGGCTCAAGTCCTGGCTCGCCAATGGAAGCGGCGCAAGGCTTAGGGGGCGTTCTCGCTGCACGACAAGACCAATCAGGCGACGTACGGGTCCATTCCTTTCGTCACACATCTGTCACATTTCGAAGCGAAAGCGGCCAACTTGTCGCCGTGGCCTTTTCGCAACACCGCGACCTTTTCTCATTTGGCCCGCGTTCGAGATCGCCCAACCGATTGAGTTGGTTTCATTTTTCATTATCTACGTTTCGGTTGGTCCGACTTCCGACTCAGTTAACACGAAATTTAGACGCAATTTCCGAACATACGTGACCTACTTGGGCAAGTTGGCGTGAATCTGAAAATTTGCATTTGTTAGTTTGGTTTTGATGGGGGGCCAGCATGAAGTTGACGAGAGTACTCGGCCGGAGTGTGTTCGCTTTTTTGTTCGGTTATGCGATTTTTGGCAGCGTTGAGGTTGCTCAGGCGCAGGCAATCTGCGGTTGTGATTCAAATCACTTCAGTATTGGACGTGGACTCTGCTGTCCCAAAGGTACTAGCCCTGATGGTAACACGTGCTTCGGGGACGAGTCTTCCACCCCCGCGACTCCTGAGGTCTGCAGGGCTGCAACTCCTCAGATCGGCCAAATAGCCGCCGCCCAGCAGCAGCTCTCCTTCTCCACCGTTGCTGGTGTGCTCCGCACGAGGCGCGATCAGCTGCAGGGACCGCTCGGATCGAATCCCACCTCTCCGCTCATGGGATATTCCACGTTCAATCTTGACGAGAGCTTTCGCCTGTTAGGCTATGCACCGGGCGCCGACAGGAATCCAATCTACGGCGCCGACAAGAATCCGCTCTACAAGGCTCCTCCGGCGCCCCCGATGGCCGCCGGTCCCACATGGGCAACCTGGGTCGAGGGAGTCGGCGACTGGGAAAAACGAAGCGCGCTGAATGCAAATGATATCGGGCGCACCCAGGACACATACGGCATCCATGCAGGCCTGGATGCGACTTGGAAAAACGCTTGGCTACCCGGCGATTTCGTCGTGGCCGGCTTGGTGACCAATTGGACATCGAGCCGCATCAGTTTGTCCGGCAGTCCCGCAACGCTGCGATTGGAAGGACCGGGCGTCGGGCTTTACTCGATGTATATCAACGGCCCGTGGTCGGCAGACCTTGTCGGGAAGCTGGATTTCTTGACCCTCAAGGAAGACTTCGCCGGCCTTGCGCCCAATGGCTCCATTGGGGTGACGAATGCGGGCATCAGCGGAAATGTGCAGTACAAGAATAAGTTTGGGGCGAGCTTTCTCGAACCCACCATGGGCTTCAGCTTTACGCGCACCATGTTCGGCGACAATGCGGCTCTGATGAGCCTCCAGGATGGGTCCACGCTGCGGCTGCAGGCCGGCGCGCGGTTCGGCACAGCGTTTACTGCCAATGGCATCAGCTTCGAACCCACTCTGGCGCTGCTCGCCTACAGCAACGTGATCGCGGATGGAACGAGTGTCGCGACCGTGCCGGTCGCGGTGCCGGTCACGCCCACCGACCAGGGCCTCGTCCGAGGGGAGGTCGATCCGGAGTTGAACCTGGATTTCAACAACGGCTACACGGCCTACGTCAGGGGATCGGTTCGGTTCGGCAGCGAGTTGGTCGGGGGTTCCGCCAAGGTAGGGCTGCGGAAGCAGTTTTGAGCTGATCAAGGCCCTGCGACCGGGATAAATCCTGTCGCTGGCTTAGTGGCCCCTGGTCCCGCCTGTCAGAATAGGGTGGGTAAAGGCGCGCTCTTCGCGCCGTGCCCCACCCCCTCCCTACCCTCCCCCGCTTGGTGGGGGAGGGTAGGAGGGGCAACGGGGTAGCACGCGGAGCGTGTCACCGCCGGCCCCGTCGGCTTTGCCCGCCCTACTCAGAGCGCACCCGGCATAATCCGGCGGCGAGCATTAAGAATGCTTTGGCCTTGGTGGTAAAATAAGAATATCATATTCGCGTCTTATTGAAAAAATGAACGCGAACCGACGGTGGCGGTACTAACTCTCATGCCTTTGAAGTTTCCCGGCCGCCGGCGACCTGTCGCGGCCAGGCGACGAACCTCGGGACGATGTCAGTCATGCTAAAGCGCCACTTGCCGTCTTTGTTGTTGCCGGTCCTGATTGCTGCCGTGCTTGCGTTGTCGGTTCGGGCCGATGCGCAAACACGGATCGCACTTGTCATTGGAAACAGCGCCTACCAGAAGGTGGCGAACCTCGCGAATCCCGCTCATGACGCCCAGGACGTCTCCGAATCCCTGAAGCGGCTAGGATTCACCGTCAATACAGTCACCGACGCCGATTTCGATGGGTTTCGACGCGCGCTGCGGGATTTCGGTCGAATGGCGCCGAATGCCGACATGGCGGTTTTTTATTTTGCCGGTCATGGCGTCGAGATCGACGGCAACAATTGGTTGTTGCCGACGGATGCAGAGCTCAAGAGCGACGTCGATACCCGTACCGAGGCGATCGGTCTGCGGTCTGCCATAGACGCCGTAGCCGCGGCCAAGACCTTAGGCTTGGTGATATTGGACGCGTGCCGGAATAATCCATTTTCCACCATGAGGAGAGCCGCCACGCGAAGCGTGCAGATGCTCGGCCTTGCGCCCGTGGCGCCGGCCGACAACGTGCTCGTCGCCTATGCGGCGCGGGACGGCACCGTGGCCGCCGATGGAGCCGGGCGCAACAGCCCTTACGCCGCTGCGCTCCTTAAGCACATCGAGACGCCCGGGCTCGAGGTCGATTTCCTGTTCAGGAACGTTCGCGACGATGTGATGGCCGCGACGAAGAACGAACAGCAGCCGTTCGTTTACGGATCGCTCTCGAGCACCGAGATCTATTTCAAGGCGGCGCCGGTGCGCCCGGCCACCGCTGGCGACGCAACGCCGCCACCCGACGCGGGGGAAATTGCGTGGTCGTTTCTCCGTGCAACCAATGATGTCTCGACCCTGACCCGGTTTGTCGACCGCTTTCCCGAGAGCTCCCGCGTCTCCGACGCCAAGGTGCGAATCGCGTCGCTTGCCACGGCGCCCGCGCCGGGCGCGACCGACGTCCCGTTGCCGCCCCCCGGCCAAGTTGTGGCGTTTGCCGACACCGAATTTGCGCAGGCGGAAAAAGCCGTCGCGCGACGGTTCGTGCGCGACACTCCTGCCGTCGAGCAGGCTTGGGACGTCATCAAGGAGACCAAAGATCATACGGTGATACGTCATTTCGTCGATCGGTTTCCGAGTAAGCAGCGGCGCGTTGTCGCCGACACCCGTTTGGCCGCTCTCGGGCAGAAGCCGATCACCGTTCACGTCGCAGCCCCGCAGCTTTTGGATGTAGATGCAGACGTCTTCGCCATGGCGACGGCCGACCCTGATGTCCTTGAATGCTTCCGACGCGGCGACCAGACCGCCGACGCGTGTCAGAGGGCAGTCCAGCGGTTCCCGGACATCGGGCACTTCGCCGAGGACATCCGTTTCACCCTTGGCTTCTGTCAGGCGATGGGAAATCCGGGCGGATGCGTGCCCACCGTCAAGACCGCGTGGAATTTTCCCAGCGCGAATTCAAGCGGCGGTGCGTCCACCGGCGGTGGAGCTAGCGGCGGTGGCGCCGGGACTGGCGGCGGTGGAACTGGCGGTGGCGGGACTGGCGGCGGTGCCGGAACCGGCGGTGGCGGTGGAACCGGCGGTGGCGGCGGAAAGGAACGCAAGGGCCACGGCCATGGCCAGCCAGCAGTTGCCAAAGGCGTCATTGGCAAGGGGGTCGCTGCAATCTCCGGCTCTGACGGCAGCAACCAGCACCACCATTATGGCAGCGGAGTAGGAAAGTATCACCCCTCTGAAGCTTTGAAGCTTCAGCAAGGCGGCGGCGCGAACCCCTCCACGGCAGACGTCAAAGTGACAGGCATCAAGGCCACAGGCCTCAAGGTCACAGGTGTCACAACCGGCATCAAGACGCCGACGATTACCACCCCTGCGGTGAAGACGCCGGACGTGAAGGTCAATGTGAGGGTCCCCACTCCCAACATCAGGGTTCCCACCATTGCGATCCACTGATCCAAGGGGCTCGGCGTGGAGATCGGGCGATGGACAGCGACGGTGACATCCGCTTCAACGGGAGCCGGATTGGCATGTCACGGCGATTGGCGATTTGCACGGCCAACCGGAAGGCGACGGCGCGTACGCTGTGGGCGACGACACTAGCGTTGGCTTTGGCAGCGTTTTCCGGTGTATGGGACGGCTGCGCGTATGCACAAAATCGCGTTGCGCTCATCGTCGGCAACGGCAACTACCAGAATGTGCCGCCGCTCCCCACCACGTCGAACGATGCCGGGGACATCGCACAATCGTTCGAACGTTTAGGATTCGCGACCACCAAGCTGTTCAACGCGTCATATGACGATTTTCGGCGGGCGATTCGAAAGTTCAACGAACTCACGCAAAATGCCGACATCGCGGTCGTTTATTTCGGCGGACACGGGCTCGAAACGGGCGGCGAGAACTGGTTGCTTCCAGTCGATGCAGATTTGCGCACCGATCTTGACATTGCCCAGGAGGCGATCGGCCTGAACGGCCTCATGCAGTCGGTCGGCCGCGTCGCCGTTCTCGGCATGGTCATCGTCGATGCCAGTCGCAACAATCCGTTCGCGGCACGAATGCAGCGCACCGGTCAAACCCGCTCCGTCGACCGCGGGCTGGCCAGAGTCGAGCCGACTCAGAACGTGCTTGTCGCCTACGCGTCGAAGGACGGCACCACGAACGAAGACCGAGGCGGTCGTAACAGTCCTTATGCGGCTGCGCTGTTGAAGTATTTGGAATCGCCAGGTCTCGACATCAATTTCATGTTCAGGAAGGTTCGTGACGACGTGCTGTCGCACACGAATCGAAGGCAACAGCCGTTTGTGTACGGATCGCTGCCAAACAAGCCGATCTACCTTAAGGAGCGCTCGATTTCGCTTCCGCCGGTCGAGGTCAAGAACGAAGTCCTGCCGGCCGACGAGACGATCTGGTCGACCATCAAGGATTCGACGGACAAGAGCCTGTTCCTCGATTTCCTGAATAAGTTTCCTTCCAGCGTCCACGCTAAAGAAGCAGGCGCAAAGCTGAAATCTCTTGACACGACGCTCGTTGTCGCGTCACGCCAAACCAATCCGCTATCGAACGACACTGGCAACGCGATAGCTGACTGTGATCGCCTTGCCGCGTCGCCTCTTGATAGCGGGCGACCGAAGGACAGCGCAGGGGTCGAGTTAAGCAAAATCCCGGTTGTTGCGGCCGAGCGTGCCTGCGACGAAGCGATGCGGCGCTCTCCTGAGGTGGCGAGATTTCCGTTTCAGGCGGCCAGAGTCGCAATTGCGCGAGCTAACTACCCGGCGGCCCGCGACCTTTATGAGAAGGCGAGCGCGCTCGGCAGTTCGCTTGCCATGTATAGTCTTGGGTTGCTCTATGCCGAAGGGAAGACCGTACCGTTGGACTACACCGAGGCGCGCCGATGGTACACGAAAGCGGTCGCGCTAAACTCCGCCTTTGCCATGCCCGAGCTTGCGGCGCTCTACGAGAATGGACTTGGAGGTCCCCAAGACCCTGCGGAAGCATTACGTCTCTATCGGGCAGCCGCCACCGCGGGCGACCGGGTGAGCATGACCAAGGTCGGGAATTTCTACGAAGCCGGGTTTGGCGTTCGGCAAGACTATGCCGAAGCGATCCGCTGGTACAAAAGAAGTGCCGACCGCGGCGACGCGGGTGCCATGAGGCAATTAGCCAAATTATACGAGAGCGGGCGGGGCGTTGCCAAAAACGCAGCCGAGTCCCGGCAGTGGAGCGCAAAGGCAGCGAAACGCGAAGCCAGTTCTTCCCGATGAGCGCGCAGTGGCGAAACCTGGCAACCACATCGATGGTCCCGCGGAAGCCGGTCGTGGTTTCTAAAAAGAGTCCGAAGAGTCCGAATCGCCGTCTTTGCTGTTAGCTATGATAAATCTCGGGACCGACGGTGCTTGATACATGTGCGGTTCTCGTCTCATCGGGAGCCGTACCCCAAATGAACCCAATCGCCCGCTGGATCGAACGGATCGTCTTCAGCAGCCGCTGGCTGGTGGTACCGTTCTTGTTCGGGCTGATCGTCGGCCTCGCCGCCCTGATCTTCAAATTTGGCGTGAAGCTCGTCGAATTCGCGCTGCACGTCCAAGCCGCTGACTCAACTGAGACTATCACCGGCCTGCTCGGCCTCGTTGATCTCACGCTCACCGCCAATCTGGTCGTGATCGTCATCTGTTCAAGCTACGAGAACTTCGTGGCGCCGATCGACTACGCCGAACACCCGAACTGGCCGCCCGGTCTGGTCCGCATCGGATTCGCGGGCCTCAAGCAGAAGCTGCTCGGCTCCATCGTCGCGATCGCGGCGGTCAATGTCCTGGAATGGTTTGCCGACATCGATCGGCAGGCCGACAGCGTGAAGCTCGGCTGGGTGGTGGCGATCCTGCTCACGTTCGCGGTCGCCATGCTGCTTCTCGCCATCGCAGATCGTGTCAGCAGCGAGGGCAGCGAGCATTAGGCTGGTCGCCGGCTATCGGCGCCGCCGACCCGCGCGGCTTACATCGGAAAAGGCCCCGGTCACATCATTCGCCGTCACGGCAATATGGCGAATGCCCGCGCCGGAAAGCCGAGGCCGTCCTTGACCTTCGGCCACATCACCACGATGAGCGCACCTTTGGCCGGCACTTGATCGAGGTTCGCCATGACCTCGATCTGGAAATGGCCCTGCTGCAACATGTAGGTCTCCGACTCCATCTTTTCGGTCGTGTCGGTGTCCATGGACTCATGACCGATCGCCGTCACGCCGCGCTTCTCGACCAGGAACTTGACGGCTTCCAGCGACCAGGCCGGGAATTCGCTGCGTTTGAAGCGCTCCGGATTGGTATCCCAGTCCTTGTACATGTCGGTGCGCAGCGCCGCGAAAGCGCCTTTGGGGACGCGCCCGTGCGCTTTCTCCCAGGCTATAAGGTCGGCGACCGAGAAAGCGTGATTCGGGTCCTTGGCGAGAAAACGCGTGTCGTCGAGCACCACCAGCGGCAGAATCATCTGCTTCACCGGGATCTTATCCATGGTTACGCCGTTCTCTGCAAAATGCGCGGGCGGATCCACGTGAGTACCGTACTGGCCGACCATTTCGTAGAAGGTGGTGCGGAAGCCGTCCTTCGGGATGGTATAGGGCTCGCGCGTCTTGGGATCGGCCGCCGGCGTCATCCTGGCCTGGCCGAAGCCCGACCAAACCGGCGTGTCGGGCGCGAAACTGTGGGTCAGGTCGACGAACCCCTTTCCCGCGATCGTGCGGTAGGCGCGATCGAGATCGCTGGCGGCGCGCACGCTCGAGCTCAAACCGATATCGACGGCGGCAGCGACAAGAAGCATGACGAAGCGGACGGATATCGCACGAGGCGACTTGGCATGAGGCATCGGCGCAGCTCCCCTTCTAGCCGATAGGAAACGACCGCTCCTTTTATACCCTCCTCCGCTTGCGGGGGAGGGTAAGATCGCCGCGGCCGCTGCGACCGCCCGCGGGCTGGCTTCGTTTTACAAATCTCGTGCTATACGCATCGCTGCGCCATCGTTCACCCATAGCACCATGCACCACTTCGCCTATCGCGCCGGCGTGCTTCACGCCGAAGATGTCCCTCTCGACCGCATTGCGGCCGAGGTCGGCACGCCGTTCTACTGCTATTCCACCGCTACCCTGACGCGGCACTACAAGGTGTTCGCCGGCGCCTTCGCGGACGTGCGCGCGCTCGTCTGCTACGCCATGAAGGCGAATTCCAACCAGGCGGTGATCGCAACGCTGGCAAGGCTCGGCGCCGGCGCCGACGTGGTGTCGGGAGGGGAATTGGCGCGGGCTCTCGCGGCGGGCGTTGCGCCGGACAAGATCATGTTCTCCGGCATCGGCAAGACCGAAGGCGAGCTTGCCGCCGCCGTCGACGCCGGCATCCTGTGCGTGAACGTTGAATCCGAACCCGAGCTCGAACTGCTCTCCGCGATCGCGGCGAGCAGGGGCCGCCGTACCGCGATCTCGCTGCGGGTCAATCCGGATGTGGACGCCAGAACGCATGCCAAGATCGCGACCGGCAAATCCGAAAACAAGTTCGGCATTCCGATCAGCGGTGCCCGCGCGATCTATGCGCATGCGGCCAAACTGCCGGGCGTGCGGGTCGCGGGCGTCGACATGCATATCGGCAGCCAGATCACGCAGCTGCAACCCTTCGATGATGCCTTTGTGCTGCTGTCCGATTTCGTGCGCACGCTGCGCGCCGACGGGCATGAGATTGAACACGTCGATCTCGGCGGCGGCCTCGGCATTCCGTATCGCCACGACAACGAGCCGCCGCCGGACCCGGCCGCCTATGCGCAGGTGGTCAAGCGCGCCACGCGTGCGCTCGATTGCATTCTTATTTTTGAGCCGGGCCGCCTGATTGTGGGCAATGCCGGCATCATGGCGACACGTGTCCTGTACGTTAAGCGCAACCGGGCAGACCCTTCGACCAAGACCTTCATCATCGTCGATGCCGCCATGAACGATCTCATCCGGCCGACCCTCTATGAAGCCCATCACGATATCATCCCGGTCAAGGAGCCGATGGCCGGCGCTTGGCGCACCGTCGCCGACGTGGTCGGGCCGGTCTGCGAATCCGGCGATTTCCTCGCGCTCGACCGCGAATTGGTCGAGCCCGCGCCGGGTGATCTCCTGGCCGTGATGACGGCCGGCGCCTACGGGGCCGTGCAGGCCGGAACCTACAATACGCGGCCGCTGATCCCGGAAGTTATGGTAAGGGGCGACCGTTTTGCCGTCGTGCGGCCCCGCATCGAAGTCGCAGAGCTCATTAGCCGCGATCGCATACCGGACTGGGAGTGAGCCGTAACCGTCCGTCAGGCCACGACTTTACGCGTTGCCGGTGCGATTCTGCTGCGCGTTTCCCGATAAATTGGCCGGAACTTTGCACGTAGCTGTGCTATATTTCTTTTTATTGGCGTTGTTCTGTGTGAGGATACTCGCCAGTTTTAGAAGAGATCTGGGAGACGTCGTGTGACCGAGGCCAGCAACGTGAACGATGCGTCGCGCCTGCCGGATGCAGGCGATAACCTGGAGCGGGCGCTGCGCCGGGCGCGATGGACCGGCTTCTGGGAGCGGCTGTGGCCGCCGATTGCGACGCTCGCCACCGCGGTCGGAATTTTCCTCGCCGTCTCATGGCTCGGCTTGTGGCTATGGCTGCCGCCGATCGGACGGGCTATCGCGCTGTGCGGATTCGCGTTGCTGACCGTAGCCGCGTGCGTGCCGTTCATTCGTGTACGATTCCCCTCTCGCTACGACGGGCTGCGCCGCCTCGACCGCAACACCGGTCTTCTCCACCGTCCCGCCACGGCGATGAGCGATGAACTTGCGACCCCGAACTCCGACCCATGGTCGACGGCCCTGTGGCGCGCCCATGTGGAGCGCGCCCTGTTGGCGGCGCGCACGCTCAGGGCCGGCCGTCCCGCGCCCCGTCTCGACCTGCGTG
>WNFF01009205.1_pt1 | contig 11382 bp, 12 predicted proteins | sample 5400441 | NCBI WGS metagenome assembly WNFF01 (sample SAMN13153345, study PRJNA577476) | soil metagenome | isolation source: 120 cm saprolite under Douglas fir tree site 2 hole 3 replicate 1 | place: USA:California | collected 2015-04-18
CGAAGGCGAGGCGCTGCGCGAGGCCGCCGGCTACCATCCGCCGACGAAGGAGTAAAGTTCTCGATCGTCATGGTCTTCAGGCAGCTCTTCGATCCGCAGTCCTCTACATACACCTACCTCCTCGCCGACGCCGCGTCGCGCGAGGCGGTGCTGATCGATCCGGTGTTCGAGCAGGCGCGGCGCGACGTCGCGCTCGTCGAGGAGCTGGGCCTCAGGCTGTCGTGGACGCTGGAGACGCATCTGCACGCCGACCACGTCACCGGCGCCTGGCTGCTGAAGCAAAGGCTCGGCAGCCGCATCGCGCTGTCGCGCGCGAGCGGTGCGCACGGCGCCGACCGCTACCTCGAGCCCGGGGAGGAAATCCGCTTTGGCGGAAGGTGCCTCGAAGCGCGCGCGACCCCCGGCCACACCAGCGGCTGCGTGAGCTACGTGCTCGACGACCGCTCGATGGCCTTTTCGGGCGACGCGCTCCTCATCCGCGGCTGCGGCCGCACCGACTTCCAGGAAGGCGACCCGTGCACGCTGTTCCGCTCGGTGCGCGAGCAGATCTTCTCGCTGCCGGAGAGCTGCCTGATCTATCCCGGGCATGACTACCGCGGCCTGACCGTCACCAGCGTCGGCGAGGAGAAGCTGTACAACCCGCGCCTCGGGGAGTCGATCGGCGAGCAGGACTTCGTCGGCTACATGAAGCACCTCGGCCTGGCCCATCCGCAGCAGATGGACGTCGCCGTCTCGGCCAACATGAACTGCGGCAAGCCGCAAAAGACGGCGACCCTGGATCCCGACTGGGCGCCGCTCACCTACACGTTCGCCGGCATCTGGGAGGTTCAGCCCCACTGGCTGGAGGAGCACCTGCGCGACGTGCAGATCGTGGATGTGCGCGAGCCCGACGAGTTCAACGGACCGCTCGGCCATGTGCCGGGAGCGAGCCTGATCCCCCTGGGCAGGCTGCTGAACGATGCCGAAAGACTTTCAAAAGAGAAACCCGTGGTGACCGTCTGCCGCTCCGGAGCGCGCTCGGCGCAGGCCAGCGTGCTGCTCGGAAAGGCGGGGTTCGGGAAAGTCGCGAATCTGTCCGGCGGCATGCTGCGCTGGCGGGCTCAGCGCTTTACCGTGGAAGGCGGCAGCGACTAGTTGAGCTCCATCGCCCGGGGCTCATGGGAAAATCCCAACCTCCATGAGCGTACGAACACGTTTCGCGCCGAGCCCGACCGGCTACCTCCACATCGGCGGTGCGCGCACCGCGCTTTTCTCGTGGGCCTACGCGCGGCGCCACGGCGGCAAATTCATCCTGCGCGTCGAGGACACCGATCTCGAGCGCTCGACCGGGGAATCGGTGAACGCGATCCTCGAGGGCATGAAGTGGCTCGGCCTCGACTGGGACGAAGGGCCCTTCTTCCAGATGCAGCGCCTGGCGCGCTACCGCGAAGTCGCCGATCAGCTGATCGCCTCGGGCCATGCCTATTACGACTATATGTCGCGCGAGGAGCTCGAAGCGCTGCGAAAGGAACAGCTCGCAAGAGGGGAAAAACCGCGCTACGATGGCCGCTGGCGGCCCGAGCGCGCAAAAGGCGAGACGCCGCCGGACCGCCCGCCGGTGATTCGCTTCCGCACGCCGGAGGAGGGCGAGCTCGGCTGGAACGACCTGGTGAAGGGCCCGATCGTGTTCCCGAACAGCGAGCTCGACGACCTGGTGCTGCTGCGCGCCGACGGCGTGCCGACCTACAACTTCGGCGTGGTGGTCGACGACCTCGACATGGACATCACGCACGTCATCCGCGGCGACGATCATGTGAACAACACGCCGCGCCAGATCCACATCTTCAATGCGTTGAAGAAGAAGCTGCCTTACTTCGCCCACGTGCCGATGATCCTCGGCGCCGACGGCGAGCGGCTCTCCAAGCGCCACGGCGCGGTCAGCGTGATGCAATACCGCGACGAGGGCTATTTGCCCGAAGCGGTCGTGAACTATCTTGCCCGTCTGGGCTGGTCTCACGGCGACGAGGAGATGTTCTCGAAAGAATCCTTTATTTCCTGGTTTGACCTGGAGCACGTCTCGCGCTCGCCGGCGCAGTTCAACCCGGAGAAGCTCGCCTGGCTCAACCAGCAATACCTCAAGGCGGCGCCGGACGCGCGCCTCGCCCCCCTCGTCGAGGCCGAGCTGAAAAGGAGAGGCGTTTCCGTCGAAAACGGACCGCCGCCGGAACGCGTGATCGCCTTGCTCAAGGAGCGCGCCAGCACGATCGCGCAGCTCGCCGACGAGGCGATGCTCTTCTACCGCTGGACGGGCGAAGCGACGATCGAGCTCGAGGAGAACGTTTCGAAGGCGCTGCGCATGCTGAAGGCGAGGCTCGCCACCGTGCCGTGGAGCCGCGCCGCGATCAACGACGCGATCAAGGAGGTGATCAAGTCGAGCGGCCTCAAGATGCCTCAGCTGGCGATGCCGCTGCGGCTGCTGCTCACCGGCCGAGCGCAGACGCCGTCGATCGACGCGGTGCTCGAGCTGCTCGGACGCGAGACCGTGCTCCTGCGCCTTGCGCATCACCTGGAAACCGACTGAAGGGAGGAAGGATGCTCCGATGCGGCGTAATACTTTTCATTCTTGCCGTCGCCGGCGCCGCGCGCGCCGATGTCGAGCCGGGCAACTGGGAAGTGTCCATCACGACTTCGGTGCCGGGCACGCCGGGCGAGATCGGGCCCGTCGTGCGCACGCGATGCCTGAGCGCCGACGACGCGCGCGATCCGAGCCGCGTGCTGGGACCGGGCGGCGGCTGCGAGTTCACCAACCGCCGCGATGACGGCAGCGTGTACACGTTCGCCATCGTTTGCAGCGGGCAGATGCCGATGCGCGGCGTGGGCAGCGTGCGCTACGGCGCGGCCTCGATGGAGGCGGATCTCGAGCTGTCGGGGGACGCCGGCGGACAGAGTTTCGCCACGCGCTCGCATGTGTCCGCGCATCGCGTCGGCCCCTGCAACTTGTAATCAAAGGGCGCTATAATTCGCGCCCTCGGTCGGGGGTATAGCTCAGCTGGGAGAGCGCTTGCATGGCATGCAAGAGGTCACCGGTTCGATCCCGGTTACCTCCACCAACCCCGAATCGTTGCAGCAGAAGTCCCCATCGTCTAGAGGCCTAGGACATCGCCCTTTCACGGCGGTAACCGGGGTTCGAATCCCCGTGGGGACGCCATCTCCGTTAGATTAGACTGACCGGCACTCTGGCACGAGGGGGTTATGAGAGTCGAAACATTTGCATTGTTCTCCGGTATCGCGTATCTCGCCGCCGGGCTGCTCGGCCTGGTCCCGGGAGGGCTGATGCCGGCGCCCGCGGATGCGCCACCGATCCACGTCACTCTCTTCCACGGCTACCTGCTTGGCCTGTTCCCCGTGAATGTCCTGCACAGTGCCGTGCATTTTGCGATTGGCGTCTGGGGTATCGTGGCCGGGCGCGGCATGACGAGCCCGAAGGTCTACGCCCGCTCGCTCGCCATCTTCTACGGCGCGCTAGCCGCGATGGGCGGCATCCCCGGCTTGGACACCCTCTTCGGGCTGCTGCCGATCCATGGGCACGACATCTGGCTGCATGCTGGTACGGCCGCGCTCGCCGCATACTTCGGCTGGCGCTCCGCGGCTTCAGTCGAGCGCCGCGCCGGCGCCATGCCCGAACGCAGGGAGCAGGCGCTGCCTCTCGCGCCCGAGCGCCGCTCGCGCCCCGATCGCCGGCTACCGGGCAGCGAGGTGTAGACCGTTGTCGTGAAATGCTGATATCACGGTTCTAAGCCAAAGCCGCCGCGCGCGGCATGAACGTCTGCAAGGCCTGCACCTGCCTGGTCAACGGAAGCGCGGTCACGACCTGCTCGACCACGGTCTCGTCGGTGCAGGGCGCGGAGGTCACGACCATCGAAGGGCTCGCCAACGGCGCCCCGCTGCAAGGCGGCAGCCGAACACATGCCGTAGCAGGTCCGCGCGCTCGCGCCGCACGCTCGAATAGCCCGGCGAAGGCCGCATTGCTTCGCCTGGCGAGCGCGCGTACCCTCTAAGTACCAAAAGGGGGGATACACAATGAAAAACACCGGTCTCATCTGTGTCGCTGCGTCGATGGTCCTCTTGGCGGCGTGCACTCCGAGGCTCCTCACACCGGGGACGAATCCGGAAACAAGCATCTCCGTTGTCCAGGGCAACTCGGGCGCCTTCTACATCGTCGTCGACCAGGATCCGATCGTCCTCAGGAAAAAGGGGAGATACAAGATCACATGGAAAGTCGACACCGCCGGCTACACGTTCCATCCGACAGACGGCATCAAGGTCACCAGGACCCATAAAGGCATCAGTGGCCAGATCACGAATTGCCAAGAGGTTCCGAAATCGGACGGTAGAGAATTCGACTGCGATAACAACAACAATGGAAAGGGCAGCCACGAATACACCATCACCCTACTCGACCGCAACAAGGCGCCACTCAAGGGCGATCCCTGGATCGTGAACGATTAAGGCGCGGGCGCAAGCGCGAGCCAGGCGCGCGCCTCGGCCATCGCCTCGTCATACGAGAGCGCGCGGCCGGCGTTCTCCGAGGCGGCGAAGGCCTCGCTGCCGAGCGCGGCTTGCGCTTTGGCGAGGAGCGGTTCGAGAAATGCCGCATCCGCGGGGTCGCGGTGCAGCCCCGTTTGCGCTGTCTGGGCCTCCACGGCCCCGTATACGCGCGCGGCGCGCGCCCAGTCTCCACGCACTGCTGCGAGACCGCCGCAGACTTCGAGCACGCTTTGCCCGGCACGTTTTGAGCCGATCTCCTGAACGATCGCGAGCACGTCGAGCAGCATGGTTCTGGCGCGCTCCAACGATCCGCGGCCAACCGCAACCATCGCAAGATTGAGGAGGGCGACGGCGATGCTCTCCCGGTCACCGAGCTCGCGCGCCAGCGCCAGGACCTTGTCGTAGAGCGGTTCTGCCTGGTCCAGATTTCCGTCGACGCGGTGCACCTGGGCAAGAGCATTGGTGGCTGCGGCGAGCTCGCGCGGCTCGCCCAGGTTCTGAGCGTACTTGAGGGCTTCCTCCAGGTAGCGCCGCGCAGTCGGGAGATCGCCTTGCCCGAAATGCGCCAGAGCGAGTGGCTGGAACGCTGCCATGGCCCTGCGCGTGTCGCCGATCTCGCGTGCGATTGACAGGCTTTCCTCGAGATAGTGCTGCGCTTCCGCGTAGCGACCCATGAAGCAGCTGAGCTGGCCTGCATCGAACAGGCCCCTGCAGCGGGCAAAGCTGCGCGCCTCCGCCCCGGTGCGGGAGAGGGCCTCGACCGTGACGCGATGACCGAGTCCCAGCACGCCGCGATTTATCCAATAAGGCCTCAGCAGATAAGCGAGTCGCAAGCCGAGTTCGGCTCCGCCGTCTGCGCGGTCGCACCACGCATGCGCCTCGAGGAGGTTCTCGCGTTCCGCGTCGAGGAGCAAAAGCCACTCGGCCTGCCGGGGGCCGGCAAGGCCCGGGCGCGCCTTTTCGGCCAGCGCGACGTAACAGCCGAGATGCCGCGTGCGCGCTTCATCCGCTTCGTGAGACTCGCTCAGCCGCTCGTGGGCGTACTGCCGCACTGTCTCGAGCAGCCTGTAGCGCTCGCCTGCAGCTTCGATCACGACGAGCGATTTTTCCGCGAGCTGCGTCACGTGCTCGAACACGTGCGACGTGTCGATGGCGCCGAACGCGCACACCGCTTCGGCGGCTTCGAGCGTAAAGCCGCCGGCAAAAACGGCGAGGCGCCTGAACACGGCGCGCTCGTCGTCGGTGAGAAGCTCGTAGCTCCAGTCGATCAGGGCGCGCAGTGTCTGCTGCCGCGGCAGCGCGCTCTGGTCTCCGCGCGTGAGGAGCCGGAAGCGGTCGTCCAGACGCGCGGCGATTTTCTGCACCGGGAGGGTACGCACCCGCGCGGCGGCGAGCTCGATGGCGAGCGGGATGCCGTCCAGGCGCGCGCAGACGTTTGCGATCACCGGCGCGATTTCGCGGTTCGCCTGGAAGCCGGGCTTCGCGGCGCTCGCGCGATCGATGAACAGGCTCGCCGCTTCGCTTTCCGGGAGGGCGGGGACCTGATACGTCGTCTCGCCTGCCACGCGCAGCGGCTCGCGGCTTGAGGCGAGCACTTTCGAACCGGCGCCCGCCTGCAGGGCCTGCCTGGCGAGGTCGGCGCAGGCCTGCAGCAGGTGCTCGCAGTTGTCGAGGATGAGGAGCAGATGCCGGTTTCTCAAGAACTTGAGCAGGGCTTCGAGCACCGGGCGCCCGGCTGCTTCCTTCACTCCCAGCGCGCTTGCCACGGCTTGCGGCACGAGCTGCGGGTCGCGCAGCGTGGCGAGCTCTACGAGCCACACGCCGTCGGGGAAGTTGTCAATGCCGTCGGCGGCGACCTGCATCGAGAGCCTGGTCTTTCCGATACCGCCAACCCCGAACAGCGTCAGCAGCCTCGACTGCGCAAGCAGCTCCTTGATGTGCGCGAGCACGGCTTGGCGCCCGATGAAGGAGGTGAGCTGCTGGGGCAGGTTGTTCGGCGTCGCCTCGAGCGAGCGCAGCGCGGGGAAGTCGCGGCGGAGGCTCGGATGCACGAGCTGGAACACGCGCTCGGCAAGGGCCAGATCGCGCAGGCGCACCGAGCCGAGGTCGCGCAGCGCGACGCCGCCGGGCAGGCGCTCACCGAGCATGGCGGCCACCGCTTGCGAGAGCAGCACCTGTCCGCCGTGCGCGGCGCTCATGATGCGGGCGGCACGGTTGACCGCCGTGCCGTAGAAGTCTTTGTCCCGGCGCTCGTCGGCGCCCGCGTGCAGTCCGCAGCGAACGTTGAGGGCGACGCCGGCAGTGGATTCAGGATCGGCGAGCGCCTGCTGCAGCTCGAGCGTCGCGCGCAGCGCATCGAGCGGGTCCTCGAAGGCGGCATGCAGGCCGTCGCCCGTCATCTTGACGACTACGCCGCCGTGCTTCTCCACCGCCGAACGGGCGACGGCGTCGTGGCGCGCCAGGGCCGGCCGCATCCGCTCCGGATCCTCTTCCCACATCCGGGCGCTGCCCTCGATGTCGGTGAACAGATAGGTCCTGACCTCGGATTGCTCGTGCAAGCCAAGCCTCCGCTGACATACTCTACGTCAAATGAAAGGCGCTGGAGCGTGTTGATGGCACGAGCAGCTCAACCGAGCAGCCTCGGCCTGCGCCGCATCGAGTTGCTAGACGGACTGTCGCACGAGAGGCTAGACGCGCTCGCGCGGCAGTGCGCTTGGCGGAACTATGAGGCGGGCCAGCGGATCATCTCGCGCAACGCCGTCGAACGGGACGTCTACTTCCTCGTGTCCGGGCGGGTGCGAATCACCACCTACTCGGAGAGCGGGCGCCAGGTCACGTTCCGTGACATGAGCGCCGGTGAGGTTTTTGGCGAGATGGCCGGCCTGGACGAGATGCCGCGTTCGGCCGATGTCATCGCGCTCGACGCAGTGCTGATTGCCTGCATGCCGGCCGCCGCATTCCACCACCTGTTGAACGATGAGCCGCGGCTTGCGACGCGCATGCTGCGGCGGCTGGCTAGCATGGTGAGGAAGCTAACGCAGAGGGTGATCGACCTCAGCACGCTGGGCGTACAGAATCGTATTCATGCCGAGCTGCTGCGGCTCGCGCGAGAGGCAGGGATCGACGACAACAAGGCGCGCATCGATCCCGCGCCCAAACATGCCGACATCGCAAGCCAAGTCAGCACTAATCGCGAGCAAGTGACGCGCGAGCTGTCCGCGCTGGCCAAGGCGGGCATCATCGCCAAGGACAACGCCGGCGTGCTGGTGGTGCGCGACGTCAAGCAGCTGGAGAAGATGGTCAAAGAGGTCAGGCACGGTGCCTAGTGGATTCGGAGGCGGCCATCGGGCCGCCCCCGATCCGTTTCGCTTTCAGCCGACCTGGACCTTGACCGCGTTGTCATTCTCGGACTCGCCGGCGTTGTTGCGATAGCCGTCGATGCTGCCGAGCATCGTCTTCACTGCGTTGTCCTTCTCGGACTCGCCGGCGTCGTTGCGCCAGCCGTCGAAGCCGAGCTCGGGGTAGGTGGGAAGCATGCGATCGGGCTTGAAGTCTTCGCTGGTGGAGGCGGGCTGCGCTGCGGCGAAGCTTACCGCGGGTGGTGGGTTAACGGGTGCTGCAGCCCCAACACTAGAGAACACCCCAAACGCTGAATGTGCGTTTACGCACCAGAATTCATCATTACTCGCTGTGGGGACGCCAAGCTCAGCCGGGACGCGGCGGCCGAAAGCGGCATTGCACCCAGAGCAGGGCCTCTGCCACCGCCAGAGCACCTTTCCACAGTCGAGCTGCTCGAAAAGCTGGCGTCGATCGCTGTCGTCCCGTCGGTGGACAGGAACGTCAGGGTTCCCCCGGCAATCGTCAACGTGCCCGGCGGGTTCGCTACGCTGCTCCCTCCCGACAACGAGCCGCCCGAGTTGGTGAAACCACCTTGATCCGCATACGCGGACGCGAATGGAATGAAAATGGCGAAACAGGCGAGGGCAAGGGTCTTTTTCATCGAGAGGAGCACGGCCCGGCCAGACGCGTGATCGTGGCGGCGGAAAGTATAGCCGACGACGACAGAGTTCAGGCCTAAAATGAGAACAGGATTCATTGCGGCAATGATGTGACCTTCAAACTGACCTCCGCGGCCTTTCCCCACGGCGGCGAAATCCCCGCCAAGTACACCTGCGAAGGTGAGGATATCTCGCCGCCGCTCGCCTGGACTGGCGTTCCGCCGAACGCCAAGAGCCTGGCGCTGATCGTCGATGATCCGGACGCGCCGGACCCGGCGGCGCCGAAGATGACCTGGGTGCACTGGGTGCTCTACAACATTCCGCCGGGCGCCGGCTCCCTGGCTGAAGGGGCGAAGCAGCTGCCGCCGGCAACGCTTCAGGGACTAAACGACTGGAACCGCACCGGCTACGGCGGCCCCTGTCCGCCGATCGGCCGGCACCGCTACTTCTTCAAGCTCTACGCGCTTGACGCCATGCTGCCGAACCTTGGCCAGGTATCGAAGGCCAAGCTCGAGGCGTCGATGAAGCCGCACGTCATCGCCCGCGCCGAACTCATCGGCACTTACCAGAAACGTCGATGATTTCAACGGCGATCGGAGCGCAAATCAGCGGCCAGTGTCGCCACCGCGTCCTGGGTCGCCTCAAGCTGCAACTGCAAAAGCCGCATGTGAAAGGCGTCCAGCTCCCTCAGGATCTGCAGCCTGAGAAAATGTGCGCCCGACATTTGCGTTCGCGCCCATTTCAGATGTGCGGATTCCGAGAATAGCTGGGCGCCGTAGCCTTCGATTGCCGAGAGCAGCGACCTGCAATTGCCGTCGTCAATCGCCGCAGCGGCCTTCCGCGACAGGTCCCACAACCTCCCCAATGCTCGTTCGTCCTGCGATCCGCCGCGATGACGAATGATCAGATCGCGCATTGCAGCGTAATGCCTGCGGGCGGTCTCCACGTCATGTAGACCATTGTTCAAATCACCCGTCCTCCTCGCAAGAGCCCCCAAGTTCCCGGCTTTTAATCGACGAGCCGCGTTTTTGGAGTGTCATGACCATGGGCCATCCGGCACGTCGGAAACCCCCCTACCGCTCTCGAACTAGCGGCCGAATCTGCGAACCTTCGATGTGCGCGCTGCGCTGGTCGAGGCCCGTTCCGCTCTTACGGTCGCCACAGCCATCGCCTTGAGGCCGGCACTGGTGATGCTGAAGCCCTGACCGTCGGCGGAGCCCGCTATGAGGCAACGAAAAAGGGGCTGCTGCCGCGCGAATGATGTCGGGAATGACCCTACAGAGGATGCGTTCTGCGAAAGTGATCGGATTTGTCGCGATTAAATTATTGTCTGTCGCCCTGCGCGGCGTTAATCTCTGCGACGCTGCTTTCCCCCCCTTCATTGGAAGCGGCATCCCGCCCCGGCGCGCCCCTAGCGACCGGGGCTTTTTCTTTCTAACGCCGGTGTGAGCGCGCGAACACGTCGCTCATCACCTGTACGTTGCTGTCGCAGGCGTGATTCAGGCACCCCAGGCCGAAGCCGGCTTCCAGGGTCCTGAGGAGCGAATGGTGGTTGTACGGATGCGCGCTCTTCACGCCGTGCACCCCGTAGCTGGTGTCCACGATCATGCCGACCAGGTTGGGGCTGTTGCTGAAGTCGTTCTCGTCCCACATCACGATGATGACGTTGTTTCCTTCCTTCCAGGACGCCGAGCTCTTGATTGCGGTGACGAGCGTTTCCACTGTGGCATCGCCCATCTGGACCGTTGTCGCATCCGTGGCGCAGAAGGCGCCGGCGTTGCCCAGTCCGTGCATGTCGTGGCACTGATTCGGGGCGATGAAGGCGAGGCTCGGCATGCTGCCGGCACGCAGATCGGCGAACAGGCCGTTGGTGCCGTCGAACCCGACGATATTGCCTAGTCCATTGTCGGAATCGGCGCTGCGCTGGACATTGTCGAAATAGGCGAATGGATTGTGCTTGACCGCATATTGCTTGGCGACGTTGGCCTGGGTGACCGGGCTCAGGTTCGAAAACAGGCCGTCGCTGTAATCCACCCTATCGGCTCCGCTCGCAGGCAAGCTTTCCTGATAGGTCTTCCAGGTCCTGCCGCTTGCGTGCAGCTGATCCGCGATGGTCATGGCGATGTAGCCCGAAGCGGCAAGATCCTGTCCGCCCGTCGCGCCGGTCAAACTGGCCGGCGTCGGCAGATCGACTCCGGACCCGGCGAGCGGAACGACCGTGCCGGGGCTCCCCGGGTCATCGTGCCATTTCGGAGTGGGGTCGCCGGCGACGCCGAAGTTCGACCCGCCGACGACATGCAGGTAGTTTCGGCAGGCTCCGATGGCCGACTGCGAAATAGTTTGCAGCCACATTGGCGGATTGCGCCAGCTTGTTGATGAACGGCGCGTTGGCGGTATTGCCCAGGATTTCGCTGGCGGAATGATTTTCCATCATGATCAGGAAAACGTGGCGCAGCTCCGGTATTGCGTCCCGCGCCTGAGCGCGGTCCTCGTCGCCGAAGGCCGGCGCGGACAGGGCCGCAACAGATAGGCAAAGTGCAAGAGTCGTTTTCTTCAACATCGGAACTCCCTAAGGTTGACGGCGAATGCCATCACGCTATAGGGCCCGTGTTGCGCTGCCGTGTCCGTTTTCTTACGAGGTTCTTACGAGCCCGCCGGCGGCCGGTCAAATCGGCTCGAGACCGCGGGCGGAGAGCAGCAGCCGATGACCCTCGGCACGAGCCAGGGACTGGCCTACCGCCTGGTATTTGAGGAGGACGGAAAGTTCTTCCGGCCTGTGGTTGTCGAGGACATTTCGACGCACTTCGAGAAGGTGAGCCGGCTCGCTTGGCTTGGTGAGCCGAAAACTCTGAGCCTC
>WNFF01008466.1_pt1 | contig 11381 bp, 13 predicted proteins | sample 5400441 | NCBI WGS metagenome assembly WNFF01 (sample SAMN13153345, study PRJNA577476) | soil metagenome | isolation source: 120 cm saprolite under Douglas fir tree site 2 hole 3 replicate 1 | place: USA:California | collected 2015-04-18
TCTTCTGCACTTTTCAGGTGCCCGTTTAGTGCCCAAAATTTTTGACACCTTGCCGCGCGAATTCCTTGTATGACGCTCCGGATGCGGTCACACAACACCTGAAATACCGCAGCAGCACGGACGCGTTGCCAACCAGCGTCAATCGGTGAAGTCCATCCTCGCGAGAAATTGCCAAAGACGCGCCCGCTTGCGGAGTCCGCGTTCGGGTGAATTTCAAGCGGGAGTGCGTGGCGCGTTTTGCAAGTAGATTGGCGTGCTCGGCTAGTGCGCCTCCGGTGGTGGGACATCTAAACTTGTGAACGCGAAGGAGGTTCAGGAAATGAACGAAGCCACTCGAAAGGCCGCGCGCGGACGAGATGAACACCAAAAGAGAGTCGAAGGAGAAACAATGCAGAAGCGCAAACTGGGAAAAAGCAATCTGGAAGTTTCGGCCATCGGGCTCGGCTGCATGGGAATGAGCTTTTCATACGGCCCGCCCAAGGACAAGAAGGAGATGATCGATCTTCTTCACGCGGCTGTCGACCGTGGGATCACGTTCTTCGACACCGCCGAGGTCTATGGTCCATTCATCAACGAAGAACTCGTGGGCGAGGCGCTTGCGCCTTTCCACAGCAAAGTCGTGATTGCCACGAAGTTCGGGTTCGATCTGAGTGGCAGCGACAATCGCCCGGGAGCGGCAGGTCTGAATAGTCGGCCCGAGCACATCAAGCAGGCCGTCGAAGGCTCGCTCAAACGGCTCAACGTCGAGAGCATCGACCTCCTATATCAGCACCGTGTTGATCCGAACGTGCCCATAGAGGATGTCGCTGGCACCGTGAAGGAATTGATTCAAGCCGGTAAGGTCAAGCACTTCGGACTTTCCGAGGCAGGCGTAAAGACGATTCGCCGCGCACACGCAGTCCAGCCTCTCACCGCACTGCAGAGCGAATACTCGCTGTGGTGGAGAAAACCGGAGCAGGAAGTGATACCCACGCTCAAGGAACTCGGAATCGGCTTCGTGCCTTACAGCCCGCTTGGGAAGGGCTTCCTGACAGGCAAGATCGACGAAAACTCAAAATTCGACAACTCCGACTTCCGCAGCACGCTGCCTCGTTTTACCCCTGAGGCTATCAAGGTCAACCAGGCGCTGATCGACCTGCTCGGCAGGATTGCGAAGCACAAGAACGCGACTCCTGCTCAGGTTGCACTCGCGTGGCTCCTCGCGCAAGAGCCCTGGATCGTTCCAATTCCTGGCACGACGAAGCTAAACCGTTTGGAAGAGAACATCGGAGGAGTTTCGATCCAACTGACGCCCGAAGACTTAAGAGATATCGACGGCGCGGCGTCGAAAATCACGGTCGAAGGTGCTCGTTATCCAGAACGCCTGGAGAAAATGACCGGCCTGTAGGCGGCCAGCGTTTGATTAAGAAGCGTAGGTAGGCAAGTCGAGAGAAAGAGAATCACATCATGAAGATATCTTTTGAAAAGAAAGTTGCACTGGTAACAGGTGCGGGCTCTGGACTGGGCCTTGCGACAGCGAAAGCTTTTGCGGAATCAGGTGCTGCCGTGGTGCTGGCGGACTGGAATGAGACGTCAGCGCGTGCCGCAGCCGACGAACTCGTCGCTCAAGGTCACAAAGCACTCGCCGTCGTCTGCGATGTCTCGGATGACGGCCAGGTGGAGGCAATGGTTGCACAGACTGTTGCCACTTTCGGGCGGCTCGATGCGGCCTACAACAATGCCGGCGTCCAAAATGTCCTCGCAGAGACTGCTGATTCTACCCGAGACGATTACGACCGGGTGATGGCGATCAATCTGCGCGGTGTATGGAGTTGCATGAAGTCTGAGCTGCAACAGATGCGCAAGCAAGGAAGCGGCACCATCGTCAATTGCTCTTCGCTTGGGGGACTTGTGGGAGGCGCCGAGCGTGGGATCTACCACGCCGCCAAGCACGGAGTAATCGGCTTCACCAAGAGCGCGGCTCTCGAATATGCGGCACGGGGCATTCGCATCAATGCCGTATGTCCGGGCCTCATTTGGACACCGATGGCCAACGAGATGGTCGCGGCGGGTCAAGGTAACGCTCTCAAGGCGATGGAGAAGAGTGTGCCTATGGGACGGGTTGGCCGCCCCGAGGAGATTGCGGATGCTGTTCTGTGGCTTTGCAGTGATGCTGCAAGCTATGTGACTGGCCAGTCTATCTCGGTGGACGGCGGCTTCATCATGCGTTGAGGTAGAGGAGGGAAACCATGCGAGGAGCAGTTCTTTACGGATCGAGAGACCTGCGTTTCGAGGAGCGTGAAACGCCGAAGATTATCAAGCCGACCGATGCCATTATCAGGATCTCGGCCACGTGCGTGTGCGGGTCGGACTTGTGGCCATACCGTGGCATCCAACCGGTTGCCGAGCCGATGCCGATGGGGCACGAGTACTGCGGCATCGTCGAGGAGGTCGGCAGCGCTGTGAGATCCGTCAAACCCGGCCAGTTTGTTATTGGATCGTTCTTTGCCTCCGATAACACCTGTCCAAACTGCCAGTTCGGTTACCAGACGTCCTGCCAGCACCGCGAGTTTGTCACCACGGCGCAGGCGCCGCTACTGCGCGTGCCGCTTGCCGATGGTACCTTGGTCGCCACCCCGGATGTTCCCTCGAATGACATGGTGCCGAGTCTCTTGGCGCTCTCCGATGTCATGGGCACCGGATGGTTTGCTGCCGATGCGGCGAACGTGACGCGGGGCAAGACGGTAGTGGTCATCGGCGATGGCGCGGTCGGCTTGCTCGGGGTGCTCTCCGCGAAGCAGATGGGCGCTGAGCGTATCATTGCGATGAGCCGCCACGAGTCGCGGCAGAAGCTCGCTCGCGAATTCGGCGCGACTGACATCGTGACCGAACGCGGTGATGAAGGCGTGGAGCGAATCGAGCAATTGACCAATGGCATCGGTGCGGACTCGGTGCTGGAGTGTGTCGGTACACAGCAGTCAATGATGCAGGCGATCCAGTCCACTCGCCGTGGCGGATACGTGGGCTACGTCGGTGTCCCGCACGGAGTCGAGCTTAACGGCGAGCAGTTGTTCTTCGCCCACGTCCACCTCCATGGTGGTCCTGCTCCCGTGCGACGGTACTTGCCCGATCTGATCAAGTTGGTTTGGGACAGGAAGATCAACCCCGGCAAAGTCTTCGATATGACCCTGCCTCTCGACCAGGTAGCGCAAGCCTATCGCGCAATGGACGAGCGCCGCGCGATCAAGACGCTTCTGCGACCATAAAGGTGCTCTGCGCCGCCTGATGCGATGTCAAGAAATGAGCTTTCAAGGAGATCCACGATGAGTACGTGGCCGAAAGACGAACTTCGCAAGATTGCCGAAGCCGATGACCTGCATATCTCACCGTTCCGCGAGAACGGGAAGACCTACGGCACGCCGACCTGGATTTGGTCGGTCGTGGTTGATGACGCGCTGTATGTACGCGCGTACAACGGAAAGAAATCACGCTGGCACCAGGCCGCCGTGCAGCAGAGGGCGGGGCGGATAACGGCTGCCCGCGTAACGAGGGAAGTCACCTTTGAGCCGGTCGACGGGAAGATCAACGACCGAATCGACGACGCCTATCGGACGAAATACAAGGGCAGTCCGTATCTCAGCCCGATGATCGGCGCAAGCGCGCGCTCCGCGACAGTCAAGGTGACGCCGCGCGCAACCAAAGCATGAACATAAGGAGAGAACCATGCCTCATGTGATCGTGAAGTTGTGGCCCGGCAAATCCGAACAGCAGAAGACCCGTCTTGCGGAAGCGATTACGAAAGACGTCATGGAAATTCTGCGTTACGGGGAAGAGTCGGTTTCGGTCGCGATGGAGGAAGTGAATTCTCAGGAATGGGTGGAAAAGGTGTACAAACCCGATGTCAAAAACAACTGGGACAAGCTCTACAAGAAGCCCGGATACGACGAGAGCGATCTCTAAGTTCGTCCTCAATATGAGCAGTTATTAGGAGAGAAAATGGAAATCAAACGAGTTGGTTCGCAATCTTCCGCGAAGGGACCGTCAGAGTGGTTCACTGGCACGGTACGCATCGATCCGCTTTTCCAGACACCCGATCCGGCGCTTGTCTCAGGTGCGAGCGTTACTTTTGAGCCGGGAGCGCGGACTGCCTGGCATACCCATCCTCTCGGGCAAACGCTAATCGTAATGGCTGGTTGCGGCTGGGCTCAGCGCGACGGTGGCCCTATCGAGGAGATTCGGCCGGGTGATGTGGTCTGGTTCTCGCCCGGAGAAAGGCACTGGCACGGTGCGACGCTGACCACGGCCATGACCCACGTCGCCATTCAGGAGAAGAGGGAGGGCAAGGTCGTAGACTGGATGGAAAAGGTTAGCGACGAGCAATACCATCCGCGATTAAGGGCAGAATGAGGTAGGTTATGCTGTTGGGTGAGCGATGACAAACCAATTTCGAGTCTCGACCACGCTGCCACGAAAGCTCGGAGAGCTTGGCCTTCCGCCGGAGACGGTGTTGCGGCAGGCTGGTCTGCCGATGGGGTTGTTCAACCAGGAGAAGATTCTGGTGAGTACCGAGGAGTTCTTCGCTCTTTACCGCGGGATTGCGGAAGCCAGCAACGATCCGGGCTTTGGCCTGAAGCTGGGGACGGAGGAGCGCATCGAGCATTACGACCCGATTAAAATCGCCGCGCTCTCTGCCCGGTCGTTTCGGGATGCGGTACAGCGACTAGCGCGCTACAAGCAACTGACCTGTCCAGAGGAAATCCGTCTGGTCGAACGGGGAAATGAATGCGCAGTGCAGTTCGTTTGGCTTCTCGCACATGAGAAAGAGCCGCCGTTACTGGTGGACGTCTGTTTCGCATGGATTGTCAGCATCGGACGGCGAGGTACTCGTCGCCCGGTCAACCCCAAGCGAGTCGAGCTTCAGAGAGCCTCGGCGCACCGAGACATCTATGAGGCCCATTTCCGCTGCCCCATAAAGTTCAAGGCTAACCAGAATGCCTTGGTATTCAGCAAGGCGGACATAGAGCTGCCCTTTGTAACTCACAACGCTGATTTGCTCGCGATTGTCGCGCCACAGCTTGAGGCGGAGTTGACGCAACAGCTCGCGCAGAAAACTCTCAGCGAACAAGCAAAAGGCATTTTGAAGCGGCTACTCGCGGGTCAGCGCCCAGGGATACAGGATCTCGCAAGAGAGCTACACTTGAGCACTCGGACGTTGCAGCGGAGGCTCACCGAACAGGGGATTACGTTTCAGCGTTTGCTGGAAGAAGCGCGTCGTGAGTTGGCTCGGCATTACCTTCTCCACTCGTCCCGGGAGCTGAATGAAACTGCCTATCTCTTGGGCTACGAAGACGCCAATTCCTTCTTCCGAGCTTTCCACCACTGGGAAGGAACTTCACCGGCGCAATGGCGCGTGCTGCAAAGCAAGTCTCAGCCGACGACACATGCGCAAGTTGGCGCGGCCTAAATGCACCGCAAAGATCCACCGCGGAGAGGCACCCTGTCTGGAGGACGGCGCTTGGAATCTTAGGAAAACAATGCGTTGGGTGCATGATTGGGTGCAGCTAACAGGCAAGAATGGTTCTAAATTCTTTGGCAAGCGACTAGATGCGGCACTTAGATTGTTTAACTCGAACGGCTGTTAACCGAATGCCATCGGAACGGAAGCAAGTGCGTTGGAGTCCTTGAGCCCTGCTTGCGCCCGCCTAAACAGAAAGAGGCCGCAATTCGCATGCAGCGGCGCTACAGGCGCGAGAACCGCAATAGAGGGCGACTTCGGCGTATACCAAGTGCCCGTTAAGTGCCCAGAATATCCCGTTTTGAGTGGCTTTTCCGGTTGAGAAGAAGAGCTAAGTCGTTTGAATCCGGCAGAGCCGGTTGGCATTTGGCGCGTTATGAGCCCGACGAGCTACCAGGCTGCTCCACCCCGCGTCATTGATACTACACGACTTGCCGCTCTTCCGCAATATTAGCCCGACGAGCTACCGAACTGCTCCGACGCCACGCCATAGAGACTACGCGACTTGCGGCTGTTCTGGAACCGCATCCCAATATTAGCCCGACGAGCAACCAGGCCGCTCCCCCCGCGCCGTAGCTACTACGCGACTTGGCGCCCTTGCGCAATGGATATGACCTTCTGCTCAGAAAGCAGATGCTCTCCCAACTGAGCTACGCGCCCACACGGTGCAACCATTATCCTGTCATACAGTTACAGTCACTTCCTGAACAGTTTGGGCTTCGATTTTCGGTCCATTCGGTCCAACAATGGGCTTTTCGACTGGAAGTTCAAAATCCAAGTCGATCCGCTTTGTGACTTCCTGCCGAAACTTCACGTACTCTTTCAGCTTAGAGTAGATGTCTCCGACCTCTTCGTCCGCGTGTCCCATCCAGAAATGTTCCAGGTTCTTCGGAACGAGCTTCTTGCGGAGCCATGTCGTGCGAAAACGACGGAAAGCATGAGCGCCACACTTCGGCTGATTGAGTTTGGCCAAGATCGGATGCAGTGAACGCCGCAAGATGTTCGTCTGTCATAGTTGCTTGCCCGTTCTGGACTGTACGGTTCGCAGTGAAGGGATGACTGAAATTCCAACATTTCTGTCGCACCTGAAGACCTTCACGGTATCCCAGTTTCATTTGCCCAGGCATGAATCGACGGCAAGCCGGATTTTCGAGCCGTTGATCCGGCGAAGACGATTCAATGCGTTCAGGAAAAATTATGCGCGATCTGCAGTCGGCGTTTGGGTAAGAAATCGTGTTTCATTGGTGGGCCGCTTGCAAAAACCAATCGGTTGTTCACCGATCCGCCGATGCACAAGCAATGCGCGGAGTTCGCTAGTAAACTTGTCCGTTCGTATCCGCCGAGAAGCTGGACCACAGCGATAGGTCAGTAAATCCTGCGATGGCGAAAGTGCAGGAGATGGTTTCGACGCAGCGGCCAACAGAGATGTACATCTTGACTCCGTCACCCTCCACAACCAGCCATGTCACAGTCCCAGATGAAGGTAAGGCTTTTTCCGCCCAGGCACGGCCACAATTGTGTCGGGTCAAAATGATACATGCTTGTCATCACGCCGAAGAGCTTTGCCTTGCGGAACACTAGGGTGATCGTGTGGTCCTGATCGACAATCATGAAGAAAGGGCCAGGGCGACTGCCATCTGCATACAAGGTTATGGAGCCACACGCTGTCCAAGCCTGGATTTCCTTTCCCCAAGTAACCTGGTTTGCAACAGTGAGGCCAACCCTAATCTGGTTAGGGCTCAGATTGAATGCTGTCCCCTCGTCGATTCTCATCGCCACTACATCCTCAGTGGAGAAGTAAATCCCTACCCAGAATGGCCGGGGCTGCCCCGGCACCGGGCAGATTTCGCTCAGTCGTATGTTTATTCCCGGCGGATCACAGCAGTTGACGAAGGGCCAACCACAGCCACATACACATACACTTAGTGGTCCACGGCCCTTTGGAATCTTAGCGGCGACCATGCGCTGCACCTTGGATTCGATAAGTATTCTTGCTTCATCTGGCACGGGCAGTCCTTTTAGAGACACTGCAATCAAATGTTTCTCTGGGCTCTGAGAATAGAACTGCTCCAGCTCCGCGGCGACAAAATGTTGAATCTCAGATTCGAGCCCCTTCCTTTCCTGCTCTGAAAAGTCTCCTCTTGTGACGCGAACATGCACTGGATGCGCCTTGAGGACGGCGTCCCTGCTCGCCAGCACTTGATTTCGTAGCTCGCTCTCGTCTCTCACTGGACGAAAGATTGTGGACTGCTTCATGGGAGTTCTCCTTTCGACCTCTTCGATAACATTTTCAGTGGATTCCCTTCTGCTTTTGGTAAAAGCCTGGTCTCCTGTCTAGTTCATTGCAACGACAAAGCGTAAAAGAAACCGCCCCTTGGCCCTGACCAAGGCCCACAATTCATTTAAACCGGATACGGCGTCAGAAAATCGTAATTCTGATACCCGGCTTTCCTGGCCACCCCAGGACAGGCGTCTGGCGTCTTCGTTTCGGGGTCGACACACTTCAGGTACTTAAGGATCACAGTGCCGTCGTCTGCCGTAGTGCCCGACGCTGTCGCCCTCGCGCCAGTATCATCAAATATTGTTACCGTTGCTCCAGCGATGGGAGTGCTTGTTGAGGAATCGCGAACTGTTACGCTGATGGTGACTGTGCTCGCGGATTTCTTGACCGCTTTAACTCCGAGGGACATACGGCCAAGAACCTGCGGAAACTGCTGGGCTAGTTGCTCCCAATTGGACCAAGGGCCGCCGGGAGCAGATTGCCAAATATGCTGGAGGACGCCAGCGCTATCCAACGCAAACACTTCGAGCGCACCCTCGATGGTACCGGTTCGCCCCAGAAACGCCACCGGAACTGCAGCTAGGCTGAGTGGGCTGGGATTTCCAAGGGCGTTCCACCCCGACCAACTCTGGCTCCCGCCTGATTGCGAGATTTGCTCTATGTTCCAGAGAGCCCCGTCGTCACCGACAAAGGTTGAGCCATGTGGGAGACCAAACGTCTCCTGGCGCGCTTTGCAGTAGGGAACGAAGCGGGCCGGCCCTATCCACTAGAAAAAACTGAATCTCGCCGGCGACGTTGCGAGTGACCTCGGGGGCTTCTTCAAAAAAATATGGCTGAGGCGGAGGCGGAGCCAAAGAGCGCCAGTTCGACCACACGGTCTTATCAGCGGTGCTCTGGAAAATGTACCAAACTTGACCGTCACCGCCCACCGCGAACACGGCCAAGCCACCGTCGATGTTAATAGACACTGCGGGATCGGCGAGGAGCGAGAAAGGCACTGGGCCTGACGGTACGCCCAGCGAAAACCAGCCGGACCACGCGTTACTTTGCTGATTCTTCTGTTCCTGCCAGTTGTGCCAGAGGGCTCCGTCAGTTCCGATCACAAAAACTTCGAGTCGGCCGTCTTGGTTTTTGAAAACAGCCGGGGCACTTTGAATGCCCGCCGCCGGACTACCCAAAGGTCCCCAACTCGACCAGCCATTGTTTGCGATGGTTTGGTAGATGTGCCAAAGTCGTCCGTCGATGCCAAGGATGAAAACCTCCAGGCGCCCATCGTCGTTGGAAAAGACTGCCGGCCCGCTTGAGAATTCCTGCACTCCTGGGGGAGCTCCCAGGCTCCCGCTTGACCACTGGTCCACGCCCGGACGATTCTGCCAAGCATGCCACAACCCGTAGCCGGGAGCCGAAGCGAACAATTCGATGCGTCCGTCCTGGTTTCGGTTGATATCCATAGCTAGATTCACGTCCGCTTCGCGGAGGCACCGCCGGAGTGACTGGAGCCAGTAGCTGGACAATGGATAAGGGCACGCGCGGTCAAAGATGCCTGGGCCCCCGCAGGAGCTACAGGCATCGCCGATTTCATACCCGATGCTATCGTCGTACCAGCCTTGTTCGAAAGAGCGGTTGGTAAAAGCTTCTACTAACTCATGGGAGGCGGTCCCAGTTAGGGCAGCTAAGTCTTGGGCCGAGCTGCCGGTTCCCGCCCACTTTAGAGCGGTGTAGAACAGATTGTTCTTTCCGAGCCCCTTTTGGTACTTGACAGCCTTATGGTAGGCGCAACCTCCATCAGCGTCCTCTCCTGTCACCGTGATTTCGGGAGGGATGAAAATGGCGAAAAGTAAGCTGGTTTCGTTTGGCCCGGGAATCCGCGGCAGCAAACTGCCGTCGAGCCACGCGCGAAGTTTTGTCTCTAGGGCCGCTTCATTCATCGTCTCCGGGGTCCCTGCATCGTGCGGAAGGCACACCGACCCCACGAAGGTCGCAGAGCCAACTCCGTATTCGCTGAGAAGGCTCATGTAGCGACTGGGAAGAAGCCTCTGAAAGAAATTGTCTAGATTGATGGCCAACGCGGTCTTCCCTGTACCGCCTGTATTGAAGGCCGTTCCCCAATAGATAGCTACAACTTGCGGCGCACCCATGATTTCATTGTCATGGGGAGTTACCGTCAATGGCGGGAGTGGCACAATCGAGGGTCCCATCTCCCTGATAGGTGTGCGGTTCCAAACTTGCACGCCACGGCGTTTGGATTTCTTGGGTTTTGCCAAAGAGCGATTCGCCATTTGTCACCTCGTCCCGGCGCGTCGTGTCTGCGTAATAAGACTCTGGCGCCGCGATTAGCTACCGAAGGACGATCTGAGTCAGCGCAAGGGCGGCGGAGGCACATTGTGATGGAATGAATCAAGGTGTCTGCCGTCCATCATCCTGCAGTCCCAATCTCCGAACGATGTTCTGTAACACTTGCCCTCGGCGTCGGGCTGGTCCAAGGTCATGCAATTCCTGCCAGGGGCGCTATGTTGCGCCCAGCAATGATAATCGGTAAACGAACCGCGAATCGGATATATAGGACTGTCACGGTCCGCGTCGCTCGGCTCACTCCAACTCCACGGATACCCGTTGCCGACCTCTAGAGTAAGATTCTCGATGAGGTCGATGCCGTCGGCAGCCACCTCTTCCCGACGACATAGAAAGTACAGCTTAGCTTGTTCGGCGGAAATGGGTCCCCTCATGGGTTCTTTGCGTGATGATGGGCAAGTTATGGGATCTCTTGTGCCGTATTTAGCGCCGATTCGTCCTTGGACCGCCGTTGGCCAGGAGGGCGCAGCAGGTGGGACATCGGAAGAACCAGGAGGCTGTTTTAATCTCTTCACCAGGTTCTTGCCTGTGTTGCAAGCGCTTTGACGCTCGATATCTTTTGGATCCAGTTGAGCCGCCTGGCAATACTCGCGCGTTGCGCCCAGGATATCTCCCGTATGTTCCAGGGCGTGGCCAAGCGCGTCGTGAGTTATGGCCAATTTGGGTTCGAGTCGTACGGCCGAACGGAAATGAGCCCAGACCCAGCTCCGCCAGCGCAGGCGGTGAGATATCAGTATCAGACTTGCTTGTTTCTGCGCCCTGCGGCTCTTGTGCGAAGGCGGGGACCGTCAGGGCTAAGGCTAGGGTAAGACCTCTAATCCATTTCATAAACATCCTCCATGTTGAGATTTTTCTTCTCCCATTGATTTCGTTGCGGCACCTGTCGGCATCCGGTTATTGAATAGTTCCTGCGATGGCAACTGAAGCAGGCGCTGTCCCCGCAGCTATTGTCCCTGCGGGCGTTAGCGCTCCGGTAATGCTGTCGATGGTGTACATCGAGATGTCGTTCGAGCTCTGGTTCACCACATAGGCGAACCTGCCGGAAGGATCCACCGCCACGGAGTCTGGATTTGTTCCTGCGGCTACCGACGCACCGATTGAGTTTAGAGCGCCGGTGGTCGGGTTGATGGCGTAGAGCGAGACCGTGCCGGGGATGAAGCCGCCGATACTGACCACATAGGCGAACCTGCCGGAAGGATCCACGGCTACAGAGACTGGTAGATTTCCCGCAGCTACCGGCGCCCCGATCGAAGT
>WNFF01004500.1_pt1 | contig 11380 bp, 10 predicted proteins | sample 5400441 | NCBI WGS metagenome assembly WNFF01 (sample SAMN13153345, study PRJNA577476) | soil metagenome | isolation source: 120 cm saprolite under Douglas fir tree site 2 hole 3 replicate 1 | place: USA:California | collected 2015-04-18
GCGGCCGCGGCCTGCGCATTGGCGAGCACGACGCCGGCTTCGCACGTCATGGTGTTCGAGATCGGATCGACCTCGCGGATGCGGTCGAGGCGGGTGAGCGAGAGCACGATCTCGCCCGCGAGCGGGATCTGGCCGCCGACCAGACCGGTGTTGCCGCCCTGGGGGACGATCGGGGTTGTGGTCTCATTGGCGAGCTTAAGGATCGCCGCGACCTCACCGGGCGTTCCAGGCCGCAACACCAGCGGCGTGCAGCCGTGATAGAGCCCGCGCATTTCGACGAGATACGGCGCCTGCGCCGCCGGGTCGGTGACGGCATATTTTTCCCCGACGATCGCCGCGAACCGGGCCAGAAGCTCGGGAGATGGCACTGCCGCCGTGAGGATCGACATAACGGGGTTCAGAGGTCAGAAGTCAGAGGTCAGGAGATTCCAACGTAGGCACCACAAGGATATTTGATCAAGGCAGCGGCTTCCGACTGCCCGGTTGGCGCCCATGTCTGATTACTGACCACTGACTTCCGACCACTGCTTCCTGGGCGCCGCCGCGCGGGCGAGGCGATCGTTGATCGCCTCGCCGATTTCCGCGTGCGGAACCGGCATCACGGCGATGGTCGCAACACCCGCGGCATCGAACGCGCGCAGGTGCGAGAACAGGTTGGCGGCCGCCTCGACGAGATCGCCGGTGGGCGAGAGATTGAGCACGGCCGCGGCAAGCTCGGCGCCGGCGGCCAGCGCCGGCCCGAAGGCAAGCAGCGCCTCGCCCGGCTCGACCGCGTGGGCTTCGAGCCGCAGCCGGGCCTTTGGCGCGTAATGGGAGCCCAGCATCCCGGGTGCCGACGGCGATTCGCCCGCATCGATTTGCGGCGCTGCCATGAGTTCGAACCCCAGCACCGCTTCGATCCTGCTCCGGGCCAGCCCGCCGGGGCGCAGCAAGAAAGCCCTCTCGTCGAGGCAGGCAACGACGGTCGATTCGATCCCGACCGGCGTCGGTCCGCCATCGATGAGGAGGTCGATGCGGCCCTGAAGATCCGCGAGCACATGCGCGGCACGGGTCGGCGAGACGTGGCCGGATCGATTGGCCGACGGCGCGACCACGGGCCCCGCAAACGCCGCGAGAATCTTGCGCGCGACCGGGTGGTCCGGTACCCGCACCGCGACGGTGTCGAGCCCCGCCGTCGCCAGCTCCGATACCGGGCAATCGCTCCGCTTCGGCAGCACGAGGGTGAGCGGTCCCGGCCAGAACCCGGCTGCCAGCCGCTCCGCGGCCGGATCGAAGCGGGCAAGCCGGCGGGCCTGGGCGAGATCCGCGACGTGCGAGATCAGCGGATTGAATTTCGGCCGGCCCTTGGCGGCAAAGAGCCGCGCCACCGCCCTGGCATTGGCCGCGTCGGCGCCCAGGCCGTAGACGGTCTCGGTCGGAAACGCGACGAGCCCGCCCTCGGCGAGAGTGCGTGCTGCCGCGACCGCCGCCGCAGCGCCGGCCCGCATCACCCGCGTCGCCAGATCGATACCCATGGTTCGGGCTCCGGTCGAGAACCTCGACCTAGAGCACAAGTCGGCGAAGATTCAAGTCGACCTCGGCCGCAGACGAAAGCAGCTGCCCGGCCCGAGACTCGGTCGCGCCGACCTGCTAAATCGGAGCGATATATCCCCTTGGAACACTGGCCATGACCTACCAGGCGCCGGTCGGCGACATCGCATTCACGCTCAAACATGCGGCGGGACTCAAGCGCGCGCTCGACGAGGGTCTCTACGGCGATCTGACCGAGGATCTCGTCGACGCCGTGCTCGAAGAGGCGGGCAAATTCGCAACCGACGTGATCGCGCCGCTCAACCGGGTCGGCGATGTCCATGGCACGCCGCTCGAGAACGGTGCGGTAAAGATGCCGCCCGGATGGAAGGAGGCCTATGCCGCCTGGACCGCCGCCGGCTGGAACGGGCTCGCCGCTTCCCCCGACTGGGGTGGGCAGGGCCTGCCGCACCTGATCAATGCCGCCTGCCTCGAGATGTGGCATGCCGCCGCCATGGCGTTCGGGCTCGGCCCGTTGCTGACCATGGGGGCAGCCGAAGCGCTTGCCGTGCACGGCGCCGAGGCGCTCAAGCGGGCCTATCTGCCCAAGCTCGTCTCCGGCGAGTGGATGGGAACGATGCAACTGACCGAGCCGCAGGCGGGCTCGGATCTCTCGGCGTTGCGCACCAAGGCCGAACGGCGCCAGGACGGCACCTACCGCGTCACCGGCCAAAAAATCTTCATCACCTACGGCGAGCACGACCTCACCGACAACATCGTGCATTTCGTGCTGGCGCGCCTGCCCGACGCGCCGCCCGGCAGCCGCGGAATCTCGCTGTTTCTCGTTCCGAAATATCTGGTCAATCCCGACGGCACGCTCGGGGCGAAGAACGACGTGCGCTGCCATTCGGTCGAGCACAAGCTCGGAATCCACGGCTCGCCGACCTGCACCATGGTGTACGGGGATGACGGCGGCGCCACCGGCTTTCTGGTCGGCGAGGAGAACCGCGGCTTGGCCTGCATGTTCACCATGATGAACAACGCCCGGCTCGGCGTCGGTCTCGAAGGCGTCGCCGTCGCGGAGCGCGCGACCCAGCAGGCGCTGGCCTATGCGCGGGAGCGCCGCCAGGGACGGGCGCCGGACGCGGCGGGTCCCGGCATGAGCCCGATCCTCGCGCATCCCGACGTTCAGCGCATGCTGCTGCTGATGCGCGCGTCTACCCGCGCCGCGCGGGCGATCTGCTACATGACCGCCGCCGCGATCGACCGCTCGCACCGGGAGCGGGACGAGGCCGCGCGCGAGCGCGCGCAGGAGCGCGCTTCGCTGTTGACCCCGGTCGCCAAGGCGTTCTCGACCGACATCGGCATCGAGGTCGCCTCGCTCGGCGTGCAGGTCCATGGCGGCATGGGCTTTATCGAGGAGACCGGCGCCGCTCAGCATTACCGCGACGCGCGCATTGCCACGATCTACGAAGGCACCAACGGCATCCAGGCGATCGATCTCGTCACCCGCAAACTGCCGCTGTCGGGCGGGGCGGCGGTACGCGCCTTCCTGCAAGAGCTGCGCGGGACCGTCGCGGCCGTTCGTGAGATCAACGATCCGGCGCTCGGCGCGACGGCGGAGCGGCTGAGCGAGGCGATCGAGAGCCTCGAGCGTGCAACCGATTGGCTGCTCGCCGAGTTCGCCAGCCGGCCGCAAGCGGCGCTCGCCGGCGCGACCCCCTATCTGCGGCTGTTCGCGGTCGCGGCCGGCGGCTGCGCGCTCGCCGAGGAAGCCTTGGCGGCGACGCGCACGGATAGCGGCCACGATGCCGCCGGACGGCTGGGGATCGCGCGGTTCTTCGCCGAGCACATGGCGGTCGCGAGCGGCGGCCTCGAACGCGAGGTGATCGGCGGCGCGGACGCGATTCTTGCCGCGCAAGCGGCGCTCGCCGGCTGAACCCGGATCTGCGGAAGGAGCACGCGATGGCGACGCTTCACGGCAAGACGCTGTTCATCACCGGCGCCTCGCGGGGCATCGGGCTGGCGATCGCGCTGAAAGCCGCGCGCGACGGCGCCAATGTCGCGATCGCCGCCAAGACCGAGGCGCCGCATCCCAAGCTCGCCGGCACGATCTACAGCGCCGCCCAGGAGGTCGAGCAGGCAGGCGGCCGCGCCCTGCCGCTCGTGGTTGACGTGCGCGACGAGCAGGCGGTGAAGAACGCGATCGACAAAACTGCGGCGACGTTCGGTTCGCTCGACATCGTCGTCAACAACGCCAGCGCCATCCAGCTCACCGGCGTTGCCGAGACCGACATGCGTCGTTTCGATCTCATGCACCAGATCAATACGCGCGGCACCTACATGGTGTCCAAATACGCGATCCCGCACCTCGAAAAGGCGGCGAACCCGCATATCCTGATGCTCTCCCCGCCGCTCGACCTCAAGGAGAAATGGTTCGCGCCGCATACCGCCTATTCGATGGCCAAATACGGCATGAGCCTGGTCGTGCTCGGACTTGCCGGCGAGCTCAGATCGAAGGGGATCGCGGTCAACGCGCTGTGGCCGCGCACCACGATCGCCACCGCGGCGATCAAGAATATCCTGGGCGGCGACGTGCTGATGCGCAGGTCGCGCAGCGCCGACATCCTGGCCGACGCCGCATATCGCCTCTTTCTGAAACCCGCGCGCAGCTTTTCGGGAAACTTCCTGATCGACGACACGTTCCTGGCCGGCGAAGGCGTCACCGATTTCGAGCGCTACCGTGTCGATCCGAGCGAGCCGCTGGCGCCGGATTTCTTCGTTCCGGACGACAGCAAGCCGCCGGCGGGCGTCAGCCTGGCGGCGAGGACTTGAGCTCCGCATGTCGACCCTGCTCATCAGCCACAGCGCCTGCCTCGAGCACTTGACGCCGCTCGGCCATCCGGAGCGTCCGGACCGGCTGCTCGCGATCGAGCGCGTGCTTGAGCACGAGCGCTTCATGCCGCTCGGGCGCGAGCAGGCGCCGCGCGCGGCGCCTGAAACCATCGCGCTGTGCCATCCGCAGGAATATATCGAACAGATTCGCGACGCGGTGCCGCAGGAGGGGCTAGTGCGGCTCGACGCCGATACGGCGATGTCGTCCGGCAGTTTCGAAGCGGCAACGCGCGCGGTCGGCGGCGCGACGCTCGCAGTCGACGAGGTGATGGGGAACAAGGCCGCGAACGCCTTCGTGGCGATTCGCCCGCCGGGTCACCATGCGGAACCCGCGGTGCCGATGGGATTCTGCCTGTTCAACAATGCCGCGATCGCCGCGCGCTACGCCCAGCGCCGCCACGGCGCCGAGCGCGCGGCCATCGTCGACTTCGACGTCCATCACGGCAACGGCTCGCAGGCGATCTTCTGGGCGGATCCGACCGTGATGTATTGCTCGACGCACGAGATGCCGCTCTACCCGGGCACCGGCTCGATCTCGGAGCGCGGCGAGCACGACAACATCGTCAACGCGCCGCTGCGGGCGGGCGACGGCGGGCCTGAGTTCCGCGAAGCGTTCGAGACCGCCATTCTTCCCCGGCTGCAAGAGTTTCGGCCGGACTTCATCGTGATCTCCGCGGGGTTCGACGCGCACATGCGCGATCCGCTGGCGAACCTCAATCTGTCGGAGGCGGATTTCGGCTGGGCGACCCGAAAAATCCTGGAGGTCGCCGATGCGAGCGCCGAGGGCCGCGTGGTGTCGGTGCTCGAAGGCGGCTACGACCTCGAGGGCCTGGCGCGGTCGGTCGCCGCGCATGTCATTGCACTGATGCGGGCGTGAAATCACTCGCCTCTTCGCTGCCCTGCAGCTCGCGCGTCGCTTGGCCGGGATGACGACGCCGAGTATAAGGCGGGCGACGCAGCATCGAATGGGAATGAGCCGATGGCCGACAACGCCGACGTGCCGCAGCTGTCATTCGAGAAGGCGCTCGCCGAGCTCGAATCCATCGTGCAGAAGCTCGAGCGGGGCGATGTCGCGCTCGAGGAATCGGTGGCGATCTACGAGCGCGGCGAAGCGCTCAAGCGCCGCTGCGAGGAGCTGTTGCGCCAAGCCGAAGCCCGCGTCGAGAAGATCACGCTCGACAGCTCTGGCAAGCCGACCGGCACCGAGCCGCTCGACGTCGGCTGAGCCTCGCTTTTTGCTGTCTCCTTGGACTCCGGATGCCGCTACACCCTTTTGAGCGCCATTCCGGAGCCCACCTCGACGGACCGATTTGCCAGTGCGTCGCATCCATCGGCCGGGACCGGATTTTTCGCAAGATGCTTGGATTCGCTTGGGTTTCGTATAAAGAATGTGGCACGGCATCTCTGCGCGCCGGTCAAGCGGCCCAAGAAGATGGGAATGCCGAGGAGAGGAGGGGGGATGAACCAAAGCTTGCTGAAACTCGCGGCACGCTTGGCCTGCGTCGCTCTCGTGGTGAGCGTGGTCTTTCCGTTGGGCCGGATCCTGTTTCCCTACGTGGGGGCCGAGTTCGGAATCCTGCAGTTCAGCGCGCTCGAAGCCGTGCTGAGCACGACGGTGGGCTTCGGGATTTACACGGCTTTCTTCGGCTAAGGCGGTCGAAGCCGAGCGCTAGGATCGCGGAGCGGGCGGCCCCAGGCCGGAACCCGTCCCGGAACGGGTCCCTTGCTGGCCGCCGGCACGCCGCGTTGTTACTTGAGCGGCATGAAAGCCCGCCTCCGCGCCGATCGCCTGCTCGTCGAGCGCGGCCTGTTCTCGAGCCGCGCCAAGGCCCAGGCCGCCATCGCGGCCGGCCTCGTCACCGCGAATGCCGCCTTGGTCCGCAAGGCTTCCGACGAAATCCCCGTCGATGCGGATTTGCGCGCGAGCGCCGAGCATCCATGGGTGTCGCGCGCCGGCGTAAAGCTTGCGGCGGCGCTCGATCATTTCCGGATCGATCCACGGGGGCGCGTGTGCCTCGACGTCGGCGCCTCGACCGGCGGGTTCACCGATGTGCTGCTCGCGCGGGGCGCAAGGCGCGTCTATGCGGTCGACGTCGGCCGCGATCAGCTCGACGCGCGCCTGCGCCAACGCCCCGAAGTGATCTCGTTCGAGCAAACCGACATCCGCACGCTCGATCCGCGGCGGCTCGCAGAGCCGCCGGATCTCGTCGCCGTGGACGTGAGCTTCATCCCGCTCGCGCTGGTACTGCCTGCCGCGCTGCGGCTGGCGCGATCACCGGCAGACCTCGTGACGCTGATCAAGCCTCAGTTCGAAGCCGGGCCGCGCAATGTAAGGAAAGGGGTTGTCCGCGACGCCGGCGTCCAGGCGCGCGTCTGCGCGGAGATCGCCGATCTCGTCGCTTCGCTCGGCTGGAAGCCCGACGGCCTGCTGCCGTCCCCGGTGTTCGGCCGCGAGGGCAATCGCGAGTTCCTGCTCGGGGCGCGGCATGACTGAGCGGCTGGCCATCGCCAGCATGGGCCATCGCGGCGACGGAATAGCCGAAGCTCGCGATCCCGCCGTCTATGTGCCGTACACCTTGCCCGGCGAAACCGTCGAGGTCGAGGCGGTGCCGGGTCATCCCGACCGGCGGCGTCTGCTGGCGGTGAAGTTGCCAAGTCCCGAACGCATTGCGCCGATCTGCCCGCATTTCGGCACCTGCGGCGGCTGCGCCGTCCAGCATTGGAGCTTTGCGAGCTATCGCGCGTGGAAGCGCGGCCTCGTGATCGAGGCGCTGGCGCAGGCGGGGCTGAACCCTCCCGTCGGCGACCTCATCGATGCGCACGGGGAAGGGCGGCGCCGCGCCGTGTTCCATGCCCGCTCGCGCGGCTGCGATATTCTCGAGGTCGGATTTGCGGCCTATCGCAGCCATCGCATCGTGGACATCGACCGCTGCCCGGTGCTCTCACCGGCTCTCGACGGCGCCATCGACGCCGCGTGGGACCTTGCCGAGACCGTCAAGCACAAGGGCAAGCCGCTCGACATCCAGGTGACGGCGACGGAAGTCGGCCTCGACGTGGACCTGCGCGGGTCGGGGCCGTTGCCGCCGGAGGCGATGTCCAGGCTGGCGCGGGCGGCGGACGCGCATCGCTTGGCACGACTGACCCGTCACGGCGAGCTGGTCGCACAGCGCGCGGTTCCGGTCGTGCGCGTGGGCAAGGCCGTAGTCCCGCTGCCGCCGCGCGCGTTTCTGCAGGCCACGGCGGAAGGCGAGGCCTCGCTCGCCCGGCTCGTCTGCGCGCATGTCGCCGAAGCTCGGAACATCGCCGATCTATTTTGCGGGATCGGTTCGTTTGCGCTGCGGCTGGCGGAACGGGCCCGGGTGACGGCGGCGGATAGCGACGCCGGCGCGGTCGCGGCACTCGGGGCGGCCGCCAAGGCGACCCCCGGCTTGAAACCGGTCGCGACCGAACGACGCGACCTCTACCGCCGGCCGTTCGCCGAACCGGAGCTCGAGCCATTCGACGCCGTGGTGTTCGATCCGCCGCGGCAGGGCGCGCTCGCGCAGGCGCAAAAGCTCGCCCGCTCCGATGTTCCGGTCGTCGTCGCCGTCTCCTGCAATGCCGCGACGTTTGCCCGCGACGTGCGCGTTCTGGTCGGCGGCGGCTATCGGCTCGAGGCGGTCACGCCGATCGACCAGTTCCGCTACACGCCGCACGTCGAGATCGTGGCGCGGCTGGCACGGTGAGACGGTTCGCTCCGGCCTAAATTAGCCCTCCAGCGCCTCGGTCGAGACGATCTCGATGCCGAAGCCGGCGAGCCCGACGTAGGTGCGCTGCGTCGAGGACAACAGCCGGATCGAGGAGATGCCGAGGTCTTTGAGGATCTGCGCGCCCAATCCGACCTCGCGCCACTGCCGGCTGCGCGCGGCCTCCGCGGCGCTGGATTCCTGCGGGATCGCGGTCGTCGGCACGCCGGCGGCGCCGTCGCGCAGATAGACGATGACGCCGCCGCCCTCGCGCTTGAACCGCCGCAGCGCCGCATGGATCGGCTTGGCGCCGCCGATCACGTCGCCGACCACGTCGGCGCGGTGCAGTCGCGCGAGCACGTTGCGGCCGGCGCCGATCCGGCCGTAGACGAACGCCATGTGGTGCACCTCGTCGAACGGGGTGACATAGGCGTAGCCCTTGAGCGGGCCGATCTCGGAAGCGACCTCGAATTCCGCGACCCGCTCGATCAGCTTGTCGCGGGCCTGGCGATAGGCGATCAGCTCCGCGACCGAAATTCTTTTCAAGCCGTGGCGCTCGGCGAAGGCGGCGACCTCGTTGCCGCGCGTCACCGAGCCGTCGTCGTTCATCAGCTCGGAGAGCACCCCGACCGGCGGCACGCCGGCGAGCCGGCACAGGTCGATGCAGGCTTCGGTATGGCCGGAACGCATCAGGACGCCGCCCTCCTTGGCGATCAGCGGAAACACGTGGCCGGGGCGGACGAAATCGCCGGCGCCGACGTTGCCGTTGGCGAGCGCGCGCACGGTGTTGGTGCGCTCCTCGGCGGAGATCCCGGTCGTGAGCCCGTGGCGAAAGTCGACCGAGACCGTGAATGCGGTCCCGAGCGGCGCGTCGTTGGCGGCCACCATGGGATCGAGGTGGAGGCGCTTGGCCTCCTGGACCGTGAGCGGCGCGCACACGATGCCCGACGTGTTGCGGATGATGAAGGCCATCTTCGCCGGGGTGCACAGCGAAGCCGCCACGAACAGGTCGCCCTCGTTCTCGCGGTCGTCGTCGTCGGTGACGACGATGATCTCGCCGCGCGCAAAGGCTTCGATCACCGCGCTGACGCGCTCATGGATGTCGGTCAACGCCGGTCTCCTGTCGATCCCCACGCCTCGGCCCTTTTCCCTCCCCCCGCCGAACCCGGGTGTTCCCGGGTTCGGCCATTGACCGATTGGTCCAAGTCGGAAACATCCGATTTGGACCAGCGGTGGGGAGGGTGGCGAGGTGCGGAGCACCGAGCCGGGTGGGGCGACCGAGATGAGAGACGAAAACGCCCCCAACCCCTAACCCCTTCCCGCCGCGCTCTCGCACGGGGGGAGGGGGACCACACGGCTGTGCGTCCCGAACCTGAAATGCGTTCACGATTGACATGTTGTTGATCGTCACGCCCATCAAACTCACTGCGCCGGGAACGGCCATGCCGGCGGCTCGCCGACCTGGCCGCGGTGGCGCAAATAATGATCGGCGATGACGCAGGCAACCATCGCTTCCCCGATCGGCACCGCGCGGATGCCCACACATGGGTCGTGGCGCCCCTTGGTCACGATCTCGGTCTCGCGGCCGTAGCGATCGACGGTGCGGCGCGGGGTCAGGATCGAGGAGGTCGGTTTCACCGCGAACCGGGCGACGATCGGTTGGCCGGTCGAGAGGCCCCCGAGGATGCCGCCGGCGTGGTTCGACAAGAACCGCGGCCTGCCGTCGTTCCCCATGCGGATCTCGTCGGCGTTCTCCTCGCCGCTGAGTTCCGCGGCCAAGAACCCGTCGCCGATCTCGACGCCCTTGACCGCGTTGATGCCCATCAGGGCCGCGGCGAGATCGGCGTCGAGCTTGCCGTACACGGGCGCGCCGAGCCCGGCCGGAACGCCCTCGGCGACGACCTCGATCACCGCGCCGACCGAGGACCCCTGCTTGCGTACGCCGTCGAGATAATCGGCAAAGAATTCCGCCTGCTTGGCGTCGGGACAGAAGAACGGATTGCGGTCGACCTCGTTCCAATCCCAGCGCGCCCGCTCGATCCGGTGCGATCCCATCTGCACGAGCGCGCCGCGCACGCTCAATCCCGGCACGATCTTGCGTGCGATGGCTCCGGCGGCGACGCGGGTCGCGGTCTCGCGGGCCGAGGCGCGCCCGCCGCCGCGGTGATCGCGCAGCCCGTATTTGAGGTCGTAGGTGATGTCGGCGTGGCCCGGCCGATAGAGATCGCGGATTTCGGAATAATCCTTGGAGCGCTGGTCGACGTTCTCGATCACGAGCGCGATCGGCGCGCCGGTCGTGACCTCGCGCCCGCTCGCCTCGTCCTCGAGCACGCCGGACAGAATTCTCACGCTATCGGGCTCGCGCCGCTGGCTCGTGAACCGCGACTGTCCGGGCCGGCGCTTGTCGAGAAATGTTTGGATCTCCTCGGCGGCGAGCGTCAGGCCGGGCGGGCAGCCGTCGACCACGCAGCCGATCGCCGGCCCGTGACTCTCGCCGAAGGTCGTGACGCGAAACAGAAGGCCGAACGTATTGAACGACATATTGCGCCTCGGCCGCTGTGGTAGCTTGAGGCGCCGCCGTGGTCAAATAGCGGCAAAAGGTAATGTTTCCATCCGCCGCCTTTTGCAGCGCGAGAGTCGCGCTTCCGATTCAAACGGCGGCGCGAGCTTGCGCGACAGCGGGTTCGGCAAACACTTGCATGCTTCCCGGCTCGAAACCATAAACCACGCCCTGCTCGATGCTCAGGCGCGGCGCCGTCGCTGGTAGCACGATGCCGAGATGGACCATGAGCGCGCGCGCCGTGCCGCCGTGCGCGGCGACCACGCTGTCGCGGCGCAACGATGCGTACCATTCGCCCACGCGCACCGAGAGTTGCTGGTAGCTCTCGCCGTTGGGCGGCACGAACGTCCATTTGTCGCGCTCGCGCGCGGCGAACGCGTCGGGGTCGCGCATGGCGACCTCCGCAAGGGTGAGACCCTCCCAGTCGCCGAACGCCATTTCGGCAAGCCGCGCATCGAGCCGGTACTCGCGCGGCGACAGACCGAGCGGCGCGCGCATGCCCTCCATCGTCTCCCGCGCGCGTTTGAGCGGGCTTGCGACGTAGTCGAGCGCGGCGGGATTTTGGCCGTTTCGAGCGAACAGGGCGCGCAGGATCTCGCCGCAGCAGATCGCCTGCTCGCGGCCGCGCGCGTTGAGCGAGGTATCGCGCCTTCCCTGCAGCCGGGCGGCGCGGTTCCAATCGGTCTCGCCG
>WNFF01004502.1_pt1 | contig 11380 bp, 11 predicted proteins | sample 5400441 | NCBI WGS metagenome assembly WNFF01 (sample SAMN13153345, study PRJNA577476) | soil metagenome | isolation source: 120 cm saprolite under Douglas fir tree site 2 hole 3 replicate 1 | place: USA:California | collected 2015-04-18
ATCACTTTCTGCGGAAGTTTTCGGCGGCGCACCACAAGCGGGTGCCGCGGCTGACGTCGCGGGCGCTGGAGCTCTTGCTGGGGGCGGAGTGGCCGGGCAACGTCCGGCAGCTGGAGAACTGCATCGAGCAGGCGGTCGTCCTGAGCGAGCAGGACACCATCGACGTCGACGTCCTCCCGATCGGCGAGGTCCCCGGCAAGCGCGCTCCCGACGGGGCGAAGCCGGGGCTGCCGGCGGGGATGACGCTGCGGGACCTGGAGCAGCAGTACATACTCCAGACGCTGGACGGTGTCGGGGGCAACCGCACGCAGGCCGCGCGGCTGCTCGGTATCAGTCTCCGCTGCCTGCAGTACAAGCTCAAGGCGTACCGTCACGCCGAGGCGATCGCGCGGCCCGACGGAGCCGCCGGCGAGCCCTCGCGCATCGTGCCTCCTGGCGCGCGGCGCGGAGTCTCGTCCCTCGGGGACGTGATGCTCGGTGACCGCCGCCGCATGATGATGTCCTGATCCCGCGGACCGGGGCGGACGGGCGCGCCGCGCTCCGCTTGTCCCGGTCCTCTCCCGCGGGTATTCTCGGCGGCTGTGACCAGCGCCGGTCGCCCGCCTCTCCCGGACCCCGCCGACGATGACGTCTCCGCCCGCCGCTACGTGCATCACAACGTGGTGGCGCTCGGGATCGACTTCGGGCTCTTCGGGGTCGGGCTCTCCTTCGCGTCGCAGAGCACGATCCTCCCCGCATTCGTCGCGCACCTCGGCGCCTCGAACCTGATCATCGGCTCCATCCCGGCGCTGATGACGCTCGGGTGGAATCGGAATCTACCCTCGCTGTTCGCGGCCGGCTACACCGAATCGCTCGCGCAGAAGCTGCCGTTTGTGCTGCGCTACACCATCTGGGAGCGGCTGCCGTTCCTGGTCCTGGCCGCGGTGGCCTTCTTCGTGGCGCGCCCCGCGCCCGGCCTTGCCCTGGCCGTCACGCTGGCGATGCTGCTCACGATCACGAGCGCGGGTGGGCTGCTCATGCCGGCCTGGATGGACATCGTCGGTCGCGCGGTGCCGGTGGGTCTCCGCGGCCGGTTCTTCGCGGTCTCGAGCCTGCTCGGCGGCGCGGGGGGGCTGCTCGGCAGTATCCTCACCGCGTGGGTGCTCGCGCGCCTCGCCGCTCCGGTGGGGTACGGGGTCTGCTTCCTGCTCGCCGCGCTGTTCATGGGGCTGTCCTACGTGGCGCTCGCGCAGGTGCGTGAGCCGCGCGGGGCCGCGGTGGAGGCGGCGCCCCTCGGCACGTACCTGCGACGAGTGGGCCGGGTGCTGCGCACCGACCACAATCTCGCCTGGTACCTCCTGGCGCGCGGCCTGGGCTTCGTCGGCATGATGGCCTCCGGCTTCTACACCGTGTACGCGCTGCGGCGGTTCGGCGCGCCGGACTGGGCGGTGGGCGTCTTCACGACCGCGCTCGTGGTAGGGCAGATGGGCGGCAACCTCGTCCTGGGCTCGATCGCCGACCGCTTCGGTCACCTCGTGCCGCTCATCATCGGCATGGCCACACTCCTGCTCGCCAACGCGGCGGCCATCTCGGCACCCACGCTCCAGGTGTTCACCCTGGTCTTCCTGCTCCAGGGCGTCCAGCTGGCCGCGGCCAATGTCTCCGGCCTGAACGTGCTGCTCGAGTTCGCGCCCGAGCCGGCCGCGCGTCCCACCTATGTCGGGCTCGGCACCACCCTCATGACCCCGATGGCCTTCGGGGCCCCGCTCCTGGCCGGGCTGATGGCCGATCTCTTCGGCTTCGGGCCCGTCTTCGTGACGGCCGGCGCAGGCGCCCTGGCCTCGGCCACGCTGCTGCTCGCCCGCGTACACGAGCCCCGCCACCGGCCCTCCGGCGCATCCTGACTCGCTCCTCGGCCCGGCCATGGTATTTTCGGCGGGCGGGAACCTGCTGGTCCCATGGAGAGTTTGATGCCACGACGTGGAATGCGTGTCCCTCGCTGCGGGCAGCTGGCGGTGGTACTCGTCCTGATCCTGGCCGCGACCCTGCCGGCGGCGGCCCAGACTCAGGAGCAGATCGCTCGCGGGAAATACATCTTCGGAGCCGCGGCCGGTTGTGGATGCCATACGCTTCCGAAGGGAGGAGCGCTCAACGCGGGCGGGCGCAAGTACGATGGGCCCTTCGGCACGGTCTACTCGTCCAACATCACGCCGGATCCCGCCAACGGCATCGGCAAGTGGACCGACGAGCAGGTCATCACCGCGACCCGGTCCGGGAGGCGCCCGAACGGTGAGCGACTGATCCCGGTGCACCCCTATACCGTGTTCAACGGGATGGCCGCGCAGGACCTGCAAGATGTGGTCGCCTATCTACGCTCCGTGCCGCCGGTGAACAAGCCGGCGCCGGCCAAGAAGATCACGGTGCCCATGTTCGAGAGCGTGTTCCTGCCGGCCTGGCTGGCGACTTTCGCGCCCCGGGAGAATCCCCCCTCCACCGCCGCGACTTCGGGCCAGGCGCGGGGCGAGTACCTGACCCGGGCGGTGTCGCACTGCGGGGAGTGTCACACTCCGCGGACCATGACCATGGCGACCGACAACAGCCGTTTCCTCGCCGGGGCCCCGAAGGGCAAGGGACCGGAAGGCTCCGCGGTGCCCAACATCACGCCGGATCGCGAGACCGGGCTCGGCAGCTGGACCGAGGAGCAGATCGCGGATTTTCTCGAGACGGGCAACAAGCCGGACGGCGACGTCGCGGGCGGGCTGATGGCCGAGGTCATCCAGGGCTCCTCGGCGGGCTACAAAGACCTGACCAAGGCCGATCGCCTCGCGATCGCCAAGTACCTCAAGTCGATCCCACCCATCAAGAACAAGATCGACTAGGGCCACTCTTCATCAGCCGGACCGGGGGCCGCCGGACGCGGCCCGGTCCGCCACAGGAGGCAAGATGAACGGTCGACTCACCCTCAGCGCCAGCGTGATCGTCATCGGTGGTTTGGCCCTCGGCCTAGCAGCCGGATGCGCGAGCAAGTCGATGTCCAAGACGGGTAGCGGCGACGTGGTCGCGGACCGCCAGCGCATCATGAAGCTGCAGGGCGCCAGCTGGGCGGACATCCAGGCCAAGGCGAAGGCCGGGAACATCGAAGGCATCGCCGTCAATGCGGAGACGCTCGCCATGACCGCCCAGCAAATCCCGGGTCTCTTCCCGGAGGGCTCGGGCACCGAGAAGTCGAAGGCCAAGCCCGACGTCTGGCAGAAGTGGCCCGAGTTCGAGAAGGCGGCCAAGAACCTGGAGATCCAGGCCGAGAAGCTGCGCGACGCCTCCAGGGCGAAGAACGAGCAGCTGACGCAGGACCTCGTGAAGGACTTCGGCCGGAACGCCTGCGGCACCTGCCACACCCCGTTCCGCCAGCCGCCGCCCCGGACGTAGACGCACGCCCGGATCGCGCGGGGCCGGCGCCACCCGCTCGGCGGCGTGGGCCGGCCCCGCCGCTTGTCTGCTAGACTCCCGCCCAGGCTGATGACCAGCAACTTCAAGGTACTCGTGGTGGACGACGAGCCGGATATCGTCCGGTACCTGGAGCACGTGCTCCACCGGTTGGGTTACGAGACGGCCAGCGCGGGGGACGGCGCTCAGGCCATCGAGAAGGCGGCGGTCGATCCGCCGGACCTGATCCTCCTCGACGTGATGATGCCGGTCATGGACGGCTTCGCGGTCTGCCGGAGCCTGCGCGAGCGCGAAGCGACGCGCCTCATCCCGGTGATCGTCATGACCGCGCTGGAGGGGATCGAGAACCGGGTCAAGCTCATCGAGCACGGGGCGGACGACGTGCTGGCCAAGCCGGTGGACGAGCGTGAGCTGGTGGCCCGCGTCCAGGGGGCACTCGCCCGCAAGCGCGAGCTCGACCATCGCCTGGACGAGCTGGCCCGGGTGCGCGACCACTTCTCCAAGTTCGTGCCGGAAGCGGTCCGGCGTCTCGTGCTCGCGAACCCGGACGCGCCCGGCCTCGACAAGCAGGAGCGGGACGTCACCGTGCTCTTCGTCGACATCAGCGGCTACGGGCGCCTCGCCGAGCGCGTGGCTCCCGCCGACCTCAACGCGCTCGTCGAGCGCTACTTCGGCAGCTTCCTGGACCGCATCACCGACGCGGGCGGCGACATCAACGAGACCTCCGGCGACGGATTCATGGCCATCTTCCAGGACGGTGACCCGGCGGCCCACGCCGCGCGCACCGTGAACGCGGCGCTCATGCTGCTGGCCCTGACCGAGGCGCTCAACCAGAAGGAGCTCGAGCACCCGCTCGCCATTCACATCGGCATCAACTCCGGGCCCGCCCTCGTCGGCTCCACGCGCTTCGAGGGCCGACGCGGCACCCGCTGGACGTTCACCGCCAGCGGCATCGTGACCACGCTGGCCGCGCGACTCGCGTCCTCGGCGGGCGACGGCGAGATCCTCGCGGGTCCCGAGACCGTGCGCCGGCTCGGCGGACGCTACCGGCTCGAGCGGGTGGGGCGCGAGCGGCTGAAGAACCTCACGGAGGCTATCGAGGTGCACCGCATCATCAGCCCGCCGTCTCGCCGTTAACGGTTGGTGGCCTCGGGACCGAGGGCGGCGGGGCCGGGCGGGGGTCGCCCCCTCGCCGGGACACGCTTGTACGATGTCCTCTCACGGGGTAGACATCCCAATCGTAGGGACAGACGGGATCCGGGAGAGGGACGCCGGGACACGCTTGAGGCTCGGTCCTCGGGACTCAGATTGGCGCTCTCGCCCGGTGCTCCACGCTCGAACGGTATCCTGAGGCGCCGCGCGCGGCCTCGCGTAGACAAGCGTGAGCAGGGGCCCCGGCCGCGAGGCTCCCACGACCTCCCGTCGGAAGGGATTGGGATGCGATTTGTGGGGATCGATGTGGGCGCGGAGCGGCATGTCGTGGCGAGTGTGGATGCGGTGCAGGCGGTGGTGCTCAAACCCACCGGCTTCACCGAGGAGGCTGGGGGCTACCAACACCGGCTCACCCTGCTGGGGCCGGCGACGGACACCCTGGTGGCCATGGAGGCGACCGGCCATTACTGGAAGAACGGGTGCGCCGTGCTGGTGACCCAGGGATTCGCGGGGGCCCGGCTGAACCCCCTGCGGACGCGGCGCTTTGCCGCTGAAGATCTCCAGCGGACGAAGACCGAGGCCATTGAGGCCCTGGGCATCGCGCGGTTCGCCGCCCAAAAGCGGCCGGCCGCCAGTCGGCTGCCCGACCCGGCCACCGAGGAGCTGCGCGAACTGCTGCGGTATCGGGATCGGTTGAGCCAAGACTTCGGCGATCGGGAGCGCCAGCTCCATCGGCTCCTCGACCGGGGCTTTCCGGAGTTTCCCCGGTAGGTGCACGATGTGGGCAGCGAGCTGGCCACGGCCATCCTCCGCGTCTATCCCACGGCCGTCGCGTTTCAGGGCGTCGCGGTCCGACGGCTCGGGGGCCTGCGGTATGCGGGCCAGCACAAGGTCGGGGCCGAGGTGGCCGCCGCACTGCTCGAGGCCGCGGCGGCCTCCGTCGGGCAGCACCACGGCGCGGCCTACCGGGTCCAGGTCCAGGACATCGGCGAGGACCTGGACGTCTTGCGGCGGCGGCGGCGCACGCTCGACCGGGATATCGAGCGCCTGCTCGCGCGCCGCGAGGTCGGCACGCGGCTGACGACCATCGACGGGATCGGTCCGCAGACGGCCGCCCGCCTCGTCGCCACCTTCGGCGATTTCAGCGGCGTGCGCAGTGGCGCGGCTCTGGCTTGCTACGTGGGCGCCGTCCCGGGCCTCCGGCAGTCGGGGAAGCGCACCTCGTCCCGCGCCCGCCTCACCCCGATCGGCGCGGCTCGCCTGCGCGCCAAACTCTACATGCCCGTCCTCAGCGCGGTCCGCTGCAACCCCTGGCTGCGCGCGTACGACGAGGCGCTCATCGCGCGTGGCAAGCTGCCCAAGGTCGCCCTCATCGCGGCGATGCGTAAACTGCTCCATGCCGTCTACCGCGTCGCCACCCATCGCCGGCCCTTCGTGCCGCACGTGGTGGCCCAGGAGGCGCGTCCGTGAAAAACATCCTTGACGGCCATCACGGTATCTGAGTCGCTACTCGGTGCGCCGTCTCGGGCGGGCCACGAGATAGAAGGGTGTCGCTTCGCTTGCCCGCAGAAGACACGGTCCCGGCGAGGGGGCGCCCCCCGCCGCGCCCCGCTCCCCGGTCCGGTCACCCTCTCTGGTTCGTGACTCGCGTGGGCTACACTTGCATTCGCGATGGACGTCTCCCTCTTCGAGTACGAGCTGCCTCCAGAGCTGATTGCGCAGGAGCCGGCGGAGCCGCGGGATGCTTCGCGGCTGCTGGTGCTGGATCGGGCGGCGGGAGCGTGGGAGGATCGGCGCTTCACCGAGCTGCCGGAGCTGCTGCGGGCTGGTGATTGCGTGGTGGCGAACCGGAGCCGCGTGATGCCGGCTCGGCTCCTGGGCACGGCGGTGGACGGCGGCGGCGCGGTGGAGCTATTGCTGCTGCGTCCGGTCGGGGACGAGCGGTGGGAGGCGATGGTGCGTCCCGGCCGCCGCTGTCGGGTGGGCTCTCGCGTGGATCTGGCCGGAGGCGCGGCGCGGGCCCACGTGGTGGGCGAGGGGAATGAGGGGACGCGCGTCGTGGCGATCGAGGCGCCGTGGCCGGTGCGCGAGCTGATGGAGCGCCACGGGTTGCCGCCGCTGCCGCCGTACATCGGCCGGCACGATGCGCCCAAGCCGGAGGATCGCGAGCGCTACCAGACCGTGTACGCGCGTGAGGACGGCTCGGTGGCGGCGCCCACCGCGGGCCTTCATTTCACGCCCGAACTGCTCGCGCGGCTCGAGCGCGTAGGAGTCGAGGTCCACTACCTCACGCTGCACGTCGGGCCCGGGACGTTCCGTCCGCTCCGCGCCCGGCGGCTGGAGGAGCACCGGATGGAGGCCGAGCCCATCGACATCCCCGGGCCGACCGCGGAGGCGGTCGAGCGGGCCCGGCGCGAGGGGCGTCGCGTGGTCGCGGTGGGGACGACGACCACCCGGGCGCTCGAGTGGGCGGCCGGCGAGGGCGGCCGGGTGCGCGCGGGGACGGGGCCGGCGGATCTGTTCATCCGCCCCGGCCATCGCTTCCGCGTCGTGGACGCGCTCGTCACCAATTTCCACCTGCCGCGCTCGAGCCTGCTGGTCCTGGTGTCGGCCTTCGCGGGGCGTGAGCTCGTCCTGGCCGCCTATCGCCACGCGGTGGAAGCCCGCTATCGCTTCTACTCGTACGGCGACGCGATGCTGATCCACTGAGGTATGGGCGGCTTCCGGTTCGAGCTCGTCAAGACCGACGGCGCCGCGCGACTCGGCCGGATTCTCACCGCGCACGGGGCGGTCGAGACGCCGGCCTTCATGCCGGTGGCGACGCAGGGCTCGGTCAAGAGCCTCGCTCCCTCGGATCTGCTCGCCGCGGGCGCCCAGATCGTGCTGGCCAATACCTACCACCTGATGCTGCGGCCGGGACACGAGCTGGTGCGCGAGCTGGGCGGCCTGCATCGGTTCATGGGCTGGGACGGGCCGATCCTCACCGACTCGGGGGGCTTTCAGGTGTTCAGCCTCTCGAAGCTGCGGCGGATCGGGGAAGAGGGCGTGGAGTTCCGCTCCCACGTCGACGGCTCGCTCCGGACCCTCACGCCGGAGTCGTGCGTGGCGGTGCAGCACGCCCTGGGCGTCGACGTGCTGCACCCGCTCGACGAGTGCCTGGCGCACCCGGCCACCACGGCCGAGACCGAGCGCTCGCTCGCGCTGACCGAGCGCTGGCTCGCCCGCGCGATCGCCGCGCACCGGGTCGCGGGCTCGCCCGGGGCGCTATTCGGGATCGTGCAGGGCGGCTCGTACGAGCCGCTGCGGCGTCGGGCGGCGGAGGGCATCGCGGCCCTGGACCTGCCCGGCCACTCGATCGGCGGGCTGGCGGTGGGAGAGCCCAAGCCGGTGATGTACGACATCACCGAGCTGGTGGCCGGGCTCCTGCCCGCGGACCGGCCGCGCTACCTCATGGGGGTCGGGAAGCCGCCCGACCTGGTCGAGGCGGTCGCGCGCGGCGTCGATCTCTTCGACTGCGTGCTGCCGACCCGGAACGCCCGCAATGGCCAGGCCTTCACGCCGGACGGGCCGCTCAACATCAGCAACGCGCGATTCGCCCGGGACGGGGCGCCGCTCGACCCGGAGTGCGCCTGCGAGGGGTGCCGCCGCTTCTCGAGGGCCTACCTGCGCCACCTGTTCGCGGCTCGCGAGCTGCTCGCCTACCGGCTGCTGACGCTCCACAACCTGACGTTCTACCTGGGGCTCATGCGCGACATGCGCCGGGCGGTGGCCGATGGCGCGTTCGGGCGGTTCCGATCTCGGTTTCTCGCGCGATATGGGGTAGAATCCGTGGGCGACTCGGCCGACTTACCCGCGGACTCGGAGGCCTGACCTTCATGGTGGATCTCGCATACGCAATGGGGCCGTCGCCTGCCGGCGGCAACGGCGGCGGCATTATGTCCGTCCTGCCCCTGATGATCGGCATGTTCGCGATCATGTACTTCCTGATCATCCGACCGCAGCAGAAGCAGAAGAAGGACCGCGAGGCGCTGCTCTCCGCGGTCAAGAAGGGCGATCGCGTCGTCATGTCGAGCGGGCTCTACGGCACGGTGGTGGGCCTGTCCGAGCACACCGTCACCATAAAAGTGGCCGAGCAGGTCAAGATGGAGTTCGAGCGCTCCGCGATCGGCCGGATCGTGCCCGTCGCGGGCGACAAGGAGTCGTCGGCCTAGATGCGGCGCAATCTCGGTCTCCGCATCGGTCTCGTGGTCGTGGTGATCGCGGTATCGGTGTGGTATCTCTATCCGCCCCGCACCAGCATCAACCTGGGCCTCGATCTCCAGGGCGGCATCCATCTCGTGCTCGGGGTGGACGTGGACAAGGCACTGGAGGCGCAGGTCGAGCGGGCGGGGGACACGGTGCGGGGCGAGCTCGAGAAGAAGGGCATCGCGATCTCCAAGATCGAGCGGCGCGGGATCGCCGATCTCGCGATCCAGATCGCGTCGCCCCAGAGCTGGGACAGCGCGCTCGCGACCGTCACCGAGGTCCTGGGCGCCTTCGACCGCAAGGAGGCCGACCAGGCGGCGGGCGGGGTCGTCATGACCCTCAAGCCGCGCGAGGTGACCCAGATCCGCGAGCTGGCGGTGCGGCAGGGGCTCGAGACGATCCGCAACCGGGTGGACCAGTTCGGGGTCGCCGAGCCCTCCATCCAGCAGCAGGGCGAGAACCGCATCCTGGTCCAGCTCCCGGGCGTCCAGGATCCGGCGCGGGCCAAGGCGTTGATCGGCAAGACCGCGCTCCTCGAGTTCAAGCTGGTGGACGACAAGGTCGATCCCGAGGCCGCGCTCCGCTCCGGGGTACCCGACGGGGACGAGATCCTCTACCAGCGACGGGTCGACAAGGAGACCCATCAGGAGCGGAAGGTGCCGTTCGTCGTCCAGAAGAAGGCCTACGTGACCGGCCGCGACGTGGCCACCGCGCGGGTCTCCATCGATCAGAACACGAGCGAGCCCTACGTCTCGGTCGACTTCAACGCGGCGGGGGGACGGGCCTTCTCGGATCTGACCGACGCCAACGTCGGTCGCCGGCTCGCCATCGTGCTGGACGGCAACATCCACTCCGCCCCGCAGATCCGCGAGCGCATCCCGTCCGGGCGGGCCCAGATCACCGGCGGCTTCACCTCCGCAGAGGCCACCGACCTGGCCATCGTCCTGCGGGCGGGCGCGTTGCCCGCCCCGGTCCAGGTGCTCGAGGAGCGCACGGTCGGACCGTCCCTCGGCGCCGACTCGGTCCGCCAGGGCATCGTCGCGATCCTGGCCTCGACCGCGCTGGTGTTCGTGTTCATGATGGCCTACTACCGCCTCTCCGGCCTCATCGCCGACGTGGCGCTCGGCCTGAACCTGCTGCTCCTGCTCGCGACCATGGCCGGCTTCCACGCCACCCTCACGCTGCCGGGCATCGCCGGGATCGCCCTCACGATCGGCATGGCGGTGGACACGAACATCCTCATCTTCGAGCGCATCCGCGAGGAGCTCCGCGGCGGGAAGACCATCCGCGGCGCCATCGAGGCGGGCTTCTCCCGCGCGTTCAAGACCGTCATCGATACCCACGTCACGGTCCTGGTGTCGGGCCTCATCCTGTTCCAGTTCGGGACCGGCCCGGTCAAGGGCTTCGCGGTGACGCTCATGATCGGCATCGCGGCCAGCCTCTTCACCGCGGTCTTCTTCACGCGCCTGCTCTTCGACCTGTTGTACATGGGCCCCCACAAGCGCGAGTCGCTGTCGATCTGACCGCCATGTTCGAGCTCTTCCGCAACCCCAACTTCGACTTCATCGGCCGGCGGCGCTGGGCCTACATCATCTCGCTCATCTTCATCCTGGCCGGCTTCGGCTCCATGGTGGCCAAGGGCGGGCTGCGCTACGGGATCGACTTCTCGGGCGGCACCTTGATCCAGGTGCGCTTCGAGAAGGCGGTGCCGGTGGACCGCATCCGGCGCGCGCTCGAGACGGTGCGGATGGGGGAGAGCGTGATCCAGGAGTTCGGCGACACGCGGGAGTACCTGCTCCGGCTGCCGGCCGCCGAGGGCGCCTCCGAAGAGGTGACCAAGCAGGCCCTGGCCGCCCTCGCCAAGGAGCCCGAGCTGGGCACCCCCGAGGTCCGGCGCGTGGAGTACGTGGGCCCCCAGGTGGGCCGCGACCTCCAGATCCAGGCGATCTATGCTGCGCTCTGGAGCATCGCCGGTATCCTCGCCTACGTCGCGATCCGCTTCGACATGCTCGGCGGGCTGGCCTCGGTCGCGGCCATCGTCCACGACGTGCTCATCTGCCTCTCGGCCATGTCGCTGACCAACCGGGAGATGTCCCTCCCGATCCTGGCCGCCCTCCTGACGATCATCGGGTACTCCGTCAACGATACGATCGTCGCCTACGACCGGGTGCGGGAGAACCGGACCAAGGGGGCCCGCCGCAAGGGTGAGTCATTTGCGACTCAGATCAACAACGCCATCAACCAGACCCTGTCCCGGACGGTGCTGACCGCCTTGACCGTCTTCTTCACGACCGCGGTCCTGTACCTGTTCGGGGGGAAAGTCCTGGAGGACATGGCGTTCGTCCTGACCATCGGGGTCGTGACGGGCACCTTCTCGACGGTCTACATCGCCGGCTCGCTGATCGTGGACTGGCAGGGCTGGCACGAGCGGTGGATGGCCCGAAGGAAGAAAGCGGTAGCAAAAGCCTGATTTTAGTGGCAGAATTTGAGGTCAACCTGAGGAGGGCGCTGGGTTGACCCAACTGCAGACGCTGATCGAGGAGATTCCCAAGTACCAGCC
>WNFF01004505.1_pt1 | contig 11376 bp, 9 predicted proteins | sample 5400441 | NCBI WGS metagenome assembly WNFF01 (sample SAMN13153345, study PRJNA577476) | soil metagenome | isolation source: 120 cm saprolite under Douglas fir tree site 2 hole 3 replicate 1 | place: USA:California | collected 2015-04-18
GCCGGCCTCGACGGCAAACGACACCCCTTCGACCGCCACAAGCGCGCCGAACAGCTTGCGCAGCTCTTTAACCCGCACAAACGCCACGCGTGTGCCCCTCAAGTCTGAATGAGCGAAGCACGCGTCGCTCTGAACAATGAGAAAGCTATGAGTAGCAACATCAACTGGATGACGGCAAGCGCTGCCACATAGCCGAAGCTGCGCTCGCTCAAAACCACCAGCGCCACGCTGATGGTCTCTGTGCCTTGCGCGTAAAGCAGGATGGTGGCGCCAAGCTCGCGAATGAAGACCACGAACAGCATCAGCCAGGCGGCAACGATCGCCGGCGCCAGGAGCGGCAACAGAACGTAGCGCATGGTCTGCAACCAACTCGCGCCGCTTGCCCGCGCACTTTGTTCGAGCTCCGGGTTTATGGCGACCAGCATCGAGGAGACCGTACGCGTTGCGAATGGGAAAAACCGCGCCACATAGGCAATCAAGATGATGGTCAGGGTCGAATAGAGCGGCGTGCGGATGGCGAGGATGAGAAACCCAAGGCCCAGAATGATGCCCGGAATGCCGAGCGGCAAGGACAGGACTGCGTCCGCCAGCGCCCGCCGCCGGCCGGCATTGCGATTGATGTAATAGGCCTGCAGCACGCTCATGGAAACTCCGAGCGTAGCACCCATCACGGCAAGAGACAGGCTGTTGAAAATCGCCTGTTGAGTGAGCGAATAGTTGAACATTACGTATTCGAAATTGTGCAACGTGAGTGTGGCGTACGACAATGTACCGGTCCAAATCGATGACAACGACACCATCAGGAGCGCGATCATCGGGAGCACGACGGCGCAGCCGATGTAGATGATCTCAAGCGCGAGCGCACCGGCGCGGCCGCCGCGACGCAACGCGACAATGCTGGGCCGATAGCCCTTGCCGGTCACGGTTTCGAAGCGCCTGCGATCGAGATAACGGCGCTGAAGCACCGTCAAAAGCACCGTTACCACCATCACGATGACGCCGAACGCGGCGGCGCGACCGAGATCGGAGGGGTATTGCACAAGCTGAAAGATCTCGGTCGGCATGGTGCGGATGCCGCGCGGGGACGCGAGTGCGAGCGGAACGTCAAACAATCCGGCGCTGGTGACGAACACGACCAGGGCGGCGGAGAACAGCGCGGGAAACAGCAAGGGAATCGTGACGAGGCGCAGCGTCGTCCAGAAGCCCGCCCCATGCACCCGCGCGGCATCTTCCAGCGCGGGGTCCATCTGTCGCATCGGCGCGATGACGAACAAGTAGACGTAAGGCGTGTAGAAAAGCGACAGGACCCACGTTGCGCCACCGATGCCGTAGATCGGAATGAGATCGGGCGCCAGGCCGAAGGTGTCAGCCAGCAGCTTGCTCAAAATTCCGCTGTGAGGCGCCGCGAGATAGACCCACGAAATGGCGCCCACATAGGGCGACAAGAAGAATGGCACGAGATTGAGGACCTCAAACCAGCGCCGGCCCGGCATGTCGGTGCGCGACACCACCCATGCGAGGCTGAGGCCGAGCCCGCAGCTGATGACTGTCGCGCCGATTCCGCACATGATGGTGTTGCCTGCCGCCTGATAGAATCGCGGATCGGCGAACAGGCTGGTGAAATTTCGCCACGACAGCCCCGGACCACCCGCGTCCCAAGACAGCGCGCTGCGAACGACGGTCGCCAGGATCGGGCCGGTGATAAGCATGATGCCGACGACGACGCCGGTTACCGGCAAAGCGCTCTCGGCGAGCCCGCGGGACATGCTGAGGCGCGACGGCAGGTTGTGCGGGGGGATTGTCGCAAATCCGGACTCGGCGTTTACCTGATCGACCATGGACGGCATCGCAAGTAATTTTGCAGCTAGTTGATTGCTATGCCGGCAAATGTTGCGTGTCAAATTGAGTTCGGTGGATTTGGAATCTCTCGCTCTCCCATCGGGGTCATTGCCCGGCTTGACCCGAAGTCGGGCCTGCCCGACTTCGGCATTAAATTGTCGAAATCGGAAACATCCGATTTCGATGCAATCCAGTATCCACGGCCGGTGGTTACTGGATCGCCCGGTCAAGCCGGGCGATGACAGCAAGGGGTTGTCAAGCCAATCTGGAAACGCGTCAGCCGCTTCAAATCACGAGATCGCCACTGAGGAAGGCTTGCGCTTCCTGAGTAGCCGGACCGGCGAAAAACGACTTCGCGGGCGCGCTCTCGCGCACTCGGCCGCGGAGCATGAACACGACCTCGCCGGCGAGGCGGCGGGCCTCCCCGAGATCATGGGTCGCGAGCACGATTTTCACGCCCGCTGCGGCGACTTGCACGATTATATCTTCCACCGCCTTGGTGGCGGCAGGGTCAAGATTCGCGGTCGGCTCGTCGAGAAACAGAACTTCCGGATCGCGGGCGAGTGCGCGGGCAAGGGCGAGGCGCTGCTGTTCGCCGCCCGACAACCGCCGCGCCGGCCGCGCCCCAAGGGCGGCAAGTCCGACCAGATCGAGCAGCGCCGCAATGCGATCGGCGCGGTGGCGACGCCCTTTCGCCTCGTGGCGAAGCGCGAAGGCGACGTTGGCGGCGACCGAGCGGCGCAACATGACAGGGCGCTGGAACACGATGGCGCAGCGGTCGCCCCCGGTGGTGACGCGCCCGCCCCACGTGACCCGGCCGAGGGTGGGCGAGACCAGTCCCGTGGCGAGGCGGAGCAGGGAGGATTTCCCCGATCCGTTGGGGCCGATCAGCACGGTCGGGGCGCCCGGCGCGAGCACCAGAGACACGGATTCCAGAATGGTCACGCGTCCGCTGCGCAAGGAGACATCTTCGATCGTGATCGGCAGTTCGCTTCGCGGCGCACGCATGATCTCATCCGGCATGGAGTTCGCCAAGCCGCCTTGCGGCGCCCGCAGCGGCATTGACCGCGATGATCAAGGCAATCAGCACAATGCCGAGGCCTATGGCGAGCGGCAAATCACCCTTGGAGGTCTCGAGCGCGATTGCGGTCGTCATCGTGCGCGTGAAGCCATCGATATTGCCGCCCACGATCATGACTGTGCCGACCTCGGCCGCGGCGCGCCCGAAGCCGGCAAGCAGGGTCGTCATCAGGCTGAACCGGGCATCCCATAACAATGCCGCAACCCGACCGGCGGGACCGACCCGCATGGCGGTCATTTCATCGCGGTATTCAACCCATAGGTCCTCAACCGTCTGGCGGGTCAATGCGGCAATGATCGGCATCACCAGCACGGCCTGGGCGAGGATCATGGCCTGCGGCGTGAACAGCAGGCCCAAAAACCCAAGCGGCCCCGACCGCGACAGCAACAAGTACATGGCAAGCCCGACCACGACCGGCGGCAGCCCCATGAACGCGTTGAGCACGACGACCATCACGGCGCGTCCTGGAAACCTCACCAGCGCCAATAGGGCGCCGAGCGGCAGGCCGATCGCGGCCGCGAGCAAGGTCGCAGAGACGCTGACGATCAGCGACAGGGAGACGATCGCGTAGAGCGCCGGATCGCCGCCGATGATGAGATCGAAGGCCGAAACACCGTTTTGCATGCCGTTGATCATGAGCTTACCTTATTTGGCCACTCTCGTGCGCTTCGGCACGGCGACCAATTCCTCCGCGAACAGACCGCAATCGACCGCGTTGTGATAGTTGATTACTCTGTGCGCGCAACAACGGCGTTTCAGCGCCAACCGGGAGAATTTCTCATGCTTGGAATCAAACATGCAGCTTTAGGACTGATCCTTGCAGCGCTCATCCACGCGACGCCGGTATGGACCGCAGAACAAGCCCCGAAAGGCGAGCTCCGGATCGATGTCCCGGTAATGCTCAAGCCGTCGAAGGTTGTGTTCAACATGGATCATCTCGCCTTCGATGGCGATCGATCGATCGGCCTCAATTACATGAAATTGATGGTGCAGAATTACAAGGCGAGCCAAACTCCCATTAACATAATTGCGGTCTTCCACGGCGCGGCGGGTTACATGCTGTTGAATGATCAAGCGTACAATGCGGCGCGCGCATCCGACAAAGGAAATCCGTTCAAGGAGCTGATCTCTGCTCTGCAGCAGGAGGGCATTCAATTCGAGGAATGCGGCCAGACGGCCAGAACCAAAGGTTGGGTGAATGCCGATCTGCTTCCCGGAGTGAAGGTGGACACCGGCGCCAACCTGCGAATTGTTCAACTCGTGCAAGACGGCTACGTCCAGCTCCAGCCGTAATCAGCCCAATCGGGAAAGCGCCCGATCGCTGGCGGCGTGCAGGCGCTTGAATTTCCGTGCTTTTTTAAGGGTATTTCGTTTTTCCAAAATGCCGGTGCGCTGGACGCATGCCGTTTCGCCCCCGGGAGGTCAGGCCGAGCCGCTGCCGTCCACGCCGTACATCATCTCGCCTGCAGCACCGTATCGACCAAGGCGGGCTGGCCGGCCTTCACCTTTGCAATCGCGCGCCGCAGCGCACCGGCGATGTCCTTGGGCTGCGTAATCGGCCCCTCGGCGTACCAACCGCAGGACTGCGCGAGCTTGGCGAAATCCGGCTCCGGGGAGGTGATGTCCTGGCCGACATGGGCGCGCTCAACCGGCGTGCCGCGATGCTCGGCCACATGGATTTGATGCTCCCAGTCGTTGTAGTACGCGCGGTTGTTGTACATGACGATGAGGAACGGGATGTTGTTCTTTGCCGCCGTCCACAGCGCGCCGGCGTCGAACATCAGGTCGCCGTCGGGCTGAATGTCGACCACCAGGCGACCGCTGCCGCGGTGCGCCAAGGCGACTCCAAGCGACACCCCGATTTGCGTGCCAGTGCCGAGCGCGCGCCCGGCGTGGCGGTAGGGCTTATCGAAATCCCACAGCTTGAGAGCCCAATCCTGCAACGTGCACGCGGTGAGCACCCAGTCCTCGGTCTTGATGACTTCCCAAATTTCATGTGCCAAGCGCGGCAGCGAGATTGGGCTCAGGTCCCAGTCCGCCTGCGACTGCTTCTCCCATTTGGCGAACAGGGCATCGTGACGAAAAGCGATCTCGGCGGTGCGATCGGCGATGCGATCGGCGAGGGAGGCGTTAAGGCCGATCCGATCCTTGCAGAGCCTCGTCAGCTCCGGGATCGCCGTGAGGGTGTCGCCTAGCACCCGCAGGCTGCAATCGGGCATGCGGGTAAAATCCATCGACCATTTGGAAAGCCCGATATCCCCGAAGCCGAGCTCGATCATCTCGCATGTGGCCGGATAGAGCGGCTGCGTGGCCCGCTTGGTGCGATCGATGATGTGGGTCGGCTTTTCCCAGTCGCGCGTGTCGAGAGCGAGAATGAGGTCGGCGTCGCGGAAGACGCTCTTATCCATGCTCAGGTTAAGCGAATGGCGGTTGGGGAAATTGAGCCGCCCGTTGACGTCATAGACGGCGGCGCCGATTGTCTCGGCGAGCGCCACCAGATGGTGAAATCCTAGGGGCTGCCGGCCGACATACTCGGCCAGCAGTACCGGAAATTTCGCAGCGAGCAGCCGATCCGCGATTTTGGCGATGGCTGCCGCATCTGCCGCCATTGCGGTCGGCACCGCCGCATCGGCATGCGATGGCATCCGGACCGTCGTGGTGAGCGGCTGCTCCTGCAGCCAGGCATCGTAGCACATGTAGATCGGGCCTTGCGGCTCGGTCATCATCGCCGCATACGCCCGGGCAAAGGAGTCCGGCACGCCCTCGATGCTGCCGGGCTGGTAGTCCCACTTGACGTAGTGGCGGACCTGCTCGCCCTGCACGTTGGCAGTGTGGATCCAATCGATGAAGGGCCGGCGTTTGCTCTCGTCCATCGGGCCGGTCGCCCCGATCACGAAGACCGGAGCGCGGTCCACATAGGCGTAGTAGATGCCCATGGTGGCGTGCAGGAGGCCGACAACGTCATGCACGATCGCGACCATTGGTTTGCCCGTCGCCTTGGCGTATCCGTGGGCGATCTGCACTGCGATCTTCTCGTGCTGGCACAGCAGCATGGGCGGATTGTTGCCGCCGTAGTTGACCAGCGAATCGTGCAGCCCGCGATAGCTCGCCCCCGGATTGAGCGCGATGTACGGAAATCCGAACTGCTTGATCAGGTCGACGATGACGTCCGACTGCCAGCGCCGCTCGGCGTAAACGCCCTTCGGGTTGGGTTCGCCGCCACGTGATTGTGCATCCTCCGCGATTTCGTTCATTTTCAGTCCTTCACGACTAACAGTGTCGTCCAAAGTGTCGTCGCCCGGCGTGACCGCATCGGCCCTAGGCCATTTGTCCCGCATGATTGCCGCGCTCGGCATATCGGCGTTCCGCCGCTCGTTGTAGGCGAACAAGGGAGTCGACCGGGCCAGAGTCGAGCTCTCGGCGCATAAGAAAACGCACGACGGCGCCGCGCCATCCAGCCGGAAAGCTAAAATTACAATGATAGCTCACACGGCATTGATCCTGTCTTAGCGGCATGCAGCTTAAGTCTTCGCGAACCTTGATGCCAAATGGCAATTGCACATCGACTCCGAGCTCATGATTCTCTGCGTCGATCTTGATGAACCGGAATTCTATCTTCAGGTGTAAAAGCCATGGGCCAGACTCCGCTAGGATCGTTTGTCCGACCACTGCAGAACCGGGCGGCTCTATGGACTGGACGCGCACATCATAGAAGTCCCCCCACCCTTCGGGACGCGTGAGAAGTGTCCAGACAATTTCGACTGGCGCATTGACGATGCTAACTGGACAACTCGCGTAAACCATGACCGTCCATAGCAGCGGATGCCCCGCTTAAAGCGGTGCATGACAGCTCTTTATGTTGCGGCATCGACCCGGAAATCACGATGCATCGAACGCCTTGGCGACGAGATCGACGATATTCTTCGGGGTCTTGATGATGGCATCGCTGTATTTCTGCACCTCTGCGCCCGGCGTCGGCTCGATATAGATGCTGCGCTTCTGCGCGTCGGCAAGGAAATCCTTGTCGACCACCACCTTGTCGAACGCCGCGCGCAGCGCCGCCACCCGGTCGGCCGGCACGTTCTGCGGGGCCAACAGCGCCCGGCCGATGGCGGCGCCGGCCGAGACGAATTCAATCGCGGTCTTGGCGGTGGGCTCCGTGACGATCTCCTGCATCAGCGGCACGTTCGGCAATTCCGGCGTACGCTTGAGGCCAGCCTGCAGCAGCGGGATGAAGGTACCGTTGTCGATGTTATCCTTATCCTCGGCGCGCCACGAGTTCCAGGCTTTGGACACCAGATCGACCTCTCCGCGCAGCAGCGCCAGTGTGTAGGCGGACGAGCCGTCATAGCCGCAGATAATGTTGAGCGGCATCTTGGCGATGACCTTGAGGGTCGCTGGATACTGAAAGCTCTGCGACGCCCGGCCGCTGCATCCCACATTGGTCTTGCCCTTGAACAGGTCCTCGGCGGAGGCGAGCTTGGAGCCCTTGTGCACCATGAAGGCGGTGTTCACCGGCGCGAGCGAGCCAATGTAGCTCATCTTGGTGACGTCCCAGCGCCCTTGCGCCGGATCCATCAGTTGGACATACGCGATAGTCTCGGGAAATAGCGAGATCATCGAGCCGTCCTTGGGACCTTTGGCATAAAGGTAGGAAGCTGCCTTGGAGCCGGCTCCGCCGGGCATGCTCTGAACGATTACGGTCGGCTTGCCGGGAATGTACTTGCCGATATGGGCGGCGGCGAGCTGCGCGTAGAGGTCATAGGAGCCGCCGGGCGGATGCCCGATAAGGATGGTGAGTTCGTGGCTCTTGTAGAAATTCTCCACCGTCTGGCTGGTCGCTGGGAGGGTAAAGCAAATCGTCGCGGCGGAGACGAGCGCTGCGGGGACGAGGCTCCGTCGGGGGAAAGCCATCATGGATATCTCCTTGGGTTTCTTTGATTGATTGCTTAACCTTAATTGACGCACGCCTCAAGGACCCGCCGTGCCCCGCCACATCGTTTGCCTCACCTTCGACTTCGACACCATGTCGGGCTTCATCGCGCGCGGTCTCACCACGCCCACGGCCCTGTCGCGCGGGGAGTTCGGGGCGCGGGCATCGACGCGCATTCTGGCGTTTCTGCAATCGCGGGGGATTCGGTCGACTTGGTTCACGCCGGGTTTTACCATCGAAACCTATCCGGGCGAATGTGAAGCCGTGGTCAAGGCCGGCCACGAGATCGCCCACCACAGCTGGGCCCATGTGCCGCCCGCCAACCAAAGTCGCGAACAGGAGGAGGCCGACATCGAGCGGGCGAACGAGGCCATCCGGCGCCTCACTGGCCACAGGGCGCGCGGCTATCGCTCGCCGTCGTGGGATTTGAGCCCCAACACCGTCGATCTTTTGATCAAGAATGGCTTTCTCTACGATTCGAGCCTGATGGGCGCCGACTATTGGCCTTACCGGGCGCGGCGGGGCGACGTGGCGGAACTCGGGCAGCCCTATCGGTTCGGCGAGGAGACGGCGCTTATCGAGATGCCCATCAGCTGGTCGCTCGACGACTATCCGCATTTTGAATTTCTGCGCACGGCGCAGACGGTGCTGCCCGGCCTGCAATCGGCCCGCGCCGTGATGGGCAATTGGCTCGACGAGTTCCGCTACATGAGGAAGTCGGTTGACTGGGGCATTCTGATCTACACCATGCACCCTTACGTGATCGGTCGCGGCTACCGCATGCTGGCGTTGGAAGACCTTGTCGATGCGCTTGCCCGCGAAGGCGCGGTGTTCAAGACCATGGAAGATGCCGCGCAGGAAGCTAAAGTGCGCATATGGGGGGCATGATGAATATGATCGACGCGACCCGCGAGCAGGACGCGGATCATCGGTTCGCGGCCGCTGCGGTCGAGAGCTTCATCAGCGCCGCCCTGACGGCCGTCGGGCTGCCGGCGGCCGACGCCGCGAAGGTAGCGCAGTTGATGACGGAAGCCGATCTCACCGGCGCCGACGCCCACGGCGTTTTTCGCCTTCCCCAATATGTCCGCCGCATCCGCGCCGGCGGCGTCAACACGCGCCCGCGCATCATGGTCGAGAAAACCGCCGCCGCGACCGCACTGGTCGATGGCGACAACGGCATGGGGCACCTGGTGGTGAGCCGCGCCGCCGCGACCGCGATCGAACTCGCCCGCGACGCCGGTGTCGCCTGGGTGGGGGTGCGCCGCTCGAATCATGCCGGTACGGCCGGGCTCTATGCCGCCATGCCGGTTGCGCACGGCATGATCGGCCTTTACGGAGCGGTCGCGAACGCCAATCATATGGCGGTGTGGGGCGGCGCGGAGCTGTTGCTTGGCACCAATCCGCTCGGGATCGCGGTGCCCTCCGGCGACGGGCCGGTGGTGCTCGACATGGCGACCACCGTCGTATCCTATGGCACCGTCAAACAATATGCGCTCAACGGCTGCGACATGCCGGAGGGCTGGCTGGTTAACAGTGAGACCGGCGGCCCGCTCACCGATCCGAAGCGCAGCGCCGAGGGCTTGTTGCTGCCGATCGGCGGCTACAAAGGCAGTGGTCTCGCCATCATGCTTGGCCTTTTGGGCGGCGTGCTCAATGGCGCAGCGTTCGGCCGCGACGTCATTGACTTCAACTACAACCAGGACGGCGCCACCAACACCGGCCAGTTCATGGTCGCGATCGACATCGCGCGGTTCGTCCCACTTGCGACCTTCGTGGCCGAGACCGACCGCCATCTCGCCGATCTGCGCCTCTCGAAGCGGTTGCCAGGCGTCGACCGCATTCGCCTGCCGGGCGACCGCCGCCGCGCCTGCCGTGTCGAACGCCTGCACAACGGCGTGCCGCTGCCGGAGACGGTGCTGGTGCAGCTCGACAAGCTGGCGGGGGAATTGGGGGTGCGGAAGCTGCGGGAGTGGGCGGCGTAACCGGCGGTTTCGGCCGCTTGACCTCAGTAAGCAGAACCGCTCTCTGCCGGTCGCGGGTTCTGCCATGGGCCAATTCCTGCCGCCCGCGCTGCAATAAAGATCACAGGAAGTTGGCCCCCAGGCCAGATGCAACCCGTTGCCATCTCGAACCGCCGGCTGGTCGCAGCCGATGATGGGAGCGTGTCGTTCCGCTGGAAGGACTATCGCATCGAAGGTCCTGGCCGCTGGAAAACCATGGCGATCGCGCCGCACGAGTTTATCCGCCGATCCTGATGCACGCTCTCCCCAAGGGCTTTGGCGGAGACCTGCCAACCCTCGTTTTTCGCTCGCATCTCTGCGACGGACCCTACATTCCGATATGACAGTATCAGGACGTCTCTTCTCCAAGACAACTTTCGATGACATAATCGTTCGACGCCCGATACGCCTTTGGCCCCCCGAACCCGCCTATCGAGCAACGCTGGTTTCAAGCTCCGGCTCACTCAGAGGAGGAAACATGAGAATCCTGGTGATTGGCTTGATCGCGTTGGGAGCGGTGGCGGCTTCCATCCCGCAGGCACAGAGTCAGAGCAGTGCGCGCCCGACCATGGCAAATGAAGCGGACTTCCGCCGCGCGATGAAAGAACTCTCGAACTGGGGACGATGGGGAAATGACGACGAACTCGGCGCGGCCAACCTGATCACTCCGGCGAAGCGGAAACAGGCCTTGGCTTTAGCCACAGAAGGCCTGCCGGTTTCGCTCGCGCACGATGTCGTGCAGGAACATGCCGCGGATGCACCCAATATCCTGGAGCGCGTCCTGGGTCCGGTGAATCCGACAGGCACCGCCGATAAATACCAGTACACGGGTACATATCACGGCATCGTTCACAGTCATCTCGACTCCCTGGACTGTCACATGATGGTGGACGGCAAAGGCTACAACGGAGTGGCGATGGAAGACATCACGGCCACAGGCGGTTGCCCGAAAGGGAGTATCAACGCTTTGAAAGATGGTGTTGTCACACGAGCCATTCTGTTCGATGCGACACTCCTGCCGGGAAAGGCCACTGCTCAAGGGTGGCTGGAGCCGGGAACGGCGATCCATCGGGAAGACCTCGAGGCCCTGGAAAAGTTGGAGCACGTGACGGTGTCAGCAGGCGACGTCATCCTTCTTTATACAGGGCGTTGGAAGCGGCGCGCCGCGCTCGGCGCTTGGCCAAGGGAAACCGGGTTCGCCGGATATCACGCCGACGTTGCGTATTTCCTGAAAGAGCGGGGCGTTTCCTTCATCGGAGGCGACGGGCCAAACGACGTCTCGCCCACAGGTCTGCCGGCATCTGTCCCAAATCCGTTGCATCGGTTGGCGCTGGTCGCGATGGGTATAAACATTTTCGATAATCTCGATTTCGAGCGAGCGGTTGAGCAGGCGAGGCGGCTTAATCGTTTCGAGTTTCTGTTCACGGCTGCGCCGCTGCGCATCGAAAAAGGAACAGGATCGCCGCTCAATCCATTGGCGATTTTCTGAACTGGCAGAAGAGTCACAGCCGTCACGAAAGGGA
>WNFF01005841.1_pt1 | contig 11374 bp, 6 predicted proteins | sample 5400441 | NCBI WGS metagenome assembly WNFF01 (sample SAMN13153345, study PRJNA577476) | soil metagenome | isolation source: 120 cm saprolite under Douglas fir tree site 2 hole 3 replicate 1 | place: USA:California | collected 2015-04-18
AATCACGGCACGCAATCTGGGCACCAGCGAGACCCGCGAAGTGACTTCAGATTCCGAGGCGTTTACTTTTTCCTGGAGCTGCCGACGGGCGAGTATGAAGTTGCCGCGATTGCGCCGGGTTTCCAGGAGGTGCGCGCTCCGCATGTCATCGTGAATGTGGGTGAGGCTACCGTCGTCGATCTCAAGCTCGCCAAGCCTACGGAGAAATTGGAACAAGTCGTCGTTTCTGAAAATGTCCCGTTGGTGGAAACCGCCAGCTCGACACTTTCGCAGGTGGTCGATCGCCGGCTCGTCCAGGAGCTCCCGCTGAACGGACGCGACTTCGGCAAACTCGTCGCGCTTACACCAGGCGTCACCGTCGAAGGCTCCGGCGTTGCCGGTACCGAAAAAGGCTTCGGCCAGTTCAATATCAACGGGAATCGCGACCGTTCGAACAACTACACGCTGGACGGCACGGACAACAACGATCCTTTCTTCAACAATTCCGCGCTCAACCAAGTGGGCATTTCGGGAGCCCCGGCAACGCTTTTGCCGCTCGACGGGATTCAGGAATTCAACCTGCAATCGCAATTCGGCGCTGAATATGGCCGCAACACGGGTTCCGTCGTGAATATCATCTCGCGATCCGGCACCAACAATTTTCACGGCTCGCTCTACGAATACAACCGCAATACCGCTTTCGACGCGCGCAACTTCTTCAACACCTCCCCTAATCCGCAGTCGCATCTCAACAATAATAATTTTGGCGGCTCTCTAGGCGGCCCGATTATTAAAGGCCGCACTTTTTTCTTCGGCGCCTACGAAGGCCAGCGAGAACGCGTTGGCTCCGATTTCAATTTCCAGGTGCCCACGCCCGCCGATATCGCCACAGCTCGTTTGGCAGCGGGCATCTCTCCGGCAACGCCCGCCACGCCGGCCGACAAAATCCTCTCTTTCTTTCCCGTGAGTAATAGCCGCACGCTGCCATCGACGGTTCACGATATGAACGACGACAACAACTTCATTGTCAAAGTGGACCACAAGCTTAACCCCAGCAACATGCTCACGGGCCGCTACGCCTTTGGCCAGGGCCATCAACGATTCCCCTTCGGCTCGCTCGGTGGATTCGGCAGCGGCTCGCGCCTCGCCGCCTTTGCTAATGATTCACCGACTCGCGTGCAAGTCATTTCCGCCAGCCTGCTCACAACTCTTTCTCCTTCCAAGCTGAACGAGCTTCGCTTCGGCTACTCGCGCTTCCGCACTAGTTTCCGCTCCATTGACGACACCTTCGATCCGTCCGCGAGTCTCGGACTGAATTTCGGCACGGGGAAGCTGGGTCTTCCGGAATTCGATTTCAACGGCGCGATCGAAAATCTCGGCGCCAGCGGCACCATCAAGTTCGGCGGGGAATACCACCGCTACGATATCCAGAGCTTCAACGACAACCTCGAGCGCGGCATCCTTGACGTCAACACCACGACCATCACCGGCGATCCGGTCATCGACAACCTGATCCCCTTCTATCAAGGAAACTTCTTTACATCGGCGGACGCCGGCAACACCCACCGTTTCACCTTCAACAACGGCCTGAGCTTTTTCGCCCAGGATGACATCCGCGTGCGGCCGAATTTCACTCTCAACCTTGGCTTGCGTTGGGAATACTTCGGCCCGCTGAGCGAAAAGCACAATCTTCTATCCAACTTTGACGCCAGCGGCAATCTTGTTCTGGTGGGCTCTGCGACGTTGCCCCACCTCTACAATCGAGACCTGAACAATTTTGGCCCGCGCATCGGTTTCTCGTGGAATGCCTTGCGCAACACCGTGGTTCGCGCCGGTTACGGGCTGTATTACGATTACCTCCCGCAGAATAATCTCATAGCCAATTTCACTACGTCCGCGGGCGTAGCCACCAATCCCATCGGACCGCCTTCCAGCTTTGTCGGCGGTTTGGACTATAATGCTGCCGCTTTCACCAATCCCGGCACTGCCACGACGCCCATCTTCACTCCCACCGTCTTCACGCAAAGCATTTTCATCACCGACCGTAATCTCCGCACGCCTTACGTCGGGAATTGGAATCTTAACGTCCAGCAGCAGCTCGGCGGGACCGCGGCGTTCGAAATCGGCTACGTCGGCAGCAAGGGCACGAAGCTTTCGCGTCTCTACGACGCCAACCAGGCCCGCACAAACGCGGCCTTCAACGCTGTCGACGTCTTCTCCGACGGCGCCAATTCCACTTACCACGCTTTGCAAACTACCGTTCGCCTTCAAACCTGGCACCGCTTGTCGGGGTTCTCCACTTATACGTGGTCCAAGTCACTCGACGGCGCTTCTGACGGCATCAATTTCAATTTTGCGAACGCCGCGTTCCCTCAGGATTCGACGAACCTGAAGGCGGAAAAGGGCCCATCCACATTTGACACGCGCCATCGCTGGACCTCAGCGCTGAATTATCAGGCTCCGGTGATTCCGCGTCTCCCGAAGCTTCTCGCCGACGGCTGGCAGCTCAACACCATTCTCACCGTGCAATCCGGCCGCCCCATCAACATTGTCACGTCGAATGGAGGCGTCAATTTCAATTTCGTGCAGCGCCCGGACGTGGTTCCGGGCCAGCCGTTTATTCTTCCGCACTGGACGCCGACCACCGGCTATCTGAATCCTCTGGCCTTTGCGAATCCAGCAATCACTCCGCAAGATCCAAATGGGTTTTTCGGCAACCTTGGCCGCGACCAAGTTTTTGGCCCGGGTTTCTGGGACACTGACTTCTCCCTCAGCAAAATCTTTGCGGTCCACGAACAACTCTCGCTGCAGTTCCGCGCAGAATTTTTCAACATCTTCAATCACCCGAACTTCGCGCTGCCGACGAACGTCGTGAATATCGGCGCTTCGAATGCCGGATTGATCACGCAAACCCCCGACGTTGCCCAGGGCAATCCTGGCCTAGGGGGAGGAGGCCCGCGCGTGGTGCAATTTGGCCTGCGCCTCCAGTTCTAGCTTGATGAGACAGACATTGGCGTCTATCCACTGTTTTGCAAGGGCGGGCTTCGGCCCGCCCTTTCTATTCATGCCGGTTCGATTTGCTTTTTTGCGCCGAACCGCCCAAGAATAAGAAGGTACTTTCAATCCGCGAGGCCACTATGCCCGAAGCCGTCATTGTCTCCGCAGTCCGCACTCCCGTTGGGCGAGCCTTCAAAGGCTCGCTGCGCACCACGCGCCCCGACGATCTCGCCGCTCTGGCCATCAAGGAAGCGCTCGCGCGCGTTCCCACTATCGACGCCAAAGAAATCGACGACGTCATCCTCGGCTGCGCCATGCCCGAAGGCGAGCAGGGCATGAACGTGGCGCGCATCGCGTCGCTCCGTGCCGGACTTCCTGTGGAAACCTCCGCGATGACCATCAACCGTTTTTGCTCTTCGGGTTTGCAAGCGATTGCATTGGCGGCGGAACGCATTCGCGCCGGCTCGGCGGAAATCATCGTCGCGGGCGGCACGGAATCCATGTCCATGGTCCCGATGGGCGGCAATAAAGTTGCGCCAAACCCCTGGCTTGTCGATCACAAGCCCGACACGTACATCAATATGGGCTTGGGCACGGAAAACATCGCGCGGAAATTTGGCATCACGCGCGAGCAGGCCGATCAGTTCGCCGCTGCCTCCCACAAGAAAGCGATTGCGGCCATTGCTGCCGGAAATTTCAAGGACGAAATCATTCCGGTGGAAGTGAAAATCACTTCGCTGCCGGACGGAAATGGCGTTTTGTCCCAAGCAAAGTCCGCGCCGAAGCCGACGACACAAACTTTTGTCTTCGATACCGACGAGCTGCCCCGCGCGGACACTTCTCTTGAGATCCTCGCGAAGCTCAAGCCCGCTTTCCATGCGAAGGGAATGGTCACGGCAGGAAACAGCTCCCCGATGAGCGACGGCGCCGCCGCCGCCGTGGTGATGAGCGACGCTCGCGCCAAAGCGCTGGGCTTGAAACCGCTCGTGCGTTTCGTTACCTACACGACCGCGGGCGTTCTCCCCGAGGAGTTCGGCATCGGGCCGGTCACCGCGATTCCCAAGGCGCTGAAGCTCGCTGGTTTGTCGCTGAATGACATCGCCGTCATCGAGCTCAACGAGGCGTTTGCCGCGCAATCGCTCGCCGTAATCCAGCAGGCCGGCCTCGATGCCTCGCGCGTCAACCCCAATGGAGGCGCCGTCGCGCTCGGCCATCCGCTGGGCTGCACCGGCGCCAAGCTCACGGCCACGATTATTCGGGAATTGCAGCGGAGAAATGCGCGCTACGGCATGGTCACCATGTGCATCGGCGGCGGCATGGGCGCCGCGGGCATCTTCGAACGCCTCCAGTAGCCTGGGCTTCACAGAGGCGAATTGGGCACTCTCGAGTTCACACTCATTGTCTGGCTGGGCGCCTTGCTCGCCGGCTTTCTCGGCGCGCTGACGGGGCTCGGAGGCGGCGTCATTATCGTGCCGCTGCTCGCCTTGGTGCTCGGTGTGGATATCCACTACGCGATTGGAGCAGCATTGGTGTCGGTAATCGCCACCTCCAGCGGCGCCGCCGCTGCGTACGTGAAAGAAGGCTACTCCAACATTCGCGTGGGCATGTTTTTGGAAATCGCCACCACGCTCGGGGCGCTCCTTGGGGCCGTTCTCGTTTTGTACCTTCGCGCCCCCACCATCGCCATCATCTTTGGCGTCGTGCTCATTTATTCGGCCTATGCATCGCTCACGCAAACTCATCACGAAGTCAAAGAGCAGAGCCCGGACCGGATTGCCACCTGGCTGCGCATGGACAGCAGCTATCCGACTCCGCACGGGTTCGAGTCTTACCATGTTCGCGGCGTGCCGCTTGGCTTCGCGCTGATGTTCGTCGCCGGCGTCCTTTCGGGCTTGCTGGGCATCGGCTCCGGCGCCGTCAAAGTTCTTGCCATGGACAAAGCGATGAAGCTGCCCTTCAAGGTTTCGACCACCACATCCAATTTCATGATTGGCGTGACTGCGGCGGCCGGCGCCGGGATTTATCTGAGTCGCGGCTATATCGATCCCGGCCTGGCGATGCCCGTCATGCTGGGAGTTCTCGGGGGTTCGCTCATTGGAGCAAAAATACTGGTCGAAGCGAAAGTTCGCGTCCTACGCATGGTCTTCAGCGCGGTGATTGCATTTCTGGCCATCCAGATGATCTACAGCGGCATCACCGGAAGGCTGTGACGGAGGAAGTCAAGGAGAGAAAGGAAGTAAAGGGAATAAGGGAAGGAAATCAAAAGACCATGAGCGAACCGACGCTGCAACGAACCGAGCAACGCATCCATGAACTAATGGGCGCGCTGCTGCGCACCGGCGTGATCCTCGCGGCGTGCCTGGTTTTCGCCGGTGGAGTGCTGTACTTGGCGCGGCATCGCGTGCCGGCAACCAACTACCATGTCTTCCAGGGCGAACCTGCCGAATATCGAACCATCAGCGGAATCTTCCAGCAAGCTTGGGCGCTCCGCGGTCAAGGCTTGATTCAGCTTGGCTTGCTGGTTCTTATCGCCACGCCGATCGCGCGCGTGGCCTTCTCGGTTTTCGCATTCTTGTACGAACGCGACTGGACCTACGTTGTGGTCACGCTCATCGTGCTAGGACTTCTGTTCTATAGCCTTTTGGGTTCGCATACGTGACAATTAGGTGAAGAGCGGCCTTTGAGGGCTTGGCTGACCAATCGCTGCGCCGACTACTGGGCAGGATTGCCGCACCGGCAAGGACCAGCGTAGAATCAGATGGGGATGACACGCCCTCTTTAAAGTAAATAAAAACAGCAAAACGGAGAGACGATGGCCACTGCAACCATAACCAAGACCGCAGCCAAAGGCGGCAGCTTTCTCCTGGAATCGCTGCGACCCGGAGAGGTCTTCACCCCCGCCGATCTCAGCGACGATCAAAAGCTCATCGGTCGGACCGCCGAAGAATTCGTCGTGAAAGAAGTTCTGCCCCTCGTCAAAGACCTCGAAAACAAGAAGCCCGGCTTGATGCCGGCGCTGGTGAAAAAAGCTGGCGAACTCGGTCTTCTCAGCGGCGGCATCCCCGAGCAGTACGGCGGAGCGGGCCTCGACAAAGTCGCCACCACGGTGCTCACGGAAAAGCTCTCGCTCTACGGAGGCTTCGCGGTTACGCATGGCGCGCACTCCGGCATCGGCACGCTTCCCATCGTCTATTTCGGCACCGAAGAGCAGAAGAAAAAATATCTTCCCAAGCTGGCCACCGGCGAGTGGATTGGCGCGTACTGTCTCTCCGAGCCTCAGGCGGGCTCGGACGCGCAGAATTCCCTAACCCGCGCGGAATTGAACAAGGAAGGCACGCACTACATCCTCAACGGCCAGAAAATGTGGATCACCAACGGCGGCTTCGCCGATGTTTACGTGGTTTTCGCCAAAGTCGGCGGCGAAAAGTTCACCGCCTTTATCGTTGAGCGCACTTTCCCCGGCTTCAAGCCCGGCAACGAAGAGCACAAAATGGGGATTCACGGCAGCTCGACCACCCCGATCTTCCTCGAAAATTGCAAAGTGCCGAAAGAAAACGTCCTGCATGAGATCGGCCGCGGCCACATCGTCGCCTTCAACATCCTCAACGCCGGACGCTTCACGCTCGGCGCATCGGCCATCGGCGGCGCGAAGAATGTTCTGATGACCGCGGCGAAATACGCGAAAGAACGCAAGGCGTTCGGCAAACAGATTGGCGATTTTGGGTTGATGAAGGAAAAGCTCGCCGAGATGGCCATTCAGACGTTCGCGGTGGAATCGATGGTCTACCGCTCTGCCGGCAACATCGAAGCCGCGATGGCGGCCGCCTCCGGCTCCGGCGACAAAATTCAAGACACGATGAAGGTTCTCGAGGAATACGCCATTGAGAGTTCCATCTCCAAGGTCTACGGCAGCGAAATGCTCGATTACGTCGTTGACGAAGGCGTGCAGATTTTCGGCGGTTACGGCTTTCACGAAGATTATCCCGTTTGCCGCGCCTATCGCGATTCCCGCATCAATCGCATCTTCGAAGGCACCAACGAAATCAATCGCATGCTCATCATCCAGATGCTGATGAAGCGCGCCATGGGGGGCCAGCTCGCGCTGATCCCCGCGGCGATGAAGCTCGCCGACGAAATCCTCGCCGGGCCCTCGTTCGAAGAAGCGCCCGAAGGCGTCCTCGCCGAAGAAGCCCGCGCCGTGGCCAACGCCAAGAAAATGTTCCTCCAGGCCTCCGGCGGCGCCGTCCAGAAATTCCGCGAGAAGCTCGCCGACGAGCAGGAGCTGATCGGAGCGCTCTCCAATATCGTGATGGAAATCTATGCGATGGAATCGTGCCTGTTGCGCGCGCTGAAGGCGGCTGCCGAAAAAGGAGAATCCGCCTCGCAAACTATGATTGATGCTGCTCGCGTCTTCATCGCCGATGCCGCCGAACGCCTCGACCATGAAGCCAAGCGCGCCATCGCCGCGGTTCACGAAGGAGATATGCTCACCACGCAAATGGCTGTCCTCAAGCGTTTCAGCAAGCGCGCTCCCGTCGACACCATCGCCTTGCGCCGCCGGGTCGCAGCAGCCGTCCAATCGCAGGACCGCTACCCATTCGAAGGTCGATAAGCGAAAAGCCAATCGGTCCAAACTAGACAGGCTTTACAAGGCGCCCCTGATCCGTCAGGGGCGTTTAGTCTTGCGGTACCTCCAACGCCGCTCCCTTTGCCTTGTAACAAAACTATGCAATAAACTTTAGTGGAACACTTTCCATGCACCGAGTCCAGAAGGAGCATCTCGGGATGCCCCGCAAGCTACTCATCGTTGCGCTCATTGTCGTGGCGCTACACGTTTGTGAAGTGCTGACGCTGGGAACATCTACCATCGGCACCTTCCTCGCCAACAGCCTACAGATCTTCGCTTGCGGGTTGGCCGTGGCGATGGCCTTTGCGGCGTACCGGCGTGGACACGGCCTGAGCCGCCCATTTTGGTTGCTCGCTGGTATAGGCATCGCCACGTGGGGCGTGGCTAATCTTGGGTGGATGTACTACGAAATTGCGCTCCACAGCGAGCCGCCTACTGGCTCCGTGGTGCGTTTCTTGTTCGGATCGCAGAGCGTGTTCTTTGCCATGGCGTTGTTTCTGGACCAGGACAAGGATTCGCCGACGATCGGCCCGGAATCCGTTCTCGATTTCATTCAGATTGCGATCGTCTTCTTTCTGATCTTTGTCGGTTTCTACTACCTGCCCGCCCGCCACTTTGACGAGAGCACTGCGCTCATTCGAGAATTCCGGGTTGAAATGGGAGAAAACATCGCTCTCTTCGCGCTCGCGTTCGTCCAAGCATTGCGGGCGCGATCCCTGCGTGTTCGAAGGCTCTACACCGGCCTGGGCCTCTATCTGCTGTTTTACACTATGTGTGCGGCGTTGGCGGACTACATACAGAGCATCAAGCCGTCGCCAACGGGTACATTCCTTGATTTGGCCTGGACTCTCCCGCTTCTCGCCGGCGCTCTGTGGGCCGCGCACTGGCAGCCGGGGCCCGCAGCGCAAACCCCGCCGCCGCCGCGCCCGAAGCCCTTTGGCGAGCTCATGGTCACTAATGCCATTTTTGCCCTCGCGCCTCTCATTGTGCTTTTGCAAGTCTCGCAGCTCGGATCGGAAGGCCATCTTTTCCGTTTTTCTCTGTTGGGTGTTTCTATTGTTTGCTTTGCCGCGCGCCTGGGAATCAGCGAATACCGGGAGTCTCATAGCGAGGAATCCGTGCAGCGCCACACGCTTGCCATGGAGGCCGCTCTCGAAGGTATGGCGATTCTGAACGAGGCCGGACAATTTACGTACATGAATTCCGCCCACGCCCGCCTTTTTGGTTACAACAGCCCGTCGGAATTGCTCGGGAAGAGCTGGCACGTTCTTTATCAACCGAGGGAAGTTGCTCGCCTCGAAAAGCACGTCTTACCTCAGGTTTTCGCGGAAGGTGGCTGGAGCGGCGAAGCGCAGGCGCTGCGGCGCGACGGCACCCTTTTCCCGCAGGAGCTCTCGCTCACCCGCTTGAGCGACGCTGGAGTGGTATGCGTCTGCCGTGACATCAGCGAGCGCCAGAACGCAGAGCGAGCGCGAACCGAGGCGGAGGCCAAATACCGGGCCCTGATCGAACAGGTCGCCGCGATCAGCTATATCGCCGAGATCGGTGTGAGCGGCGAATGGCACTACGTCAGCCCGCAGATTGGAACGATTCTTGGCTACTCGCCGGAGGAATGGCTCGGCGGCTCCCGCGAATGGATTCGTCACGTGCATCCTGAAGATCACGCGCTGATCGAAGCCGCGGAAGCAGCGTCCAACCGGGGTGAGCCGTTCCAGGCTGAATATCGCATGATCCGCAAGGATGGCCGCGTTATCTGGGTGAGCGATACCGCCGTGGTCGTGCGCGACTCGCAGGACCATTCCCTGATGGAAGGCATCATCGTGGATATCAGCGAGCGCAAGCAGCTCGAAGTGCAGCTGCAGCAATCGCGCCGCATGGAAGCCGTCGGAAGGCTCGCCGGGGGCATCGCTCACGACTTCAACAACCTGCTTACCATAATTAAAGGCTATACAGAATTAGCCCTGAACCGCGCGGGAATACGACCGGAGATGCGCTCCGACATCGAGCGCATCGAAGACGCCGCCGAGCGCGCCACCGCGCTCGTGCGCCAGTTGCTGGCCTTCAGCCGCCGACAGGTGCTTCAACCTAAAAACCTCGATTTGAACAGCATCGTACTCGGCCTAGACAAACTCCTGCGCCGCTTGATGGGCGCGGACATCGAGATGAAAACTCTCGTCGCGGAGGACGTCGGAACCGTCAAAGCCGACCCTGGACAAGTCGAGCAAGTGATCATGAACCTGGTCGTGAACGCCCGCGACGCCATGCCCAATGGCGGCCGTCTCACCGTGGAAACCGCGAACGCTGAGCTGGACGCCACCTACGCCCGCGACCACGCCACCGTGCGGCCCGGCCGCTACGTCATGCTTGCGGTTACGGACACGGGCGTCGGCATGGACGCCGAAACCGTAGCTCACATCTTCGAGCCGTTCTACACCACGAAAGGCAGCGCCAGTGGTACCGGCCTCGGCCTCGCCACGGTCTACGGTATCGTCAAACAAAGCGGCGGCTACATCTGGGTTTATAGCGAGCCCGGCAAAGGATCATCGTTCAAAGTCTATTTGCCGCGCGTGGATGAATTAGCGGAAGCCCCACAGACAGCAAGAAAGCAAACGCGTGCGCGCAAAGGCACCGAAACCATCTTGCTCGTCGAGGACGAGCCAGCCGTGCGCGAACTTACCCGCATGGTGCTCGCAGCGCAGGGCTACTCCGTGGTGGAAGCGCAAAACGCCGAGGACGCGGAGCGCCTTAGCGAAAACCACGGAACCCAGATTCACCTCTTGCTCACCGACGTGGTCATGCCGGGAGTGAGCGGGCGAGAGCTCGCGAAGCGCATTACAGCGCGTCACCCGAAAATGAGGGTGCTCTATATGTCAGGTTATACGCACAATGTCATCGCCGGCGGCGGAACGCTGGAGACGGGCATCGCTTTTCTGCAAAAACCCTTCACTCCCGCCGGCCTTGCCGATAAAGTCCGCGATGTCCTCGATGGCGTCCATTCCAGCCAGTAGACCGACCCAATTCCCCGGTTTCGATTTTCGCCTCGGCGACATTTCCCCGTAACCTTCAGAAGCCGATCCTCGGCGCGGAATTGCGGAACTCCTCTGCCGAGCTCTCAGGGCTTCTTTTTGAAAAGGCCGCTGAGGGCGTCAATCGGATTGTTGGGGTTCGGTTGCTGCGATTTTCCAGCAGTGCTGCCGGAGCAGCCGAGCTGTGTCTCAAGCATGCTCGCGGCAATGCCGCCGACATCCGGCACGAATTTCGGATCCGCGGTCGTGCCGTGAACCTGAAAAGGAATTGTTGCGCCTTTGCAGCCGCCTTTGCCCCCGCCGATCGCGCCCAAGATTCCCCCGATGCCTGAAACCGGCGCGCCACCCGATGAGGAATAGGTGGCCGAATTTGCCAGGGTTGCCGCCATTTTGAAATCGAGATTGTTTTTTGAATCGATGGTGCCGGCGCCGGTGAGATTGCCGAGCGCGGGAATCACCGCCAGGAAATTCTCGGCCTGGACGCCGTCAGGGGCCATGCGCAAATTCGACGTGAGTTTTTCGATGTCGAGATCCTGGCCGGTCTGAATACCGGTCAGCATGTTGATCGTGGACATTTTCGAGCCTAGATCAAAGTTGGCGATTTTCGCATTGAAAAGCCCCACCGTGCCATTGGTGACGAGTTTGTTGGTCGGCCCAGTGACCTTGAGATTGGCGCTAAGAGCGCCGGCGGCGAGCGAAGCACCCTTCGGAAGATGGATCCCGAGCGCGGGAAGAAAAGCCTCGA
>WNFF01004508.1_pt1 | contig 11373 bp, 10 predicted proteins | sample 5400441 | NCBI WGS metagenome assembly WNFF01 (sample SAMN13153345, study PRJNA577476) | soil metagenome | isolation source: 120 cm saprolite under Douglas fir tree site 2 hole 3 replicate 1 | place: USA:California | collected 2015-04-18
CCCGCGTACAGGCCGCGAAGCTTCTGGGTGTCGTACGCGGTCAGCCCAGCGAATACCACCACGCAGGCGCAGGACCAGACGAACGAGAAGCCTTCGTTATGCCAGAATATTTGAATGAAGCCGGCGATCACCACGCCAATCAGGCCGATGAACAAGAAGGTTCGCCACGCGCTCAGGTCCCGTTTCGTCACCGTCGCGTAGACGCTCAAGGCGCCAAACAGTCCAGCGGTGAGCAAGAAGGACTGACCGATCGACGCTAGCTGGTAATAGAGAAAGATGACCGAAAAGGTCAGGCCGTTGACCGCCGAGTAGAGAAGAAAGAGCCCAGCCGCAAGCGCTCCGGTCATCCGCGGCGCGGCCCACGACAAAGCCGCCACCAAGATGAGCTCGCCGATCAGCAGCGGCCACATCAGAGGAAGAACCGCCCGGAGGATGCTAGGGGAGGACGCAGTGTAAAGCGCAACGACTCCGGTCAGGCCCAAGCCGAGAAACATCCAGCGGTAGACCCGGGCCATGAACGCGCGCTGCGCCTGGTCGATTCCCAGCGCCTCGGTGCCGCTGCTGCGCGGAAATGCCTGAACTGGAGTGTTCCAAGCCATTGAGTGCTCCCGATTGAGGTGACAAGCGATGTATAGCGCAGGAAAGACTGCTGCGCTCTAGCTGCCAGACCGCGCGGCTTGCTGCAAGGCTCGAGCAAGCTGCTCCGCCACCGGCCGAAGGATTAATGGGAGCACCCCGCCACCGCCGACGATGTTGACGATCTCGGAGTGAGATCCCCTGCAGACTCCACCCCAGCTGGGAGGGTGATCCAGGCCGATCGACGCGTAGGCAGAGAAGTCCACGTACCACTCCTCGGGCACCGCCCCTTGCGCGGAACAGACCAAAATCCTGTGAGCGGTGATTGGAATAAATTCCTGAACCACGAATCCACCGCCCACCCGATCTTCCGCCGCACGCCTGCAGAGCTGCGGCCAGTCCAGCGGCTCACCGTAGGCGGTGCGCGAACGCTCGGCGAAGCTAGGCTCCCCGGCTGCCTTGCCGACGAACACCGCCTTTCCGCCGTATTCCCAGGCTCGTTTGAGGACGAAACGAGCTGGCTGAGAGGCCACATACTCGACGGCGTCTTCGATCCGACGTCCGCTCGGATCGGTTATTGGTCCCTCCCGGAAGGGTCGCGTCCAGGGGACCGCGCGTATGGCGGCGAGTTCGCCCTCATCAAGCTGGGCGCCGGAGGCCAGTGAAGGATCGACCATCGCCTCCGACAGCAGCGCGAAAGTCGTCTTGACCTCGAATTGCGCTGCCGGGGGGTTGAACATCACGGCCCAGGGACTGGGCCATTCCGAGAAGAACTGCTCCAAAAATGGAGCGTCAATCTCGTGCAATCGGCGCACGAAAAAATGGCGATACACCAAATCGAAGACCTGCCCGACGGCCTCAATCCGCTCGCGGCCGCCGAGCTGATCGGGGAAGACCACTTGCGAGGGCGTTCCCAGCTCGCAAAACCGCTGGGCGATGTATCGAAGCTCGCTGATCTGCGAATCATTTCGGCGGCAGAGAATCGCGATCCGCGCAGGCATCCTCCCGCGCTCGCTGTGAAAGCCATCGGTCAGTGCGCGGTAGAGGGCATCGACGTTGGAGCCGTTCTGTTCGCACCAGTCGGAGATTTGCCGCTCCGAAGCACCTGCCATCTTTCCGACAACCTGGATGAACGAGCGTGCCGCGATATCGGAGTACCCCTGCATCGCGGGAATGGTGGCGTTGATCTCCAGCGCACGAAGAGAGCCGACCGCCGGGTTGCCTTCCGCGAAGAAGTCGACGCGAGTGCACGCCAGCCGTCGAACCGCGGCGTGGGTCTTTTCGATGATCGCTCGCTCCTTCGGAGCCATGGCTGCGAGCAGAAGCTCCCTCCGGGGACTCCTCAGGGCGAAGTGGGCCATCTTGAAGGCGGCGGAGGAGAGCTGCCTCGAGAGGCTGGCGGCGTGCCGAATCCTTTCGACGTCGACAGTCACCGGGGTCGCGGCAATCGGAATTGCACGTGTGCTGCTATCGGGCAGAGTCACCGCCAATCCCCGCGAATATGCGAGGGAGGCAAGCTCTGGCCCAAAACGCTTCGCGTAAGGCTCAATGGCGCTGATAAGGTCTTGCACGCAGAACCTACTGGACCCTTAGTAGCAGGGCGAAGGGTAGTGAGCAGATGAAAACCTTGGAGTTTTTCTTCGACTACATCAGTCCGTACTCCTACCTGGCCTCGACTCAGGTGGAGTCGATCGCGGATCGCGCCGGTGCGCAGCTAGCCTGGCGCCCATTTGTCCTGGGCGCTGTCTTCCAGGCCACCGGCAACCCCGCGCCGGGAATGAATGCCTACAAAGCGTCCTACATGTTGTCGGATCTGCTGCGTTGGACCCGGCACTACCGCCTTCCTGACTTCACCCTGCCTGATCCCTTTCCCACGCGGTCGATTACCGCGCTTCGCCTGGGGCTGGTTGCAGCGGAGCAGGGCTGCCTTCCCGCTTTTACCCATGCGCTCTACCATGCTGTTTTCGGGCTCGGCCAGGACCAGGCCAGCCGGGAGGTGCTCTCTTCGGTGTTGAACCAGGTAGGAATGAACGTCGAAGCCTCCTTCGCTCGCGCGGAGGAGCCGCAGATCAAGGAGCTCCTTCGCAAGAATACCGATGAAGCCGTGGCGCGGGGCTCGTTCGGCGCTCCGACTCTGTTCGTTGGAGAAGAGATGTTCATCGGCAACGATCGGTTGGCATTTGTCGAAAAGGCTCTGACCGCTTAAGCAAGGAACGACCCATGGCTACAGTCACCGGCGGGCAACTCGTCGCGCGAATGCTCAAAAAAGAAGGCGTCCGCCAGATTTTCACCCTCTCCGGGCTGCACGTCGCGCCGATCTATGCCGGCTGCGTAGAAGAGGGCATTCAGGTCGTCGATATGCGCCACGAGCAGGCAGCAGCCCACGCCGCGGACGCCTACGCGCGGTTGACTCGCGGAGTTGGGGTCGCGGTGGTGACCGCGGGTCCGGGGGTTACCGACGCAATCACCGGGGTCGCCAACGCCAATGCGGCAAGCTCGCCGCTTCTGCTCTTGGGCGGGGCGGCGCCGCTGTTCAACCAGAGCCGCGGAAGCTTGCAGGAGATGGAACAGGTCGATCTCTTCCATCGAATCACCAAGTGGTCGGATCGGGTGCCCACCCCGGAGCTGGTCCCCACGTATTTCGCGAAGGCGTTTCGCGTAGCGCTCACAGGTCGACCGGGACCGGTGTTCCTGGAGTTGGCCTGGGACGTGTTGTGCAACGGGGTTGAGGACGAGGCTGCCCGCCTACCGACTCAATACCGCACCAGCGCCAGGCAGGCACCGGACCCGCTGAAGATCGAGCAGGCGTTGTCGATCCTCAAAAAGGCGGAGCGACCCGCGATCATCGCCGGCTCCGCGATTTATTGGGACCAAGCGTGGGGACCACTGCGGGAGTTTTGCGAGATCGCCCAGATTCCGGTCTACCTCAATGGCTCGGGGCGCGGTTGTCTCCCGTCGGATCATCCATTGCTCTTTCAGCACACCCGCAAGCAGGGCATTTCAGCAGCCGACCTGGTCTTCGTTCTAGGAACTCCCTTCGACTTTCGCTTGAACTACGGATCCGAACCCACTTTTGGAGCGACGTCGAAGATCGTCCAGGTAGATGTGGATCCCACCGAGATCGGGCGCAATCGCGCAGTAGAGGTGGGGATCATCGCCGACAGCTACAGTGCCTTGACCGCTCTACGCGCTGGCGCGCCGAAGACCCGGCGCGATGGCTATCTGGCAGAGCTTCGTGAAGCGGAGCGGAAAAAAGCCAAGGAAATGGAGCAGTGGACGCGCTCCGACGCGGTGCCGATCCATCACTATCGATTGGCGCGGGAGATGTCTGAGGTCGCAAACGAAGCGGGCCGCGATCCGGTCTTCGTAGCGGACGGCGGAAATTGGGTGGCAATGGCCGCAAAAGTGGTCACCCTCAATCGGCCGGGGACATGGCTGGATCCTGGGCCGCTGGGCTGCCTCGGTGTCGGCGCGCCGTTCGCGATTGCGGCCAAACTGGTCTCGCCGAAACAAACTCCCTGGGTAATCCAGGGCGACGGCTCTTTCGGCTTCAATGGAATGGACTTCGAGACCGCGCTGCGATTCAAGCTGCCGATGGTGTGCGTGGTCGGCAATGACGCCGCTTGGGGACAAATCCGCATTCCTCAGGTGGCGATGTTTGGCGAGGATAAATCGCCAGGCACGTTACTGGCTCCAACTCGCTATGACCGAGTGGTCGAGGCGCTGGGCGGGCAGGGTGAGCGGGTCGTCGAGCCGAGCCAGATCCGCCCGGCGCTCGAGCGCGCTCTCTCCAGCAACACCGTCGCCTGCGTGAACGTGATGCTCGATCCCGAGGCGCCGATCAAAGCGGGCGCGATCGGTTACGCGGTCTGAAAAGGAGCTGAGCATGGCGGCCGAGCGAAAAAAGTTCCGGTTACAGCGCAGCGAGGCAGGTCTGTTGGTAATCGACATCCAGGAACGGCTCTGCCAGGCGATGGACCCGGCCCGATTAGAGCGAATGGTGGCACGAACCTGCGCGGCCATCCGGGGCGCGAAAGCCCTCGGCCTGCCAATTGCGGTCACCGAGCAGTACCCGAAGGGACTCGGGCACACGCTTCCGCAAATCGCCTCGTTGTTGCCGGACATTCGACCGGTCGAGAAAACGAGCTTCAGTTGTGGCCTGGAGCCGATCCGCACCAGCCTGCGGCGGCCGCAGATCCTGATCGTCGGAATGGAAGCGCACGTCTGCGTTTTCCAGACGGCGCGCGATTTGGCCGAAAGTGACGCGGTGCCCTACATCCTTGCAGATGCAGTGCTCTCGCGAACCGAGGAAGACAGGCAGGTGGGCCTGGCTCTTTGCAGGGACGTTGGCTCGGTGATCAGCACGGTCGAGAGCGCGCTCTTTGATCTGCTTGGGAAGGCGGGCTCCGCAGAGTTCAAGCTCGTGTCCCAAGCAGTGAAGTGAGCCGGGAGCTTACGACGCGCCTTGGCCTCGCCGCACCACCCGCAGCTCGCTTGGCCGCAGCGGCTTGCGCCGACAAGACTTCGAAAAGCGGTGCACCAGTTTGGCGCCGATAAAGGCCGTCGCGGCCGGAATGGCGACCGCCGCGCACCCCGCGAGCACGGCCATAGCCCATCGGGCACCACCGGCGAGCGCGGCCGACTTCCGCGCCAGGGCGAGGGCAAGCGCGAGCCCGAACAGGATTCCGACGAACTGCAGCAGCATCGCGCTGCGGGCGCCGTAGTAGGTACGGATCGTTACTCGGAGATCGCTGTCTCCGCGCAGATGCGCCCTGCGCACCGCCGGCTCGGCCAAATCCAGCAGGGCGATCTCCTCTGAGCAGTGCAGGCACCGCGTCCCTCCCGAGAAGGTCCGCCGGCAGCGCGGGCAGATTTTGATCATCCCCGCCCTCTTACTCGCGGCGCCCAGTCCACGGCAACCCGGCCTGGCGAAGGGCGTGAAACCAGGATTAGAGTAGCCCTCGGATGAGAATGGAACTTGCCGTCGACTTTTCCTTTTGTGCCGCCCACCGGTTGCCGTTTTACAACGGAGCGTGCGCCCGCCTGCACGGTCACAACTACAAGCTTCGCGTGAGCCTGGTGGGCAAGCCCAACCCGCGGGACGGAATGATTCGGGACTTCGAAGAGATCCGAAAAAAAGTTTGGGAGGCCGCCTTGGTCAAATGCGACCACCAAAATCTCAATGACTTCATGGAAAACCCAACCGCCGAAAATATGATTGTTTGGCTGTGGGAACGGCTCAAACCCGAAATCGACGGCCTCAAGGAGCTTCGCCTTTGGGAAACCCCCGAATACTGCGTCAGCTACCGCGAGGACTGAGGGAGCGAGTCGACCTTGCCCCGAAATTGAACCGCGCCGAATTGGAAGCCGCGGTCGCCAGCTTCTTGCGCGCGGCAGGTCTTAGCCTCGCGGACCCGAATCTTCGCGACACTCCCAGGCGAGTCGCGGCAGCATGGGCTTCCGAGTTCCTCGATGGATATTTGCAGACCCCGGAAGAGGTGTTGCGAGAGACCTACCCGGCTCCCGAAGGCAACGGGACCGAGCTGGTGTTGGTCACCGATCTGCACTTTCATTCGACCTGTCCCCACCACTTGCTTCCCTACGAGGGGCGAGCGCATCTGGCTTATGTTCCTTCCAAGCGGGTGGTCGGATTTGGGCGGCTAGCGGCCGTGCTCGATTGTTTTGCCCACCGGCTGATTCTGCAGGAGGAGCTGGCGCGCAGGGTGGCCAGTGCCCTGGCGGAGCAACTGGAGAGCCCAGCGACCGCGTGCATTCTCGACGCGAAGCAGGCGTGCCTTCGGCTGCGAGGCCATCGCCAACCTTCGGCGCGAACCCACGTCGAGGCATACGAAGGACGTTTGCGCCGAAATCAAGCGCTGCGCAGGGAGCTGTGGGCCAGGCTGGGAGCCAAGCCATGAGCACTGGATTGGCCGGAAAGGTGGCGCTGGTGACGGGGGCTTCGCGCGGGATTGGTCGGGCGGCGGCTCTCTCCCTGGCGCGCGCGGGGGCCGACGTGGTGGTGACCTCCACCCGCGAGCACGGCGCCGACGACACCGCTCGTGCGGTGACCGCTATGAAGCGCCGCGCGCTGTCCACCAGCTGCGACGTTTCGGATCCCGCGAGCATCGATGCGCTCCTCGGGCGTGTCCAAAAAGGATTCGGCCGGGTGGACGTCCTGGTGAACAACGCCGCGACGATTCATCGTGCGAGCTTTGTCGAGACGCTGGATCGAGATTTCGACCGGGTCGTGAAAGTAAATCTCGGGGGTCCGTTTTATCTGATCCGCCGGCTGGCCCCGGCAATGGTCGAACGCGGATGGGGACGAATTGTGAATGTCTCGTCGATTAGTGGCAGGGTAGGGACACCCAAGCTGTCGGCATACTGTGCCTCGAAGTGGGGACTCAACGGTCTCACCAAGACGATTGCCGAAGAGTTAGACGGAACGGGAGTCTGCATCTGTGCCGTGGTGCCCGGTAGCGTTGATACCGACATGCTCAGGGACTCTGGTTTTACGCCCAAAATGAGCCCAGAGGATGTGGCCGGAGTGATTTGCTATCTGTGCGCGGAAGCGCCCAAGGCGATGAACGGAAGCCTGGTTGAGGTGCTGGGATGAGTACTCCGCCCGAAGCGGTTGCCGCGGCGCCGGCGATGAAAGCGCCGTGGATTCAGGCGTTGGCGCGCATCCTGCCCCCCGGACAGCTTCGCTCGGACAGCGGGGCCCTCACCGATTACGGGCACGACGAGTCCGATTATGGGCAATTTCCTCCAAGAATCGTGGCCTTACCTCAAACCGCGGCGGAGGTGGCAGAAGTGTTCCGCCTCTGCCAGCGGTTCCAGGTGCCGGTCACTCCCTGCGGTGCCCGAAGTGGCAAGAGCGGGGGTTCTTTACCCCTCGAGGGGGGCATTGCTCTGAGCCTGGAGCGGATGAACCGGATCAAGTCTATCTCCGTCGAAGATCTGGTCGCAGTCCTGGAACCGGGAGTGATCACGGGCGAGTTGATGAAGGCGGTGGAAGCTCAGGGGCTTTTCTACCCTCCCGATCCCAACTCGCTGGCGTTCTGCACGATGGGCGGCAACGTCGCCGAGAACGCGGGGGGGCCCCGAGCCCTCAAGTACGGTGTAACGCGCGACTATGTGCTGGGACTAGAGTGGGTTCTACCCAATGGCGAGATCCTGCGGGTAGGACGCCGGACGATCAAAGGCGTCGCCGGGTACGACCTGGTCGGGCTGTTTGTCGGCTCAGAGGGAACGCTCGGCGTCGCGACCGAAATAACCGTGCAGCTTTTACCTTTGCCCAAGAAGGTAAGAACGGCGCTGGTACTCTTTCGCTCAGTCTTCGATGCCGCCAAGGCGGTGTCAGCGACCTTGGCGCAAGGGATTCTTCCTCGATGCCTGGAGCTGCTGGACGAAGTCTGCATTAAGGCCATCAACGGCCATGGTTTTCACTTTCCCGAGAGCGCAGGAGCGGCGCTCCTGGCGGAGGTCGACGGGAATGTGGAAGAGGCTTTGCTCTCGGAGCTGTCGGCCTTCGGCAGCATCTGCGAAACGCACGGCGCGCTCGAGACGCTGGTGGCAGAAGATGAGCAGCAGCGGGAAAAACTCTGGTCGATTCGGCGCGAGCTTTCCAATTCGCTCCGGCGCTTGAAGGCGCACAAGGTGTCCGACGACGTCGCGGTCCCTCGTTCGCGTATTCCCGAGGCGATTCAGTACTTCAAGAAGGTCGGAGAAGAGCTCGGACTGACGATTGCGACGTACGGGCATGCCGGCGACGGGAACCTCCACGCCAATCTTCTGTTCGATGGACCACACGAGCGCCCCACAGTGGACCAAGCCGTCGAGCGGATACTCAGATACACCGTTTCGGTCGGTGGAACGATCACGGGCGAACATGGAGTTGGGATCGCCAAGCGCGCCTACTTGCACTTCGAACAGCCCGAGCCTTTGATTCAGTTACAACGGTCGATGAAACACTTCTTCGATCCATCAGGTCTCCTGAATCCAGGCAAGATCTTTCCGCCCTCCAAGGCCTGATTTTTATTCCGCATCCCCTCGCCCTCTCCTCGAGGGCAGTTCCGGGCGAAAAAATCACAAATTCGACGTCGGAATGCGAAACCATTTGGGGTGTTGCGCGTCTAGTAGTCCGTATGAAGTTAGAGATGTTTTGCAGTCAAGAAATCAATCGAAAGGAGGCGAGCGGTGGCACGAGCAGTAACTGAAGAAGGGCTGTCCAATTACCTGCGCCACCTTAACGGGCGAGCTCAGCTCAGTCGGGAAGAGGAGTACGAGCTCTCGCGCCGTGTAAAGAGGGGTGACGAGGCTGCCCGCCGCCAGCTGGCCCTGTCGAATCTTGCCTTCGTTGTAGCGGTCGCTAAGAAATTCGCAAACCGGGGCGCTCGCCTCGAGGATCTGATCCAAGAGGGGAACATCGGTTTGATGAAGGCGATCGAGCACTTCGACGCGAAGAAGAATGTCCGTTTTGCGACCTACGCAGTGTGGTGGATCCGGGCGTACATTACCCGGTACTTGAAGGACAACCGGAGCCAGGTTCGGGGCGGCGAGTCCGAGCGCCAGAGCATGAGCGACTTGTCGCTCGATGCGGCGATCGACGATGACTCGGATTCTACCTACCTCGACCAGCTCGAGGATCCGACCCCGGGACCTCAGGCGGAAGTGCTGGGACGAGAGACCGACGAAGCGGTTCAGGCGGCTTTGGGAAGAGTGCGCAAGCGGATCGGAGATCTCGGTTGGGACATCCTTCAGGAGCGGCTTACCCAGGACAAGCCGAGAACCCTCGAGGAGCTCGGGAGGCGCTGGGGCGTTTCTCGCGAACGAGTTCGTCAGGTCGAGCTGAAAACCAAGTTGTTCCTTGAGCGGTACCTCTCCGCGTTCAATCAGGACACGGAAGAGACCGTGGCCGACGCAGCTTAAGCTCCGGCGGAGCTTTCCAGACACTGATGGTTGGTGGCGTCCGCAGCCGCGTGCTAAGCAGCCGGGCTGCTATGAGAGCTGAGGATGCGCTACAGGGTGCCGGGACTCGTGCCGAGACGCTGGTGGATCTTTTGCTCGCGCGGGCGCAGGAGCCATCCAAGGTGGCCGCCACTCACAAGAGCGACGGCGAGTGGCGCGATGCCACCTGGGGCGAGATCCTCGAGCGCGTGAAGAAGGTCTCGGCTGGTCTGACTGCCAGTGGCGTCAGGCCCGGCGACAGGGTCGCAATCTTCGCCGCCACGAGCTTGGACTGGATCATCTGCGATCTCGCGGTCTCCGCCTCCCTGGCGGTCACGGTCCCGATCTACGCATCGAACACACCGGACGAATGCCGCTACATTCTAAACAATTCCGAAGCGGTGATGCTGTTTGTCGACGACGACCAGACCGACGGCAAACAAATAGGTCGGTTGTCGCGGATCCGCCAAAAGCGATTGGAGTGCCCCTTGCTCAAGCAGGTGGTGGTCTTCGACGCGAAGGCGGCTTCGGGCAAGGAAATCACGCTTAGCGATCTGGTCCGCGAGGGAGACCAGTTGGGAAGCTCGGCCGACGCCGCATTTGGCGCGCGAGTGGCTCAGATCAAAGCCGACGATCCTTGCTGCTTCATCTACACTTCGGGCACCACCGGCGACCCGAAGGGCGTCATTTTGACCCACGGAAACTGGACCTACGAAGCCCGGACCGCGGCCCAATTGGGCTTGCTGCTCCCTGACGATTCCGTGATGCTCTTTCTTCCGCTCGCGCACTCTTTCGGCCAGGTGACTAAAGCGGCGTGGCTCGGGATGTCATTTCGACTGATCTTCGCCGAGTCGATCGACAAGCTCCTCCCCAACCTTGGCGAAACCCATCCCACCGTTCTGCCGTCGGTGCCACGGGTCTTCGAGAAGGTCTTCAATAACGTGATCGCCAATGGTAGCGCCGCTCCGGGTGTCAAGGGGACGCTGTTTCGCTGGGCCTTCAAGCTGTTCGATGAGTATGTCGACGCGAATAAACAGGGCAAGGAATACTACTCGCTGAGCTTCGCCCTGGCGAAGCGGCTGGTGTTTCACAAAGTGGCAGAAACGCTCCGGGAGCGCCTCGGAGGCAAACTGAGGATCTTCGTCTCCGGAGGAGCGCCGTTGTCGAAGAAGATCGGGCTGTTCTTCGATCTGCTTGGATTCAAGGTCCTCGAGGGCTGGGGTCTTACCGAAACGTCCGGCGCGACCTGCGCCAACCTGCCGAACAAGATCAAGATCGGCACGGTCGGTCCGCCGTTCCCTGGAACCGAGCTTCGGATCGCTTCGGATGGCGAAATTCTGGTGCGCGGCCCCGGAGTGATGAAGGCCTACTACAAGAATCCCGCCGCGACGCAGGAGGTGCTGGAGCCGGACGGATGGTTCCACACCGGCGATATCGGCGAGCTGGACGCAGATGGGTTCTTGAAGATCACCGACCGCAAGAAGGACATCATCGTCACCGCCGGCGGCAAGAAGGTACCCCCGCAAAATCTCGAAAATCTGCTCAAGACGTTCCCGTTGATCAGCCAAGCAATGGTCTATGGAGACAAACGCAAGTACCTCACCGCGCTGATCTGCATCAGTGAAGAGGCCGCTCGAAAGATCCTGGTGGAAAAAGGGGTGACCGGCGGCGATTACCAGAGCCTGACCCAGCGGCCCGAAATTCAAGCGGCGGTACAGGCCGCGATTGATCGACTGAACGCCGATCAACCTCCGTACGCGTCACTTAAGAAGTTCAGCCTGGTGGATCACGAATTCAGCCAGGAATCGGGCGAGCTGACCCCGACGCTCAAGGTCAAGCGCAAAGTGGTGA
>WNFF01005765.1_pt1 | contig 11373 bp, 5 predicted proteins | sample 5400441 | NCBI WGS metagenome assembly WNFF01 (sample SAMN13153345, study PRJNA577476) | soil metagenome | isolation source: 120 cm saprolite under Douglas fir tree site 2 hole 3 replicate 1 | place: USA:California | collected 2015-04-18
AGAAAAATTACTGCTCTGCTTCGCCGCTGCGGTGCTAACCTTCTTCATTGCCGGTCTCCTTTATCTCTTGCGCTTCGAGCGCGTCGATAACTTGGGAGCCTACAGCATCCCGTCGGAGACCGGCCTTCTCATCCCATCTGTAGAGTCTTCGTAGTCGAAGCGCCGCTTCCAATACTTGTTTCCAGCTCGACACGCGCAGCCCCCGTCTGGTTTGCAGTACAATCCGTCGCATGACAATCCATCGTCTCTCTCTCCTGGCCCTGATTCTCGCGGCTGTCACCGTGCCGGCGTTTTCTCAGGACATTCAGAAGCTCGACCCTGCGCTCGACCGCCTCGTAGCGCCCGACGCCAAGCTGGAGCGCGTAGCCAATGGCTTCAGCAAGTGGACGGAAGGCCCGGTGTGGACGCGCGAAGGCAGCCTCTTGTTTGCGGAGATTCCGGCGAACAATATTATCCAGTGGATCCCTGGCAAGGGCGCGAGTGTCTTCATGCACCCCAGCGGGTACGAAGGCTCGGACTACAAAGGGCCCGAGCCCGGCTCCAATGGAATGACCCTCGATGCCGACGGCCGGGTCACCGTGGCGGGACATGCGAGACGCAACGTCTGGCGTATGGAATCCGTCGACCCCAAGGCGCAAATCACGATTCTGGCCGACTCGTATCAGGGCAAGAAACTCAATAGCCCCAATGACCTGGTATACAAGTCGGACGGTTCGCTGTACTTCACCGATCCTCCGTACGGCCTAGCCACCCAGGGAGACGACGATCCGCAGAAAGAGCTGCAAATCAACGGCGTTTACCGCCTTCCCGGAGCGCTCCAGCACAAGGCTGGTGCTCCGCCTGACCGCGACAAGTTGCAGCTCGTAATAAAGGACCTCGCTCGTCCCAACGGCCTGGCTTTTTCCCCGGACGAGAAATTCCTGTATGTCGCCGAATCCGGCAAGAAGCAGTGGATGCGCTATCGCGTGCAGCCCGACGGCTCAGTGACCGACGGCAGCCTATTTCTCGACGCCTCCTCCGAACCCGGTGGTGGCGGCCCCGACGGCCTGCGGGTCGACAAGAAGGGAAATATCTACGGCTCAGGTCCGGGCGGTGTCTGGATTATTTCGCCCGAAGGCAAACACATCGGCACCATCAAAATTCCCGAGGTCGTGAGCAACGTGGCCTGGGGTGACAAAGACGGCAAGACGCTCTACATCACGGCCAGCACCAGCCTGTTCCGCATCAAACTGAAAGTTTCAGGGGTCAGGAATTGACAGTTAGGAAGATAGCCGCAGGTCAAGAGGCCGGGTCGAACGATAGTTCGATTGCGCTCCCGTCGAAGACCACGGAGCGCACGCTCTCTCCAAGCTTTACCTCTATGTTCCTACGCATGGGAGGCAGCATGCGGGAACCGGCGGCCAGTTGCAGAGTTAGACGTCGCCGAGCGTCATGCCAAGCCAGTTCAATTCCCATCCACTCTCCTTTGCGGTAGTTGAAGGAAGTGCCGTCATCTTCGTAGAGCAAGAACGAGCCGTCGGCGCCAGGATAAATCGAAACGGAAAGCGGCTGATTTACTCTTTCCGCTGTGTATTGCTTGACCGGACCAAGCGGCAAAATCGATCCGGCGCGCACATAGAGCGGCATGATCTCCAGCGAAACTTCACGCGTAATTTCGCGGCCGCCTTCGACAAGCTCGCCTGTCCAGAAATCGTACCAGCTGCCCCGCGGAAGATAAACCTGGCGCGTGGTCGCGCCCTTTTCCACGACCGGCGCTACCAATAGATTGTTCCCCAACAAATACTGGTCTCCGCATGCCACAGCCCTGGCATCGTCGGGATAGTGCAGCCACAACGCGCGCATGACCGGCATGCCGGTCGCAGAGCACTCCTGGACAGCGCTGTAGATATAAGGAAGCAAGCGGTAGCGGAGCTCCAAATATTTGCGACAGATCGGCTCGACTTGCGCATTGTGCAGTTGGCTGGGATCAGGAATGGCGGCTCCGTTGTAGTTGTTGATTTCGACAGGACCGGGATCGCCCGTGTTCCAGCCCCAGGGCAGGCGCAGCTTCCAGGTGCGGCCGTGACTGCGGAAGAGCGTGCAAAACGCTCCGAACTGAAACCAGCGTAAGTACAACTCTGCCGTGAACTCTTTGGTCGGCACGAACCCACCGATATCAGTCCCCCAGTAAGGAATGCCGGTAAGTGAGGTGTTGATCCCAATCGGAACCTGGACCTTCAACGTCTCCCAGGTCGAGTACACATCGCCGGACCACAGGAATGAGGCATAGCGCTGCATTCCGGCATAGCCGTTGCGATGCAGGGCGTAGGGACGCTCGTTTGGCCGGTCAATCTGCGGGCCTTCCCAATACATTCGGTTGCGAACCAGCCGCGACGCAATGTCCAGCGGATCACCTTCGTCGGGCCACCAGCCGTCCACGCCCATAGCAAAGTCTTTGCGGTGTGCATCCCAATGGCAGCTGGCCTCCCCTTCGTCGAACTGGGAGAGCTCACAGGGATCGCGGACCGTTCCCCGAAGTTTGTCCGACAGAATCACCGCGTGCAGCGCCACCCGGAAATGCTCCTTATGTAACTCCTCAATCATTTCCTTGGGATCGGGGAACACGCGAGAATTCCATGCGAACGAACCGTTTGCCGTGTTCCAGCCCGACGGGCAAAAGCCCGTGCCCAGATAGATCAATGCATCGCAGGGCAATTTCTTTTCGCGGAACGTCTTTGCTTCGGCGAGGATTTCCTCCCGGCTAGCCAGCGTACGATGCGACTGCTGATAACCGAGACTCCACAGCGGGGGCATCTCTGGATGTCCGGTCAGACGAGCGTATTCGGACATGATTGTCGCCGGGTCGTGGGCAAGGATGAAGAAAATATCGAGGGGAAGAGCGGTGCCTGGACTTGAAGGGTGAAACTTGCTTTGGGGTCCGGTGAGGTCAAACGTGCCGAAAGGCTGGTTGAAGAACATCGCCCACGCCGCGATTGGCACGCCGTTAGACGTACCAATCGACGTACCGATGACCCAGGGAATGGGAACTCGGCCTCCGTGCGTAGCCAGCTTGTAACCCCCCTGCCCGCCAATCATAGGATCGGTGGAGCCGCGACGGTCGAATTGTGGTCCGCCCTCTCCCAGCCCAAGAAGCGGTGAATTTCCGGTTACAAAGCTGAGTACACCGCTCCGTTGATCCCGGGTGAGTGTCTGTACGGTTTCGCCGCTGGAGGTTCTGACTGTGAAGGCGAGTGGATCCGGAGAGAACTGTAGCGTCAGGCTTTCGAGCTTGATGGTTTGCGCAGGCGCCTGGCTGCGCAACCTTGCCTTCGGAGCGCCCCAAGCGCTCCGAACCAGGCACCCATTGAATGGAATGGAGTCTAGCTGGCCGTTCCTGACCGGAAAAATACTCAGCCGGAAGGTGTGGGGGCTGACGGAAACAATCTGGACTTCAATATCGTCCTGACCGGCCAGGCGCAGAAATGGCCTGACCGCTTCCGGGCTTTCAGGCAACATCAGGCCGCTGGAAACCGCAGCCAGACGTTGCAAAACTTGTCGGCGATTCCATTGCTGTTTCATAGCATAAGTAAGACCCGCTCGACTCTTCATTCGAGTCGCGAGCGGCGGGAAAACGCTTTCGATAATAGCGCAAAATCTCGTGGGTAAACGTGATCTCAAATACTGACCAGAAGCATAACTGGGTAGATTATCTCTGTGACTGTCTTTGGTTGAACTAAGATTCCTGGCCGACTGCAAGTCGTCCGCAGCCGGCAGGGCTCGCCGGGAGGTGTTGGCGGAATTCCGTCAAGGTTGGCAATAGCGATCACGGACAAAGGGCGTTGACAATCAAGCCGCAACGGCGTTAAATCTGGCGTGAGTAAACGTTTGCTTGGAGGGGAATTCGCATGGCAAAGACAGTTGACCGAAGAACATTCCTCAAGGCCGCGACGGCTACGACCGCGGCTGCCTATGCCGTGCGGGCGTTCCCCGCATCGGCGGCAGCGACGGACAAAGCCTTGGTGGCCGTCACCACGCCCCTGGCGACATTTCCCTATGCTGACGTGCAGTTGCTCGGCGGCCCGATGAAGCGGCAGTTCGAGGAAAACCATGCGCGCTTCCTGAATCTCGACGATGACCGGCTGCTGAAAGTCTTTCGGCAAGTTGCCGGACTTCCCGCGCCCGGCGAGGATATGGGAGGCTGGTACGACCTTACCGGTTTCAGCCTGACACGAAATGATTTTCACGGATTCATTGCCGGACATACTCTCGGACAGTACGTTTCCGGGCTGGCCCGCGCATACGCGGTGACAGGATCCGAGCCGACGCGAGCCAAGGTCAATCGCCTGGTCAAGGGTTATGCGGAAACGCTCGATCCCAAGGCCAAGTTTTTTGTGGACTATCGCCTACCCGCCTACACCTATGACAAGCTCTCCTGCGGCCTGATTGACGCCCACGAGTTTGCCCACGACCCCATGGCGATGGATGTTCACGAGAAACTGACTCGCGCCATGGTGGCATACCTGCCTGAAAAGGCTCTGTCGCGCGCCGAGCAACGCTCTCGCCCCCACAAGGACACCGCGTACACCTGGGATGAGTCGTACACTCTCCCGGAAAATCTTTTTCTCGCCTACCAGCGCAGCGGCAAAACCTTTTACCGTGATATGGCCAAACGCTATCTGGAGGACGACACGTACTTCGGTCCGCTTTCGCAGGGCAACAACGTGCTTCCTTTCGAACACGCCTATAGCCATGTGAATGCGTTCAGTTCCGCCATGCAGGCGTACATCACGCTGGGCAGCGAAATGCACTTGCGCGCCGCCAGGAATGGTTTCAACATGCTGGAAACCACGCAGAGCTTTGCTACCGGCGGATGGGGTCCGGACGAGGCCTTCGGAGAACCTGGCGTCGGACAGTTGGGAAATAGTCTGGCGTCCACTCACGCCAGCTTCGAGACTCCCTGCGGCGCCTATGGGCACTTCAAGATCACGCGGTATTTATTGCGTCTCACCAAGGACGCTCACTACGGGGACAGCATGGAGCGGGTGCTTTATAACACCATCCTCGGCGCTTGGCCGATCCAGGCTGATGGCACTTCGTTCTATTATTCGGACTACGCCACCACGGGCAAGAAAGGCTGGCATCGGGACAAGTGGCCCTGCTGCTCGGGAACGTTTCCCCAGCTTGCAGCTGACTACCACATCAGCACTTATTTGCGCTCGGGCGATGGCGTCTACGTGAATCTGTTTACTCCCTCCGCGGTGAACTGGACGGACGGCGGGGGTAAATACGGATTGACGCAGCAAACAAAATATCCGCTGGAGAACAAAGTCCAGATACAAGTCTCGGGCTCGCGCCCCGCGGAGTATACGGTTTACGTCCGTATTCCAGGCTGGACAACTTCGGGTGCACTTCTCTCGGTGAACGGCACGCGCGTGTCGGACCCGGTACAGCCCGGAACCTTCGCCGCGATCCGGCGTACCTGGAAAGATGGAGATCGAGTAGAACTTGAACTGCCCATGCCGCTACGTCTCGAGCCCGTGGATGCGAACCACCCGAACCTGGTGGCCCTGATGCGCGGGCCTCTCGTTTTGTTTGCCGTGGCAGATGCACAGCCTGCGTTCGAGAAGGCCGAATTGCTTCGGGCCCAGCTGGCGGACAATCCCGCCGGTGACTCGATCGCTACTTCAGCGGATGGAAAGCCGATTTCGATGCGCCCCTTCATGAACATCAACGACGAAAGCTACAGCACGTATGTTCGGCTGAAGAGTTAATAAGAACGGCAAGACCGCAACTCCAACTCTTACGGCTGGACTGGCGGTTTGGGCGGGGTGTCATCCTCGACCAGTTTGTACTGGTAGCGTTCACTAGTTTCTTTGGCAGCCTGTTGCCGAAGCAGAGCAAGCCGTTTCAGCAGGTCAGGAATCTCGGCATTGTTGCCGGTCTTCCGCAGCGCCTGGATCAAGTGGTACACCGCTGTTCGATCCTTGGGATCGCTTTGTAAAGCCTTTCTGCACTGTTCGATCGCCTCCTCATATTGCCCCTCTTGCAAGTAGAGGGTCGCGAGCACTCCCCGAGCGGCTCCGAGCGCGGGCTGCAAGGCAACGGCTTGCCTGGCTGAATGCATGGCCGTCTGAAATTCGGGTGTGTTCGGCTCCGCACCTTTCTGGGCGAGGATGTCGGCTTGCAGGTAAAGCAGGATGGCGTCGTTCGGCTTTCGTGCCAGACTTGCCTGAACTTTTGCCAGAGCTCGATCGAGATCGTTCTCCTGTGCCGCCGCTAACCCCTGAGCGGCGGAGCTGAGTGACTGGCTGGGATCGAGTTCGTAGGCCTTTTCAAAGTCAGCCTGCCCTTTTTCGTATTCGGCCAATTGGACATAGAGAACGCCCCTTGCAAAATAGAGCGGCGCTGCCTTCGCCTGCAGGCCTATACCGTCGCTGACCACATCGACGCCCACTTGAAATGAGTCGTGCGCAAAGCAGAGATTGGCGAAATCCAGGTAGAGATTGACGTTCTCTGGCTCAAGCAGAATGGCCTGCCGAAGCGTACTGACGGCTTGCGGCGTGTCCTTGCTATCTTCGTAGGCTTTTGATGCCAGCTCGAGGGTTTCAGCGTCTGCATTTCCCCCCTGGAGCAGTGGTTCCAGGGTGGCAAGAGCATCCTGAGGGTTGTGCGCCATGAGCTGCACCGATGCCAATAGGCGTCGCTCCCGCCGATCGCTCTGATTAAGAGCAAGGGCGCGCTGGAAGACTGTCGTCGCCTTGTCGGGTTGTTTGAGCTTCACCAGACACGCAGCGTACGCGTGCAGGGCTCCGATCTGGGAGTCAAAGAGAGCACCGGCATTTTCAAAATGACCAACTGCGGCAGCACAATTCCCCTGCTGGTACTCAAGCACCGCCAGCATAGCGTGGCTGGTGGAATCGTCAGGCCGCAAGCGTAGCACACGTTCTAGAAGCGGAATCGCATCGAGACTGCCGCCCTCGTACTCGATTTGGATCGCGCCTTTCAGAGCAGGGAGATAGTCCTGGGAAATCTTCAGCGCACTATGAAAGGAGGCCAATGCTTCTTTCTTGCGCCCTACTCCCGCATAAGCCACTCCTTGCATCGTCCAAAGCTGGGCATTTCCCGGGGACGCTTGCAGGGCTGGATGAAGCAAGTCGAGCGCTTGCTGAAATTCTTTGTTCTGCAGTGCCGAGGCAATCTGGCTAAGGCGGTCTTCCGGATTTTGGGCAAAAGCACAGCAGGCCAAAAAGAACGACGCGAGAAGGAAGCAAGTTGTCCGGGCCGGGTGAAGTACTGTCATGGTTGCTTCAGTCTCTTGCAGGTGAAGCTCAAATCGCTCTCATGTGGCGCGGACACTCTTGTCCGCCGCCTTTGACTTGGAATTCAGGTATGCAAACTCGTTCGCGGTCTGGGTAAGCAACGGAGCAACCAAATCTTAGAACAAAATCAAGGTCAAAAGCGGCGGACAAGAGTGTCCGGCCCCACACTACCGCCGTTAGTCAAGCTTGGATCTACAACAGAAAGCCGGCCCGCTTCAAGCGAAAGTGGGCCGGCTCCTTTGGTTCGTTGCTGGGTGGCTCAGAACGAAATCTTGCCTCCCAGCTGCCAATATCTGGGAATACGTGCTCCTGTGGCTCTGCCGAAATTTCCGTCCAGCAAATGAGTATTCATAGTCGACAGGTTCGCCCGGTTGAAGAGATTGAAGACCTCAAACCGGAATTGGAAATTAACTCTTTCGGTAATACGGGTGTCCTTATAGAAGTTGATGTCCGTTTCGGCAAAGTTCGGTCCGCGGAACTGGCCCGGCTTCTCATTGCCCTCTGAACCGAAAGTGGGCGCGGCGAATTGTCCCGGAGCAAAGATCCCATTGAGAAAGGCGCTACGAGTATTTCCCTGGTGGTAATTGCCTGCATCCGGGTAGTCGAGGCCAATACCGTTGATCGCGGTAACCCCGTCGGCGTTATAGTCTCCGCTTCCGGGAGCGTAACCCACGGCCGGGTTCGCGACCGATGGGCAAGCGGCGGCCGTTGGTGAGGTGTCTGCGCATACCGGTTGATACGACGCATTATTGTCCACGGTGAAGGGATAACCGGACTGGAAGATACTCGTACCGCTGATTCCCCATCCGCCAGTCGCAACGCCGACCGCTCCCTTCCCATCATTCAGGCCTCTAAGTTGATAGTTGAAACTGAGGGAGAAGCGGTTCGGAGCATCTTGCAGGGACGGTCCATAAAACTGCGAAGGATTCAGGGGATCGGGGTACGCCTGGGCATCGTCTCGCGACCGGGAACGGGTGTAAGAAGCATCCACGAACCCACGTGAAAAGTGTCCCCTGAGATCGAAGAACACGCCGTTGTAGTTGGCATAGCGGGTGTTGTCGCTGTAGGTAATCGCACCGAAGCTGGGATTGAGCCGGGTCGGAACCTTGCTCTCGTTGGTGATCAGATCGCCGGCAAAATTGTTGATATCGACACCGTAGCTGACAATACCGTTGGCATTGCCATTGTCGACTATGTTGTAGGAATGGGACCCGGAATAGCCGACGCTTGCCGCAAAGTTGCTTCCGAGGCTCTTCTCTACTGTTAGAGACCAGATATTCGATTTCGGGGATTTTAACAGCGGGTTAATGCCGCCAATGGCGAAACCGGTGCCGGGAACTCCTCCTTGGGCGTTAAGACCGCCTTGAAACGTTGGGAATGTAAATCCAAACGGAGGCTTGCTGCTATTCCCGAGAACAAAGATAGGAGCGCCCGCGGTCGCCGTTCCGCCCGCGAAGAAGGTCGGAAGAACCAGTCCCGGGGGGCTGCCACGGAATTCTTCCTGAACGTTGGCCTGGGTCAGCCAGTTGTTATAGATACCGAAGCCACCGCGAACCGCCCAATCGCCTCTCCCAGTTGGGTCCCAGGCGACACCAACGCGAGGACTGAACAGGTTGTTGACCGAGTGCAGCAGAGCGTTGTGGGTCGGCTTGGCATAGCCGTTCGCAATTTGCTCCTGTTTAGTGGAGCCGGTGCCGAGGTAAAAATTTCCAAATACAGTTGTGTCACTTTTGGACCACGGGTTACCGCTGTCGTCATAGCGCAGGCCCAAGGTTAGCGTCAGGTTCCTTCTTGCCTTCCAGGTGTCTTCAACGAAGAGACCAAAGGTTCTGGAGGCGGCATCCCAATTCCACAATTTCTGGGTACCGGTCGCGGGGTCGTACATGATCCCGTTCTCGTTGGTAGGCGCATCCTGGGCCAGCTTCAACAGGTTGTCGAAGGCAAATTTTGGCTGTGACCACGGTCCCTGGAAGGGCTCGACGTCGTCGCCATACCAGCCTTCATAACCGAACTTGAGCGTGTGAGCTCCTTTGACGTGAGTAAGAACGTCGCGCCAGTGATAGTTGTGCTGAATGAAATCGCCTTGCGCGAAACCTACACCGAATGCCTGATTCGAATCCACATTGATGCCGTTCACAGATACTGAAGGCACAGTGTAGTCCTTGGCACCGCTGCCCAGAAGGCCTTCTACTCGGCTCATGCCGACGGAGGCGTCGTTCAACGTCGTGGAAGAGAACGTGTGCGTCCAGTTTAATTGCCCTGCAATTTGCCAAGTGGGGTTTAAGGCGGAGAACTGCGGCATGGCCGAGGCCGCACCGCTAGTCAGGAGCGTCCTGAACATGCTTGCGTAGACTCGGTCACTCTTGAAGACGGTGTCCAGACGGGCAAAATACTGTGTGCCGTTGCGTATTTGTGTTGCGCCAAACGATCCGGAGTCGATCATGGGCAGAGCACACGGCACTCCGTTCTGTCCTGCCGTAGTGCCGCAACCGCCAGTGGCGCTACCAAAAATCTGTTGCGCTGTTTGCGAGACGCTCACGCCGGACACATTGGCGGGCAGGTACGTACCGAGCAAATGCGTACCCACCGTGTTCGGATAATTCGTTTGAGCAAAAGCCGTGAACTGGGGATCAGCGAAAGTTACCGACCCGTTTGTGCTCTGAGAAGAGCGCAACGGTTCAACCGCGAAGTATCCGAACAGATGGTGATTACCAGGAATTACCGGGCCCCCAAAAGTGAAGCTCATGTTGTTGGAATGGAAGGGCAGGTAGGGGCCCGAGAAGTACTGCCGCGCGAACATCCCCTGGTAATTAAAAAAGTCCGAGGCTGAACCGTGGTACTGGTCGGTGCCAGATCTGGTTGTAAAAATGGTTTGCAGTCCGGCAGCGCGGCTGTACTCGCTCGAAAAGGTGTTGACCTGGACGCTGGTTTCCTGGATGGCGTCAGGCTGGGGGGTCAGATTCAACACGCCCTGGCGAATTCCGCTAGTCACGTCGAGTCCATCCACGACGTACTGATTGTTGTTCTGGCCTTGACCGTTGGCGCTGGCATCGACTTGCTCTTCGGTGGAGAAGTTGTCCACGCCTGATCCGGGGCTGCCGGTCGCGCTTGTTCCCAATCCGGAGACCCCAGGCGCCAGCGTCACCAGCGTGACCAGGTTGCGGCCGACGACCGGCAACTGCGCCACCGCCTGATTCTCGAGCGTCAGTTGATTGCGGCTGTCCGAGGTGTCGACTACGGGAGCCTCAGCGCTCACGCTCACGGCCTCCGATATCGAGCCAACCTTGAGGGTGACCCGCACCTCCAGGTTCTGTTCAGTCAGCAAAGTCACATCGATCTGGGACTTGGCGAAGCCGGGGGCTTCAGCCGTAACACTGTAGGAGCCCGGCGCGAGACTGCCAAAATGGTAGTTCCCCGAGCCATCCGCTGTAGTGGTTGTGGTCACGTGAGTCGCGGTATTCAACAGGTCCACCTTGGCGCTGGCGAGGCCCGCCCCGCTTGGATCCTGAACGACTCCATGAATGCTGGCGCTGAATTGTGCGAAGGCGGCGGTGTTGCAAATCAAGAGAGTGGCTACGATCACACCGAGGTAGAACCGGACGTTCGACTTGGACGTCATTGAAACCCTCCGCAAACGAGCGTTGTCTAGTAAACGTTTTCTCGACTAATGGAAAAGACTTATAGCGCTGGCGGCGACCGACTGTCAAGAAATTTCTGCGTGCATTCGAATAGGTGACAACAGGGGGGCGACAGGACGTCTCATGTTTTTGTCCAGCCCTGGCTGGGGATCAGCCCCGCACCCTCCTTAAAAGTTACGAGCTGATTGGCGGTAAGCTGGCTATGTTTTTCATGCAACCCGTTGGGCCAGAAGATTTCGATATCCACTTTGCTGGACGAGCCCAGACCAAAGTGCAGGCGTGGGTCGTTGCACGAATAGAAGCTCGATTGGCTAAGTACAGCCTGAGCTTGTACTTTGCTGCCATAGCGGACCAGGACTCGCGCGCCAATCGCACTCCGGTTCGACTTAACTCCCTCCAGCTTCACTTTGATTCAGTTTTGCTTGCCGCTCGTGTCA
>WNFF01004513.1_pt1 | contig 11365 bp, 12 predicted proteins | sample 5400441 | NCBI WGS metagenome assembly WNFF01 (sample SAMN13153345, study PRJNA577476) | soil metagenome | isolation source: 120 cm saprolite under Douglas fir tree site 2 hole 3 replicate 1 | place: USA:California | collected 2015-04-18
CCGAGACCGGTCTCGAGCATCCCGCCCATCCACACCGGCACATCGTGCCTCGCGCACAGGTCGTGGATGCGCCGCGCCTCCAGGTAGCCGCCCACGCGCCCGGGCTTGATGTTGATGATCGAGCAGGCGCCCAGCTGGATCGCGTCGGCCGCCGCCTGTTCCGAGGTGATCGACTCGTCGAGGCAGATCGGCGTACGCACCAGCTTCGCGAGCTCGGCATGCGCGAGGACCTGGTCCTCAGGCAGCGGCTGCTCGATGAGCAGCAGGTTGAACGCATCGAGCTGAGCCAGGTGCGCGGCATCCGCAAGCGTGTAGGCGGTGTTCGCATCCACCTGCAGGAGCACGTCGCCAAAACGCTCGCGCACCGCGCGGACCGGCTCGACATCCCAGCCCGGTTTGATCTTGAGCTTGACCCGGCGATAGCCCTGGTCGAGGTAGCCACCGACCGTCGCGATCAGCTCAGGGATCGAACGGTGGATGCCGACCGACACGCCGCAATCCACGTCCGTGCGCACCGCGCCGAAATGGTGTGCGAAGGATTCGCGACGCGCCCGCAGCTCCGCATCGAGAACCGCCATCTCGATCGAGGCCTTCGCCATGCGGTGGCCGTGGATCCTGCGCAACACGACCGCGACATCACCGGCGGTCAGGCTAGGCTTCGCGAGCAGCGACGGCAGCAGGTGGTGCACCAGCACGTGCTGGGCGGCCTCGACGTACTCCGACGAGTAGTCGGGCTCCTCACCTGCGACGCATTCGCCCCAGCCCTCCCCCTCATCGGTGATCGCTTTGAGGATCAGGATGTCCCGCTCGGACTGGGTCCCGAATGACGTCTCGAACGGCGCCACCAGGGAGATCCGGATCCGGCGCAGCTCGACTGCTTCCAGCTTCACTTATGCTGCTCGCAGCGACGCCAGGCCACTGAGCCTCGCGTCCTCATCATCGTTCAGGTCGATGTCGGCCGCGGCGGCGTTCTGCTCCATCTGATGGACGCTCGACGCTCCCGGGATCGCAACCACGTTGGGTCTCCGGATCAGCCACGCCAGCGCGACCTGCGCCGGAGTCGCCCCATGCCGTGAGGCGATCTCTCCCAGCCCCGCGATCAAAGGCCGCAGGCGAGCACGCGACGAGGCGCTGAAGGCCGGCCTCAGCCGGCGGAGATTGCGCGGCATGGTCTCGAGGTATTTGCCCGACAGCAACCCCTGCGCCAGCGGGCTGTAAGCGATCACGACGCGGCCATTCTCACGAGCCCATGGCACCAGCTCCCGCTCGGGCTCGCGGTCGAGGAGGTTGAACCTCACCTGGTTCGACAGCACCGGGCCGCCGAATGCCTTCTCGGCCGCTTGCCATTGCGCCAGCGAATGGTTGCTGACCCCGACGAGACGAACCAGCCCGCTCTCCACCAGCTTCCGCATGCGCGGCATGGTCGCTCCGGGCGGAAACATCGGGCTGGGCCAGTGCTGCTGGTACAGGTCGATGCGGTCGACTCCCAGCCGGCGCGCGCTGCCGCGCGCCCTCGACGCCACCTGGAACGGCAGGCCGACGGGCAGCAGCTTCGTGGCGAGAAACACACTGTCGCGCCAGCCCTTGATCGCCTCGCCCACGATGCGCTCAGACCGGCCGAATCCGTAGATCTCGGCGGTGTCGATCAGGTTCACTCCCAGATCCAGCGCGCGATGCACGATCTTCAGCGTTTCGTTGCGCGCGTAGTCCTCTCCATATCCCCATTCGGCGGACCCGAATTGCCAGGCCCCCAGCCCGATTGCGGAGATCCGCGCTCCACCGGCTTCGACGTATTTCACGACTCCTCCCTCAGCAGCCGGTCGTAGACCATCTGCGACCAGGACTCCATCTCCAGGTAGTAGATCCGCATCTCGCCAAGCGTGAGCAGCTGGCCGGCCAGCTTCGTCGTTTCGCGGATGGCGATGTTCGGTGAGTCACCATCGACCAGGAACACCACCCCCAGGTGCACCTTCGACACGGGAGATGACTCATCGTTGAGGAGACCGAGCAGCTTCGCCTCGAAGCGGCCGTCGTAGATGACCTCCTCCTCCCACTCGCGCTTCAGCCCGTCCTGGATGGGATCGCCGCCCTCGAGATCGCCCGGATTGATGTGGCCGCCAACGCCAAGCGAATACTGCTTTCGCAGCCGCCGTTCAGATGAAGCGCGCAGGCGATGCGTAAGCAGGTAGCGATGGCCGTGCCGGAAAACGACGTACGGGATGATCTGCTGGTAGCTCGGGTCGTCCTCGACCTCCGCCCGAGGCTTGAAGAGATGCCGCTCGCGAATCACCGACTGGTGCCGGTCGAGCTGATCGCTGATGAAGCCGTGCCACGCTCCATCCGGAAAGATGTCCTCACGCTTCACGCACAGGACCTGCTCGGACGTCGCTCTCATGCCGGTGCCACGGCCATTCGCACGAGGCCGCGACCGAACACGGCGATGAGCTCGGCCGTGCGGTCGACATCCTCGTCGGTGACGGGCAGGAAGTACATCCATGCAGCACGCTCGGTGGCAGTGGTGATCATCGTTCGCGCCGAGTCGGAGCTCGGGTTGCCGCAAGCTCCGTCACCGTCCGCGACGCAAATCCGTCCGGCGACGTTCACGCGCTCCTTGCCGATGCCGGTGTAGCTCTCGCCTTCGGCGCCCAGCCTCACAACCAGCTCGTCGCCGCGAACCTTGTCGAGGTCGTACAGGCCGACCGGCACCTGCAGCTGGACCGACATCGCATTGGCCACGTCAACCAATGAGTTGACCCGCGGCAGCGGCTCGCCCTTCTTCAGCCGCCGAAGCAAAGCTTCCGATGACGGCCGCACTCGCGTCGGGTCGATTCCGAAGCGGCGGTACAGGGCCCTCGCTCGACCGGCGTCGCCGACCTCTCCAGTTCGCGCCGCCTGCATCGCGCGCGCGACCTCGAGCTCGAAATCATCGCGTGGTTCGGTGACCTCGAGCTCGTACAACTCGAGCGCCAGCACCTCGACCTCCAGCTCGCAGCGGACCTTCAGCACATCGACTCCACCTGGTCGAAGAAACCCGGGTAGGAGATTTCGACACATTCAGCGTCTTCGATCTCGGTCGTCCCATCGGCAAGCAGCCCGGCGACCGCCAGCGCCATCGCGATGCGATGGTCCCCATGCGAGTGGACTCGCGCCCCTTCGAGGGGGCGCGGACCGGTGATGACCCAGCCGTCGTCGAGGGCCGTGATGTCCGCGCCCATGGCGGCCAGCCCTTCGGCCATCGAGGCGACGCGATCGGATTCCTTGACTCGCAGCTCGGCCGCGCCGGTGATCCGGCTCGTGCCCGGGAGCTGCGACGCGAGGACAGCGAGCACCGGGAGCTCGTCGATCATCTCGGCGGCCATGCCGCCGCTGACTGACAGCGAGCGCAGGGATGGCGCGGTTCCGACCTCGAGGTCGCCCACCGGTTCGCGTCCCTCCGACCGCGCGCCGTTGATGTCGATTGCGAGCCCGCACGCGCGCAGGAGGTCGATGACGGCGGTGCGGGTCGGGTTGATGCCCACATTGCGAATTCGCGCGCGCGATCCACGCACCAGCCCGGAGACTACGAGCCAGAAGGCGGCACCGCTCAGGTCGCCCGGGATCGCGAGATCCAGCGGCGCGAGGCGGCTCGCGGACCCGATCTCGACCAGGCGCCCTTCGACTTTCACGTCGGCGCCCATCGCGGCCAGCATCAGCTCGGTGTGGTTGCGGGTGCCGATCGGTTCCAGCACCGCTGTCCGGCCCTCGGCGAACAGGCCCGCCAGGAGCACCGCCGACTTCACCTGGGCGCTGGGGACATTGGGCCGGTATTCGATTCCATGCAACGGCACCTTGCCTCCGACCTCGAGCGGCGGCCATGAAGCATTTGCGCCCATCTCACGCAGTGGCGCCACCACGCGATCCATCGGCCTCGTGGTCAGCGACTCGTCACCCCTCAGCTCGGAAGCAAACCCTTGCGCCGCCAGCAATCCCGCCAGCAGCCTCATCGTCGTCCCCGAATTTCCGCAGTCGAGCGCATCAGCCGACGCGTGGAGGCCGTGCATGCCGACGCCCCGAACCACCGAGTCTTCGATCTCCACGCCGAGCGCGCGCATGCAGCCGGCGGTCGATCTGACGTCGGCCCCGGTCGACAGGCCGCGCACATGGCTCTCGCCCTCGGCAATCGAACCGAGGATTAGCGCCCGGTGCGAGATCGACTTGTCGCCCGGCACCGTGATATCGCCGTCGAGGCGGCGTGCCCTTCTAACAGTCGCGATCACCGGGAATCCTTTGTCCAGCGCTCACGGACCGAGCGCGCTTCCTCGAAAAGCTCGACGAGGCGCGGGTCGTCGGCTTCGAGATGGCGGCGCAAGCGGGCGAGCGAGTGGGTGATCGCGTCCAGCTGCTCCAGCAGATTGTCGCGATTGGTGCGCGCGATGCCCGCGGCCATCGCCGGGTCCCCGGCGGCCAGCCGGCTCATGTCGCGGAACCCGGACGCCGCGACCTTCGAAGCCTCCGGCCAGTCGGCCCGGCCTGAGAGGGCGAGGACGTAGCCGACCGAAAGCAAAAGCGCTGCATGGCTGACGCCGGCCACCAGGCGATCGTGTGTGACCGCGTCCATGACCAGCGGGTGCGCGCCGGCAGCCTCCACCAGGCCGACTACGGTCTGATCGCTGCGCGTAAGAATCCAGGGCGCGCCCGCAAACAGGTCGGCGTCCGCGGCATCGATGCCGAACGTCTCGCGCCCGCACATCGGGTGGCCGCCCACCAGGTCGATGCCCGCCCCCGCGGCCCACTCCATCACGCTGCCCTTGGTGCTCGCGACATCGGTGACGACCTTGCCCGCGACATGTGTGCGCAGCCTCGTGAACACGTCTTGCATCGCCAGGATGGGGACCGCCACCACGATCACGTCCGCCATGTCGACGACGTCGAGGTCGGTGCCCGCCGCACTCGCGATCCCGCGGTCCATCGCCTTCAGCGCCGTGGCGGCGTCGCGATCGAAGCCGACAATGGTGAGCTCGGGCCGCGCTTTCTTCAGCGCCAGCGCGAACGAGGCGCCCATCAGGCCCAGGCCCACCATGCCGATCGTGGGCATCTAGCGGATCAATCGCTCTAAGCGAGCTGCTTGGCCAGCGCGCCCAGCAGCCTACGGAGGTCCTGCATCAGGCGGTCAAAGCTCGCGAAGTCGAGCGACTGCGCCCCGTCCGACAGGGCCTGGTTCGGAGTCGGGTGCACCTCCACGATCAGTCCATGAGCGCCCGCGGCCACAGCGGCCAGCGCCATCGGTCGCACCAAGGACCAGCGCCCCGTCGCCTGCGAAGGGTCGACGACGATCGGCAGGTGCGAAAGCTCTCGAGCGAGCGGAACGGCGTTGAGGTCGAGCGTGAAGCGAGTGGCCGTCTCGAATGTCCTGATGCCGCGCTCGCACAGGATCACGTCGCGGTTGCCCTGCGACAGGATGTACTCGGCGGCCAGGAGCCACTCCTCGATCGTCGAGGACATGCCGCGCTTCAGCAGCACCGGCTTGCCAGACTTTCCCGCCTCCTGAAGCAGCGCGTAGTTCTGCATGTTGCGGGTCCCGAGCTGGAGGATGTCCGCGTATCGCGCGACCAGCTCCACGTCGCTGGGCGAGACCACCTCAGTCACGACCTTGAGCCCGGTCTCGTCGCGAGCGGTGGCCATCATCTTGAGCGCCGATTCGCCCAGGCCCTGGAACGAATAGGGCGATGTGCGCGGCTTGAACGCGCCGCCGCGCAGGATCTTCGCGCCCTGCGAGGCCACGTGCCGGGCCGTCTCGAGGAGCATCTCCTCGCCCTCGACCGAGCATGGGCCTGCCATCATCACGACCTCGTCGGCGCCGATCTTCACGCCTCCGACATCCACGACCGTATCGACGGGCCGGAACTCCCGGCTCGCGAGCTTGAACGGCTTGGTGATCTGCATGATCTCGTGGATGCCGCCGAGGTGCGAGAACGCTTCCTTGTACGCATACGCGTTGCCCCCGATGACCCCGACGAGCGTCCGTTCCTCGCCGCGCGAGATCTCGGTTTTCAAGCCGATCTCGTGGACGCGATCGACGACGGCGTCGATCTCGGCCTTGGTGGCGTGATGCGCCATCACGATGATCACGGGATCAACGGGCTCCGCAGTGAATCGAGGTCCGTCTTGATGGCGGAGGCTCCGCGCAGGTACGCGAAGCGCATGGCCGATTGCGGCCTCGGCGTGTTGTAGAGCAGCAGAGTGCGGATGCACATCCGGACCCCGCGCGGGTTGGGGAGCTTGACATCCATATCGTGGCCGCAGAGCAGGGGCACGTCGATCCAGCCCAGGCGCCGCGCCGCGTAGGCGGGGTACTCGGCGGTGAGGTCGTGGGTCGTGGTGAAGTAAGCGAAGCAGATCTCAGCGATGTCCAGGTCGTTCTGCAAGGACAGCTCACGAAGCAGCTCGTCGGTCGCCTCTGTGATCGCTTCTTCCGTGTTCGCGGTCGCCGTCGTGGCGCCGCGGATCCCCCTCACCGGCATGCTTTCAACAGGGCTTTCACCAGCGCGATGGGGTCCCCATCTTTGTCGATCTCGGAGACGATGGCACTGCCGACCACAGCCGCGTCGGCGTTCCCTCGCAATGCCTTCATGTGGTCCGGGCGTGAGATGCCAAAGCCCGCCGCCACGGGCAGGTCGGTGTGCTTCTTGACCTCACCCAGCAGATCCTTCATCCCAGACGGCAACTCGTTGCGCGCCCCCGTGATTCCGGTCACCGTCACGCAGTAGACGAAGCCGCTCGAGTGTTCGCAGATCGAAGCCATTCGGCCCGGCGGCGTGGTCGGAGCGACCATGAACACCGTGTCGAGCGAAGCCGAGCGAAGCCAGCCGGCGACCGGCTCCGACTCTTCGATCGGGAGGTCGGGAACGATGACGCCGGCGACACCGGCCTGCGCCGCTTCCGCGGCGAATCGCCTGGGGTCGTGCGAGAGGATGGGGTTGATGTAGGTCATCAGCACGATCGGGATGCCCTCGCGTGCGATGGCTGCGGCCAGCTCGAGGGACGCCCCCACCGTCATCCCGTGTTCAAGAGCGATCTGCCCTGCGTGCTGGATCACCGGCCCGTCCGCCAGAGGGTCCGAGAACGGGATGCCGATCTCCAGCGCGGCGATGCCAGACGTCGCCAGCCTCTTCCCCACCTCGAGTGACTTTTTCTTGGTCGGGTGGCCGGCCATCATGTAGGCGACGAGCTTCAGGTCGCCATTCGCCCTCAGCGCCTGATCGAGCCGGGCGGTTTCAGTTTTCAACGGCGCCCTGCTCTTCGACCGAGTCCATGTCCTTGTCGCCGCGCCCGGAAAGGCAGACGAGGATGCGGCCTCCGGGACCGAGCTCGCGGGCGATCAGGCCCGCCTGGTGCAGCGCATGCGACGGCTCGAGCGCCGGCATGATGCCTTCGAGCCTGGTGCAGAGCTTGAACGCCGCGACCGCGTCCTTGTCGCTGACGGCGACATAGTCCACGCGCTCGAGGTCGCGCAGGAAGGAGTGCTCGGGGCCGACGCCGGGATAGTCGAGGCCGGCCGAGATCGAGTGCGTATTGAGCACCTGGCCGTCGCCGTCCTGCAGGAGGTAGGAGAAGGAACCGTGCAGGACGCCGGGGCGGCCCGCGACCAGCGAGGCCGCGTGCTTCCCGGTCTTGATCCCCGAGCCGGCGGCCTCAACCCCGACCAGCGAGACGTCTTTGTCGTCGAGGAACGCGGTGAAGATGCCGATCGCGTTGGAGCCGCCTCCGACACAGGCGACGACGACATCGGGCAGCTTCCCGTCCACGGACAGGTACTGATCGCGCGCCTCGTCGCCGATGACCCGCTGCAGGTCGCGGACCATCTCCGGGTACGGGTGCGGGCCCACCACCGATCCGATGATGTAGTGGGTGGTGCTGACGTTCGTCACCCAGTCGCGAATGGCCTCAGAGGTCGCGTCCTTCAGCGTCTTGGTGCCGCCAGCCACCTCCCTGACCTCGGCCCCGAGCAGCTTCATGCGACGCACGTTCATCGACTGCCGGCGCATGTCCTCGGTGCCCATGTAAATCGCGCACTCGAGGCCGAAGCGCGCGGCCACGGTCGCGACGGCGACGCCGTGCTGCCCGGCCCCGGTCTCCGCGATGACGCGCGGCTTGCCCATTCGGACCGCGAGCAACGCCTGCCCGACGGCGTTGTTGAGCTTGTGGGCGCCGGTGTGGCAGAGATCCTCGCGCTTGAGGTGGATGTGCGCGCCGCCGAAGTGGGCGCCGAGGCGAGTGGCGGAGTAGAGCGGCGTCGGCCGGCCGATGAACGCGTGGCGGTGGCCGGCCAGCTCGAGCTGGAACTGGGCGTCGGCCTTGGCTTCGTGCCAGACGCCTTCGAGCTCGTCCAGCGCGGTCATCAAGGTTTCCGGTACGTACTGGCCGCCGTAGGCGCCGAACCGACCCCTGACTGGGTGTTTGATCACGAGAGGATCTCAGCCAGACGTACGGCATGGACGAAGGCCCGCACCTTGTTGTGATCCTTGACCCTCACAGCGGCCTCGACCCCGCTCGAGACGTCGACTCCATAGGGCTTGAACTCGGTCACGACCTTGCCCACGTTACCCGGTTCGAGACCACCGGCGATGAATACCTTCCGAGTTGCCAGCAGCTCGCGCGCGAGATCCCAATCCCAGGTCTGGCCGGTGCCTCCGCGCTGGTCGATGGACCAGGAATCGAGCATGATCGGGTCGGGCCATCCCGCGGCATCGGGGACCTGGCCGCCGCGGATCTTCAGCACTTTGATGACCGGACGACCCGCATCGAAACCGGGCTCCTCCGATCCATGCAGCTGCAGCATGTCCAGGCCGACGAAGTCGGCGATCTCCCTGACCTCAGCAGGGTCCTGGTCGATGAAGACGCCCACGATCTTCGGCCGCACCGCCAGGGCGTCGACGATCGCCTTGGCTTCTTCGGGGGTGACGTGCCGGTCGGACGAGCAGAAATGGAATCCGAGCAGGTCCGCGCCCGCCTCCACCGCCGCCTGGGCGGCGTCAAAGTCACAGATTCCGCAGATTTTCACCCTGACCATCTCGGCGTCCCTCTATAACGAGGCTAACTCGCGGAGGCACGCGACAGGGTCGGTGGCCCGCATGAGCATCTCTCCGACGAGGATCGCGTCGGCGCCCGATTCTCGCATCCGCCGGGCGTGCTCGATCGAATGGATGCCGCTCTCGGCCACCAGCGGCACTGCGTGGGGGATCAAAGGCCGCAGCTTCTCGGTCAGCCCAAGGTCGACTTCAAACGTGCGGAGGTCGCGGTGGTTGACCCCGACCACCTCCGCGCCCGCCTCGATGGCGACCCTGGTCTCGTCTTCGTCGTGGACCTCCACCAGCGCCGAGATGCCTCGGCTCCGGACCACCGCCAGCAGCCGGCGCAGCTCCGGCAGGTCGAGCGCGGCGACTATCAGCAGCACGGCGTCGGCGCCGGCCGCCCGTGCCTCTCCGATCTCGTAGGGGTCGGTGATGAAGTCCTTGCGCAGGATCGGGAGGTTGGTCGCCACGCGAGCCGCCTCGATGTGCTCGGGACGGCCTCCGAAGCCCGCCATGTGCGTCAACACGGAGATCGCGGACGCCCCTCCGGTGCTGTAGGAGCGGGCGAGGTCGGCGGGCCTGTAGTCCTCCGCCAGGACCCCCATGGTCGGAGTGCGCTGCTTCATCTCCGCGATCACGGCCAGGCCCGGCCCCCGCAGCGCGGCGACGAAGTTCCTGGGCGTGTAGACCTGGATCGCCCGCTCGAGCTCGTCCTGGCTGGTCAGCGCGCGCCGGCGCTCCATGTCCAGCCTGGCCTCTTCGACCAGGCGGGCAAGGAGATCGGAACTGGTCACTCTTGGGAGATTCTCGCCCAGTTCTGAAGCACTTCGGCGGCGCGCCCGGAAGCGATGGCCTCTGCGGCCGTGCCGATGCCGTCCCGCCAGTCCTTCGCGTGCCCGGCGGCCCTCAATGCCGCGGCGGCATTCAAGAGGACGACATCTCGTCGCGGCCCGCCGGCGCCTTCGAGCACTTCGCGCGCGATGCGGGCGTTCTCCTCGGGGCCGCCGCCCCGCACCGCATGAGGGTCTGCCGGCTTGAGGCCGACGTCGGCCGGGTCGAGCTGGTACTCCTTGCGGCCGCCGTCGATCTCGATCACGAGCGAGGGCGAGCTCGTTGACAGCTCGTCCATGCCGTCGCCCGCATGGAACACGATCGCGCGCTCGACGCCAAGCCTCGCCAGCACGTCGGCCATCTTCCCGGCCAGGCTCGCATCGGCGACGCCCAGTGCCTGGTACCTGGCGCCCGCCGGGTTGCAAAGCGGGCCGAGGATGTTGAACACCGAACGCACGCCGAGCTCGCGGCGCGGCACACCCGCGAATCGAAACGAAGGATGAAAGATCGGCGCGAACAGGAACCCGATGCCGGCTTGCTCGATACAGCGCGCGACACCATCCGGGGCGAGGTCGATCTTCACGCCCAGCTGCTCGAGGACGTCGGCAGAGCCGCACAGCGAGGACGCGGCCCGGTTGCCATGCTTGGCAACCTTGGCTCCGCAGGCCGCGGCGACGATCGCGGCGAGCGTCGAGATGTTGAAGGTGGCCAGGCCGTCGCCTCCGGTGCCGCACGTGTCGAGGAGCGCGCCGTCGACGTCGATCGGGGTGGCCAGCGCCCTGGCGGTGCGGGCAAACCCAGTCAGCTCCTCGACGGTCTCCCCCTTCATGCGCAGCGCGACCATGAACCCCGCGATCTGGACGGGTGTGGCGTCGCCGCGCATGATCGTCTCGAAGGCGGCCGAGGCCTCGGCCTCGCTCAGCGACTCACGCTTCACGAGCTTCGCGATGACGTCGATCATTGGTTTGCTCGCCGGATGAAGTTGCCGAGGATCTTCTTGCCTTCCTTCGTGAGCACCGACTCCGGATGGAACTGGACGCCATAGGTCGGGTGCCTTGCGTGGCGCAGGCCCATGACCGTGCCGTCGGTGGTCCACGCGGTCACCACCAGGTCGGCCGGAAGCGAAGCCCGCTCGACGATCAGAGAGTGGTAGCGCGTCGCCTCGAACGGGTCGGCGACGCCGGCCAGGACGCCCGAGTTGTCGTGGCGGATCCATGAGGTCTTGCCGTGCGATGGCGCATTGCGGACGACACGGGCGCCGAAGGCCTGACCCAGGCACTGATGGCCGAGGCACACGCCAAGGATCGCGACCTTTCCGGACAGCTCCCTGATCGCCTCGTTGGAGATGCCCGCGTCGTCAGGCGTGCCGGGGCCGGGTGAGATGACGATGCCGTCGTAGCCGGCCAGCTCCGAGACGGTGACCTCGTCGTTGCGAAAGACCGACGGCTCGACCCCGAGCTCGCCGAAGTACTGGACGAGGTTGT
>WNFF01015720.1_pt1 | contig 11365 bp, 8 predicted proteins | sample 5400441 | NCBI WGS metagenome assembly WNFF01 (sample SAMN13153345, study PRJNA577476) | soil metagenome | isolation source: 120 cm saprolite under Douglas fir tree site 2 hole 3 replicate 1 | place: USA:California | collected 2015-04-18
AGCGCCTGCTGAGCGTAATAGCGCCTCCGGCGCATCGCGATGCGTTGGCAGACCCTCAACCAGGAAAAGCAATGATGAGATCATCGCGAACGTGATGACACCATTCGCCAGAAGCGTCACGATGCGATTGAGTGTGTGATGACCACGGCGGTGTGAGAACACGATGGGCAGGAGCAGAGCGAAGACTATTACAAGCAAGAGCCACCGAGGGCCGACGGACAGTCTCTGTGGAAGCGCCAACCACAAGCATCCGACGGCGAGCAGGGCAATCGCGGCAGGCCATCGCGGTTCCTGTGTCTTGTGCCGGTCCATAGTAAGGGGGATCCTTGACCTCCTAAGGGTATCAAACTGGATCTCCGTGCCGCCGCGACCAAAAGATTCCCAAGAGTCAATCCCTTTGTCGCTTTTCGCAGGCGAGAACGGCGGTTAATGAAGCAAGTTTCGCACACATACATGGGCGATTCACCGCTGCCACCAGGTTTCCAGGGGTCAGTCCGTTTGGGATTCTTATTGATTCCTAGGTGTACTGAGCCAGAAGCTGCGTCAATGATCCCCGACACCCACCCTTTTTCGCAAAGTGCGCGAAAAGAGGATGGGGCACCCGGAGTTCAGTCACCCCGACCTCTTACCCCTGCTGTTTGATGGAGTTCCCGAGAATGTCTTGCATTAATGTACGTACAATATAGCAAGTGCAGAATGTTCCACGTGGAACACTTCTCACATTTTGCACCGGTTTACTTGGCCTCGTAAACCGTCTTCCCGCCCACCACCGTGCGCAGCACCTTGGTTCCAAGAATCTTGTCCGGCGCGACGGACGTGATATCTCGATCAAGGACGACCAGATCCGCCAGCATGCCAGGCGCCAGCGTTCCCTTGTCTTTTTCAGCGAATTCGGCAAACGCCGACCCCGTGGTGTAGGCCGCGATTGCCTGTTCTATATTCAGCTTCTGCTCCGGATAATATTCCTTTTTGCCATCCTCGCTCTTGCGGGTGACCGCGGCATAGAGGCCGCGGAACGGCGTCACCGGTTCTACCGGATAGTCGGTCCCGAAAGCCAGCGTCACTCCGTTCTTCAGAAACTCCGCCCACGCATAGGAGTGCGCCGCGCGCTTCGGACCCAGGCGCGCCTCGGCCCAGTTCATGTCGGTAAGCAGGTGAGTGGGTTGCATGGAGGCGATCACCTTCAGCTCCTTGAACTTCGCCACCTGCAGGGGATTCGTGACTTGTGCATGTTCGACGCGCAGGCGGAGGCCAGGGGCTGAGGTTTGTGGAGAAACTGCCGAGCTTCGCTCGGCCTGGACGGGTCGGAGACCCGTCCCCACACGGTCCGCGGTAGCGGCGGCGAAGGCATCAAGCGCCATCTGCACGCCTTTGTCGCCAATGGCATGGAAGCCGATCTGGAAGCCGGCGTCGACGCGCTCTTTGGTCATCTCGGTGAGCTTCGCCTGATCGTACTGCGAGAGGCCGAAATTGGCAGCGTCATCCGCGTAGGGATCGAGCAGGGCGGCGGTGCGCGAGCCCAGCGACCCATCCATGAAGCCCTTGAGCATGCCGGTGTGAAGCATATTGTCTGATTGCGGATGGGAAGCGCGATGCGCTTGCAGATTGCTCAACTGGTCATTGAAGGGCATCCATTCGGAGACGCGTGCGGTTAGCTTTCCACCGCGTTCGATTTCTTCAAGAATCTGGAAGTCATCCCAGTTCACCTGCGCGTCTCCGATGTCGGAATTGTCCTGCGCGGAAGTCACGCCAGACTGTGCCAGATCTTGCAGCGCGGTTTCGATGGCCTGACGGCGGCGGTCATGGGTGGGCCTGGGAATGACGGCAGTCACCGCGTCCCCCGCGGTTTCACGCAGAATGCCGGTGGCCTGGCCGCTGGAGTCGCGATCGATTTTCCCGCCTTGCGGATCTCTGCTGGCTACCGTGATGCTGGCCAACTGCAAAGCCTTGGTATTGGCAACGGCAATGTGTCCGTCCACGCGTTGCAGAAAAACGGGATGGTCGGTGGTGACTTCATCAATGTCCCAGCGGCTGGGCAATTCCTTCACCGGCCACAAAGTCTGGTCCCAGCCGCCGCCAACAATCCATTCGCCCGGTCCGGCGGTCAGCACGCGCTCGCGGATGCGCTCGCGAAACTCGGTGAGCGATTTCACGCCGCCCAGTTCGACGGTGAGCCGCCGAAAACCCGCATTGGCAAGATGCATGTGCGCGTCATTGAATCCGGGCATGGCGAAGTGCCCGGCGAGGTCGACGACGGTGGTCGCCGATCCCTTCAGCTTCAGGATTTCGTCGTCCCGGCCCACGGCGGCCACACGTCCATCGCGGACAGCCAACGCTTCGGCGCGCGGGTTGGCGTGAAACGATGACGTATCCGCCACTCCGGTGTAAATGTTTCCGTGCAGGAAAATGACATCCGCTTTCGGTTGCGAAGGCAAGGTCTGGGCCGTGACTGTGGGCATCGCGGCCAGCAGAAAAACTGCGCTTGTCATTTTCATGGCTCTTCCGTTCCTAGAGCTCTCCGGTTCATAAGGCTCTCCCAGCGAGGCCGAGCAAAGCCAGCAGAATGCGCTTGAGTCCAAGCTCGCGTCCGCTGCAATCGAACCACTCCTGCAAGGTGTGGGCCCCACCACCGGCTCCGCCGCCGCCGATGGCAATGGCCTCAAGTCCGAGAGACAGCGGAATGTTGGCATCGGTGGAAGCGCGCTGCACCTGGGCTGCATTTCCCAACTGCGCATCCACGGCGCGGATCACCTGCATGATGTGGGCATTGGGATGGAGTTCGCCAGCCGGGCGATTGCCGATCGCCACCAGCTCGCAACTGAGTCCAAAGGGCCGGCGGCGAGAAGGGACGCGCGCTTCGGTGGCTTGTGATTCCTCCTCGACGGCCTGATCCAGGGCATAGCGCAAGGCCCGCTCCAGGCGCTCCATCTCAGCCATCGAGGTGGAACGGATATCCACCCGCATGCTGGCGGATTCCGGAATGGAGTTCACCGAGGTTCCGCCGCGAATCACTCCTACGTTGAAGGTGGTCTTGGGTGAGGCCGGGACTGGAGTTTGCGCGAAGGCCTGAATAGCGCGCCCCAGCACGACGATGGGGTTGGGAACGCCGAAATCGCTCCAGGAGTGTCCCCCCGGACCGCGGACGATGACTTCAAAACGACGGCTACCCAAGGCCTCGGCGACAATGGTGTCCGAGCCCGCGCCATCGAGCACCAGGCTGTAGTGGATGGAATCCTTCCAGCGCGGCGTGGAAAAAATATGGCGCATGCCGCGCAGATCGCCTTCGCCCTCTTCGCCGACGTTGCCGACAAACAGAAGCGGCAGCGCATGGCGCAGGCCCACTGCCTGCAACACGGCGGCAATGGCCAGTATCGCGGTGACACCGGCTCCGTTGTCCGAAACGCCGGGCCCGTATAGGCGGCTGCCCTGCTGCCGGATGTTCAGAGGCGTGCCTGCGGGGAAGACGGTGTCCAGGTGGGCGCTCAACGTGACGTAACCATGTCCGTAGCCGCTGCGGGTGCCAAACACATTGCCGACTTCGTCGGTGTGAACCGGGTCCAGGCCCAGCTCTTTGAATTTTTCGGCCAGCCATGCCCCGCGAGCGCTCTCGCCGAACGGCGGCGCGGCAATGCGGGCCAACTCCAGTTGCCACTGCGCGAACTGCGGTTCCTGGGCGCGAAACCAGGTGAAGGCCGAGCGAATCTCCGGCGATGCGCAGAGCTTGGCGATTTCCTGCTGCACGCTGGGAAATAGCTCCGACACTTCGGCGCCAGGTCTGGGGGGCATGCGCTTTGTTCAGTCGTCGGTCGTCAGTCTTCAGTCGTCAGTAAAACCAGACGATATCGGGCCTGGTGATGGTCACTCATTTATGTTCAGTCGGCAGTTACTAGTTCTCAGTTGTCAGTGACAGCGGCCGACGACCGACGGCCGACGACCGACGACTGATGACTGATTTTTCATCTTACAATGCTGTGACGGTGGATGGAGGTGGCTTTGGCGACGCCTGGGAGCTATCTCAGTTGGCTTTCGTCCGGCCCACGCACTCGAGAATTTCCGGCTCGGTCAGGGTGCGGTCGGAAGCTTTAGCGCGTTGGTAGATTCTCTCCACGACGTCATCCGTTGGAGGGACGCCGTGGCGTTCCAGCCAGAACAGGACATTGGACTTGCCGCTCATTGGCCCGATGTCAATGATTTGCTCCAGACCGAACAGCTGCGAAGGCACGCCGGAGTAGACCGCGTTTGCGAGTTCGGTGTCTTTTTTCTTGTAAGCCTTGATAACGGCCGCGGCGTGGACTCCAGTGGCGGTGCGGAACGCGTCCTCGCCCACGACGGGATAGTTCGCTGGAATCGGCACACCGGTGGCCTTCGATACTGCCTGGCAATAGTGTTTCAGGCCGGTCAGATCCTGTTCGGACCAGGGCGCGACTTCCATCAGTTTCAGATTGACCAGCATCTGGTCCATTTGGGTGTTGCCGACGCGCTCGCCGATCCCGAGGGCGCAGGCGTGTACGCATTCCGCGCCCGCCATCAGGGCAGCCATGGAGTTGGCGATGGCCAGGCCGCGGTCGCAGTGCCCGTGCCAGTCCACACGAATCTGCTGGCTGGAGGGCTTGACCACCTCTTCCATGACAAATCGCACCAGAGCGAACGCTCCCATGGGAGTGGCGTGCCCGGCGGTATCGCATATCACGATGGACTGCGCGCCGCAGTTGATCGCCGTGGAGTAGAGACGCTTCACCATCTCGGGGTCGCAGCGGGTGGTGTCCTCGGTGACGTACATGGAATCGAGGCCAAGCGACACGGTATATTTCACGGCTTTCTCGGTGGTTTGGAGCAGGAAATCGTCGGTCCAGCCTTCGGTATAGCGGCGGATCGGGCTGGAACCGATGAAGGTTGCAGCCTGAATGTTCAATCCGGTGCGCTGCACGATTTCGGCGATCGGCCGAATGTCATTCTCATGGGTGCGGGCGGCGCAGTTGGCTCGAATCTTCATTTTATGGCGGACGATCTCGTGAGCCAGCGCCTCGCAATCCGCGACCGCCCGCGGTCCGGCACCGGGCAGGCCGAGGTCGAGCGAGTTCGCACGGAAGGCGATTGCAGTCCGTCGCGCAAGGTCTCATCGTTGAGCAGCACGCGGCCCACTGGCCGCAGCTTGGCTGTGTCCGTTTGATTCCAGTCGTAGATGAGTTCGGAAGGTCTCAAAGGGATTTGGTTTTTGCTTCGCGCGGGAGAGTTACTCGCTCGGCTACTTCTTCGGCGCGACTGTCAGCCCAAACACCGAGGTTTGTCCCTGCCCCGCCACATTCAGACCGCTGACTCCGTCCGGGTTGGGCAAATACAGGGTCTTGCAGTGCTCGCAGCGATACACTTCCGCATTCGGCCCCCAGGTCTTCTCGGCGTCGCCGCAGGCCTGCTCGAGCACATCCGTGGTGTAGAACCAGCGCTTGAGATGTCCACCGCAGAACTTGCCCTTGGCATTCTTCTCGTTGCAGGAGCGTTGCCCTGGCTTCTTGAATTTCACTTTGTGATGCGGAAGCTGCGGGGGAGCGGTTGTGGTTGTGGCCAAAAGAGATGTCCTCGTCGCTGCGGCAAAAGCGCCGCCGGATACACATCTTTCATTTTACTCGAACAGTTTTACGGGATGCCAGGTCGGCGTTTCCCTCGGTAGTTTCGCGAGTAATTTCTTTAATTGCGTTGCGTGCTTCCTTTCGGACCGACCACCAGCCCTTGAGGACCGCTCTATCTCGGGCCGCTAACTCCCCGAGCTTTGGCAGAGCCCTGCGGTCTCCAAGCTCCCCCAGTGCAAAGGCTGCCCAAAACCTGACTTCTTCAGAAGGGTCGTCCAAAGCCGCAAGTAAAGCCGGAACGGCCGAGCGATCACGCAGACAGGCTAACCCTTCAGCCACTTCGCCCCGCACCCTTGGGTGTTCCTCTTTGTCGCTTAGTTTTTGCAACAAGGCTTTAAGCGCATGTTTGTCCGCCAAGAGTCGCAACCCGTAGGCGGCAGCGACTCGTTTCTCGACCTCAGGCGAATTACGCAAAGCGCTGACGAGCGGACCTACTGTAGAGCCATTCCCCAGCATTCCGATCGAAGCTGCGGACTCAAAGGCGAGTGCCCCCTTTTCTTTCTTGAATACTCTGAGCAACGTAGGCAAAGCTCTCCTGTCGCGAAGGCGCCCCAGCATCCAGCAAGCAGCGGCGCGCAGGCCTGGCCTCGAGGCTGGATTCTCAAGAAGGCCCAACAAAGAAGGATACGAACGCGCTCCGGCACGACCCAGAGCCTTAATATCACGATAGACACTCGAACGATATTTTGCAGGCATTGTCTTAGCCAACAATTGAAGCCTGGATTGGAAATCATCGCTTGCTGTCGCTTGTACTCTCTTCTTCCGCCTCATTCAAACTCTCTCTTGGGCGCGGCCTGCTCCGGACCCACCCGGCCGACAACTACATCGGCGACGAAATAGCTCTCGCCCTTAACCGGTCCGCCCGCCATCCTGCGGAGCATCGCGATCTGCCCGACGTGAGTTAGGGCATCCGCGACCGGGCCCTGGAAAAGCTTCTCGGCCGGCACGTGCAGAGGCTCGGCGGACGCCAGGTAATCATCGAAGCTCTTCAGCGCGGCGAAGAACCGGGCGGTTTCCTTATCCCAGGACAACGGCTCGGAGTTTCTCCAGGTCTGCTTCCCCTGCGCGATGGAGAGAGCCCAATCCAGCAGATCGCCGATGTGGGCCAGGATTTGTCCTGCCGAGCGACTTGATGCAGAGCCACGAAAATCGGCGAACCCTGCCGGAGCATTGCGTACGGCCTTGCCGCCGCGGTAAGCGAGCGTAGCCACGGTGTGGCGGAGCAGTTCACGTTTGGGATCGGGATTTGATGTTGTCATGTTCTCCCTCGTTCTCTTTCCCTTTTGTCATCCTGGGCGAGTCGCTCACGATGACAGGCGCCGCTTGGGTTTTAGCGCTCCCGCCGCTTTCACTGCGCCTCGCAGCCGCTGCGTCCAGCCCGGGGCAAACTGCATTTCGATCATCGCTTCCATCTGGCGCGCAAAGGCTTTTCCATATCCGTACCACCAGACTTTTTCCATTCCTGGCAGGCGATCGGAATCCAAATATTTCGTTCGTACCATTTCTTCGAGGCCGAGGCGTCCGTGTGAGCGGCCCGTGCCACTGGCCTTTACGCCGCCATGGGGCGCTTCGCTGATGCCAAAACAGGAGACTACGTCGTTCACCATCACCGTTCCCGCCTGGATACGCCGAGCCACGGCTTCGCCGTGCGCGCGATTGCGAGTCCACACGCTGGCCGCCAGTCCGTATTCGGACTGGTTCGCGAGGCGTATGGCTTCTTCATCGCTGTCGAACGGCATTATCGGCAGTACTGGGCCGAAGGTTTCGTCCCGCATGATGCGCATCGCGGGCGTAACGTCGGCGAGTACGGTGGGCGCGTAGAAGTTCGGTCCCAGTGCGGGCAATCGGTTCCCGCCCACCAGCACATGCGCCCCGCGCGACCGGGCATCTTCGACCTGCGATTCCACACGGAGCAACTGGCGTTCGTGGATCATCGGCCCAACGTCAGTTTCCGGATCCATGCCGTTTCCCACCCGCAGTTGCCTGGTCTTCCGCACACACGCTTCGAGAAAGGGCTGGTACAGGCTGCGATGGACGTAGCAGCGCTCGACCGAAAGACAGGCCTGCCCGGCATTGACGAACGCGCCCCAGACGGCGCCGCTGGAGGCGATTTCGATATCGGCATCGTCGAGCACCAGCATGGGATCTTTGCCGCCCAGCTCCAACACTACCGGCAGCAGGCGGGCTGCCGCGACCTGCGCGATGCCTTTTCCGGTGGCGACGCTCCCGGTGAAAATCAATTTGTCGATCGAAGCCCTGGGCTTCGCGGATTCGATCAGCGCCGCTCCGGTGGCGCCGTCGCCTGGTATCGCCTGGAAGATTTCCTTCGGTACGCCCGCTTCATGGAGCAGCGACGCCAGCTCCATTGCGCAGAGTGAAGTAAATTCCGAGGGCTTCAGGACCACCCCGTTTCCGGCCACCAGTGCGGCAATGCTTTCCGTCGCTGGAATCGAAAAAGGATAATTCCATGGCGAGACGATTCCGATCACACCGTAGGGCTCCCGAAGCAGGCGGCCGGATTTGGTCTTCATGGCCAGATTGCCGTGCGGGACCGGCTCGTCCCGCAGAAATCGGAACGCATTGTCGATCAGGAAGCGGGCGGCGTCGAGCACAACCAGCACTTCCGTGAGCAGAGCTTCGACGTAAGGCTTGCCGGCTTCGCGGGTGACCAGTTGCGCGACTTCGGATTTCTTCTGGTGAAGAAGGCGCTGGAATTCGCGCAAGATCGCAATCCGTTTACGGAGGCCGAGGTCGGCCCAGGATCCCTGGGCAACATGAGCTCGGGCGACCGCAGCCTGGACTTCCGGCTCCGACGTGCATTCGAATTCGTGCAGAGTCGTGCCGGTGGCGGGATTGGTTGACGCTATTTTGCGGGCGGCGATCTGGAGATCAGTGGCCATTCTTTGCGCGAAGTCCGATTGCGACGTCCTTGCTGATGACCAGCTGGATGTTGCAAGCAACATCTCTACTACCAATCTGAGTGCTGGCGACTCTTTCGCCCCTCTGGGGCTTGATCTGTCTCCGCTTTAGACCCACGGCTTACGCCGTGGGCTGCATTCTTGCGCCGCTTCGCGGCTGAGCGGGTGCAGAGTTCCCGAGCTCCATAGCTAGTACTCCACGCTTACCAGACATAGACCGCTTGCCGGGGCTGTGGCTCCTGCGGCTGAGCGGGAGCGGGCCTCGAGAATTCGCGGCAGGTCGGAAGGCTTCAGTGTGCCCTTGCCTGCCAGCAAAAACGTTCCTACAAGATTACGTACCATGTGGTGCAGGAATCCACTGCCGCGGACGGTGTAGATTAGTTCGTCGGCCTGGCATAGCCAGGTGGAACAGAAAATTTGCCGGACGTTTTGCCGGATGTCCGAGACGTCTTCTTCGCGTCCGCGTTCCGGATCCACGGCCGCGAATGAGGTGAAATCGTGCTCGCCCACAACGCAGTCGGCTACCTGTTGCATCATAGCTTCGTCCAACGGGTAAGGATAATGCCACACGTACCGGGCCCGGAAGGGCGGGCAAATGGCGCCGCGAAACATGGTGTACCGATAAGTCTTCGCCCGCGCGGACTTTCGGGCACGAAATTCAGCCGGGACCTCGGCGGCTTCAAGCACGCGGATCGAGGAAGGCAGAACGTCGTTGAGCGCGGTGACGAGGTTTTCCGGCGGAATGGGCGATTGGGTAGGGAATGTGGCCACTTGGCCAAGCGCGTGAACCCCGGCATCGGTGCGGCCGGAGCCCTGCGGCAAGACCCTTTCGCCGGTCACACGTCCAATAGCGGAGGCTAGTGTGCCCTGGACTGTGGCCGCGTCTGGCTGGATCTGCCAGCCGGCGAATTCCGTGCCGTCGTAGGCCAGGAGCAATTTGAGATTGCGCATGACGATTGTTTGGAGCTTCCCGCTGCCGATTATCATCCAATCGGGTTGTAAATCTTTACAAAGTTTTACCTGACGAGCGGGGGGCAGACGCAAACCGGCCTGTCGTGTCGGCTATACTATTTGCTTCACTTCGCAGCTTTATTCAGGGCGCCGGACGCACGGTAAGCCGGGACAAAAGGTCGAATGGGCCCGGCGGCACAAAAATGAAACTTGGAGCTGTCATTTTACGTACCATCGCTTGATTTCCAGTAGCCTTTGACGTCTTCATTATCAGATATCAGATTGAGCAGGGAGAGAATCGAATGTTTTTGTCTGCTTTGCAGTGCGCCTTCCGGCGGACTCTCGCCGTCATCGTCGCCAGCACTTTAACCGCCACGAGTTGGGCCCAGACCGCAGCCCAGCCGGCCGCGGCCGTGCCCGATGGCCCGCGGCCACAGACGTCGGCTGTGATGAATTATTCCAAGCCCCGCTCGTACTTTCCGAATCCGATTGGGCCGTACCGGCCGCACACCGTGGCTCCGCCAAACTTGAGCAATACTCCGCGCATGGAGCAGCTGATGCAGAATGGCAAGCTTATGCTCTCCATGAATGACGCGGTCGCACTGGCCATGGAGAACAATCTGGACATCGCCATCCAACGCTATAACCTGAACATTGCCGATACCGATGTTCTGCGCACCCAGGCCGGGGCCAGCACACTGGGCGTTAACAGCGGCATCGTGTCGGGCACGCCTGGCGGGGGCACGGGCGGCCTCAGTGGATCGGTTGGTTCGGGCACGGGCGGAACCAGCGCTGGATTGGGGGGCGCAGGCACGGGTACAGGGGGGTTGGTTGTCTCCACACTGGGTAGTGGCCCCACCATCACTAGTTTCGATCCCGTTCTTACCGGCACGCTGCAAATGGATCGTGCGTTTACTCAATCGACCAGTATTTTCAGCCCGATACCGGTGGCGAACCAGAATACCGGGACGGCGAACTTCAGCTACCTGCAAGGTTTCAAGACGGGCACCAACCTGTCGGTGGGATTCAACAACACCCATATCACGACTGACAGTCCCACCGCCACGTACAGCCCCGCCCTGAGCTCCGGGTTTCAAGCCAGGTTCACCCAACATCTGCTGCAGGGTTTCGGTTTTGCGCCCAATATGCGGTTTATCCGGATAGCCAAGAATAACCGGGAGATCTCTGACGTCGCATTCCGTCTGCAAATTATCACCACCGTCGACCAGATCGAAAATATGTATTGGGACCTGCTGTTTGCCTATGAAAACGTGAGAGTGCAGAGTGAGTCGCTGACCTTCGCCCAGAAGACACTTTCGGACACCAAAAAGCAGGTGGAAATCGGCACTCTGGCGCCCATCGAGGTGGTGCGTGCGCAGAGCACCGTGGCCACCGATCAGCAAGCCCTGACTGTGGCACAGACGAATCTGCAGTTGCAGCAGCTGCTGATGAAGAACGCGCTCAGCCGCACGTTGGTGGATCCCCGGCTGGCAGACGCGGCGGTGATTCCGACTTCGACCATGCAACTGCCGGCAACGGAACCGGTGGTGCCCACGCAAGACCTGGTCAATGATGCGCTAAGCCATCGCGCCGAACTGGCGCAAGCGCGTATCAATCTGGCCAACACTGAAATCAGCAACAAAGCGGTTCGCAACTCGCTACTGCCGAGCCTCGACCTTTACGCTTATTACGAGGGAACCGGCATCGGAGGAAATGTCGCCCTCGCCACCTGTTCTGGTCCCACCACCAGCTTCGAAACCTGTTTTGATCCCACCCGGGCCGCTCCTCCATTCCGCAATAGTGGCCCGGTTAGTTATGGCAACGCGCTGAGCCAAATGGTGGATTCCAGCGCTCCCGACAAGGGCGTGG
>WNFF01004516.1_pt1 | contig 11363 bp, 5 predicted proteins | sample 5400441 | NCBI WGS metagenome assembly WNFF01 (sample SAMN13153345, study PRJNA577476) | soil metagenome | isolation source: 120 cm saprolite under Douglas fir tree site 2 hole 3 replicate 1 | place: USA:California | collected 2015-04-18
ATACTCGGTCTTATATGAATATGACCCCGACCTGCTGTTTATCTTCGGCGATTTCGAGGACGTTCCAGCGACCTCGATCTACATGTGGGTAGTCCAACCCGACGGGAAGATTACGTTCCATGAATCCGCACTCCCGCACCAAGGACCGTCGCTGGTGCAAATTGTACGTCAAGCCCGCTACTCGGTAGGCGCATTCGGACGCGGCGTCATGGTCAACCCGGAACCCGCAGCGCCAAAGGCTCGACCCTTGCAAGACCTCTACAACATATTGATCGCTCCGATTGCCGCCGAGCTGCCGCGCGATCCTGATCGAGTGGTGACGTTCGTCCTGCAAGATTGGCTTTTCATGGTGCCGTTCGCCGCGCTCCAGGATAGCAAGGGACACTATTTGATCGAACAGCATTCGATGTCCGCTGCGCCGTCGCTCGGCATTCTGGACCTTACACATCAAGAACTCGCTGCCGGCCGCAAAGGCAACGGGGCGCTGATCGTGGGGAATCCCGCAATGCCCAGCCTACCTGCAGGACCGGGCGAATCTACGGCGCCACTGAATTCGCTGCCCGGGGCGGAACGCGAAGCTCGGGCCGTCGCCGTCAGGTTTCATGCGACTCCGTTGATCGGAGCGGCGGCGAGCAAGGACGAAGTGTTGCGACGGCTGCCCAACGCGGCAATCGTGCATTTGGCCACGCACGGGTTGCTTGACCAGACCACGGGTGGCTATCAGAGCGCTCTGGCCCTGGCACCCAAGGGTGGCGACTCAGGCTTCTTGACCACGCTCGAAATTCAGAACCTAAAACTGAATGCCGATCTGGTAGTGCTGAGCGCATGCGATACGGGTCGCGGCAAGATGAGTGGTGACGGTATTCTCGGTCTGTCGCGCTCCTTCCTGACCGTGGGCACGCCGAGCCTCATGGTTTCGCTTTGGTCTATTGCGGATGCCTCCACGGCCTACTTGATGGACCACTTTTATCAGAGATTGCAACAGGGACAGAACAAGGCGCAGTCCCTGCGAGGGGCTATGCTGGACACGATGCAGAAGGATCCCGCGGCCGGCAACTGGGCCGCATTCACCCTGCTGGGAGAAACTGCAGTTGCGCCCAGTTCGCGCTCCGTCGCCGGTGATGCCGCCCCCCTTTCAGCGAAACAGGTGCAGGCTTCTGCGTTTAGCCTTCCGCTTCCGACCAATATCCGCGAATTGCGCGAGGAACCTGATCCCGAGTTCGACGGCACTGTATCCTCAATCAACTACATGACTGCAATGACACTGGCCGAACTCGTGAATTTCTACAAACACGAGCTTGAGAAGCGTGGACTGAAGGAAGATAGAGCACTGGAGAGCGTCGAGGCCAAGGGTTTTTCTCTTGTCTATATGGGGCCTTGGGGCGATCGCGAGGTGGTGGTCCAAGGCACTGACTTCAGCAGTGTGTCGGCGAACTCCCGCACGGTGAGCCTCGGCTTTGAGGTCCGCCGCGATCCTGACGCGGAGTTTTCGCCGGCGGCGAATGAAAAGCGCGCCGGACTCGTCATTCCCCCGCACGCTACCGGGGTCGACATCTCGACTAAGTTCAATCCGTCGGCGGGGGCGGGCGACATCACCTTCCTTTCGACGATGACATCCCAAGAGTTGCATGACCTGTACCGGCCGCTCTTTTCACGAATGGGCTTTACCGAATACCCCGCGGGCCAAGAGAAGGGCGGCGAGGCCATCACTTGGGAGTTCCACGGGCCGATCAAGAACCGTGCACTGTTCTTGCATGTCGAGAAGAGTTTCTTCCGCCCGGAGCGCCGTGAGGTGAAAATCCACTTTTGAGCGCCCGTCGAAGTGATAAGCAGAACAAGGCGGCTTGGTCGGTTTTTGGGCAACTCGACAGCGACCACAAGCAATGGTTGTCAGACTCTTAGGAACTGAGTCATATTAAACGCTGCAAGGAGTCAAATTTATGAGTGTAGACGTTCCACAGAGTCCCGAGAGTTTGGTTAATCGGTTTCTCCAGTTGGTTCGGTCAGGCCAGGAGGCCCTGGCAATTACCGAGGCCTTCGGGAATGGGCAGGCGGACGTGAACCGGCTCACCGATCAGGTGTTCTACGCCCGGCATCCAGAGCTTGGCGGACGCAAAGTCCGCCCCAACGAGCGTGCCTTGGCCCAGGAGTGGCTCCAGATCCGTGACGCGCTCGTGAAACCTACGATTGCGCAACTTAAAGCCGCGCAACCGCCACACTCCCCCACGCCTGCGACGGCCACCGCAGCCAAGCCGGCTGTCCAAGGGTCGAACGCACCTGCGGTCCTTGGGCTCGACACCTTCGGCCTTGACGGCAACAAGAATCGGGACTGGGCGCGCGCCAGAACCGAGGGCCCGATCAGCTTCGCAATCTTCCGCGCGACCTGGGGTGTGTCCACCGACACCGCGTTCCCGATCGAGTGGCCGCGGATCAAAGACGCCGGATTGGCGCGTGGCGCATTCCTCTTCCAGCGATTTCCCCACCCTGCGGTAGACAAGAAGTATGGAGCTTGTCCCGATCCGGTTGCACAGGCCACAGCCCTCACTAGGAGCCTACCCCTCAGTATGCTCGATCAGAGTGACCTCCCCCCAACTCTCGATGTCGAGTTCCCAGATGGCCGGAGTAAGACGGGGATGACCGCGCAGCAATGCCTCGAGCAAGTGCGCGCAGCCTGGAAGGTGCTCAAAAATTACTACAAGGTTGCTCCCATGATCTACACGAGCGAACGCGTGTGGCGTGAAGAGCTCTCAAATCTGGAAGCGCCGGACCTGACTGAGTCGCCGCTCTGGCTGAAGCACTATCCATTCAACAAGGGACCAGCCCGTCGCGACGCGGCGGTGACCCGAATCCCTCCTCCGGTACCGCTTCCGTGGGGCGATTCGAACTGGTGGATCCACCAGTACCAGGGAGACGCCATCGGGCTCCCCGGTTTCGCGCCTGGCAACGTGGACATGAACCGTTTCGGCACCATGACCAAGGGCGCAGCGGGAGCTAAAGTCAAATGGTTACAGCGTCGCCTGGGAATCGCGCAGAGCGGCACGTTCGATGGCGCGACGGAAACGGCGTTGACCGCGTTCCAGGGCAAGAGTGGCCTGGAGGAGATTGCGACGGTCGATCTCCGGACGTTTGCGTATCTGTGCTGGTCGAAGGCCTAGCGTGACACTCACTCGGGGACGTACCAGAGATGTCTATCCACACTTCGCATTTCCCTCTATCCCGACGCCTCATGCTACAGCCGAGGCTCTCTTGGAATCAGGCGGCGAGGCGCAAGTGTTCGGTCAGACTATCTTGCTCTAAAGGCGGACCTTCAGCTGTTTCAATTGCAAATTCTCCGCTTTGGCTGGGCCCGAGGAGGCGTAGTCGGTTATTTGACCGTTTACATCATTTCCCCACGACTAACACCACAAATTGTCCTTTATCTGCCGTCGACAAGAAGAGTTGATGAGTCTTCGTATCGAGTGCCATGGTCTTAGCGCGAGGCAGGGTTTTCACATTTTGCAATACCGAATACTTGTCTGGATTTTCCTGCTGAATTACGGTAACGGTTCCGCACCGTTCGAATTGAAGATAAGCCGCGATTCAGGATCGAAAGCGGTGGCGTCCACATGGTCGCCAATCGGAAGGGTCGTAATGACCTGCCCGGTATCGGCATTCATCACGGCCATCACGCGGCTGCGGCAACCGATAAACAGGCGGCGATTTGTCCGGTCCAGAGCCAGGCTCGAAGGAGACTGGCACGGAGCCGTGGGCCAGCGTTTTTCAATCGTCATCTTACGGGAGTCGATTTTCACAACCTGGCTCGCGTCCTCCAGATTGTTGAACACGTAGCCAGTGCCATCCGCCACAGCAAACTCTGGCCCGCCACCCAGATCGATTGTGCCCACGACTTTGGCGTCGGCGGCGCTGATCACGCTGACACTGTTGCTGCCACCGTTAAAAGCGAATACGCGGGAGGTTGCGGGGTCGTAAATAATCGCATCCGGCTTTTTGCCAACCGGCACTTCACTGATGGATTTGAGCGTCTTCAAGTCGAAAACTGTAACGGTGGAAGACTGGCCATCGCTGACGAATCCTCGGCCGAGTTCAGGTGCTAGGGCAATCCCGTGTACTCCGGGGGTGTTCGCAATCTTGCCGACAATCGTGCCTGAGTCCACGTCCAATACTTCGACCTGGGTTTCATGGGAGACATAGAGGCGCCGGGCCGCATCGTCTACGGTCAGATAGTCCCAGCCTCCCTGGCCCGGTATCGTAATCTTTTTGGTGACTTTATAACCAATCTCCGAGGGGTCCGAGGCCGCGAGAAGAGGTAAACACAGGACAATCGCGCTCAATACCCTGACGCAGAAGACTGAATAAAGATTACATTTTGTTGCCATGTTGAGTGATCCTTTCAGCGCATCATTAACAACTACTTGCCTGGCGGCCACGGATTCAGTGGCACAGCCCGGTACCGGAATCTGTAAAAGATTTGCCTGCCTCGGGAACGAACTCCCAGTCATAGCTCTTGGGATGCAGAATGAGTTTAAGCACTCCGAATGTGTCAGCGTTCCGTATTTCGCTGTTAGGTTTTGGGGCTGCGGCGAACGTGCGGTGGGAATTCTTTCCGCCGCTACCCACCACGAACTCACGAATGCCGTGATCTGGGTCTGCGCGTCCTTCGGGATCCTGGGGAGCAAATCGTTCGTAGTCGTGATCGTGTCCATTGATCACAATGTCCGCCCCAGCGTGATACAGAGTATCCCATAGAGGCTTGATAAGCGGACTATTGCCATGCGCGCCACCCGAGCTGAATAGCGGCTTGTGAAAGTAGGCCAGCGTGCATCCGTTCCGATGCTCCGCCAAGTCCTGGCGCAACCATTGCCCTTGTGGCGACGCCGCGTCACATCCACCCACCTTAGCGCATTCGCTGTTTAGCGCGAGAATGTGCCATGCTCCAAGGTCATAGCTGTAATAACCTTTGTTAGGATCACCGGCCGCTGCGCCAAAATAGTGCACGTATCCGGTGGCGCCGTCACTGTGGTATTCGTGGTTCCCTGGCGCTGGCCGGGTCCGGTCTTTGAATCGTCCCCAGGTTGGTCCGTAACAGTTGGCGAAGTTTTCGTCCGAACCATCCGGATACGCTAAGTCTCCAGTGGCGAAGACGGTACCAGGGATGTTCTCAATCAACTTGGCAGTTGCGCGCGCGCCAGCCAGGTCGTCGCAACTGGCGATGTCCCCGGCGCCGACCAGGACCGGGTCGGAGGCCTGAGCAGTCGGTGCTGCAACTACCGGAGAAGGCGGATCGGCGGACTCTTGGGTTTCAGCGCACGAAACAACGACAGCTGCAAGGACAGCCACCAGAACTAAGAGTGCTTGAAGCGGACACTTGGCAATAAGCGACATCGGTTCTCCGAGAGTAGTCTACTCTGGGAATCTGAAGTTCCCCTGAATCTCCAGGCATCGTGGGTGAAAGGCCGCACCTGTCCTTGCAACTTCGGTTCGCTCGATGACGATCTGAGACCAAGCTTGGTCTAGGTCCGGCAGTCGACCTGGGTTCCGTGCAACACGATCTCTTCCAAACTAGAACTGGAAGCGGAGCATGAACTGAACCTGCCGTGGCAGGCCGGTACCCGTATTCGGGGAGACTGCGTTGTCGTTGTTGTTGTTGAAATTGTTTGTGGTGGTGATCAAACCGGGAACTGCCACTGGCTGAAGCGCCCACGTCACATTCCCCACGCTGTCCGTCGCCGATACATAATTAAAGGCCAAATTGTCGGTACTGGGATCTCCGAATTGTGTGTGATTGAAGATATTGAATGCCTGTATACCAAACTGCAGGGAAACACGCTCGGTTAACTTGGTTTCCTTCATGAGCGCCATGTCAATCTGCCAGGAGTGCAGAGCACGGATGATGCCGTTCGGAGCATTACCAAATCGACTGACGAGTCCGCACGTGTTGACACAGGCTCCCGTGACTGGGTCGGTGACGCCGGTAGGATCAAGCGGCGGAGGGGCGAAGGCCGCGGGATTGATGGGAAGCGTATGGTTCTGTACTCCCCCCGGCAAGAACAAGGGAACTCCAGGGACCAAGTCAGGCCTCTGGTTCGTTTGGTCGTTGCCATCGGGAAGCTGGGTGGGGGAGATATTCATGGTCACGGTGAGCGGATGACCGGTATGCCAAATGCCTACACTGCTGAAGCTCCAGCCGCCAACGATTTTGCCCAAAACTCCACCTTCATTCAGGAAGCGCTTACCGCTGCCGAAGGGTAGTTCATACACGGCGTTGGCCGTGAAATTGTGGCGAATATCGAATACGCTGGGTCCCTTGTCGCAGTGCAGACAATTCACGTTTTCCGGACCGTTGGACTCTCCGCCCCCTACCGACCCGTCATTGATGGAATGAGACCAGGTATAGCGGGTCTCAAAAGACAGACCGCTGGTGAACCGGCGATCCAGGCTAAGAAGCAGTGCGTGGTAAGTACTGGCGCCAATATCAGACTTGAAATCTACCGAACCAAAGGGATCGATTGTGCCTCCCGGGTTGTTGGGGTCCGGATAGAATTGATCCAATGGGCGCACGCAATTTCCGTTACTGTCCGGTTTAGTGCTGCACAAGTTGACTGCTCCGCGCGAAAATAACCGCACCCCACGGGAGCCAATGTATTGCCCGGATGCCAGGAAGTTCGCGGGTAATTCGTGATCGATGGTCAAACCCCAGGTCTCTGCGTAGAGGTCACGGCGTCCCTGGCGTTGCAAGCCGCGCGGGTGTTGCCCTGCACGCGTTACCTGGTTCGACAAGCTGCCTAGATCGGGGATTTCCTGTTGATAGGCAGGCAGGAGAGGCGTGCCTGGACCTGAGGGATCGAAGTTCGCCGACAGCGTGAATCGGTCACTTTCCAAACCGGCGTTCAGATCGTCATTCTGGGCTGCACCGTGATAGATTCCGAAACCCGCTCGAATGACTGTCTTTCCATGCGAAGCGCTCGGAGTCCACGCCAGGCTAACGCGGGGATCGAAGTTTTTATAGTTTGGGTTGTACAGAGCGGGATTTTTTGGACAGGTTGGGGTGTTATTCGGCGTGGGATACGGACCGTTTGTCGAGTTGGATCCCAGGCAAACCCCGTGAAACTCATTGAGATCGAAAACCGTGGTACGATTGTCGGCCTCATGCACAACCCCGTAATACTCCCAGCGTAGTCCAAGGTTTACGGTTAAATTGGGAGTAACCTTCCACTCGTCCTGAAAATACGGGAGATAGAAGGTGCGCCGAAGTTTGTGGCAGCACCACGGGGCGGTGAAGGAAATTCCGTATAGGCTGGCGTTTATGAAGCCCGCGTCTGAATTGCCAAAATCGAGGTTGTTATCCGCGGTCTTGCCTTGATTTAGCCGAACCCGGCGAATCTCCATTCCTGTCTTGAAGGTATGGCGTCCGCGAACCCACGTCAGGTTGTCGATCACACCGTAGGTTGTGCCCACCTCGTGGTCCGCGTTGATGTTGTTGATCGTGACCCAACTACTGGTATGAACAGCATAGTTCAGAGGACCCGCCTGGGGATTGATAAACGGGGCTCGGTTGACGAAGACTTTGGCCTCATTCAGAAGCCGGGGAGACAAGGTCTGCTGCAATGCGATGAGATAATTTGCGGGATGGTTGATGGTCTGAATCAGGTCGAAAGGAACGGCGCTCCCGTTCGTGCCGCTCACCAGGCTGATGTCCCGCTGAGCGCGTCCGTATAACGTGGTTTTGTCGCTGACTTTGTAGTCCATGCGAACGAGCCAGGTGTCTTCGTGGACTGTGGTTGGCGCAGGATTCGTGAACAGATCAGAATCGGGCAGACCTTGGCTGCTTTGATCAGCGAAAGCCCCGTCGGGGAAGACAAATCTCGGGCTGCAATTCCCAATAGAACCGGTAGATGCACGCCACGGAAAAGCCTGAAGAATGGAACACATCTGCGGCGACGTGGCAAGAGTTGTCTGTTGAATGCTAGGTGAAGGCACGGCGACCTGCGTCGTCTGTGCCGCGTACTGGCGGAGGCCCTCGTAATTGACGAAAAAGAAAACTTTGTTCTTCACGAGCGGACCGCCCAGAGACATTCCGTATTGACCGAAGCGGAAAGGAGGAATGGCGGGATTCCCGTTAATGTCGAAGTCGTTGAAGTTGCGTGCGTCAAAGATTGAATTCCGCAAGTAGCCAAAAGCCGATCCGTGAAAATCATTCGTGCCGGATATGGTGACCACATCCACCTGGCCGCCCGCTTGAGTACCGTACTCCGCATCGTACAAGGCGCTGTTGACGCGATACTCAGCGATTGCATCCTGCGAGATTTGCAGGCGCGTTTGCGATTTTTGGGCTTGCTCCTGAATACCCCCGGCGTCGACTCCGTCAAACTGAAAATTGTTATCGTCGCGCGCGCGCCCTGCGAACCGAATCGTCCGCTGGTCACCTCCCCCGTCATCCTGAGCGAAGGGAGCAAGAAGAGTGAAACTGGCCCAGTCGCGCCCGTTGTTGGGGAGATTCTCAATCTGATTCGTGTCAATAACTGTGGCCGCTTCGGCGGAACTGCGGTCGGAAGGATCCGCGGAGGCTCTGACCTCGATTTTTTCCGCGATCGCGCCGACTTCGAGCCTTGTATCCAATGTGCGTGTCTGGCCAACTTGCAGTTTGACTTCTTCGATGACCCGGGTCTTGAAGCCGGGATTCGTGACGGTCAGGGTGTAGCGACCGACCGCCAGACCGGGAAAGCGGTAATAGCCGTTCGAGTTGGTCCGCTGTTCCTGCGTGACATCAGTGTCCTGAGCCAGGAGCTTCACACTGGCCCCAACGATGGCGGCTCCCGCTGGATCAGTCACCGCGCCTTCGAGGACCGCGCGATCGATTTGCGCGACCGCCGCCACCACGGTGATCATCGACAGGACAGAAACCAGAAAGGCCCATTGAACTAGAGCGAAGAGGCGCGTTGGGCGAGATGAACACATTGGCCGCATGAGAGTCCCCTAACTAACCTGCGCAATCACAGGCCTAAGCCCAATCAAATTGACAAGAACCGCGAGGCACGTCGGGCACATACTCTCGGAAGTTATGGGCTGTCCCGAGGAGCCTCGAGATTTGACGCGCGGGTTACTGGTCAGAAGTTTAGAAACAGCATGTAAACAGGATGTGAACTGACGGTTAATTTTTTTTCAGATTCGAGCCGGTCCGGCCCGGCTTTTTCATCGAATATTCACATTTCTTGCATAACATAGTGCGGAGCGTGAAATCACATGAGGCGCAAAATCGCTTCGCCTCCCGCGGTGTCTTATGAAGCTCCTGATCGTCGAAGATGAAAAACGAATGGTGGAACTCCTCCAAAAAGGCCTCACAGAGGAGGGGCATACGGTGGAGTGCGCCACCGATGGAAATGCTGGCCTGGAACTGGCGACCAACTACGAGTTCGACGTGATCATCCTCGACATCATGATGCCGAAGCTGAGCGGCTACGAACTGGCAAAACGCTTGCGCTCGGACAAGATATCAACTCCGCTGTTGATGCTCACGGCGAAAGACTCGGTGCAGGACATTGTTTTCGGCCTGAATCTCGGCGCCGATGACTACATGACCAAACCCTTCTCCTTCAATGAGCTTCTGGCCCGGCTCCAGGCGGTCAAGCGGCGGGCGCGGGTGCCGCAGCTAACTCAGCGCCAGGTAGCTGATCTCTTGTTGGATCCCGCCACCCGGGAAGTATCGCGCGCCGGCGTCAGGATCTGGCTCACCCGGACGGAATACAACCTGCTCGAACAACTCATGTACCGCGCCGGGAGAGTCGTACGGCGACGGTCCTTGGTCGAAGCCGTCTGGGGTTTCGATCGCGATATCGAAACTAATACCCTCGATGCTTTTATTCGGCTGCTGCGTAATAAGGTGGACAATGATGCTCGCCTGAAGTTGATTCACACCGTACGCGGAGTCGGGTATGTCCTCCGCGCCGAACCTGTTAATAGATGAGGAGATGATGAGAAGACTCTCCATCGGTTGGCGGCTCACGCTGTCCTATCTCGCGGTTTTTGCCGTTGCCCAGTTCCTGTTTGGATTCGGAATGTGGCTCATTCTGCGGCACAACCTCTATGAAATCACGGATGACGCTCTTGCGGGTCAAGTTGATGATGTGCAGCGCTTCCTGGAGGCCCAGAAGAAAGACGCATCCACCGCGAAGCTTCAGGAAGAGGTCACCGAAGCCTATGTCCTCGAGCATTCAGGTGACTATTTGCAAGTCTACGACTCTGAACGGGACTGGATTTATCGCGCATCGTTCTTGCAGAGAATGTCCTTCCCACCGCTTGCCGTTGATCAGCTGGACCGCCCGGTCTATGAGGACAAGGAACTCGGTGGCAAGCCATTTCGTTTTCTCAGCCAGAATGTTGCCGTGCATGGCCGACACTTTACAGTCCAAACCGGTCTGCCAACCCACGAAGCGTTGCAAACTCTCGTTTTGTTCCGGCGTTATCTCGCAATGTTTGCCCCGCTAATTCTCCTGGCAGCGTCGGGACTGGGATACTGGGTTAGCGGCAGAGCCTTGTCGCCCGTTGACGCCCTCACTCGCAGCGCCCGTGCCATCAGTGGGACAAATCTAAGCAGCCGTCTTGAACAGTTGCACACCGGAGACGAACTGCAGCGACTTTCGGACACCTTGAACGAAATGTTGGGCCGTATCGAGACGGCATTTCTCCGCGTCACACAATTTACCGGAGATGCGTCGCACGAGCTTCGAACTCCCATCTCGCTGATTCGCACCGAGGCCGAGATTGCTCTTCGGAAGCCACGTTCGGAACCGGAGTACCGCACGGCTTTGCGGCACATTCTTCTGGAGGCGGAAAGAACTACGTCGCTGGTCGAAAAGCTGCTCTCGCTTGCGCGTGCCGACTCCGGCCGGGAGGCACTGGAAATCCGCCCCTTCAACCTTCGCGAAACAGTCTTGAAGGTGGCCAGCGAATGGCGCATCGTGGCTGGCCCGGAAGCTCTGCGTTTCACTGAGGCCATTACCACGAGCGAGGTACCTGTAGAAGGAGACGAAACTGTCCTACACCAACTGCTGAATATTCTGCTCGACAACGCGGTCAAATACACTCCTGCTCCCGGCAGAATCGATCTTTCTTTAGACCAGAGAGATCACAAAGCGGTTCTTAGGGTGGCAGACTCCGGCATCGGCATCGCCGAGGACGACCAACCCAAAATCTTCGAGCGTTTCTATCGCGCGGACAAGGCCAGAAGCCGAGAATTGGAAGGGGCGGGACTGGGCTTGGCGATTGCCCAGTGGATCGTGCAGCAACACCACGGGTCGATTGAAGTTCAAAGCGCGCCGGGCAAGGGATCGACCTTTGTGGTGGAACTCCCCCTCCAAGAAAGAAGA
>WNFF01008992.1_pt1 | contig 11362 bp, 17 predicted proteins | sample 5400441 | NCBI WGS metagenome assembly WNFF01 (sample SAMN13153345, study PRJNA577476) | soil metagenome | isolation source: 120 cm saprolite under Douglas fir tree site 2 hole 3 replicate 1 | place: USA:California | collected 2015-04-18
GTGGAGGATGCGATGGAATCAATATCTCCGGTGATCTTGATGATCGGAATCGCCACGCTAGCGGCCGGCTGCGCGTCCACCGATGAGTGGCAAGACTGGCGGGGCCACCCGACGCACTTCGCCTCCGGACAGCACGGGTCGTTCTCATTGCAGAACAACAAAGACGGCTCGAACCCGCGGGTGTCGCGTCTGGACATCGAGGCGGCGAAGACCGAGAACTGGTGGGGCAAGGCCATCACCGTCAAACCTGAGCAGATCTTTGAGCCGCGGTAGCGGCCGGTAGCTCGGCAATCGCCCGAAGGGGATGAGCCGCCCCTCGAGAGGCTGCCCCTTCGGGCTCTTACTATCTGCCGGGCCCTAGTGAGCGCCCTGCTTGGAGTCCAAGACCGTCTTCAACGTGTTGATTGCCTGCTTCAGCTCGACCTCCGACCAGGCCGAGAACGCGTCTTTCGCCTCCTCGATTGAACACGTACACAACTTCACCGTAATCTTTCCGCACCGAATGCAGGGCATGACGTGTCCTCCTGCTTGTCAAAGCTAGTCCATGATCGCACCGTCCATCTACCTTTCGGCCAGCCTCGCCTCAACGTCAGCCATCGCCGCCAACTGAGTATTCTTCCCCGCAACTCGCGCTTTAGGGTTTGGCGCTCCTTAGGGGCCGCTAGCATCGACGCATCATAGCGCAGTAAGGGCATGATGGGCTGCCCACTTGAGCGATGACGCTGGTAGACTCCCGTCGACGAACTGGCCGACGGGATGCGCGGCTCGGTGGACGCCGTCACGGGGGCGGCGAGCGGTCCATATCGGGAATCCCGGCGTAGTTCATATGAGAGAGATGAGGCTTAATCCAATGTCCGCAGAAATTGAGTGGAGGGCCGAAATCGGCCCGCGCGTTCGGCAATGGTGGCGCTGCTTAAGAGTCGCAGCGCGTACCGCCAAATGGCTGACGATCGCGCTGCTTGGTCTGACGTTTGCGGGCGCGGCGGGCGCTCAGTCCGTGCCTACGCAGGAGGAAAGACAGGCCCTGGCGCCGACCGGCAATCTTCGTGCCGCGCTCTATCTTGGCGGTCCCACGAACGTGATAAAGGACCCCGTTTCGGGAGAAATGAAAGGGGTCGGATATGACCTCGGAAAAGAGTTGGCCCGGCGCATGGGGATTCCGTATGAGCCGGTGATCTATCAGACGCCCAAGCTTCTCGTCGAAGACGTTAACTCCGGCAAATGGGACGTCGCTTTCGTCGCACAAGATTCGGATCGCGACAAAATCATGAATTTCACTGCGGTCTACCTGAGCCTCGAGCATGGATATCTTGTCCCCAGCGGCTCCCCCATCCAGACAATCAACGACGTGGATCGGCCCGGGATTCGGGTCGGGGTGCCAGCGGGAGGATCGGTGATTGCCCCACTCAAGCGCACGCTGAAGAACGCCGAAATAATCGGGGTCGGCATGCCCGACGCTGCGGAATTGGTGAAATCCGGCAAGGTCGACGTTTTCGCCGCCAACAAGGCAAACCTCTTCGCAATATCGGATAAGTTGCCAGGCTCTCGGGTTCTTGACGGCCGGTTTTCCGTCGACCGATTTGCTCTCGGGGTTCCGAAGGGACGGGAAGCCGGGATGGCCTACGTGGGTAAGTTCATTGAGAACGTGAAGGCTGAGGGGTTGGTCAAGTCTGCCGCCGAGAAGGCCGGGGTGCGAGGGGCCGTCGAAGAGTGAGCGTAATAACGCTTCCTAGCCGTTTTCAAACAGCACTTTCGGCTGAATCCTGATCGTGGAGACCGCCTCTTCCGCATTAAATCCGCAAATCTGCCCTAAGATCAGCTTGACGTGAAGGCGGGCAATCGCGGTGGCGGCCCAGGCTGACGAAGCCGCCCGTTCATAGCCACACGAGACGCGCCAGAGCGGGCGGGCGTTCTTCACAGGCTCAAACTGCGACGCCCTTCCGAGAGAGAAGCCAACTAACATGCGTCCCTCACGGAAACCGGGGGGACTGGTATTCACAGAATCCGCTAAACAGCGAGTCTGGCGGTACACCGTGTCACCATGCACCCGTGCGGACGCACCGCTCCGCGAGTTCTTCTTGCGTGTAGGCAGGCGGGATTGGGGGTCCAGTGGCGCAGGCGGCGAGGACTATCGTAGCCACGAATAGGCCGCAGGCGGTTAGGGTCGATGCGCGCGACGGTCTACCGCCGCTCGGGATCGTAGAAGCCTCGCTCTTCGACGCGATAGTCCTTCTGCTTCACCTTTAGCCACTTCAGAGTGCGCCCAGGTAGGTAAGGCGACTCAGGGTCCTTCGCCACGATCCCTTCGTAACCACGAGCCACCGCTTCTTCCCACGCCTTAAAGCCATTATTTGCGAGCCTGCGTGCCGGGAAGACCATGGCGTGATTCGACACCAAGCGTTCAAGCACGCGGTGGCGGTCCTTCAATGGCTTTGGGCGTAGGTCGCGCCCGTCAATTTCGAGGACGTCGAAACAGATGTAGACCGGATGGGTGGCAGGCTCATCCTTGGGACGACCACGAAGCCACTCGAAACGAGACACGAGGTCCTTATCGAAGACCGCTACTTCTCCGTCAAGGGTGAAGGTCTTTGGCTTGAGGCCGGCGAGCGCCTCAACCAAGTCGGGAAAGCGGCGGGTGAGGTCCTTGCCCTGGCGGCTAATCGGCCGGACACCGTCGGTCTTGCTAGCCACCATACGGGTCGATCTTCTCTTCGTATACCCAGCCTTCGTGATGGAAAGGGCGAGGCAGTAGCGTCGGATGCATGAGAGTGGGTGCTAAGGAAGGCTGACGGCCCACACACCTAATTCTACGGTGAGGGTCAACCGGGCCGCACTATGCTCGATAGGCTGGTCGGCACCCATCCGTGAGTCCGCGAAGTTTCCCTACGAGCTATCGGGTCCTTGCGGAAATCCGGGGCGTTCGATTGTCCGCAACTAGACGAGGGCAGCATCGCTCGCTCCGTTGGTGTAAGGTCGATCCGCTGGCCGCCCCGCCGCTGTCCCTCCTAGACGAAGCGGCCAGTGGAGGGCACGGACATGGATCGGCGCACGTTCCTGGGTACGCTGGAGACCGAATCGACGACATCGCTGCTGAGTTGGTGCGGCTCAGTGTTGACCTGATCGTCGTCTGGTCTCCATCTCTCACGCTGGCAGTGAAGAACGCCACGCGCACGGTCCCCATAGTCTTCCTTGCTGGCGGAGTGGGCGTCCTTGAGGGTGCCGTAGCGAGCCTACCCCACCCGGGCGCGAACCTGACGGGAGTCACCTTCCAGGCAGGCCAAGAAAACCTCGAGCCCAAGTATCTTGAAATGCTAAAGGCGGTTGTCCCTAGTCTTTCTCGCGTCGCTCTTCTACGTTTTGCAGCGGACGACAGTGCACAGCCAGATGAGGTGGTTGAGAGGGCGGCCAGGTCACTCGGGATCATCCGTCTGTCGATCACCAGGCTTCAGCGCCCTGAAGACCTGAACGCAACCTTTGCCAAGATTAAGGTAGCACGGCCGCAGGGCCTTATTGCTCCTCCAAACAGCCTGCTGTACGCGCGCCGCCGCGAGGTGATCGAATTTGCAGCGGCCATTCGACTGCCAGCGGTCTATGGCTTCCGCGAGTTGGTGCAAGAGGGAGGGCTCATGTCGCTCAGCCCGAGCTTGTCGGAGATCGCAGCTCGCGGGGGGCTGTATGTTGACAAGATTCTCCGTGGGGCCAAGCCAGCAGATCTTCCGGTGGAGCAGCCGACGAAGTTCGAGCTGGTCATCAACCTCAAGACCGCGAGAGCCCTCGGCCTGACCATCCCGCCGTCCCTCCTCCAGCGCGCCGACCAGGTGATCGAGTGAGCGGATAGTCAGGGCTGAACAAAGCGAGAGGAACTGGTGATGGCGCGGTACGAGAAGCCGGATTGGCTGACCCAACACGTATTCAACCCGCTCGTCTCGTTATTGACGAACCTCGGTGTGAGCGTGCGCGGGTCTCGCATCCTGGTTGTACGCGGGCGGAAGTCTGGACAAATCCGGACAACGCCGGTGAATCCGTTGGAGATTGGCGGGAAGCGCTATCTGGTGGCGCCGCGCGGAGAGACGGAGTGGGTGCGGAACCTTCGCGCGGCTCGCGGAGGTGAGTTGCGCCTCGGGCGCCACCGCGAGCCGATTGGGGTCGAGGAGTTTCCGGACGATCTGAAGCCACCGATCCTGCGTGAGTACCTGCGGCGCTGGAAGATGGAAACCGGGAAGTTCTTCGACGGCGTCACAGCGGAGTCCCCCGAATCGGAACTCCGGCGAATCGCTCCTCGTCACCCCGTGTTCAGGGTCCTGAGCCTATAGGCTACCGGCTGCCCTGCTACCACACCCGGCCATCGCCCGAAGGGGATGAGTCGCCCTCTTGAGGCCGCCCCTTCGGGCTCAATAAGCACATGTAAACGCCGCCTCCTCACCCGCCGGCGCTGGTAGACTCGCCCGGGAGGTGCCGCTCTTGCGCGTCCTGCTCGCCCTAGTGTGCCTGCCCAGTCTCGCTACGTCGGCCCAAGCGGAGAGGGTGTGGATGTTGTGGGTGGAATCCCTGGCCGGTTCAGACCAATGGAGCCTCGCTCCGATCGCTGAACCCGGGTTCAAAACTGAGGAAGACTGTCAGCGACGCGCCCAAGACCTCAACGACTTCGAATTGACGATGGCCAAAGGAGAACGCTGGAGCGGTGAAGCCAGAGACATCTTCAGTTGCCTACCGGATACCGTCGATCCGCGACCGGAGGCCGCTCTCCCGCGTGGGCCGAAGGGGAAGTGATCGCCACTCGCTCACTCCCGATAGAACCCGCGCTCTTCCTTCCGGTAGTCCTTCACCTTGACCTTGAGCCACTTCAACGTGCGCCCCGGCACATAGGGTGACTCAGGGTCCTTCCCCACGATCCCCTCATAGCCCCGATGCACCGCCTGCGCCCACGCCTTCAGGCCATTGTCTGATAGCCTTCGCGCTGGCAAGATCATTCGGGCTCCCGCCACCAGCTCCTCCAGCACCTTCCTCCTCCTCCGGCACCGGCACGAACGTAACGCGGCCGTCTTCCAACGGCAGCGGGACCACCTCTTGCCCGTGCCCGCACCAGTTGACGTAGGTCTCCGCTCTGAACAGTTGCCATCCCACATTGCGGAGGTTCTCGACGCGGAAGCCCCGGAATCGCGAGGCTACCTCCAGGGGTAGGTCGGGATCGGGCGGCCTTGCTCGTCAGGCCAACGGGGCGGGATCATGGCGAGAGGACAGAGTAAGCACAGGCTGATGCTAGCCCCTCCGGGGCACGCGCGCTGACCGACTCTGTCAGCCGTCCGTCTTCAGGTTTCTGCAAGCCCCTGAATGTGTGAGCGCTTACCCGCTGGCCCCTCTCTTGCTGCATATCCAACGGAAAAGGGGATCCGTCTATCACGCGATTCGTGGCCTTGGTTCTCTCACCACGGAGGAAACCATGTCGGAGCTCGACACGCCTGACCTCTCGCGATCGTATTGCCCACTCTGCGAACCTGACGCGGACCCGACGAAGGACATTCTTCAAGTAAAAGGGTGCGTCATCCATCCCGTTTCCCTGAATGGATTGGATGACCTGGGGACCAGATTCCAGGGTGAGAGCATCGGCGGCCAGGGAGAAGCCGGAGGGATGGACAACATGGTCATGTGTCGCCTGGTGCATCAGCGAGGAGCGTGAAGTAGCGCTGGTAGCCCAATGACCAGCCGCATCCTGCTCGTCACGCTCGGCCTGCTCGTCGGCACCACCTCAACACTCGCCGAGGGCGCATGGGTGTTGTGGGAAGAGTCCGGTGATATGCAGGCGTTCGGCCACACCGCAGCTCCCCATCCCCAGTCTAGTTACACGAACCTTGAAGACTGTGTCAAAGCAATCGACGCTGAATGGCCGAAGGCATGGCGCACGAAGGAAGGGCCAGAGCGCCACGGATTCAGTCGGCTCACACCGACGTCTGCCGTAGTCATGGTGAGGTATGTGAACACGAACACCACCTATATAGTGACTTACACTTGCCTCCGCGACACCATGACGATGCGCAATCCTCGGACAGGGGAGACGGCCAAGTGCGGTCCCCCGTACTACCTCCAGTGTGTTTTGGACTTCCAGCGCCGAGGGTGGGTCCCCGACTAGGGGGCTGCCGAAGCGTCAGCCGCATCACCGAAGGCGCAACCGCCACCGACGACCACGCCGAGCGCCCCGCTTCGAGACCGCCGAACCTCGACGGGAGCACACTCTCCGCTCCCTCCACCCCCCGCTGCGGTGATAGATTCGCGGCGAGGATCGGTAGGGGCACCATCATCGCAGTTTACCGACTCAAGGAAACGAGAAGCGGATTCATTGAAGGGTGGTTAATGACCGACGCCGAGTTGCGAGCGCTCGGGTTCGCGCCCGTGGAGGAGTTCATTGGCGTTGATAAGTGGAGTCATTTCGAGACTGTGCGCCATCAGTACGCGGCCACGCGCCCGCGAGCAAAGCGAGTAAGTCTCAACCAGCCCGGCTCATTGCACCTGCCATACTCGGCAAGGCGATGCGAGAGACAGGACTCAAGAACTTGAAGGCATTCTTGCTCCGAGTCGTTGAGCAACTCGCGCCCGGCGTGGAGAGAGTCAGAGATGAGATCAGAAAACGATATCCAGAGGCGGAGACTGCGGGGGCGGACCACGCCCCGGCGCACGACGTCAGGTAGAAGTGCGTCCGGCCTGCTGAGGCCCGCCTGAGACTTGTATTGACACGATCGGCTGGTTTTTGGAGCGCGTGTTCCGCGTAGCGTTGGACTATCAAGTGAGGGCCGGGGAGTATCCGCTAGGTGGATTGGGTCTCCTGCGCGCTGGTGCGCTCGGTGCATGTAAGAATTCTCCCGCCGGAGGGTTGAGTCTGTCTAAGTGGTGCAGAGTAGGGTCCGCAAGATGTCAATGAGCGTGGTCAACTTGGCGCGTCGAAAGGAAGCGATGTGCGCGCTATGGCTATGGGCGACGCTTGCCATGCTGCTATGTAAGTGCGCGGGTCCGAGCGCATCCTCTTTGAGCAGGGCGTTGGAGCTCAGGCCGGGCGAGAGTACGGTCCATCGAGAGAGCTGTGCAATCCCAGGGGTGGTGATTAAGCCATCGGGGACCCAGTTTGCTCGCCAGGCGGCTGACGCCAGTGTCCTAGGTGATCGTCGATTGGCCGTGGCGTTAGGCCAGGAACAGGATGGACTTCTAGGGATCTCACACGGAGCGTTCCTTGAGCTTCTGTGCGAGTGGGCGGACGCCTCGAGCAAGATTGTGTTGCTTGAGTTGCTGGCATCGAATCGAGAGACGATTGGAGATATCGAAGCCGCTATCTGGTTCGGCGAAAAGAGCTGGTCGATATCGCCTCCAAGCATCCAGAGGAAGTTCCCGGACCGTCCGGTGCGGATCGCTGAGTGGTACACGGTTGTGGGCGATCTTGCAATGGCTGGGGAGTGGATGCGGGCCGCCGAATCTGTATTGGCTCAGAGACGAGACGATGACGCCGCGGCTGAGGGTGCGTTTCGGGCCCTTGCCCGAATGGCCCGGCTGTCTGCCCGGCAGGGAGACACGGAAACTACGGCGCGCACGCTCAACCGCTTGAACGATATATCCTGGCCGGGAAGATCGAAGGAAGCGCCGCAAGTTACTCTAGTCGTAGATCAGGTGAAGCGAATGATCAGGGCGATGGTCGCGCGCATGTATGTCGACGCGGGGAAGCTGGCTGCGGGAGAAGACGTGGGACTGGAAGTCTTGAACTCGAGTATTCAGTTCAAGGGATGGGCAGTGCCGCCGTCAGCCCAGTGGTTCAAGGACCTTCTGTACGAGGGGGCAAGAGCGGGGGCGCTTGACGCCTTGATACGAGGTGAGTTGGCAGAGGGAAAGGGAGAAGCGGCGCTTGAGCATCTGCGGGAATATGATCAATCGACGCGACGCCTGCTCGGAGCGAGGGATGAGATGGTCGCGCTACTGCGAGTGGGCGGCCCCGAGGCGCGAATGCTGTATGAGCTGCTGCGGGACGTAGTGAGCAAATCCATCGGATACCTCGATCAGGCGCAGGTGTCATGGTCCTATGGGCGAGCGTTTCTGTTAGCAGGCTGCTGACAAACCGATTTTGAGGTGATCAGCGGCGTGCCGTCGGAGAGAAGAAACTGCGAAAACACAGGGTTTTTCGCATGTCCTCGATCACGCCGACCAACTTTCGAGGCTCCCGAAAGCACTTTGTAGTCGGGAGGGAGGAAGATCGGATCACATTCTTCGCCCAGCTTACTGGACCGTACTATGCGCTGGTCGAAGGGCTGATTGCAGGTGACGACGTCCCGGTCGATGGTCAGGGGAAGAGGCAGTCTCGCAACGTATCTGGTGAGACGGCATTTGAGTACGCTGAAGCAGCGCGTGCAAGGCTCCTGAGTGAGAAACTGGCAGGGCTTGGGGCGGCCGAAGCTGGGCGAGGAGTGCCCGCCGCCATTCGGCTGGAGGAGCGCACGGCGGTAGAGCGAGTTCAAGCATCTCTCCGGGACGGCAAGAGGCTTGAGGAATCATCTGCATACCGCGACTTTGAGCGATTGGTGGAGAAACTTAGGCGACAGTATCCCGGATACGCCGAGCGCCGGTATCCGAGTAGAGTAGCGGCTCGGGACGTGCCCGTGGAGGTAGACGAAGTCGTCGTCGCGTATGCGCTCTTGCCTCGCCAGGTTGTGTGTGATCTGGGTTTTGCAGCCGGGGCGAATTCCGCGGACCGTAGTTGTGCCGGTCGGTCGCGACCGCATCGTGAGTCGAATGGATCAGTTGTTGGTATCGATGCGACCAGATAGTGCTGGGCGGCTTCCGCAGTTCGACAAGCAAGCGAGTCGCGACTTGTATTCGTGGCTTCTCGAGGAGCCACTGAAAGGGATTCGGGCCGGGACGAGGGTGGTGGTCATACCGGACAGCGATCTCGCCAGGATTCCCTTGGAGGTTCTGTCGCCAGCAGAGGGCGAATTTGTCGGGGATCGCTACCCAGTCGTTTACTCGCCATCTGCGGGTGTGCTCCGATATCAGCGCCGGTCGAAGGAAGGCGAGAGAGAGACTGTGCTTCCGAGGCGAGCGTTGCTGGTAGGGGATCCGGTGTATCGCGGAGGGGATGGAGACGGTCCAACGGTGGCGGACATGCGGGACGAGAGTCCTCGTTCGAAGGCGTTACGCGCGTACAGTCTCGATCGCGGATTGGGGATGTTTCGGCGGTTGCGGTGGACAGAGCATGAAGTCCGGCAGGCTGCGGCAGCTCTTGAAGCCGAGGGAGTATCGGTCAACGTGTTAGTGAATGAGGCGGCGAATGAGCAGCAGGTCAAGCGAATGGACTTAGGAGCGTATCGGTACATTCATTTTGCGACACACGGGATACTGGGCGGGGACGTCCAGTATCTGAAACAGCCCGCATTGGTCTTGTCTCAGAGCCATGAGTTGGGGGGCGAGGATGGCTTTCTGACCATGAGTGAGGTACTGGGGCTCCGACTTCACGCGGAAGTGACTGTGCTGTCCGCGTGTCAGACGGGGCTGGGGAGGGAGGTTCCGGGTGAGGGCGTGCTCGGGCTAGCGCGGGCGTTTCTCTACGCCGGGAGCCGGTCGGTGGTCGCTAGTCTGTGGCAGGTAGACGATGAATCGACGGCGATGTTGATGGAGGGTTTCTACAAATCCCTGCTAGGGGGGGCTCGCGTATCCGACGCAATGCGGGTAGCGAGAAGTTGGCTGAGAGCAGAGCCGGGTGGGCGATGGGAGCATCCATTCTACTGGGCACCGTTCGTGGCGTTTGGACCGGAATGAGGAATGGATGGACGGAACACGTGCTTCGGGTGGTATGACGAGAGAGGTGATTGGTGCGAGTGAGGGCTGGCGAGGACGCGGATGGTCTTCGGCTGGCGCCCGTCGATGAATGAGAAGCGGATGAAGGCGACGAATGGGGATGCGCACTGGTTCTGGAAGAATGAGTCGTCGAGGAGTAGAGGATATGGACTCGCGAAGAGATGTTGGAACCGGCTGGAAACCACCGCGGTCCGCGTGCTGGTTCCCGCTATGGTGAGTGCCTGCGCCTCAATTGAACAAGGCGATGAGGGGTTGTGGTGGGGTTTTGAAGAGCGGGTGGGCAGTGTGTCCCGAATGATCGTTATGGCGAAGTCCGAGTCCGAATGCGAGGAAGAGCGGCGGAGGGGTCTCCCAGCACTAGAGAAAGGACAGCAGGGTCGGGACGTGACCCGATGCGGAGAGTATCGTGCGAGGGGAGGTAGTGGCGATTTGCAGGCACATTTGCCGCACGACTGGGGGTTCTTTGTGACCAGAAAAGATGGCACGGAGATACTGGTCGTAGCGGACAAGAGCTCGTGTGAGTTTAGACAGAAGCTCTTCTGGCCGTCGTCGTGGGCGAAGACCACGTTGTGCGAGCCCGCGATTGTGGAGCGACAATGACGAGAGTGTCGAAGCGCCGAGCCGTCATTGCGCGAAATGTGAGGCCGACATAGGCATCGCTCAGTAAACCACTGACGTACCTAGCGAGCCAGATCGTTGGGCGGCCGGCGGGTTGCTGCTAGCCAGGCGGCGGCTGAAGGAGCACAGGCGTTTGAGTTCCCAGCGTGTGGCCCGGCTTGGCTAGGTCACCATTCCTGGTCCGGGATAGACCTTTCCAAGAATTCGGCCCATCTCTCTCCAGGCAATCACCGCTAGGGCGGGCCAGGCCTCTGGGTAGGGAGTAAGGGACATCCTTGACCCCTCCCGTCCCCTCAGACTAAGCTCGCGCCACCTGTCAGACCGTTCCCGGCACCGCCCGCTGGGAGGGCGTAGCACAGCATGAAGTGTTCCAGGTGGAAGCACGAGAATACCCCGGTTCCCCCCGTCGGTGGTCAGAGTCCCATCTGTGGTCCCGCAAATCGTTGCGGATGCTGCGCTATTTTTTGTCGGGGCGTGGCACTGAGCCCGTCGCATCGCACTGAGCCGACAGGGAGTAGTGCGTAGTGCCTCACGACCCATTGGTAGAGCCAGTAACTCCCATGACGCAGCAAGCATGTACGGCCACGTTGCGCGTCCTCAGTCGGAGGAATGCCGTACAGCGGCCGCGGATACCAAGGTGGCTTTTCCTCGTCGCCCTGCTGGCCGCGCAGTTCTCTGCGAGTCCGAACGATGCGCCGGCAGCGGGCCCCGTAGGGGTGATCACGGAGATTGATGTCGGAGGAGGCCAGGCGGAGGTGAGGCGAGTAAGTCGTCAAGACTGGCGCCCGGCGGGGCCACTGCTTGCGTTAAATGCGGGCGATTCCGTTCGCGCGAGTCAAGATGCCTCAGTCGTAGTTCTGCTTACAGGGCGTCGAGGGAGTGTCAGAGTCGACGCTACCAACTCGCCTTTCGAGATCCC
>WNFF01009580.1_pt1 | contig 11361 bp, 15 predicted proteins | sample 5400441 | NCBI WGS metagenome assembly WNFF01 (sample SAMN13153345, study PRJNA577476) | soil metagenome | isolation source: 120 cm saprolite under Douglas fir tree site 2 hole 3 replicate 1 | place: USA:California | collected 2015-04-18
CGAACACGCTCCGGGTTCGGTGACCGCTGATCTGCATTGCCACGCGCTCCGGGACGCCAGCCCGAACCATGTTCCGCACTGCGGTTCGTCGGAGGTCATGGAAGAGCATTCCCGGCACCCCGGCCAGCCGGCAGGCCGTTTGCCACGAAGCCAAGAAGCGCAAGATTCTGCGGCCCCGGCGGTGGAAAGTCCATGGAATGAGAATCGCCTTTTCGCGCTCAAGTTCCCGGGTTGCCGCGTCTTGCGCTCTCAGTATGGCCAGCAGTTCAGGTGAAAGGTAGGCGACGCGCCCTTCGTTGTTCTTGGTGGTTCCGGGATCCAGCCTGGCGTATCCCTCCCTTAGATCGACATTGCGGCGCTCGAGGCCGAGAACTTCTCTGAGGCGCCAACCCGTTTCGTGGGCAAACAGGGCGACGGACTTGATCTCGGGGCGGAGGCGGTGCAGGACAGCCTGAAATTGCTCGGCCTCGAAAAATCCCGCTCTGGGCGGCCGTTCCTTCAGCATCGCGATATGGGGCACGTGATCGTGCGAGATCAAGCGATTCTTCACGGCCAATCGAAAGCCACGCTTGAGCGCGGCCAACTCGCGGTTCACACTGGCCGCGGCGTAGCCGGCGCGGAGCCGTTTCTCTATGTACGTCACGACGTCGGCGCCGGTGATGGTGACGGCCCGCCACCCGCCAAAGAACTCGGCCAGCCGTTCGACACTCTTTTTCGCCTTGCCGATCGAGCGTTTCTGGTTGTTCGCGTAGTCTTGTAGCAAGAGGGTAGTCAAATTCTCAAAGGTGACCTTGTCTGCCGCGGCGAAGAGTGCCCGACCGTAGGCGTGATCCCCCTCCCGTTTCTTCAGTTCTCGTTCTGCCTCTGCCCGGGTCGGGACCCGAATCGTCTCACGCTGGCGGCCGTTCGGTCCGCAGAAGTCGAGCAACCAACTGTTCGACCCCCGCCGCCGAACCGACCCCATACCTAGTCTTTTCGTTCCTTTCGCAGGTAGTCCCGAATCAGCCGTTCGACCAGTTCGGTGGCCGAGGTGCCTTCCTTGACAGCCTGGATCACCAGCCGTTGGCGGGTGGTGGGGTTCAGATAGACGCCGAAGCGCGCCGTTCGTTTGCCGCCGCCCGAGACTCGCCGCCGTCCGGTCATATTCGTAGCTCCTGTAGTGAGCTGATAGTACTAAAACACTGTAATACCGTCCACCGGCTGCTTCAACGCTGCTTAAAGCGCTCAATAAACTGGTCGATGTCTCGGAGGTCGATCTGGATTCGGCGCAGAATCCGCACGGCAGGCAGCCGGCGTGACCAGACGAGCCTTCTCACGCTCGCCGAGGAGATACCCAGGACGATGGCCGTCTCCTGGAGGGATAGGAGCCTGCAGGGTTGACCCTGGGACTCCTTCGGACGAACCACAGGATCTTTAGTCCTGGGCTCTCGGCCGTCTATGTTCCTGATATCCCTAGGTAGTCGCATCTCTCAGGCGCCGGTTGTGACAAGCGTAGTGACTAGGAGGCCATGCAGATGTGGAGACTGCCCCCGGCGGTCGAAACCGATCCCTCTTCGTAACGGGTCGCTAACCCGAGGCTGGCAATCACCTCAAGCGCACCTTGAATCTCAGCCGCAGGCTTGTGACGGTTGAAAAGGTCGTGGATGTCTGTCTCGGTCAACTCGGCCCGTTGTCGAAGCGTCGCCAAGATCCGGTCCGCGTCGGGGTTCCCCAGTCGCGTTCCGAAGATGCGGGTGGCCGACGCTGCCGCGTATTCCCACAGGGCCACGGCGGCGTGAAGGTGCACGACCGCGATCATGGGCTCACGGTCCAGCAGCGCGTAGATACATGCGAGTCTCAACACTTGGATCTCGGCTCTCGCGAGGATCGCGCCCAAGAGCCCAGGCTTCCCCTCGGACAGGCCGGGATAGATCTGAGCCCACAGCTGCTCGGCGTCCGGGGTTCTCACCATGGTCTTGGTATTGCTGGTGCGAGCAAACTTGACGCATGCAGCTAGTTTGCTGACGAGAGGTTGGAGTTCAGATGTCGGGGTGCCCAATGGGTGGGGGAGGACCTTGGAACGCTTGACAAGCACCCAAATGAACCGGTTGGCGAAGCCATTCCCCTGCTCGATGTCATTCAGGTGGCGCAGCAGTTCATCCTGCGTGATGTGCCCGAGGATGCTGATGTGGGCGCCGGTGGCTCGGATGGGATTGTTCTTGGTCAGCGGACGGAGGTTGCCTGAATCCCAGGCCTGGCGGATGACCGGACTCAAAATGTTGCCCTCACGCTTCATAACTTTGAGGGCTGCCACGAACTCCTCTTCCACGACAAAGAGCCGCTTATCTTCCTCGCCTTGGTCTGCGACGATGTCCTCGTAGCCTGCAACACGACCCTTTTCCTTCACAGGTCGGGATTCGACTCGGCGGTCGCGAACCGCATTGATCAACCCTTCACCTGTCGACAGCCCGCCGGTCACCCGCGCGTCGAGCCATGCCTTGTCAATCTGGCTGAACATGTGGCGGGGCGTCGACCAGGCGGTTCCTTTGCGGGCCTTTGCAGTCTGGCCGACGAGGACCGTGTAGAGCCGGCACGGATGGGAAGTGGCCTCCACGAGGAAATGAGGCCCGTCACCAACCACGTTGCCGAATGCCGTCAGTATCGTGACTAAGACGGCGACCTGGTCAGCTTCCGTGTGGGGATCTATCGTACGGACGATTTCACCGGCAAGACCGTGCAGGGCCTGGGCTTTTAGGAGGGGCCAAGGGGGTGTGCCACTCCCAGGCTGTGTAGCGGACCTGCGGGCCGTGGCCTTTCCGGTCTCCACGGCAGCGAGGTCGGAGACGATCCTGCGAATGTCTTCCGGATCGTGCGGTGGACTGCATTGGGAAGCAAATCCGAGGAGGAGAGTCTCAACTTCCTGAGGCTTCCATTTGATTCCGAGGTAATGCCCAGCAATCTGAGCCGCAACTGTGTGCCGCTGGCCGGCTTCGACGCCCTGGAGGAGCTTAAGCCAGTCGCGGGTGTGGCCCCGCTCGGGATGAATCTCAGAAGACGGGGCCCGAGAGAGGTCGACTACCCAAAGCGGGGCGGGAGCTACAGCACGTAGATCCGGGTGGCTTGACTGCCTCCAGCGGTAGCGTTGGCCACTCGCATGGCGGCTCGGGTCTGCAATGACGTATCCGCCGTCACCCTTGAGGTCGATCCCAGAGAAGCCGCCCAAACCCTGGACATTGCGGACTGTATGCCCTGAACCCGGGTGCTGCAGATAGATGTGCTCGCCATTTCCGCCTGACTTCGCGCGGGGCGTCTTGGGTAAAGGACCGTACTTAGACTCGAGCGCATCAAGACTCTTCTCCCCCTGGTGCCGAGGGTCGATATCGAGTACGGCTAAACCTGATCGTGTCCCGGTGGCGATCGCCACGTTTGCGTTCGGCCACTTAGCAGGCTGCTGACAAACCGATTTTGAGGTGATCAGCGGCGTGCCGTCGGAGAGAAGAAACTGCGAAAACACAGGGTTTTTCGCATGTCCTCGATCACGCCGACCAACTTTCGAGGCTCCCGAAAGCACTTTGTCACATGCGGAGTCCTTGGATGCTTACCTCGGTCACTACAGTCCGCTTTCTGACAGGCACAGTCGCCTCGATCCATAACTTCGTAGACGGGGAGGACGGCCCAGCCACGGCGGGCGTACGTAAGTACCTGTTCCAACAGGGCATTGCTGAGTGGTGTCTCGTCGAGAGCTCGGGTTCTCATGGCCTGATTTTGAGGGAGGCCATGTTCCGCGCTCAGCGGCTAATTATTTTGCGGAAAATTACGGGCTGGACTTGGGAGGTTCATCTGGGGCGGGCCGGTAGGGGAGGAGTCCGACCGCGATCAAGAGCGTATCGTCGGGATCGTCAGGCACACCAGCTTGACGGAGTCGTGTACGAACATCCTTTAACCAGGGTGCCGCCGGTTTACCCGCCCTTTCGCGACGTGACGGTCCTTCGAGTTCAATAGTCCGAAGCGGGTCGAACTTCAATAGAGTGGTGAGATCATCGAGTGCGCGCGTGAAACCGAAGAGGCGCTCTAGCCTGTGAAGTTCATCGATTGCCTCTATCGCATAGCTGCCAGAGGACGCAAGGAGTGAAATGTAGGATTCACGCACTTTCCTGATACGAGCTCGAAGGTCCTTGACCAAATGAGCGTGCTGCATGACGAGGCGCCTATGGTCAGTTGCCCAGCCTGGATACAACGTCGCCCATCGATCGGCTTTGGCCTGTCTAAGTATCTGATAGATAGTTTCGAGATTGACGTTGGTCTTCGCGACGAGCCAGTCGAGCAGCTCATAGAGTCGTTGTTTTCGATCCGCATAGTGACCATCACCGTATTGCTCTTCGAACTCGACGAGCACTTTTTCTCTGGTGGACCACTCCTTGCTAAGCCGTGAACTGAAGTCTAAGACCGGATAGGCGGCCCGACGACGAACCGGGTCCATGAAAGTGAAGAGTAGGTGGTGGAAGCGGAGTTGACGTCCCGGCATCAGGCGTTGGGCCCGGGCTTCGGTAGGCAAGAAGCTCGTAGAGTCTCCGGCACCCTGGTCAGCTCTGGTGGGACGCTTCTTCATCGGGCCTCGCAATCCGGCGCCATGCTGGGTCAAAGTTCCGCCGAAGCTGGCGCGGGTCTCGAGCGTGGCTGGGAACCTTTGTTCCATCGTAGGACCGACGAATGGTCAGCAGGAGAAAAAAGAGAATTAAGGATAAAACAGGGCCTTTTCTCTCTTTTTTCTCTCCTGTAGGGCCGGAGAGGAAGCGGGGGTGGGCCGCCGGGCAAGCCATGTCCGGCTCCCTGGAATTCACGCCGCGAGGCCTATTACCTTCGTGACTTCTGGACGACACCAGGCTCCTAAATCCGCGCTGCTGAGGACACTAGGATAAGGAATCCTCGGCCTCTCCGCTAAGTGCCGGTCATGCTGGCGGTTTCGAAGCTGGGACGGAGGGGGTGTGACGCGCGCCTGTCACACGCACCTCAAGGTTGACGGAAAACAGCCCAGGGTTGAAGCGGAAGACTGGCGAGGTGACGTTGCAAGCTAACACGGCACAATTCCCGACCACGCGGACCGGCGTCGCCGATGGGTTCTACCGGGCCAGGTGAGGTGTTTTGCCACGGTACGCGGCGACACTTCAGTTAGCGTCTCGTTCCCTTGCGAGACACCACACTCTGGACCTTTGGAGCAGTGATCCAAAGGTCAACTTGACGAGGCGCCGCCCCTGTCGTCTTCTAGCCTCCACCTTTCAGGGAAGCGTGGAATCCGGCGTCTTTGACAGCCTGGATGAGTTGAGCGAGGCTGACCCGCGCGGGATCGAACGTCACCCTCGCCTCCTTGTCGCGGAAGCTCACCTCCGCTCGCTGCACGCCCATGAGCCCTTCCAGGGCTCGCTTGACCGCGACCGGTCAGGCGCCTCAGGTCATCCCCTCAACCGAGAGCACGATCGTCGACGCCTGCGCCGCCAGCGCAACTTGCGCCACCAACAGCAGAACGACTAGGCCGATCCAGAATCCCTGCCCGCGCTTCATGTCGTCACCGCCCGCCCATTCCCTTCATGTCGTGCCCGGCTGCGTCGTGGCCGCTCGCGTCACTCAGACGGGCCAGGAAATCGGACGTCACCTCGGGGAATCGGTCTAGCACGATCGCCGTCACCACGACGAGGCTCGCCAGGACCAGCAGAGCCAGGGTAGTCCGGCCTCCCGCCATGCGGCAGGCCAGTGCATCGCACCGGTGCCGTTCCCGGATGTACAGGGCAAAGGCCACCCCAACACCAAGGACGCCCGTGGGGATCAGGATCCACCGGTACTGCATGGTCACGGCCATGAACGCGCCGCTCCCGAGGCCGAGGGCAATGACGGTTAGGGGCAAGAGGCAGCAGAGCGAGGACAGCACGGCGCCAGCTAAGGCGGCTACCCCCGCGCCCAGTGAGCCCAGTTTCATGGCTTTCTCCTTCGGGGCTGTCGGTATCGGTACACGGCGAGCCCGGCGAAGCCCATGAGTAGCGGGAGGATGACCAGGTCCAGCCGACCCGTCAGCGTCCCGAGACCGATCGCCCCCAGCACCACCACCAGAGCCGGGGAGAGACAGGCCACGCAGGTCAACACCGCGCCGATGATCGCGGCGAGCACCAACCAACGATCGCCCCACATGAAACTCCTCCTATAGCGCCGCCTCGGCCGCGTAGGCGCCGTACTCGAAGGTGAGCCGGTACCGCCGTCCGCAGCATTCGATCACGTCTCCAGCTTTGGCCTCTTCCGGGAGCGTCACCGTCCGCTCACAGTCCGGACAGCTCACCCGATACGCGAGGGTGGCAAACCACTGCCCTTCCCCCTCTGTGACTCGAAGGGCGTGGCCCGCGCAGTTCGGGCAGTCAAGGAGATCTCCGGACCGTGTCCCAGCGGGCAGCTCAATATGCTCACCGCAGTCCGGGCAGTGGACCTTCACGGTGGTCAGACTCCGAGGAGCCGCTTCAGCCGGCCCCGGTCGAACCCGACGATCACCTCATCATCGACCGTGATGACGGGGACGGCCATCCGGCCCGTCTTCGCGATCAACTCCTCCCGAGCCACCGCGTCCTCGGCGACGTTCTTGGCGACAAAGGCCACCCCCTGAGACGAAAGAAACTCTTTCGTCGCATGACAGGATTGTCATGTCGTGGACCAGTAGACGGTGATTTGGTGGCTCGTCATGGCCTCTCCCTTCTCAGGAGCCCTCCAAAGACTCGCGCACCGAGCTTGAAGGCCTCGGACACCCGCGTCCCCGCCCCGGCGACCTCAAGGTTTGCCTCTCGCCACGCCCGCAGGTGCTCTTCCGACCGGAAGAAGTTGAGCGTTGTTCAGAGCGAGGTCGAGGCGCGCCGCTCGCCGTCCCCTTGCTTGCCGACCCAGACCATGACGCCCTCGGCTTCCAGCCCCGAGCCTACGGGGTCGACCCGGAGTTCCAGAGGCTCCCCGCATTGGTGGCAACGAGACCGGATGCGCACTCGCCGCCCCAGCATCGGCGCGATGCCCAAGGCATCGATCGCACAGCACGCATAGCGCGCTTGGCCGCCAGCCAGCTCGACCACGAAGGGTGTCGGGAACGCCGAGAAGGGGTACGCCACGTCCACAAGCCCGTCGCGGATCTGGATCAGATCGTCCTTATCGAGCCTCGCCAGATCCGCTCGGATGCCGTCCGGTGGTCCGTCGGCGAAGGCCGCGACAATCTGTTCCACCTCGACCGGCCCCGCCCGCTCCACGAACGCGCGGAGGACCTGCTGGAGTACGTCGGTCTCCCGTGCCGCGCGGCGTGTCATCCACCTGGCTTCCAGCTCCGGATCGCTCAGCTCGGCAGCGGTTCTGATCTCGAGCGCCATGCGTCTCCTCCACCGGGGATGGACCCCGATCGTTCAAACAACCCTGGTGCGACCATAAACTCTGTAGTAACTAGAGACTCAAGGTCTTTTTTTGCCGGGGAGGGGAGCCAGAAATGAACACGACGTCGGGCTGGCTAGCGATCGGAGCCCTGTCAGAGCGGACGGGCTGCAAGGTCGAGACGATTCGATTCTACGAGCGAGAGGGTCTCCTACCCGCCCCGGCGCGAAGTCCCGGAGGCTATCGCCTTTATAGCGAGGACCACCTCAAGCGGCTGACTTTTATCCGCCGCGCTCGCGGGCTCGGCTTTTCCATCGACGAGGTCCGGAAGCTCCTCAAGCTCGCCGATGAGCGCAAGCGACCCTGTGCTGAAGTCCGCGTGGTGGCCGGCGCGCACCTGGAAGATGTACGAGCCAAGATCGCGGATCTCAGAGCGATGGAGCGCGTCCTCCGGGCGACCATCGTCCGATGCGCAGACGGCCGGAGGGCCGACTGCGCGCTGATCGAGGCGCTGTATCGGGAGGCCCCGAACCAAACGTTTCACCCGCCCGACTCACCTGATCGCCCTCGCAAGAGAGTTTTGGCCGTTCCCCATCGGTAGAGAGACGAGGACCTGGCGAACGCGAGTATGGTCGGCCGTGCGAATCCTCAGACAGGGCCTCTGCCGGCGGAGGTAGCCCCGCGCTGCCGACTGGATTCTAGCGGTCGCGGGGGTGCGCCATTTCCTCCTTGCTTGACGGCGACGGGGAACCGTGTAAAGTTCCTTCCAATGAGGCTGTCGACTGACTGCTTCGTAGCGGCCCGGTTGAGTGTTCTTCTTCTCGCCGTGGTAATGCTGGTGGGCCACATCTGCGTCCTGCCGACCCACGGTCATGTCGAAACGGCACCATGGCACGAGGATGAGGCGCAGCCACACGACGGCGAGGAAGCAGTCCATGCGGGTTCTTGCGAAGCACTGCCGTCGTCAGGGTTGGCCTGTCCAGCAGTGCTGGCGATCTCAGCATTCGTCGTGGCGACCCCCGTTGAACCCCTGAAGCAATTGGTCGGCCGCGGTGGTATCTCATCACTGCCGACCCTATCGCCGCCGCTCTTCCTGCTTCACGCCGCCCTTCTGATTTAGTCCTTCGCTCTCCACCCATCTCGCTGGTCGCTTGGCTCTGTTTGGGCCACGCGTCACGATTTCCCTCCGAAGGCTGGCTGCCGCCGGGTGTCCTGCCGAGGAGGTCGAAGGACGGGAGGGCACCCAAATGCGTTTCAAGGGTTGGCGACAGCTCGGAGTGTTGCTCCTCGGAGTGGCGGCAATGGTCTGGCTCGTTACCGTCTCACCGAGCGGAGCCCACGACGACAAGCCGCATGCGGCCAAGAGCGAGAGTGAACATATTCATGCGCCGGTTCCTGCGGACTACGCCACGGTAAAGGCCCCCTCGCACATCTGGACTGACCCGGCCGTTCTCGTCAGAGGACAGGCGATCTATATGGCCAAGTGTGCCGCCTGCCACGGCACAGAGGGCGTAGGTGATGGGCCCGACGCGACGTGGCTGGGGCCGAAGATGGGGTCGTTTCGCGACCGGGCGATGGTCGCCGAAATGAGCGACGCTTACTGGTTCTGGCGCGTCAGTGAAGGCGGTCTGGCGGAGCCGTACCAGTCGAAGGGGTCGGTTATGCCGCCCTACAAGGACGCGCTGTCCGTGGAGGACCGCTGGGCCGTGATCGCCTATCAGCACGCGCAGTCCGAACACGCCGGGGCGCATATCGCGAGCGAGCATCCGGAGATGGAGGCCGGACCCCGGCCTCACCCAGAGCCACGCGGGATCGGGTTTAGCAACCAGTGGGTGACGCGCGACCACCGATGGCAGTCGCGCGGGCCGTGGAAGTGGGCCGTGATGCGTGCGCTGCCCCAGCTCTACCGAGAGTTCAACGGGATCGACTTCGGCCATGCGCACCTCGCCGAGACGCTGCTCCGCACGCAGCACCGCCAAGAGGTGGAGAAGGCGCGGCTCGAGGTTCTGACCTTCATCTTCAGCTCCCCGTCCATCCCGCCGGACGAGGAGCAGGTCGCCCCAACATTCAACCGGATGGCCTGGGAGGTGGCGAAGACCTTCGACTGGACCCACCTCCTCCACCGGAGCCTCTACGATCTGTTCGCCAGCGACACGGTCACGGACAAGGAGGCCGTGTACCGGAAGCTGCTGGCCGACTACCTCGAGAAGCCGGAAGCGATCACACCGCACCGCCTCGATCACCATGGGGCCCTCTGGAGCTTCCCCGAATCGAAGTCGTTCCGAGACCGATTCCGGACGTTCAATACCCAGATCTGGGCGTACCACTGGCTCCAGGCGGCCGTCTACGACGTGCAGCTCATGGGCGACGTGAAGCAGCAACAGGACCTGATGCCGAAGGCCATCGCCTTCTATCACGACTACCTACGCCGGCCGCCGGAGGCGTGGCAGTACATGCCCATGATGCCGGAGGCCGCCCCGGAGTTCGCCCGGCGGTTCCCGGAGGCCGCCGCGATCTTCGACAACCTCCACATGCTGCACGACAACTTCGACGACGTCTTGGCCCGCCCCGACCTCTACCCGACGCTTCAAGCGAAGCGCGCCGCGATCTTGAAGATCCTGCCGATCTACCTCCACCGGAGCCATGGCGTGCATGATCTGTACCCTGACTTTCACGAGAAGGCCGAGATGCAGATGGGTGGACACGCGGCGATGACGGACATGGGCCCGCGACCGCCATCGGTGGAGGATGTCCTCGCTGGGAGCGCCCCGCCAAGGGATCAGCCGCAGCCCAGGCACTGACGGGAGGACCCGTGTGATCAAGCGTCTTCTCGTGTCGGTGCTCTTCATAGCGATGACGACCGGCGAAGTCGACGCGATCGACCACACGAACCTCGACGAGGGCCGGCCCCTGCGGCTCGAAGACGCCTATGCCCTCGCGGAGGGCGAGATCGCCCTCGAGGCCGGCGGAGGCTTCACGCTGCAGCGGCGCGGCTCGACTCGGGGGGTCTTCCCGGCCGAGGTCCTCTACGGGGCCTATCCGAACCTTCAATTGGGCGTCGGGACCACCCTGTCGACCGACCCGCGGGACATCGACGACCGCCCGAAATCCGGAGATCTCTAGGTGAGTGCGCTCTACAATTTCAATCAGGAGACGATCGGCCTCCCGGCCTTGGCCCTGAAGGTTGGCGTAGATACGCCGACGGGTGTCGGCGCGCGAGGATACGGCATCGAGCTCAAGGGCATCATCACGAAGTCCATCGAGCGCCTGAGCCTGCACCTCAACGTGGGATACGAGTTCCTGACCTCGACGTCCCGGGATGAGCGTGACGGCCGCTACACGCTGGCATTGGGCGCGAGTTATCCGATCGGCGCCCCACAATTCACCCGGGCGACGCTCGTGGGCGACGTCTTTGCCGAGCGGTCCACGCGGCGCGGCGAGTCGACCTTCGTCGGCGTGGAGGTGGGCGTACGATATCAGTTGACCCCTCGGATGGTCTGGGACGTGGGGATCGGGACCGAGTTCGCCGGGCCGACCCATCGCGCCGATCTGTTCCTGACGACGGGTTTCTCCTTCGGGTTCTGACCAGGCGCCACGTCGCGGAGGGACCGAGCGTGAAAGACCCAGTGTGCGGGATGGATGTGGAGCCGGGCCACGCGGGGGGCGGCAGCGCCGAGCACCAGGGCGCGACGTACTCGTTCTGCAATCCCGTCTGCCGGGAGAAGTTCGTCGCCGATCCCGCCCGCTACCTCGAGCCGCGGCCCGGCGCTGGCGGGGCCGCGGATACCCGCATCTACACGTGCCCGATGCACCCGGAGGTGCGCCAGGTCGGCCCGGGCAGCTGCCCGAAGTGTGGCATGGCCCTCGAGCCGCTCGAGGTAACCGCGGCCGACGAGGGACCGAGCGGCGAACTGGTCGACATGACCCGGCGCTTCTGGGTGAGCCTGGCGCTTACCGTCCCCGTCCTCGCCCTGGCGATGTCCGAGATGGTGGCGCCTG
>WNFF01004518.1_pt1 | contig 11360 bp, 11 predicted proteins | sample 5400441 | NCBI WGS metagenome assembly WNFF01 (sample SAMN13153345, study PRJNA577476) | soil metagenome | isolation source: 120 cm saprolite under Douglas fir tree site 2 hole 3 replicate 1 | place: USA:California | collected 2015-04-18
AGCCGAGACCCTGCCTTCCGAACAGCAGCGTCCGGCGGCGGCGCAGTGGAAGACCTGGCTGTGGCCACATGAGAGTGCCGAGGGACTTCCGCCCTTACGCATCATCCTGGTGCTGGATAACCTGGCGGAGCACCTGTCCCCTGACTTGCTCGGCTGGTTCTTCCACCACGGAGTGATGCCGCTCTACACGCCGGTGGGCGGCTCGTGGCTCAACATGGCCGAGTCGGTGCAGCGCATCATTGTGCCGCGCGCACTGGCTGGGCAGCATCCCAAAAACGCTCAAGAAATCATTGACTGGTTGGAGCAAACCGTGGTTGGGTGGAACCGCAAGCCCACGCCCTTCGTCTGGAACGGCAAGCGGCGACGACGGCGCGAGCGCGCTCGCTTGCGTCGTTTAGGTGGCTCGGGCGCTGCCATCGTCAAGGGTTATGCCATTGCCAACTGACCCACTAGTGGACAATGCCATTTAACTAAGAAGCAGGTCCTTAAAGCTCTGCTTTTTGAGGGTAAAGCCCTGCTGCCCGGGTCGCTTGCGATGGAAAGAGGAAGAGGCACGCTTGACGACGCGCGGGTAAAAGCGCAGACGGCGTGGAGGCAGCAGGGTCGACGGCTCGCGCAGATCCGTCAGCAGGCGCTGCTTCAATCGGGGAAGCTCCTGCCGGGCGACCAGGGCCAACGCAGAGCAGGCGGTGTCTAAGACCTCGACGGCGTGCGTGAAGCTGAGGCGATCGGGGTCTAAATTGGCTTCGCAGGCAGATTGATGCATCCACCAGCGCACGATGGAATGCGCCAGGAGCAGCCCGTAGAGTTCCTGGCGTAGCAGACCAGGCTCCTTACTGCGCAGCGGCTGGCCGCTCAAGCGCAGATGGGTTTTCTGCTCATTGATGCAGGCTTCGATCTCCCAGCGCTCATGAGAACACCAGATGAGCTCGAGGGCCGGGGCGAGCGGCGGGTCGAGCAAGGTGGTCACCAAGCGGTGCAGTTGGTGCGGATCGGCGTGGTTGCTCGTCTGAGAGGAGGGGAACTCTGCCAGGCGCTCAGCGGTGTGTGGCTCGATGCGATACTCGATCACGCGCACCTGCACATCCGGCAGTCCCACCGGATGCAAGGTGAGCAGCTAGCTGCCATCAGAGAGCACTTGCTCGGCATGGGTGTATGGGCCTGCCTTCAGGCGTGCCAGGGCCTGGGCTTGTCGCTGCTGCACCAGCGTACTCAGCTCTGCGGCTGAGACCATGCCGCGATCCATCATCACGAGCATGCCCGGCTGCACCGCGCGGGAGAGCAGCCGGGGAGCGAGCCGTTGTGCTGCCACCCGACACGGAGCGAACACGGCATCGACGATGGCATGGGTGCCCACCTCTGCCAGGTCCACGCAACGCAGCTGGGGAAAGGGACTCTGATGTTTGCCGCTCCTCATGCGCCCACAATAGCGGGCATTGGCGAAGGTATCGGCCACCTCATCGAGCGTGCCATCGATGGCCATCAGCCGCAGGCCGAAGCGAAAGGCCCCCCTGGTCTGCTCAGTCGCCATTGGGTGGCAGACCCGCTGGAACAGGTGGCGCAGCACGGGCGTCCCCAATTGACGGCGGCGATAGACCAACGCCGCCGCCGAGGGCCTCCGCAGAGACGCATTCGACCAGAGCCAGCGCAGCCCTCGCACCAGGTGACCCAAGACCGCCGCCAGATTGAGCCGACGAAACAGGGAGCGCGCAATGATGTCATAGACGAGCAGGAGCTGGTTGAGGCTGCGTTCCCGCTCTCCCCAGGCATGGCACCGGGTCAACAGGTCGCACACCAGCTCACGCGGACACCATTGCTCGAGCACCTCCAAGCGCAGAGCTTGGCTCAACTTGCTGTCATCTTCCAGCTGCTGTATGCTAAAGACCATCAGAGGTTCCTTTCTTCTTTTGACACCACGATACGACTCGTCATAGTCTATCAGAAAAGGAACCTCTCTTCTTAGTTAAATGGCATTGACCACTAGTGGTTGAGTCACCAGCACGGCACCTACCTTCGCCGACAAAATTGGTGGCCGTAGGGACTTGACAATTTCTATGGCTTCTTTGCGAGTGTGGAGTACACGCAAAATGTGCATCATGCCGACGACATTAAGAAAATGGCATTGTCTTAGCTGAAACTACGTGATATGCTTTTAGTAATATTATTCTGTTGCTCGCCATCTATTCGAACAACATAGGGAGGTCATTTATGGTAACTATAGAAGCTCAGAAACCGCCCTGCCCCATATGTCATAAGGCAGATAAAGTCAAGAAACTACAGACTGTCTATAACGAGGGTATGCAGCGTTTTACACCCCCACCGTTGCCTGGCAAAACAGTATCAATGATGCGCTCCATATCGCCAATTATGTTGATTGTGGGTATCTGCATATTTTTGATTCTGGTACTGGTTGGATCAGAGAGTTTTGGACAGAATTTTGACTATGCCGAACTCGCGCTTGTTCTGGTAACTCTCGCCTTTATTGTCACCGCACTGGTGCTTTCTTATCTCGCATTTACGAGAGTGGTGAAAGGTGACCAGGAAGCGTCGAAGCATTATCCAGAGTGGGACCGCGCTATGGAAAACTGGGGACGTTTGCGCTACTGTTCCCGCGACGATGTTGTCTTCGATCCCCAGTCAGGGAAGACGCTTTCAGAAGAAGAACTGGCCTCTCTGCTCTCAACAGAGGTAGAGGAAGAAAAGCAGTCCTCTCAACAATCCACATCGCTGGCTCATTAACCGATAAAGAAATACATCATCCTGGAATTCAGCGAAAAAGCGCAACAAATATGGGTTTGACTCTGTCAAACCCATATTTGTTGCGCTTTTTCGCTGCCTTACCTGGAGAAGGAAAACTGGACTGTGGATGTTTTTTGCTGAAAAACATCCACAGTCCAGCTTTCTGTCAGGGCTGGCGAATAGACATGTGGAGTCCCTCCTCTTTTCTCATTCTGTATTATGAAAAGAAGAACTACTCATTCGTGCATAACCAATTTGGTAATGGGAAGTAGGGACCCGATTTATCGCGTCCCAGGGGTGGGCGGGAAGTTTCAGGAGAAATTTTGTATGGCGGCCTCGGATAAGCTCTTACAGCTCATCGCGGACTTGCAGCGCGGCATGACAGCCGTCCATGGAAGGCGCGCGCTGCTTGAGTATGCCCGCGCCAGCAGTGGAGCGCGCTTGGCCCTGCTCTTTGTCCTCGATAAAGAGCGGCAAAGGCTTGTGTTGTTAAAGCGATGTGGGCGTCGGCTGCTGTCGCAAACCCATCACCCACGCCAGGTATCTCCATCAAGTACCGCCAGCGATAGCAAGAAAAAGCAACTTGATACAACACATATCTCCATACATGGACTCTTTGGCTCGGCTCTAGAAACAAATGGCCTCTCGCACATATCACATGCCTTCACCGACCCGCGTACCCTGGAAGAGGAACAGTATTGGATTGGCCGCGATAATGGTCATCTTATCCTCGGTACCATTGGAAACCAACAGGGCGTACTCGTTTTATGCTTTGATGTAGAGGACAAACCATCAAGCGACCCACATGATAGGCAGCAGGCGGTAACAGAAGAAGGAAACCTGCTTGTTTGTACTACCCTGTTATCAACCTATCTCTCCATTAAAGAAGGGGCGTCATCGCGTAAGGGCCCCCACTCCACCTCCTCTCCACCCCCGCCCCTACGCGATGACGCCCCTTCTCAGGCCTTTTCCAAAAAATCGGCTCCAAACCTGGGAACGGATACCCAGCAATCTGCTAAAATCGTACGGCAGCTTGCGGAACTCTACGAGATAAAACTAAAAGCAGCTATCGACCAGGAACGAAATCGCATCGCCCACGATATCCACGATGGCGCGGCTCAACATATCGCCCATGCCGCCCATAAGCTAGAATTTATCCAGCGTATCTTTGAAAAACAGCCTGAGCTTGCACAGCGCGAGCTTGATCGCACCGTCGTTCTTCTTAAAGAGGGCCTGAATGATTTACGGCATGGCATTTCTTCTCTTATTCCCGTGCAGTTGGAGGAGCAAGGGTTTGTGGCTGCGTTGCAAAGCTTGCTGAGCGAGCATATGCAGGATGAGCCAGGCTTAAAGATTGGATACGAGGGTGATAATCTGGCACTTCTCCCACATTCACTGGAAATATCCATCTACCGCTTCATCCAGGAAGCTCTCAATAATGTGCGAAAACACGCCCAGGCTACTCGCGTGACTATTCGAATACGCATACTTACGAATATCCTGCTGATAGAAGTAAGCGATAATGGGCATGGTTTTGATGTAGAGCAGGTTCTGGGAAATGTAGGTGTACCCCTCCTGCTCCCCTTGCCCGCAGGCAATGCGGACACCCCTGGTGGCATACCACCCTCTATGGGGCTGCGTACCATGCGCGAGCGGGTTCAGCAGGCGGGCGGAAGCTGGGAGTTTCAGAGTAAACGCGGTGAAGGTACGACGGTCAAGGCTCGCTTCCCCTTTGGAGATAGGGCAGCCGTCTTGACGAATAGAGAGCGCGAGGTTTTACAACTCCTCGCCGAGGGCTTGACCAATCGCGCTATCGCCGAGAAGCTGTCCGTCAGTACCGAGACCATCAAATCGCATGTACACCATATCATGCAAAAAATGCAGGTGAATGATCGCACCCTCGTCGCCGTCAGAGCCACCAAACAGCGATGGCTGTAAAATTACATATCTTCTGCGGGCAGAAGTCCCTGGCGCAGCGCAAAAATTGCTGCCTGTGTGCGGTCACGGATACCTAGCTTCTGGAAGATAATCGAGAGATAGTTCTTTACCGTCTTCTCTGAATACGCGAGCTTCTCCGCGATCTCTTTATTGCTCATGCCCGTTGCCACAAAGCGCAGGATTTCTATTTCTTTGATCGACAGCGTATCGATATATTGGCCTGTTGAGGTAGAGTCAGATAAACGGCGGAATTCGCGCACAATCGCTCTGGTCAACTCCGGTTCGATCAGCATCCCACCTGCCTGTACACTTCTAATGGCCTGTGCCACCTCCTGTGACGAGGAACTTTTGAGGAGATAACCCCTTGCTCCATTTCTCATAGCCTGTAACATCTGCGAATTCTCGCCATACATCGTAAGCATAATCACGGCAATCGAAGGAAACTCGAAGGTTATTTGTCGCGTAACCGCCAGGCCATCAACCATCGGCATACGAATATCCATCAATACTACATCGGGGCGCACCTGGCGAATTTTTTGTATGGCATCAAACCCATCCACCGCTTCACCTACGATACGGATATCTTCTTCCAATTCAAGAAGCTGCCGCAGTCCCTCGCGCAACAGTGCGTGGTCGTCCACCAGCAGAACGCTGATCACAGCCGCCCGCTGCTGATCAGGTGTACTAGTCTTGATGAAATGAGCTTCTCCATTCTCCACCTTATGCGCCACGGGCATCTCATTGTCGATGTTCGCTGTGGAGGCGGTAAAATCCAGAGTGTCTGCCAGAGGCGCACCTACATACCTTAAATGCTGTCTATCACTTTTATGATTACGTTGCATCAACGACTCCTTCCGGTATATGTGGAGCTGCTTTGATACTTAGCAGTCGATGTGGTTCAATAGGAATATATCCTACACATAGTATGAGCAATCAAGCACTGTAATGCATCACTCAGGTGGGGGATTTTTGCACGCTTGCTTATTTTTGTGGAAATGAGATAGATATCAAATATATGATAGGAAATATGAAAGAAAGGATTTTCTTAAAGATGGAGACCATCCAATTTGAAAAAGAGGCTCTTTCAAATATCTATAAAGAGGTAGAGCAGCGTTTTGCAGGTATCGATGACCTGGCCCATGGCTGGGAGCATGTGAGCAGGGTATATGCATTGGCCTTACATATCGCCGCACAGGAAGGCGCGAACAGCTTTGTCGTCGGCCTGGCGGCACTCATGCACGACTTAGGACGAACAGCACCGAAAAGCGGCACAACGCATCATGCCAACCTCTCTGTGACATTAGCCGGTGAGCTGCTCGCTCCCTATCACATTCCATCATCGACCCAGGAAGAAATATTCCATGCCATCCTTGCTCACAGTTTCAGTCGCAACATCGAGCCTCGCACATTAGAGGCGCGTGTAGTGCGCGATGCCGACCGTCTCGATAGCCTGGGAGCGGTCGGCATCATGCGCTGGGCAATTACTGGCACTATCCGGCGAACTGCCCAGACGAGATCGTATCATCCCACAGACCCCTTTGCCGAGCAGCATACTCCCGATGACCAGAAATATATGCTGGATCACTTCTTTAGCAAGCTGCTCAAACTCAGCGATACCATCTCTACTGAGACAGGCCGCAGCCTTGCCCGGCGTCGTGTTGCCTTCATGTATGCCTACCTGGATGAACTACGCGCAGAGCTGAGTCATCCCGAAGCCTGAAAAGGGAATGTGGCAGGTCGGGCGCACTCCAGGGCGAGGACAAGCCATCGCCCCTACTATGTCTACGATGAATCAGCTTGCGAAGCGTGTCCATAGTAGGGGCGATGGCTTGTCCTCGCCCTGCTGCGTTGCACTCTTTGTTTCGTTCACCAGCCGTATCAGGCTTCGGGATGACTCCTGTTTCCTTCTTTAATTGCAGCTAATTGTTGTGCATGCATCTTATCATGGGCAGGCAAAATATTGACCATTTGATAGAACTTCAACTGCCCCCACTCGTGGTGGCGGAATGGACGCTCCCAGGCCTCTGCGGGCAGGGTAGAAAGGTACTCAAAAAGCTCTTCACGGCGCGCGGCCATGCCTCCTAAAACGGCATTAAGCGATGCTGGCGGTTCAGCAGCGCGTGTAAGGCGTGGAGCCTCTTCCTCGGAAGGCAGGATCAGGGGATTATCTTCGCCCTGCACCTGTTTCAATTGTTCCAGGGCGAGTCCGTCTGCGATATAGAGATGATTAGCCAGTTCCAAAGGAGACCATTCTTCCTCGGCAGGTCGTTTTTTCAATTCTTCCTGGCTAAATTTCGCTAGCTGGCCCATAAACTCTATGCGTGCCGCGACCATTTTACGGCGTACTTTTTCATATGGATTTTCAACAGTTGCCATGTTTACCCCTCCAGGCTTACTCTTCGGATTTCACGATACGGCTATATAAACGCTCCAGCTCATCCTGATTGTTGAAGTGTAGTACCACAGTGCCCTTGCCTTTGGTGTTGCACTTCAGATCAACCTTCACCATAAGGGAGTTACGAAAATGGGTTTCCAGTTCTGCCAACTCGGCTGCGCGACCTGGGAGCGGTGCAAGAGGACGTTTCGCGGCATCGGCCCGTTCGGCTGCTTTGATGCGTGCCGCCAGTTCTTCCGCCTGGCGCACATTTAATTTAAGTGCAATGATTTTGCCCATAGCGGTGATCTGATCTTCTTCGCGTGCGATCCCAATCAAGGCTCGCGCATGTCCTTCGCTAAAATTCTCAAGCTGATTAATCAGGGCCTCGCGTACTTTCGGAGCCAATTGCAGCAGGCGAATAGCGTTAGTGATGGTTGAGCGATCTTTGCCGACCTGTTTGGCAACCATTTCCTGCGTCAGGCCAAAATCCTGGATCAGGGCCTGGTAGGCGAGAGCCTCCTCGATAGGGTTGAGATCGGCACGCTGAATATTCTCGATCAGGGCAAGTTCGAGCATCTGCAGCGGCGTTACCTCTTTGATGACCACAGGCACTTTGGTCAGGCCCGCTATGCGGGAGGCACGCCAGCGACGCTCACCTGCAATAAGCTGAAACTGCACGACATGCGCTGGCTCCTCGATCTTCGTCTCGTTTGCAGCAAGCCATGGATCGCTAGACATATCTTTCTTTGAAAAACCGGTGTCCGCTGAATCCAGGCGCGTCACAACCAGGGGCTGCAACAGGCCATGTTCTTGAATAGAAGCACTGAGTTCCAGCAATTTGGGGTCGTCTTCGCGAAAGATGCGCCGTGGTTGACGTGGATTGGGAATGATACTGTCGATGGCGGCAAATAGGATGGCGTTCTCGTCTATGCGGGAAGGTTGCTGGGCGGCCATCACTTCTGAAGCACCAGGCATGAGAGCATCGAGTCCGCGTCCCAGGCTAAATTTTTGCTTAGCCACGAGCCATCACCTCCTCTGCTAATGCGCGATAGGCGAGAGCCCCAGGAGAGCTGGCATCATAATCAAGGATGGACTGCCCGAAACTGGGAGCTTCACTTAATCGAACGTTGCGGTTGATGATCGTGTTGAAGGTCTCTTTCGGGAAGTAGTTACGCACCTCTCGCACAATCTCCCCAGCTAAGCGCGTGCGCGGATCAAACATGGTGAGAATGGCACCCGCTACAAACAGCTCCGGGTTGAGCTTATTTTTCACGATGCGAATGGTGTCACTCAACTGGCTTAACCCTTCCAGGGCCAGGTATTCGCACTGGATAGGGATGAGTACAGCGTCGGCAGCAACCAGGGCATTGATGGTCAGCAATCCTAGTGAAGGGGGACAGTCGATGAGGATATAGTCACAGCGGTCGCGAATGGGCACAAGTACCTGGCGCAGTTTGTGTTCGCGGGCGATAGCTCCCACCAGCTCAATCTCGGCGGCGGCCAGTTCCACAGTGCATGGAGCAACGACCAGTTCGCGCCTCTGGGTTGGGACGATGACATCAAAAATACTAATTTCGTCGTGTTCTTGCACAAGCAAATCGTAGACTGTGTGCTCTTTGAGATGCTTTGACACGCCGATGCCGCTAGTAGTGTTTCCCTGTGGGTCCATATCGACGAGCAAGACTCTGCGGCCTGCGGCAGCGAGATAGGTAGCTAGATTAATAGCCGTGGTGGTTTTGCCAACTCCCCCCTTCTGATTCGCAATTGCGTATACTTTTGACACAGGCTCTATTCCTTCCATACCTTTCATCTGACCATACTCATGCTCGTGAGCATACTGCCCTATCTCATGCTCCTCCGTAGTAAGGACATTGTAACAAATGCCAGGGTGAGAAGCAACTGGTATATTTTCTGTGGTGCTAGCAGTTAATTGGCTAATCGGACGTTACATTCATTCATATGAAACGTTCTATGTTGAATCTTACTGAAAGCTCCATTAACAAGGACGCATCGATGAAACGTGTACAACCATTTATTCCAGCGATTGGCATCTTCTGTCTCGCACTGGTTGTTCGCTTCATTTACAATAACGTCGTTGCCCACAACTACATCATGATCGGAGATGGACTCTATTACCATGGCCTGGCACTTGCCCTATTAAATCAGCACTGTCTTTGTACCCAGGCAGGCATTCCAACGGTTGATCGTCCCCCTTTCTGGTCGGCAGTCATTGCCTCTATTTATGCTTTCAGCGGCCCAAATAATTACTTTGTGCGTGTTTTTCTCTGCTTTGTTGATGCGGGAACCTGTGTCTTGATCTATCTTTTTGCGAAAGATGTATTCAGCCGGCGCATCGGTATTCTGATAGGGATCGTGGCTGCAGTGTATCCCCAGCTCTATATATATGTTGGCTGGCTGTATTCAGAAACGCTCTATATTTTCCTCCAGTTTGCTTTCTGCTATGCCATCCTTCGTCTACAACGTACTTCAGCGATAAAATGGGTGATAATGTCTGGCATACTGCTGGTCCTGCTCTCGTTTACTCGTCCAAACGGTTTGCTAGTCTTTGCAGCTTTCATCCTTTGGGCGGTCATCGTCGCATGGAAACTCATTTTACCGAGGCGGTTTGTTGTTAAAAGCATGCTTGTCATCACCCTGATTTTATTCATCTTCATTGCTCCCTGGGCAGTGCGTAATTACCTCATCACTGATTCGTTTGTACCGATAGCAACAAATGATGGATCGGTACTGATCGGCGCATATAACGATACAGTACTCGTACAAAATGACGTTCTAGGACAATGGGCCAATCCAAGAGTCGTACACTTGCACTATGAGTCGCATCCTCGCCCAGGATACCCCGCCTGGTTCCAGGTTGAACGCGAAGCAGCTTTCCGGCAGTATGCAGTGCAATGGATGCTCAGCCATCCTGGAAATTTACCGTTTCTCTACAAATTGCACTTCCTGCATATGTGGGACGTACCGGGTGAAGTAGTTTTCCCCTCCGACAGCCGATCACAGCTATTCCTGGAGATGGCGAAAACTTTCCCATTCTATATGTATCCACTGGCTGCGGCAGGTTTAGTGCTTACCTGGAAACGCTGGCGCGAACTACTTTTTGTCTATCTCATGGTCCTGCTGGTCACTGCTGAATGTCTCTTTTTCTATGGCAGCGCTCGTCTAAGTTCGCCCATCCAACCATTCCTTCTCCTGCTGGTAGCGGGCACTTTCTGGTGGCTAACACATGATGAGCCTGGAACGCTGCGATGGATGTTTCAGCGAGGCAGCAAAACGGGCAATAGCTCGGCAGATAGGGTAAATGAGCCAGGCGAGCCAGCACCAGAAACACTATTGCCTTCCGACCAACCTGTCACGCCCAGCACGCAGGGCCAGTAACAGGCCAAACGAGACGGCCATCAATACCACTGAAAGGGCCACGGCTGTGTCCAGGTCGCTTTCGGCTGCCAGGTAGACCGCAATCGGCATGGTCTGGGTCACACCAGGGAAGCTGCCGGCAAAGGTAATGGTTGCTCCTAATTCGCCTAAAGCACGCGCCCAGGCAAGCCCAATACCGGACAAGAGTGCGGGACGGATGAGGGGGAGAGTTACGCGGCGAAACGCATAAAAAGGCGAGGCCCGCAGCGTATAGGCCGCCAACTCATAACGGGTATCGAGTTGCTCAAGACCTGCCCTGGCAGTGTTGACAAAGAAGGGCGATGAGACAAACATTTGAGCCATGATAACTGCCAGTGTCGTAAAGGGGATCGTTATCCCCAAAGGGGTGAGGTAGCGACCGAGCAGACCAAAGCGGCCAAAGGTCAGCAGTAGCGCAACGCCAGCCACCACGGGGGGAAGCACTGTAGGCAGTGTCACCAGCACCTCTAACAGGTTACGACCGGGAAATTGCCTGCGCGCCAGGACATATGCCACCGGTAGACCGAAGAGAACGGTCAAAAGGGTACTGACACTGGTCGTGAAGACGCTCAGTTGCAATGCCTGGAGCACCTCTGGCTGCTCTATTGCCGTCCAGAGCATAGCAGGTGGTTCGCGCAGCAGCAACGAAACCAGTGGGATACCCAGGTACAGAAAAAAGCTTCCCGCCAGGATGCCAACAACAATCCTGGCAGGCCAGCGCGACCATAGTTTCTTCATGGGTTTATGACAATAAAATGGTATTGTTGCAGCACTCCCTGTCCCTCTGGCGAAAGAATATACTGTACAAAGGCCTGTGCATCGCTGGCGTGGGTGGAGCTTTTGGTGACGGCGATGGGATACTGGGCAATCACGTTAAAGTCGTCGGGGATAG
>WNFF01014427.1_pt1 | contig 11359 bp, 7 predicted proteins | sample 5400441 | NCBI WGS metagenome assembly WNFF01 (sample SAMN13153345, study PRJNA577476) | soil metagenome | isolation source: 120 cm saprolite under Douglas fir tree site 2 hole 3 replicate 1 | place: USA:California | collected 2015-04-18
GTCGGCTTGTGGGAGTCCGCCGAGGTTCGCGTCAATCCGGTCGGGACCATCGAAGTGCTGACCGGATGCCACAGCCACGGCCAGGGGCACGAAACCACGTTCGCCCAGCTCGTCGCCGAGCGGTTCGGCGTGCCGATCGATCAGGTGAGCATCGTTCATGGCGATACCGACAAGGTGCAGTTCGGCATGGGCACCTATGGGTCGCGCTCCGGTGCGGTCGGCATGTCGGCGATCAACAAGGCCCTTGAGCGGGTGGAAGCCAAGGCCAAGCGCATCGCCGCGCATCTCATGGAAGCCGCCGAATCCGATGTCGAGCTTAAGGGCGGCGAGTTCGTTGTCGTCGGGACCGACAAGAAGATTGCGTTCGCCAATGTGGCGCTCGCCGCCTATACGGCGCACAACCTGCCTCCCGGCACCGAACCGGGCTTGAAGGAGGGCGCATTTTACGATCCCCAGAACTTCACGTTTCCGGCCGGGACCTATGTCTGCGAGGTCGAGGTGGATCCGAAGACCGGCCGGGTCGAGATCATCCAGTTCACCGCCGCGGATGACTTCGGGACCATCGTCAATCCGATGATCGTCGAAGGCCAGGTGCATGGCGGCCTTGCCCAGGGGATCGGCCAGGCCCTGCTCGAAGGGTGCCGATACGACCGCGATAGCGGCCAGCTCGTGACCGCGACCTTCATGGATTACGCGCTGCCGCGAGCGAGCGACCTGGTGTCGTTCAACGTCAGCACGACGGTCACGCCCTGCAAGACCAATCCGTTGGGAATAAAAGGTTGCGGAGAGGCGGGCGCGATCGGGTCGCCAGCCGCCGTCATCAATGCCATTGCGAATGCAGTCGGCGTCGAGCGGCTCGAAATGCCGGCGAACGCGCAGCGGGTTTGGGAAGCCTGCCGCGCAGCGAGGACCGAGGTCGCGGCCGAATAGGGGGGACGGGAACGATGTACCAGACGACCTACGTCAGAGCCGGCAGTCTCGCCGAGGCGGAGAACCTGCTCCGGGACAATCCGGAGGCAAAGCTCATCTCCGGCGGACAGACCTTGGTTCCGACGCTCCGGCAGCGCCTCGCGCGTCCCAGCCACGTTGTCGATATCGCGCACCTTGCGGAGTTGCGCGGCCTCGCCTTAGAGGGAGACCGGGTGGTGATCGGCGCTGCGACCACACACGCCGAGGTGGCGGTGAGCGACCTTGTCCGCCAGAAGATTCCGGGCCTCGCCGATCTCGCCGGTCTCATCGGAGATCCGCCGGTGCGCCATCTCGGGACCATCGGCGGATCGATTGCCAACAACGACCCGGCTGCCGACTATCCGGCCGCCGTACTGGCTCTGAACGCCACAGTGCAGACCTCAAAGCGCACGATCGCCGCCGATGATTTCTTCACCGGCCTGTTCGAAACAGCGCTCGATGCCGGCGAGATCGTGCTGCGCGTTTCGTTTCCGGTTCCTCGGCGGTCTGCTTACGAGAAATTCCACCAGAGCGCTTCGCGCTTCGCGCTCGTCGGCGTGTTCGTGGCAGTCCTCGCCGACGGATCGATTCGCGTCGCCGTCACCGGCGCGGGCCCTGGCGTCTTTCGGGCGGCTTCGATTGAGGCGGCGCTTGCCGGGAGTTTCACCGCCGAGGCCGCCGAGTCTGCCGCCATCAGCGCCGATGGTTTGAACTCCGACATTCATGGGTCGGCGGAATTCCGCGCCCATCTGGTGCCGGTCCTGGCCGGGCGAGCGGTCGGTGGTGCGCGGTAGCAATTTGCGATTAGCTGGGTCTCGCTGGTGTCATTGCCCAGCTTGACCGGGCAATCTAGTATCCCGCGGACGTGGTTACTGGATCGCCCGGTCAATCCCCCGATCAAGTCGGGGGAGGGCGATGATAGATCGCGCATATTCCGAGCACCGAGCGAGCGAGAAATCCATGGACATGACCGGAACCCAACACATCGAGGCGCCGCGCGACGTGGTGTGGGCCGCGCTCAACGATATCGAGGTGCTGCGTCAATCGATTCCCGGTTGCCAGTCGATCGAGAAGGTCTCGGACACCGAGATGAACGCCAAGGTGATTCTCAAGGTCGGTCCCGTGAAGGCGACCTTCACCGGCAAGGTGACGCTGTCCGATCTCGATCCTCCCAACGGCTACACTATCACCGGCGACGGGTCGGGCGGGCCAGCCGGCTTCGCCAAGGGCAGCGCCGTCGTGCGTCTGGTTGAAGACACAGGCTCGACCACCCTGAACTACGAGGTGAAGGCGCAGATCGGAGGCAAGCTTGCCCAGCTCGGCTCGCGCCTGATCGATGCCACTTCGAAAAAGCTCGCCGGGGAATTTTTCGAGAAGTTCGGCGAGGCGGTTGCCCCGCCCGCGGAGACGGCTGCGGCCGAGGCCGCGGCAACGGAAAAGAAAAAAGGCTGGTTCCGTACGCTGATCAAGAAATAGCCGAAAACCTGCGGCCTGATATCAAAACATACGCTATTCCTTCGGGATCGCCTTCAAGCGCGCTTGTAATTGATCCGTGGTGATACGGGCATCCCAGTACTCAAGCAAAACGCCGCGATTAAGTTGGATGAACTTCTGCACCTGCCTCAGTAATGCCGCAGAGACCTCGCCAGCTACAACGTTACCAGTAGTAATTTCAACCGAGGCCTGATCGCTAAGAGGATTGATGCTGTCCGGAGGATCGATAGCTACTTTAATCCGTGGTGCATGTCGGACACGCAGACCAGGCGAAATGAAGATCGTGTGATCGACACCAGTTATATTCTTGCGGTACGTCACCATATGCTCAAGCTGCTCCCTTTCAGCTAGCTCATCGCTGATAGTGACAAGAGGCTCAAAGTCACTGGACGGGCTTAGCGTCAGTCCAACTTCCTCTTCACGCATAGCGGCCACAATGTCGGGCGGTAATAGTCGCTCGATTGAGATTTTTATTTCGTCCAAACTGGCGAACATGTCCTACAGCTCCAGATTGACAGAAGCGAAGATAATATAAGCTTGCTCGCTAGCAATGCAAAGCATTGCGTCATCGCAAGCGCGGCCCGCTCGGCTCACGGCGTGTCCGAGTGATTGTTCATCCGACGTCATTGCCGGGCTTAGCCCGGCCATCTATCTTCATGCGAAGAACTGGACCCGCGGGCCAACTCCCGGATCAAGTCCGGGGATGCGGTTGATGCCGAAGCGTGGATCAACTTCGTCAAGGCGCGGGGTGACGCGCAAATTGTGGGGTGCTGGGGGCGAACAGGACTCCATCATGACGGCAGACCTGCCGGCGCCGATCCGCCGTATTCTCGTCGCCAACCGGAGCGAGATCGCGATTCGGGTGTTTCGCGCCGCATCCGAGCTCGGCCTCCAGACCGTCGCCATCTATGCGGAGGAGGACAAGCTTTCGCTGCATCGATTCAAGGCCGACGAGGCCTATCGGGTCGGGCGCGGCGTCGCCGGCGAACTGCGACTCGGCCCGCTCGAATCCTACCTTTCGATCGCCGAGGTCATCCGCGTTGCCGTGGCGGCGAAAGTGGACGCGATCCATCCGGGATATGGCTTCCTGTCGGAGAGTCCGGAATTCGCCGAGGCCTGTGCGGCGAGCGGCATCGTGTTCATCGGACCCAAACCGCAGACGATGCGCACGCTCGGCAACAAGGTCGCGGCGCGCAACCTCGCTGCGTCGGTGGGCGTGCCGGTGATGCCGGCAACCGATCCGCTTCCCGATGACGCCGCGCAAATCAAGCGCCTCGCCCGGGCCATCGGGTTTCCGGTCATGCTCAAGGCATCGTGGGGCGGCGGCGGGCGCGGCATGCGTCCGATCGAAAACGAGGAAAGGCTCGCCGACACGGTCTTGACCGCGAAGCGCGAGGCGAAATCCGCCTTCGGCAAGGACGATGTGTACCTTGAGAAGCTCGTGCGCAATGCGCGCCATGTCGAGGTGCAAATCCTCGGCGACACCCACGGCAACCTTGTTCATCTGTTCGAGCGCGACTGCTCGATTCAAAGGCGTCACCAGAAGGTGATCGAACGCGCGCCGGCGCCTTATGTCGACCAGAAAACGCGCGAAGCCCTGTGCGAGGCCGCGCTCGCGATCGGCAAGGCCACGAATTATGTTGGCGCCGGTACGGTCGAGTTCCTGATGGATGTTGACGCCGGCGCTTTCTACTTCATCGAGGTCAATCCGCGCATCCAGGTGGAACATACCGTCACCGAACAGGTGACGGGGCTTGATATCGTCAAGGCGCAGATCAGGATTCATCAGGGCGGTCGCCTTGGCCGGATCGAGGAAACCGGCATTCCGCCGCAAGACCGGATCGCACTCAACGGCCACGCGCTCCAGTGCCGGATCACGACCGAGAACCCGGAAGACAACTTCATCCCCGACTATGGACGCATCACCGCCTACCGCGGCGCCTTCGGCTTCGGAATCCGCGTCGATGGCGGGACTGCGTATTCAGGCGCGGTCGTCACCCGCTATTACGACCCGTTGCTGGAGAAGGTGACGGCGTGGGCGCCATCCTCCGAGGAAGTCATCGCCCGCATGGACCGGGCGCTGCGGGAATACCGCATCCGCGGCGTCGCCACCAACCTGACCTTCCTGGAAGCGGTCCTCAATCACCCGAAATTTCGGGCAAATGCGTACACCACGCGCTTCATCGACGAGACTCCGGAGCTTTTTGCAACGAAGAAGCGCCGCGATCGCGCGACCAAATTGCTGACCTACATCGCCGATGTCACGGTCAACGGACATCCGGAGACCAAAGGACGGGCGAGGCCGCCGGCGCAGGCCGCCAAGCCGGAACCGCCGGTCTTCGCCAGCCCTGGGAGCGCGGGCGTCCCGCCCGCTCTTTCCCCTTCGCACGCCGGGGAGGGCAGGGAGGGTGCGGGCGAGACGCCCGCGGTCCCAGGGGGGGCCGTGCCGAATGCCAGGTCTGTGGCGCCAGGGGAGAAGTTTGCGGCCTGGATGCGCGACCACAAGCGTGTGCTGGTGACCGACACGACGATGCGCGACGCCCATCAGTCGCTGCTCGCGACCAGGATGCGGACCTACGACATCGCGGCGGTCGCCCAATCCTATGCCGCCGGGCTGCCGCAGCTCCTTTCGCTCGAATGCTGGGGCGGCGCCACGTTCGACGTGTCGATGCGCTTCCTGACGGAGGACCCTTGGGAGCGCCTCGCCCTGGTGCGCGAGAAGGTCCCTAACATCTTGACCCAGATGCTTCTGCGCGGCGCCAACGGCGTTGGTTACACAAACTACCCCGACAATGTCGTACGCCATTTCGTGCAGCAGGCCGCGGATGCCGGCATGGATGTTTTCCGCATCTTCGACTGCCTGAACTGGGTCGAGAACATGCGCGTCGCCATAGATGCGGTCCGGGATGCGGGCAAGCTCGCCGAGGGCGCCATCTGCTACACCGGCGACATCCTTGATCCGGATCGCGCGAAATATTCCCTCACCTACTATCTCGCCCTCGCCAAGGAGGTGGAAAACGCAGGCTGCCATATCCTCGGCCTGAAAGACATGGCGGGTCTGCTGAAACCCGCGGCGGCGCGCCTCCTGGTCAAGGCGCTGAAGGATGAGGTGGGGCTTCCCATCCATCTCCACACCCACGATACCTCGGGAATATCCGGCGCGACCGTACTTGCTGCCGTCGAAGCCGGCGTCGATGCGATCGATGCCGCCATGGATTCGATGTCCGGTGCGACGTCGCAGCCCTGCCTCGGCTCGCTCGTCGAAGCGCTGCGGCACACGGAGCGCGACACCGGTCTCGACCCGGAGGCGATCCGCCGGATCAGCTTCTATTGGGAGGCGGTGCGCACGCAGTACGCCGCTTTCGAGAGCGATCTGAAGTCGGGCGCCTCGGAGGTCTATCTCCACGAAATGCCCGGCGGCCAATTCACCAATCTGAAGGAGCAGGCGCGCGCCTTCGGCCTCGAGGCCCGCTGGCATGAGGTCGCCAAGGCCTACCGCGCCGCCAACGACATGTTCGGCGACATCATCAAGGTCACGCCGTCGTCCAAAGTGGTCGGCGACATGGCGCTGATGATGGTGACACAGGGGCTCACTCCGGCCGATGTCGTCGATCCGCACCGGGAAATTTCCTTTCCGGCCTCGGTCGTCGAGATGCTGCGCGGCGATCTCGGCCAGCCGCCGGGAGGCTGGCCGGCGGAACTTCAGAGCAAGGTGCTCAAGGGCGCGAAGCCGTCGACGGCGCGTCCCGCTTCGCTGCTCAAGGATGCCGATCTCGCGGCCGAGCGGGCGAATGCCGAAAAGCGCTCGGGACGGCACATCGACAACCAGGAGCTTGCGTCCTTTCTGATGTATCCGAAGGTCTTTACGGATTTCGCTGCGGCTGACCGCAAATACGGACCGGTCTCCGCCCTGCCGACGCCGATCTATTTCTATGGAATGCAGGCCGGCGAAGAGACGAGTGTCGCCATCGAAAAGGGCAAATCGCTGGTGGTGCGCCTCCAGGCCGTCGGCGAGACCGACGAGGAGGGCCAGGTGCGGGTCTTTTTCGAACTCAATGGCCAACCCCGTATGGTGAAGGTGCCCAACCGCGCCGTCGCAAGCTCGCTGCCCGCCCGTCGCAAGGCCGAGGAGGGAAACGACGCCCATGTGGCAGCGCCGATGCCCGGTGCAATCGCAACCGTCGCGGTAAGGCCGGGCCAGCAGGTCAAGGCCGGCGACGTACTGCTCACGATCGAAGCCATGAAAATGGAGACCGCGATCCATGCGTTGCGAGACGCCACGGTGAGTCAAATCCTGGTCTCACCGGGCCAGCCCGTCGATGCTAAGGACTTGCTGGTGATCTTGGAATAAGAGGTTCTTCGCGTGATGATGCTGAGCGAATCACCTCTCCGCGTCATGCCCGCAAGGTGCTGGGGCCGAACTTCGTCGCCCAGCTGAAAAGGCAGAAACACCGTTGAAAGTAGCCTCGATCCGGTCAATTGAAAGCGACGCCGAGCGCACGGAGCATGTCGAAGGTGTTGATACAGGTTACCCCGAACGCATCGCCGACATTGGGAATGGGCACTTTCTTTTTGATCATCGGGTCTCGCACTTCCTCTGTTGCAATGATCAGCCCCTGCGCCTTCGCATAGGCGACCAGCCAGCCGTCAGCTATCCCCGCGAAGGCCGATTTTGCTGCAGGAAGGTATTGAGCCTGATTTTGAACCCAAGTCATGATGCTGCCGAACGCGCCGGTAACCGCAGGGTCGCCGGTTCCGGCAAAGAACGAAGCTGGCAACTTCTTGGCCCAGTCAGTCAGTGCATCGGTCTGAGCCAGCAATTCGTCCCGCACGCGGTCAATCGAGCAGACACGCCCGCTGTGGTGCTGGGCAATGAGCGCAGCCCAGTAGCCTGGGCAGATATCGAATGCGTAGTAGCGTTTGTGCGCCTCATGAACACGTTCGCATCGAGCACATAGCGCGGCGGCGATGTCATCCTTGAGCCGCCCCTTCGACGGTGGCGACGTACTTATCGAACGTCGCGCCGCGCAGTCCGGTCAGCTCGAACGCATCGCGGTAGAGCAGCCGTCCCTCTTTGACGGCGCGAGCTACCGCCTCGGCGAAGACCCGGCCGACGCGGGAATTTTGTGTTTTATAGAAATCGCCACCGCCTGCCTGGCGATCAGCGCGGCGCCGCTCATCTTCCCGGTAAGCATTGTAGAAGCGGAAGAACGCATCGCGGTCGATCAGCCGTGCATCAAGTGCGCGGCGCGCCACGACCAATTCGCTGACCTTGAAGCGGCGGGCCAGCGTCGCGAAGGGCTGCGGGGTTCGCGCAGCAGCGCGCCATGCGCTCTGCAACTCCTGTTCGGGGATGAGAAATTCGGCTGCCACGGCGTTGCAGAACCCCTCGCGCGGGTCGGGCGTAGGCTGCATGGCGCGCAAATTGAAAACACCTGCCTGATTGATCCACAGGTGCACCAGCTCGTGCGCCAACGTGAACATCTGCGCGGCTCTGCCGTCGGCTCCGTTGATGAAGACAAACGGTGCATAGTCGTCCGGCAGGACGAACCCACGAAATTCCTCTGGGTCGAGCTTGCGGGAGGTGTTGTTGCCGACGACGCCGTTGATGACAATGATGATTCCGATCATTTCGGCGCGGCTGCGCAGCCAATTGAGCGCGTCGGTCCAGGTGCCGTGAAGTTCGGCCCAGCTGTCGGCTATCCCAATGGTCCGCCGCATCGCGGCGGCGACCACCGCGGGCAACGCTTGCGCTGTCACTGAGCCGACAAAAGACAGGGGGTCGTAACCGGCCTCAATCCGGTCGTCGCGCAGCCAGGCTTGCCGGCGCTGCATATCGAAAATCGTCTCCAGCAGGTCGGGGCTCGGGCGCGTGACCTGCCGATCGTCGAGCGTGCGGAAATCGGGTACGGGCAGTGTCTCTTGAGGCGGCTCCGGAAGAAACAGGTAACCGAACGGTACGGCGACGGCACTGGCAAAGGCTTCCAGCTGCCGCAACGTCGGCTTCGCGGTTCCTGCTTCCCACTCAGACAATTTCGGAAATCTGTGAAGCAGGTCATCCACCGTCAGACCCGCGCGATCGCGTGCCCAGCGCAGCAGCGCCGGATTCACCTCGACCCGCATGGTTGCCGGCATGATCCACGTCCCGATAATGTATTGTACTACGTTCGGAAGATTCGCTTAAGAATCTCTTTATGGATATCGGTCTGGCGGCTGTCTGCGGCAAGGCACTGATGCGTTCCTATGGGGGTGCGTGGGCTCGCCCTTCGACCAGTGCTCAGGGGTGACGCCGCGGGAGCAACGGGGTGTTCGAGCTCGCCGCGCAGGATGCGGAACAAGCACATGCATGCGGGCCATTTTGTCGCGCCGCCGTGTCATCACCCGTGGGCGACGACGCGGCGGAACTATCTTGGTTCAAGCAGGCTTCGCCCTCCTCACACCAACTTGACGTTCTTCAGCGGCAGGCTGCGCACCGGCTTGCCGGTGGCGGCGTGGATCGCATTCAGAACTGCGGGCGACACCACCGCGATGGTGGGCTCGCCGATGCCGCCCCAGAAGTCGTAGGTCGGCACGATGATGGTCTCGACCTTCGGCATCTCGGCGAGCCGCATGATCTGGTAGGTGTCGAAGTTCAGCGATGCCATGCGGCCGTCCTTGACGGGACATTCGCCATAGAGCGCCGCCGTCAGCCCGAAGGCCACCGAGCCTTCGCACTGGGCGGCGATCTGGTCCAGGTTGACCGGATGGCCGCAATTCACGCCCAGCACCAGGCGGTGAACCTTGAGCTTCCCAGCGTCGCTCACTGACACCTCGGCAACCGCGGCCGAGTAGGTCGCGTAGCCATGGAACTGCGCGATGCCGCGATGGACGCCGGGAGGCAGCGGCTGGCCCCAACCGGCCTTCTCGGCGACCGCATTGAGGATCGCCAGATGCTTCGGGAAGTTGCCCATGAGCGAACGGCGAAATTCGAGCGGGTCCTTGCCCGCAGCCTTCGCCACCTCGTCGATGAAGCATTCGATGTAGACGGCGTTCTGGTTGGTGTTGACGCCACGCCACGGGCCGACCGGGACATGAGTGTTGCGCATTACATACTCGATGAGCATGTTCGGCGCCGCATAGCCGAGCTGGGCCTCGCCGGGTTCCACCGCATATCCCTGCAGTTGGCGCATATCCTTGCCGCCGGAGACCGCCGCCGGATTGGCAAAGGCGTTGATCGACTGCCCCGAGATGCGCACGTGCAAGCCGACCAGGTTGCCCTGCTCGTCAAGCCCGGCCGCCATCTTGGCCTGCGAGATCGGCCGATAGAAGTCGTGCGTCATGTCCTCTTCGCGGGACCAGATCAGCTTGACCGGCGTGTTCGCGAAGTTCTTGGCGATGGCCACTGCCTGGTGCACGTAGTCCTGCGAGCCGCCGCGCCGGCCGAAGCCGCCGCCGGGGTCGGTGCGGTACACCTCGCACTTGTCGAGCGGCAGGCCGGAGGCCTCCGACAGCGCCGCCAAGGAGGCTTCGGAGTTCTGCGATGGCACCCAGGCCTCCGCCCGGTCGGCGGAGATCTTGGCGATGCAATTCATCGGCTCCATGGTGGCATGGGCGAGGAACGGGGTTGAATAGATCGCCTCGACCTTCTTGGCCGCGCCTTCGATCGCCTTGACGGCATCGCCGTTGCGGCGGTCGCCGTTGTTGGTGGCGGCGTCGAATCCGTCGCGCAGATGCGCCGCGATGGTGGCGTCGGACTGGCCGGCGTTGGCAGCGTCGTCCCACACGATCGGCAAAGCTTCGAGGGCGGACTTGGCGCGATACCAAGTATCGGCGACGACCGCGACCCCCGTCTCCTTCACCTTGACGACGCCCTTGATGCCGGGACGGCCGGCGATCTTTGCCTCGTCATAGCTCTTCACCGTGCCGCCGAACACCGGGCAACTCTTGATGGCGGCGCACAACATGCCGGGCAGCTTCACGTCGATTGCATAAATCTTGCTGCCGTTGAGCTTATCGGCGGTGTCGAGCCGCTTGATCGCCTTGCCGGCGATCTTCCAGTTGCGCGGATCCTTAAGCGTGATGTCCTTCGGATCCGGCGCCGGCAGCTTGGCGGCGACTGCCGCCACCTTGCCGTAGCTGATGGTGCGCTTCGACGCCGCATGAGAGATGATGCCGTCGGACACGGTGAGCTCGCCCACCGGGACCTTCCATTGGTCGGCCGCCGCCTGCAGCAGCATCATGCGTGCTGCGGCGCCGCCGCGGCGGACGTAATCATGCGAGGTGCGGATGCCGCGGCTGCCGCCGGTTCCCATTTCGCCCCACACCCGCTTGCGGGCGAGGTTCTGGCCAGGCGTGATGGAATCGGTCGTCACCTTCTTCCAGTCGCACTCGAGTTCCTCGGCGACCAGCTGGGCCAGACCGGTACGGGTGCCCTGGCCCATTTCGGTACGGGCGATGCGGATCATGCAAGTGTCGTCGGGTTTGATGACGACCCAGGCGTTGACTTCCACTCCTTCATTGGCGGTCGCGGCGCGCGCGCTCGCGGCATCGGCCGGGATATGGAAGCCGAGCGACAGCCCGCCGCCGGCAGCGGCAGTCGTGCCGACCACGAAGGCGCGGCGAGAGAGCTTTGTCTTGCTGGAAATATCTTTCATGGCAGACCTCCTCAGCCTCAAGCTTTGTGACCGTTGACTGCAGCGGATTTGCCGCCGGCCGGCATCTCGGCCGCGATGTGCACGGCCGCGCGGATGCGCTGATAGGTGCCGCAGCGACAGATATTGGTCATCGCTTCATCGATGTCCTTGTCGGTCGGCTTCGGATTCTTCCGCAGCAGCGCCGCCGCCGCCATGATCTGCCCGGACTGACAGTAGCCGCATTGCGGCACGTCGATCGCCGCCCAGGCCTTTTGCACCGGGTGCGAGCTTGTGGGCGACAGGCC
>WNFF01016238.1_pt1 | contig 11359 bp, 15 predicted proteins | sample 5400441 | NCBI WGS metagenome assembly WNFF01 (sample SAMN13153345, study PRJNA577476) | soil metagenome | isolation source: 120 cm saprolite under Douglas fir tree site 2 hole 3 replicate 1 | place: USA:California | collected 2015-04-18
CTCCGTCACGCTTTCGGTTCCGGGTGACCGCCGCAAAATCCCAACAAACACATTTGCCTTTCCGGGCGACGCGGCAGCGGCCTCCAAATGGTTTTCCAACTTCTTCGAGCAGCCGATCACCGTCCGCCATTCTCCCGAAGGTTTTCCGGATGACGCTATCGCCAACGGCCCGACAATTGTTTCCACCGCGAGCTTGCAGGCCGTTTGCGGTCTATTTAGCGGTATGGAAGTCGACGAGGTGCGCCAGCGCTTCCGCACGACGCTCGAGATCGAAGGCGTGCCCGCGTTCTGGGAAGATCAACTCTTCGGCGAAGAGGAACGCAGCGCCGTGCGCTTTCGCATCGGCGAAGTGAATTTCGAGGGCAGCAATCCTTGCGCGCGCTGTCCGGTTCCCCCGCGCGACCCGCATACCGGAGAGATCATTACCGGCTTCCAAAAACTCTTCAGCGATTATCGCCGCTCGCATATCCCAGCGTGGTGCCCGGAATCCCGCTTCGACCACTACTACCGCCTGGCCACCAACACGCGCGTCGCTTCCGCGGAATTAGGTAAAGTCCTTCGCGTAGACGATCCGCTCCTGCTTCTCTGAGAAAATTGCGGCACATCAAGTCCTGCGATATCGTGCGCGCCTCCGGCCAGTCGTTCGTCGCGTTCAGCTAGCCGGCGTTTTTTTGCAAATCGAATTTCTCCGATCAACTCTTCACGCGCTGTTCGCAAAGTATTTTCGCGGCGGGAACATGCCGCGGCTGAGAAGTTCTTTGCCGCAACAGTGGCGGATCTGCTCCGTCCAGTTCACCCAACTGGGCTCGCTCAAGCCGAGAAAGTGCCGCGCATTTTCATACGGAGCGAGCCCCAGGTAGTAGAGGCGGAACAGCACCATGCGCGACGCCCACTCCGCTCCGTCGAGCGCGGCCTGCCCCGCCAGCGCAAAATCCGCCACCCACTCATTCAGCCGCGGGCGAAAATCCGGCCGCCACAGGAATTTCCCCGTGTCCTTCCAGTTCAGCGCCGAAATGCCGCGCTTCGTCTCCAGCACTTCGCGCGCGCCGCGGTACACTTCCCAGCACACATCAAACGCCAGCTCCGGTTTGACGCTCATGGCTCCTCCGCACCGATTCCGTCGCGATTCAACAAGCTACCGGTTGAAGCGAAAGTTGCCTTCCACCGCCCCGCGAGCGCGCACTCACCAGCTTCCTGCGAATCGCGCGCTTGATCTGATACTCCCAGACCGTGCCGAAGTCCTCCCCGCGCAAGATTCCGGCGCCCACGCGCGGCCTCTTCTCTACGACGAACCCGCCGTACTCCGGCTTTCGTAGATGCCGCAACTGCGCGGAAATGCTCGCCGGCGGGTAATGCGTCAGTTTCGCCAGCTCGTCCAGCGTCAACCACGTCTCGCATTGCCGCGCGCTCAGCATCACGTCGCAAAGCACGTCGCGCTGCCTCCGCCGCGCGATCCGCAGGAGTTCCCTTCTCTGAGTTTTTCTCATCTTCGCCTCCTTTCCCGCCGCCTATCAGTCCTCAGCGGGAAACTCTTCTGTGGTTGCGCGCGGTGCGCCGTCACATTCCTCATCTTCTCCATCGTCAGGCGTCCACGCCGTGCGGTCCGGGTCTTCGTAATCCCCCGCGCAGGCGCTGCAAGCTCGCATTTCATTCGCCCCGCCAGCGCCGTTTATCGAGTACGCTGCGCCCTGCACTTCGCGCCGGTCCGCGGCCAGGTATTCCTGCCGCCAAAGTTTTCCACACTTTTCCACAACGCATTACCCTCTCGTTACTCTTGACTCTAATTAATGAAGTGTTAACGTGGGCGCATCGTTTTCCAGGAGGCCCGCGTGACCCACTACAAGACACAACCTCCGTGGGAGTTTCTTCTCTCGGCTTCGCGAAATTCGCTGCAGAGCTATGAACTCTCGCGTCTTAGTCATGCCGCCAATCTCCGCAAGGAGATTGGCGCGCTTCTCGACCAATGGATGGAAGAAAATTCCGCGGCCATGCTGGCGCGCTGGCTGATGGAGCAAAGGGAACGCCCGCAGCAAGTGCAAGAAGACGTTCGCCCCGGTGAACCTCTCCCGAAGAACGGACCTACCGTGTCCGATAACTTTTTTGCGGATCGGGCGGTCACCCCGCCCGCAAATGGCGGCCCAGCTTGAGGTGATGGCTATTTTTCGGCGCTCAATCCAGAGTTTGCCGCTAGCTATGCCGCTCCCGAAGCCGCGGTCGCTCGGCCCCGGAGGTGTGCCCAGCGGCATGTGCCCTGGCGGCTTCCCCTCTCTAGCTCCAGCGTTCTCGCTTAACGCTTCATATAGCCGCGCATGGCGTCTTCCTTCACCGAGCGTCGCAGTCGTCCTGTCCACGCGCCTCTCCTCGGACTTACGTCTTGGCTACCTTATATTTATTAGAGGACGTTAATTAAGAGTAAAAGGTGAGACAGCTCGGCGGCCAATGTGGAGACACTGCGAGGACAAATGCCAAAATCGCGAGATGAGAGTGGGTAAATACTAGCGGCCGGACGGGATCGCGGCAGCGGGTCCTATTTCAAGAAGTTGCTCTTTGCGGTAAACGAGAGAATTGATGTCGTAGGTCGCGAGCTCGAAGCCGTGACCGTGCGTGATGGCGTCGGTTGGGCACGCTTCCACGCAGTATCCGCAGAAGATACAGCGCGAATAATCGATGTTATACACGCTGGCGTAACGCTCACCCGCGGAGATTCGGTTCGCATCGACATTTTCGGCGGCTTCGATATAGATGCAATTGGCGGGGCAGGCGGCCGCGCACAAGAAGCAGCCAACACACTTTTCCAGTCCGCTTTCGTCGCGGTGCAGGACGTGAATCCCGCGGTAGCGCGGCTGAAAATGCACGGGCTCATATGGATAGTTTTCCGTGACCGTCTTACGAAACATATTCCGAAAGGTCACGCTGAAGCCCTTCACCAGAGCGCCAAGCGTCTCGCCCACTTCCCGGATGATCGATGCCATAATCTACGAGTCTAGCAAACGACTCCGGAGCGGGCAAATCTGGCCTTGGTGCCTCTTCCCCAGGCGCCTCACGCCCTCAATGCTTGGATGATCTGCTTCCCATGAAAGCGCCCGTTTTCGATGAAAATCTCGCCGGTGTACCGCCCGCCGATGACCACTCCCGCCAAATGGATTCCCGCCACATTACTTTCGAGCGTATTCGGATCCAGCGCCGGCTTGCGGCTTTCCGGATCGAGCCGCACGCCCAGGCTTTCAATGAACGTGAAATCGGGATGGTAGCCGGTCAACGCGAACACGCGCCGCGCGGGCAATCTCTTCTCAGCGGCGCCATTTTCGACCACAACTTCCTCATTCGTGATCCGCTTCACGCGCGTCTCGAACAACGCTTTCACTTGGCCCGCCTTGATCCGGTTCTCAATGTCCGGCCGTACCCAATACTTGATCGTTGCGCCGAGTTCCTTGTTCCGGTGCACCAGCGTCACGCGCGCGCCATTTCGATACAGATCGAGCGCCGCCTCCGCCGCGGAATTTTTCCCGCCGATCACGACCACGTCCTGATTCCAATATTCGAAAGGCTCCGTATAGTAATGCGAAACGTGGGGAAGATCTTCGCCCGGGACACCCAGTTGGTTCGGCAGATCGTAATAGCCTGTCGCCACAGCAATCTTCTTGCTCTGGTACTTATGCTCCGTTCCCTTCTCCGTTGTGGTTACCACCATGAAATTTCCATTCTCGCCATCGACCCGCAGCACGCGCTCGTACAGCCGCAATTCAAGCGCATAGTGCTCGGCCGCCCTCCGGTAGTATTTCAGCGCCTCGACACGAGTAGGCTTTTCCGCCGCGCAAACCAGCGGCAAGTCACCAATTTCCAGCAGCTCCGGCGTCGTGAAAAACACCATGTTCACCGGGTAATGGAAAATAGAATTGCATAGGCATGCTTTGTCAATGACCAGCGGCCGCATTCCGGCGCGCTTCGCTTCAATGGCCGTCGCCAGGCCCGTCGGCCCCGCGCCAATGCAGATAATGTCGTAGGTTTCCATCAGGAATTCAGTTTGCCGGGAGTTTTTCGGAATTGCAAACTAACGCGACTCTACTGCTTCGGAGGAAGATCCAGGATTTCCGTGAGTCCCCGCCGGAACGCTTCAAGCTCGTCCAATTTCTCCGGAGTTGCTTCCACTTCTTCCTTTTTCCACACGAACACTTCGCCTGAACCGCGCTTCAACTTCACACTGAAGTTTCCTCCTACAAGATACGAAGGCGGCGCGAGCAGCTTAATCCCACCGTTCGGAACCGCAGCCAAGACCGCCGCGCAATCGCCTCTCCTCATGCACAAGGCGCTCTCGTACGGCGGAATCGCGATGGGGCGAAAACCGGCCTCGAAGAGCCGCTCGATGATCTCCAGTTGCCGCGGTGAAAGTTCAGCCATGGAGGTAACTTGCAGGGGCGGGCTTGCCTTCCCTAAGCCTTCTCGAAGGGCCCCGCCCGTTCTTGGCAGAATTAGGCCGCAGTCGAATCGGCTTCCGAAGAGGATCCCTCGAGCTGCGCCAGGATTTCGCGCAGCGTCGAAATCAGCTCATCGCGCGAAACATGGCTCTTCTTGAACTGAATGCGGAACTTGAAGGTCTCCGCCGGCGGTTCGAATTGAAAAATGAACGGCTGTGGCCGCTGGGGTCCCGTGTGCTCTTCGCGGCGTTCGCGGCGCGCCTCATCGCGCGTCAGTCCGCCCTGCATGATGCGGTGAAACATCTCAATCATTTTCTTTTCGGCGGGTTGCCGCGCAATCTGGAGCAAAAGCGATTTTGAAACGATTCCGTGCTCGATGCACTTTTTCCGCAGCGAGTCGGGAATATTTCGTAGCGACAGAGTTTCGGTCACGGAAGATCGCGCCCGGCCGATCTTCTTGGCGATGTCCTCGTGTGTGTATTCAAACTGCGCGCTCAGGCGGTGCAGCCCATCCGCTTCTTCAAACGGCGTCAGGTCTTTCCGCTGAATATTTTCAATCAGCCCGATTTCGAGCGTCTCCGCGTCGTCGGCGGTTTTTTCGATGCACGGCACCTCGCGCAACCCCGCCGCGCGCGAAGCGTGATAGCGCCGCTCGCCGGAAATGATGTGGAAGCAGTCCTCTCGCGGGACGTAGCGCACCAGCAACGGCTCCAGGACGCCCTTTTCGCGAATCGACTCCGTGAGCTCGCGCAGGTCGCCAAGCGCCTTGCGTGGCTGGTCGGGATTCGGGCGAATCTGGTCCACGCGAATCATGCGCCCCACCGCCGCACCGCTATAGCTTGTCAGCGATTCTACGTAATGCGCGTCATGCCGCATCTTCAGCGTGACGGGTAACCCGATCCTCTTCGACACGTTGGATAACCTCCCCTGCGAGTTTCTCTTCCAGCCGCACGTTCTTTGTGATTTTGGTCTTGAACAGCACTTCCCCAAACACCGATCGGATCTGCCCGTGGGTATCCTTCGAAATATTCGTTCGCTTGTCGTAAAGCGTAATCACCACACCCAGGACTTTCAGCCCTGGATTGGGACGCGCGCGAATTCGCTCGTAGGTCTCAAGCAAATCGTCAGTACCCTCGATCGCGAAGTACGCTGCCTGGATGGGCACCAGCAAATGCGTGGAAGCCACCAGTGCATTCACCGTCAGGATTCCCAGCGATGGCGGTGTATCGAGGATTACATACTCATAATCTTTCAAGAGCGGCGTCAGCGCATCTTTCAATTTGAAAGGCGCATCGAATTGTCCCGCGAGCACCTGTTCCAGCTTTGCAAGCGCCAGCCGGCCCGGAGCAAGAAACAACATTGGATCTTTGGTCGGCTTGATGACAGTAGCCATTGGGACGCGGCTGTCGCTCAGCACGTCGAACATGGTCGTGGCAATTTCGCCGGAATCGAAAAACGCGATCGTCGAATTGGCTTGTGGATCGAGATCAATCAGCAGCGTACGCTTGCCGCGATGCGCGATCGCCGCGGACAAATTAATCGCCGTCGTGGTCTTTCCTACGCCGCCTTTTTGATTCGCAACCGTGATGATGGCAGTCATCTGTTTCTGCCTCCGCCCGTGCGCGAACAATCGAGCCGTAGCGATCCGGCAACTGGGTTCCTATATATGGGTGCCGCCTCCAGAAAACCCCCAAGGCCTAGGCTAACTCTACGTTCGCAGCCTGTTCATTGGCAAGAGAAAAGTGGGCAGATCGAAGGCCGTCGCGGTGGAAAACCGGCGGCAGGGTGCCGCCTTGTGGGTGGGCGTTGTGCGGGAGCGCTTTAAAAATCGAGGCCCCAAAAATCCGGTGAAGGCTCCTGCAGCTCCAGGCCAAGTTCCCAGCCCGCTCGGCCCTCGTGGCCACGCCAGATCAATATCGCTTCGCAGGAAATCTGGTTGGTGAGATTGACGATTCGCAGTTTCTGTCCCACGGCAAATCCTTGCGGTACCACCGCCAGGCAACCTTTCGCACCGATATCGACAGTGTAGCCCTCCGAACGCAAGCTTCGGCCCGCATCGCTCCACTCAATCGCGACCGCCACGCGCGAATTGAGTCGCCCCGTGCTGCGGGCATACCTCATCCGCGCTTCCAAGCTTGCATCCTTCAAAGGCGCCACCGTCGTCTCCTTAATACCCAGGCTCTAGGGCAGCTCTCCGGCTGCGCACTCCATCCAATTGTCGGAGATTTAGTCTGCTAATTTCCGAGCTCTATAAACTCAACAATATCATCAGCCTACGGGTGTTATCGGACGAGGTCAATGGGACTTAATACCCAGTACGCTTAAGAGGCTAACCTGACTGACAGGCCTGTCTCTTTTCGTACTACTCGCTCTCACGGCTTTGCGGTGAAAGTACCAAATTGAGCCTTCCCGGCACGGTGCTCTTGTTCCACCCTGACTGCTTAGTCCGCACAAAATTAGCCTGCGCCATCGTCCCTCCTTGGTGCAAGGAGGCACCGATGGAAGTGTATGTATCCGAGCGGCGCAATTCTCCCCGTCATCTTCTAAGAACCGCGTTGCGAGTGCGCGCCTGCAAATGCGAATGGGACGAACGCAGAGCGGAATCGGAGAACCTCTCGGAAAGAGGAACTTTTTTCGCGACAGACGCGCCGATCGTCGTCGGTTCGGCGGTAGAGATTCTTCTGAAAATGCCCGAGGAAATCAGCGGTAATCCCACCACGGAGTGGCGGTGCACAGGTCACGTGGTGCGCGTCGAACCGGCCGATACGCCACGGGGCAAGGTGGGTGTCGGGGTACAATTCGACTGCTTTGAAATTTTGCAGTCTTAAGCGGCTTTTCCAAATTTCTCCATGACGGAGAGTTTGATGTCGTGATTTTAAATCCGCACATGCTTCCCCTTACGGGACCGAGCTTACCCGGCACAGGCTCAGATCGCGTTTCAATCGTACGCCTCCATCGTTCTCGTTAACTTGGGCAACCTTTCTCTCTCCGACAGCGAGATTTTGCAGGAATTTCTTTTGCCCTCGAGTAACAACAAACTGTCTGCCCCACCTCGCTCGATGCTCCTCCTCTGAGCAGTACGATTCCCTCACGCACCCGTTTGCTCCTTTTCTCCGTCCCCCTTAAACTCGTTCCTCTTGCCGTGCACTTATGATTGGACTCCAGACACTGCGCGCCGAATTCCGCCCCACGCTGCGGCTGGCCATTCCACTCGTCCTTGCCGAACTTGGCTGGATGAGCATGGCCATAGTGGACACTATGATGGTCGGGCGGCTCCCCAACAGCGCGACCGCCATGGGCGCCGTCAGCCTGGGCTCCAACATTTTTATCGTGCTGGCTCTATTCGGTGGCGGCCTGCTCATGGGATTGGACACGCTCGTTTCACAAGCCTTCGGAGCGGGTCAGCGCGAGGACTGTCATCGTTCCCTGCTCAACAGCATTTATCTGAGCGTTGCCCTCGCTCCCTTTCTTGCCGCGCCCGTCTGGTTGCTTCCCTCTCTTCTCGCGGGGATGCACGTTGATGCGGGAGTCCTGGACCTCGCCATCCCCTACACCAAGGCGTTGGCCGCCGGCTTGCTGCCCCTGCTTCTCTATTTCGCCGTTCGCCGCTGCCTGCAAGCGATGAACATGGTCAGGCCCGTAGCCTTCGCGCTCGTCAGCGCCAACATCATCAATGCACTCGGCAATTGGATTCTGGTCTATGGCAAGTGGGGAGCGCCGGCCATGGGCGCCGTCGGTTCCGGCTGGTCTACAGCGATCGCGCGGCTTTACATGGCTTCGGTGCTTGTCGGCTACCTGCTTTGGTATGACCGAAAACACCGAACCGAACTCTTGAGAACTCCCGTCGACATCGACCTGCCGCGCATCCGCCGCCTCATTACTCTCGGATTGCCCGCCGCGATTCAATTCACATTGGAAAGCGGCGTCTTTGCGCTGGTTACAGCGCTCATCGCCCGGCTCGGCGCTGTTCCGCTTGCCAGCCACCAGATCGCTCTGAACACCGTCGCGTTTACTTACATGGTTCCTCTCGGTATCGCATCCGCGGCCGCCGTGCGTGTAGGCCAGGCCATCGGCCGTAAGGATCCCAAAGCGGCGGGCGATGCCGGCGGCACAGCCATCTTTCTTGGTGCCGCCTTCATGACCTGTGCCAGCGGGGCTCTCCTCTTATTTCCCCGCTGGATCGCGCGGATGTACACACCGGATGAGACCGTCATTCGCAGCACCACTCTTCTACTCGCCGCTGGCGCCGCCTTCCAATTGTTCGATGGCATCCAGACCGTCGCTACTGGGGCTCTCCGCGGCGCGGGTGATACACGCACGCCCATGTTCTGTCACTTCACCGCGTATTGGATTATTGGTCTCCCGCTCGGTGCCTGGCTGTGCTTCCACCGCGGCTGGGGCGCGTTCGGCCTGTGGGCTGGCCTCAGCTTGGCGCTCATTTTGATCGGCATCGTCCTGCTTTTCGCCTGGCGACGCACCGTTCGCGGCATGGCTGAGGTGCTTGCGAACGGCTTACCAGTGGGAGTCTGATTCCCCGATAGCTCTTTTTGCTTCATCAACAAAACGCTGTCTCGACCGCTTGGGACCGTGCAGCTTCCAAAACTTGACGCAATAAACGCGGATACGGCCGGAGGTTATGTGCTGCAACAAAAGGGCTTGCATCCCTTTCCATTTTCAGTGCATCCTAGGCCCAATAGAAAAGACCTCAGCAAGGTCAAGTGGTCGACACTGCCTTGCCCATCAGCCCAGAAAACTGAATACAGGAGGCGTTCATGAAACGTACGCATCTCATTCTGTTCCTGGCTCTATCGTTCGCGTGTAGTTCGCCCGCCTTTGCGCAACGTTCGCGTCCCGGCGGCGGTCCGCCCGCGGGCCGTGGGCCCGCCAGTGCATCGGGTTCCGGCATGGGTGAAGCCAATAAGAATGGCGCAATGAGCCATACTGATATGTCACACGCTTCCCCGAACGACGTGCTGAGCCATAACACAGCCATAGCCGGCAAGATCAAGTCGTTGACCGGCGAGGACGCTCAAACCGCGTGCAACGGCTTCAAGAATTTGGGCCAATGCGTTGCAGCGGCTCACGTGGCGAAGAACCTGGACATCCCAGGTGGCTTTGACGCGCTCAAGGCGAAAATGACCGGCGCAGGTTCCATTAGTCTCGGCAAGGCGATCGAGCAACTTTCGCCGAACGCTAATGCCAAATCCGAGACCAAGAAAGCAAATAAGCAGGCCGCGGATGACCTGCAAGAACCCAGTTCCTAGACCGTCTGCGTCCAAGAACACAGAGTCTCACCCAGGTGGCGAGCTCCTTCCCTCGCCACCTTTCTTTTTGTCTCTTGGACACACGAATCACTCATCTTCTTGGGAGTGAGCAACCATCGTAGTGGGCAGAGTGAAGCTGGTTGCCTACATCTTATAGCGGCCAAGGTCCTCGTCGGAAAGGCCATCGAGCCAGGTGCGGAGCTGCTCGTTGGTATTGCGCTCGGAGAAAGCGCTCGATATTTTGGAGTTCTTTAGCACTGCTTCATCCACGAAGATCGGGCAGTCCATGCGCAGCGCCAGAGCCAGGGCATCGCTGGGGCGCGAATCGATCGTCATCATCTGGCCTTCGCGCTCCACCCAGATCAGCGCGTAGAACGTATCGTCCTTCAGATCATTCACCACGATTTTCTGCACGCGCACTTCGAGCCCTAGCAGAACGTTCTTCAGCAGATCATGTGTCATCGGCCGGGGAGTTTGCACTTTCTCGATTTCCAAGGCGATGGCATTCGCTTCGTACACGCCCACCCAGATCGGCAGGATCGCCTGGCCCTGCACGTCCTTGAGCACCACGATGGGCATGTTCGTGACGGGGTCCATCATCAGGCCGCGGATCTTCATTTCTACTTCCATCGAGGCCTCCCTGGGTTAGACAGCGTGTTCGCCTACTAGGCTGTTCGGACCCGCTCCCGTGACGCGCACCTGCACGTAGGTTCCCAGAAGTTCTCTCTCTTGTGAAGCGAAACTTATCATGCGGTGCGATGTGGTGTACCCTGACCACTGGTACTCGCGGCGCGACTTTCCGCTGACCAGCACTTCAAACGTTCGCCCGGCCAGCTCCGCATTCCCGGCCGCCTGAATCTCGCGCTGCTTCTCCTGGACGACGGCAAGCCGCCGCCCCTTCTCCTCTTCGGGAATCGCATCGTTCATCGAGAGCGACGGCGTATTCGGCCGCGGCGAATACTTGAATGCGAACAATCCGGTGTACTGCACTTCCTGGAGCAGGCTGATGGTTTCCTCGAAATCCGATTCCGTTTCGCCCGGAAAGCCCACGATGATGTCCGTGGTGATGGCAATCGGCCTGTTTGCCCCGCGCATCATGGCAATCTTTTCCAGATACTCTTCGCGCGAATAAGTCCGCTGCATCGCACGCAGCACCCTGGTCGAACCCGACTGCACCGGCAGGTGAACGTGGTCGCAGATCTTCGGCTGCCGCTCGATTGCTTCCACAATGTCTGGGGTGAAGTCACTCGGGTGCGAAGTAGTGAACCGCACGCGGCGAATTCCCTGCACATCGGCCACTGCCAGCAGCAATTCCGAAAAACGCATCTTTCGCGCCGTCGGATCGGCGTAAGAATTTACCGTTTGCCCAAGAAGCTGAACTTCCGAATAGCCGAGTTCCGCAAGCTGACGCACTTCCCTGAGAATGGAATCGCCTGCGCGGCTGCGCTCGGGACCGCGCGTGTACGGCACCACGCAGTACGAGCACGCCTTGTCGCATCCTTCGATGATCGTCAGGTAAGCGCGCCACGGATTGTCCCGGCGCGTCACTTCTGTTTCAAATGTTTCGTCCGTGTCCGTATCAAGCCCAGTGACCCGCTGATTTCCGGCCTCCAGTTGCGAGATCATTTCCGGCAACTTGCTGTAACTCGCCGACCCGCACACCAGGCTCACCCACGGCGC
>WNFF01017339.1_pt1 | contig 11357 bp, 11 predicted proteins | sample 5400441 | NCBI WGS metagenome assembly WNFF01 (sample SAMN13153345, study PRJNA577476) | soil metagenome | isolation source: 120 cm saprolite under Douglas fir tree site 2 hole 3 replicate 1 | place: USA:California | collected 2015-04-18
TTGAAGCAGGTCGTAGCAGGACTTGCAAACGGCCGCCGGTTCATAGGCGCCCTGGTGATTTTCCTCGAGGTTGCAGCGGAAACTGGCTGCCGCGTTGATCTGCGTGTGAGCTGCGTAGAGTTGCGATTTGAATTCACGCAGAAAACGTTCCCGCTCCTCTTCCAACGCCACTCCATCCGGCATTTCTTCGCCCAATGGGGGGGCAGTGGCCACTGGCGTTTCAACAGGTGAAACTCGTTGCGGGCTCTTGCAGATGGGGCATGCCTTGAGATCAGCGGCGTAATAGGTCCGGCACTTGGCGCACGGTAAACCATATCCCACAGTGCGTGGCGTAATCTCCGAGTCGAGTGCGAGCACGGACTCCGCTCGTTGGACATCGCTACCGCGTTGAAGAACGGTCTTCACCGCTGGCTGGCCGATCACAGATTGCATCGTTCGAGTGGAATCCATAGTTGCTCCTGGTTCTTTACGGTCGGTTTTTCGTTTGCTAGCTCGGTACGCCGTTAACTCTACGTCTCATTCTAGGTGCGATTACTCGAATCGCCGATGCACCGCAGTGCATGTTCGATACTGCCCATCAGTACACTGCAGAGTCCGCATCCAGTGGCTCCGCTTGGGAGCAAGTCAACTGTTTCTAAGACTCTCGTCCCGATCCATGTGCAGGGCCGCTTCGGTCACGTCAACTCGCTTTTGAAGCAGGTCGTAGCAGGACTTGCAAACGGCCGCCGGTTCATAGGCGCCCTGGTGATTTTCCTCGAGGTTGCAGCGGAAACTGGCTGCCGCGTTGATCTGCGTGTGAGCTGCGTAGAGTTGCGATTTGAATTCACGCGTTCTTCCTTACGCGCGCGGAACAGATTCTGCGTCGGCTCGAGATGGGACGCGACTTCCAACTCGGCTAGCGCGTCCTCATAACGGTTCATACTCACCAGGCACGCCGCGAGATCGTAATGGTGATCAGCCGTCGGCTCCAGCCGAAGTGCCTCTCGAAATTCCTTTTCTGCCGCATCGAACTGTTGCAGGTCGAACAGAGCAGTGCCCAGATAATGGTGAGCCAGCGCGGAATCCGGATTAAGGGAAACCGCGACGCGCAATTCCCGCGCAGCATCTTCATTTTTTCCTACCAACAGCAAGGCCTGCCCTAGAACGCGATGCTCGGTTGATCCGGTCGGATTTTGCAGGATAGCCAGGTGCAATTCTGCGATGGCAGATTCGTAATCACGCTTTGCCATAAGCGCCCGCGCCAGGCAGCTATGACCACTTTCCCAGCCAGGATTCATGCGAAACAGCTCACGGAATTCCGTAATGGCACTGTCGTAGTCACCTTTGTCACAAAACGTGTTGCCTAAATTATTGCGTACCGAGGCTTCGTTCGGCGCCAGACGCTTGGCTTCACGATATTCCACGATAGCCTCGTCGACTCTCCGCTCGTCATGTAGCACGATGCCCAGGTTACTGTGCGTCTCCCAAGACTGCGGGTTTAATCGTAAGGCGTGGCGGTAGGCAGCGACGGCGGCGTGCAGATCGCCTTTGTCGCGAAGCGTAATTCCCATGTCGTAATAAGTGTCCGGATTATCAGGTTCGTATTCCAGCGACTCTTCAAAAGCATGCAGCGCGGCATTGTATTGGCCACCGGCAAACAGCCCAAGCCCCAGATAGCGGTACGCTTCAGCATTGTGCGGATCCATACTCAGGGCAGTGCGCGCTTCGGCAATGACATTGTCACTATCATCAGAGCGATAAAATAAATAGGCGAGGCGGCTATGAGTTTCGGGGAAGCTCGGCATCAGGCGGGCTGATTGAGTGAATTCGTCGAAAGCTCCATCCCACTGTTCTTGCTGGCGCAGCACGGTTGCCAGAGCGAAATGTAGTGCCGCATCTTGGGAATTTGAGAGCAATAATTCACGCAGTTCATGTTCGGCCTGTTCGTAGTGTTTGTTCCTACTGAGTTGGGCTGCTTTCGCTAGAGCGGTCGGAAAGTCTGCCTTTTGAGCACTACCAAGCTTTGCGCTTGCATCGTGCAGGATCTGGATTAATGCGGCGTCGGCGCCCGCTGCGCGAAGCGCTTTCGAGTATTGGTCATCGGTTTTGAAGTTAATTCCGCGCTCTTTGACCAAGCGGCCAAGCCGAGTGTCTGAAACACCACCTGCCAGCCATGCCATTAATTCGGAACTGCCGATAGGCTTGGCCTGCATTGGTGCGGCAAAAACTTGCGGGGCAATCGCGGCACCGAGCAGCAATGAAAGCAACAACTTCCGCATCTCTGGGAATCCTCCACGCATCTCGGAGAGCGTCTTTGTCTCTCACGCGAGTGGCTATCCCCAAAACATAGATCAGGCGAGGTAATCCCCGGAAGGTCACTAAAGTAATCGAAGGTTGTTTGACGCAAGCTAGGCATCTTGTCGCCTTCACATTGGCAAGGTAAGTCGAAGTCAGCAGCCACTAAGATAACCAACAGGTTGCAGGGGGCAAGTTGACTACAAAACCTGAGTCGAGTAACGTGAAGTATATTAGGTGCTGCGCCGTCAGCACCCGCGGAGGACTTATGTTTGAAGGCTTACTCCAGCCTATGCATCTGCTGGTCATCTTTTTTATTGCTTTGCTAGTCTTTGGTCCGAAGAAGCTTCCTGAGCTCGGCAAAGGACTGGGTGATGGCATTCGCGCGCTGAAGGAAGGTCTGAAGGACCGCCCGGCGGAACCCACAAAGAGCGAGAACACGGAAGTAAAGAGCTAGGTCGCGCCGTATTCATTGGCAAGGGACTGGGTTTGCTGATTTCTCTCACCTGTTTACCTCGCTTGTATTCTGAGACCCCTGCTTCGGTTGCCGTGCCCTTGAAATCCATGTTCGCGCCACTCAACCTGCTCGCTAATATACGGACAGGGGTTTGACTTCAATGAGATACGGCTTTCTGGTCGAAACTTACGAAACGGAACGGATTAAAGTCCTCAGCGTCTGGAGCGAGTTCAAAGATGCCGACCTTCGGATGCGACCTCGCCAGGATGATCCAAGGGGACGCAGCGTCCTGGAGCAAATGATTCATCAATGTGTGAGCGAGGACCTATGGTTTCGCAATATGCTCGGTATAGACGTGAGCGCGCCCCCGCTGCCCAATCAGGAGACCCGCTTGGAGTTCTTGAAACGCTATGCCGAAGACAGCGGAAAGCGTCTGGCCGTTCTACAAGAGAAAGACGAGAAATGGTGGGAAGAGGAAGTTAAGTTTTTTGACGTTCAGCGCTCACGCGCCTGGGTGATAACCCGGCGTCTGACCCATACCGCGCATCACCGTGGCCAGCAGATGGCGATGCTCCGTATGCTAGGTCGTGATCTGCACAGTAACTACGGCCCTACTGCCGATACAGGCGGGCTGATGCAAAATCATGCCCCGACAATTTACGCTTATCCGAGCCTGGAAGCACTGCTAAGTGGTGAAGCTGCGGGAGGAACAAAGAGCCCATTTCCAAAGCGGAGTGATAAGCCAGTCACCGAGCGCCCCGCATAAGACCGTGCCCAGTCACTGTTTTTCCTCGCGGGTGCGAAGCCAGTCAATGAACATTTGTTCGATGGGCTTGTCGTAAGCCATGAGGACGTGACGAATGGTGTGCCCGCTGACCAAGTGACAGACTTCCTCGGCGAGATTCTTGACGTGGTCTCCCGCCCGTTCTAGAGATTGCGTCATGAAGATCACCTGCAAGCTGGCTTGATGGACAAGATTTTCCGGGTTCTCAATGTGACGCATAAAGATCAGGTTGCGCAGCCGATCTATCTCAGCATCGGAACGCAACACTTCAATAGCCTTCTTTACGTCGCGAGCGGAGAATGCTTCAGCGACGTCGTTCAGCATCTTCTCCAGCACCGTTGCCATCCGCGTTAGTTCGCGGGTGTCCTGCGGATCGAGTTTCGGACCGGCAGATTGGGCACTATTGGCAAAGCTCAGCAAAAGATCCCCAATGCGCTCCAGCCCGATCATGAACTTCATGCACGCGAGTAGCTCGCGAGCCTCCGGCTCGCTTACCTGGGTGATCGCTGCAGTGACACCAGAGTCCAGTTCCATGTCGAAACGGTCGAGTTCTCGTTCGCGCTGCCGGATTGAATTGAGCAGTGCCGACGAGCCCGTTGCGATTCCTTCGGCTGCCGCGCCAGCGGCTTCGCGGGCGACAGAACAGGCTTGCACCGTGCGGCGCACCAGGTGAGCAGAATAGGGCTCTGGTGCGGTGGTCTTGATGGTGGCCGTACTAACGGTACTCATAAAAGCATTCCTCCGGTGGGGCGGCTTGTGTTGCCTCGAGACAAGGCCACCTAAATGTACGTGCACACGAGAGAAGCATATGGTGTTCTTTCTTCAAAGTTGGTTAAAAGATTGTGAATTTCTTGGAGCGGGGAGGCATTCTCCTCGTCTGCTCTGACAAAGAGGCGAGGGTAATGTGACGGTCTATTATCTTGGTACTTCCGTCATCTTGAGCAGCCCTAGGTCGGGGACTACAGTTAGCTTCACTTGGAGCAGTGATGCTGATTGCAGTATTGATGGTTTCGGCCGCATTCGGCCTATTGTACGGACTAGTAGGGGCCGAAGAACGCCGCCTTCAGAAAGTCGCCAAACCTCACCGCCGGTAGTCATACACTTCAACGAGAGGCGGGAACATCCGCTTCCGGATCACGCTCCCCGATTAAACAGTCGAATCATCCAGAAAGCGACTGCTGCGACACCCGCAGATGCCGGAATCGTTACAATCCATGCCCACACGATACGACGGGCTACTCCCCACCGCACTGCCGAGAGCCGATGCACCGCGCCGACACCCACGATTGCTCCTGTAATGGTGTGGGTGGTGCTGACCGGAATGCCCGCGAGCGCGGTGCCAAATAAGGTGATCGCGCCAGCACTTTCCGCACAGAAGCCACCGAAGGGCTTTAGCTTGGTAATCTTCGATCCCATGGTATGGACAATACGCCAGCCGCCAAAATATGTACCCAGAGCAATGGCAGTATGCGCGGCAAGAATGATGGGCCAGTGGTAGCGTCCCCAATTCGCATCCATATCGGCCTTGCTCATATAGCCTGCGGTGAAAAGCGCGCCGGCAACAATGCCCATGGTTTTTTGTGCGTCGTTGCCGCCATGTCCGAGGCTGTAGCCTGCGGCTGAGACGAGTTGCAACTTGCGAAACCAGGTATCCACCTGCCGCGGGGATTTGTTTCGCAACAACCAATAGCCTGCGACACTGAAGAGGAGAGCCAGTACAAATCCCATGACCGGCGCCACCACGATAAAAATCAGCGTCTTGGTCCAGCCTTGCGGGAGAATGACCCCATAGGCGGCAGATATGCCGCGATTCAGAGCAGCGCGTGCCATCGCCGCACCTGCGTAGCCCCCGATCAGCGCGTGGGAAGAAATCACCACGTACTGGGTTACGTCTTCCAGACGGATCATGCCCTTGCCAATCGTCTTGGCGACAGCGGTGCCGAGGAAAAAAGCGGCCACAAAATTGAAGAATGCAGCCCAGATCACGGCCAGCTTCGGCGAGAGTACCCGGGTAGAAACAACCGTGGCAATACTGTTGGCGGCATCGTGAAAACCGTTCAAAAAATCAAATATCAGAGCTGTCGATACCGTGATGATGAGCAGCAGCAATCCTGTATTCACCGGCGGGCATACCTCGTCGGCATTGTGGGCTGCGCTTGGGAAAACATCACGCGCTCTTCAGGGCCACGGCTTCGAGAACGTTGGCCGCGTCTTCAGCTTTGTCCGTGGCATTCTCCAGAACTTCGTACAACTCCTTGAGCTTTATCAGTTGGATAGGATCCTTTTCGCGGTCGAACAGCTCAGCGATTGCTTTACGGCTTACCCGGTCGGCCTCATTTTCAAGACGGTTCACCTCGACGCAATGGTCGAGCACGTTCTGATTATTCTGTAACAGCGATACTCCAATCGCCAATTCTTCGGACTGCTGGACGATCAGGCCAGCGAGTTCCGACGCCGCCGGGGGCGGATCGAAAATCCGGTACAGGGTCAGACGTACAGCGGCTGCGTTTACGAAGTCGAGGACGTCGTCAAGGGAAGACGCCAGGCGATGGATATCCTCCCGATCGAAGGGAGTGATGAATGTCTGGTTTAGCTTGGTAATGATGGAGTGAGTAATATCGTCGGCCCGATGCTCGATCTCCTGCAAATGTTTTACCCGGGACTCGGCATCACGTGAATGCTGAAGGATATCCTGCAAGAGTTTCGCGCCCTCGGTGATGTTCCGGGAGAGATCGGCAAACATTTCAAAGAACTTGGTTTCCCGGGGGATCATACGAACCATAGGTTCCTTAAGTTCTCCTTATTACTTCTCGCAGCAAATTTAGGACGCCACCGAGAAACGCACTAAATATCTCATGCACCCGATGTACCGTCAAATCACGCTGATCCCGGCTTCGCCAACTTTGAGCATCGGGTCATAATGCAGATCAGAATCGCCGGCGCATCACGGTGCTAGAGAAAAGTAAAACATCTGGGTTATTGCTGATTGCGGGCAAGAGCCCTCTTCAAGCGGTTTGGACTACAGGCAAGGTGAACAGAAACGTTGACCCGTGATTGAGTTCGCTTTCCGCACGAATGGTGCCACCGTGTGCCAGCACGATGTGCTTGGCAATCGCCAGCCCCAATCCCGTTCCCCCCGATTCGCGCGAGCGGGCTTTGTCCACGCGATAGAAGCGTTCGAAGAGGCGCTGCAAATGCTCGGACCCGATACCAGGGCCGGAGTCCCGCACGTAGAACTCGACGTTTCGCTTGCCAGGTAACGCTCCTAGGACGATCTGGCCTCCGCCGTACTTCAAGGCGTTATCAATCAAATTGGAAAACACCTGATGGATGGCTTCGCGATCGGCATGGACCGCGGTGGGCGCGGAGTTCTCGACCACAATTTCGACGCTGTGATTGCGGGCAATCTCACGGAAGCTTTGCGCAGCCTCCTCCAGCAGTTCACCGGGAGTGACTGGGTTCATGTCGAAAGGCTGCTCGCCGGACTCGACTCTCGCCAGGGTCAGCAAGTCTTCGGTGAGTCGGGACATGCGGGTTGCATTCTTGCGGATAATCTCAAGAAACTCGCGGGCGTGATTGCTGTCGGGCGAGCTGTCGAGCAAGGTTTCGGTGTAGCCCTGGATGGAAGTCAACGGGGTGCGCAATTCGTGCGAGACGTTGGCAATGAAGTCACGCCGGGTTTTTTCGACGCGTTCAGTCTCGGTTAGATCGCGCAGCACCGCAACCGCGCCACCGCCGGGCATGGGAGCGGCGGTCACGTCGAACGTGCGGCCTGGAACGATGGAGGCGGCGCGTCGAGCCGTGACTTTCTTCGCGTCAGTTGCTCCGCTCAGGGCCTTCAGGAAGTCAGGATCGCGAACCGTCTCCACCATAGGCGCACGCAACCGGATCCGCTGCAGGGCTAGCCGGTCCATGCCGCGGTTCGCCCACTGCACGCGGCCGTCGGCGTCAACAGCGATAACGGCGTCCTGCATGCTGTTCAGGAGAGTTTCGAGCTGACGTTGGCTGGTTTGTAGTGCCGCGAAACTTTCCTCGAGTTTGCGTGCAGTCTTATCCAGCGCTGCAGCGACTTGACCGACTTCGTCTGTAGAATCCTCCGCGATCCGGGCGGAAAGATCGCCAGAGGCAATTCGATCGGCAAATGCAACGATCCGACGCAGGCGGCGGGCAGTGTACTGGGCGGCAATGGCGGCGATGACCAACGCAACAACGAATGCCAGCCCGGAACTGGACCACAGCGTGTGTCTTATGAGCCGTGTAGTGGCCTCGAGTTCGGAAAGAGGATAGGCAAAGCGCACCGCGCCTCCGGAAACGGGCGCGGCCACGTACAGAAAGGGGATACCCAGAGTATGGCTGCGGCGTTCGTCGGAGCCAATGTTGCCCTGAAGTGCGGCAACGAATTCCTTCCGCTGGGCATGGTTTTCCATTGTGGATGCCTGAGCTTCCGAATCGGCCAGCACTTTGCCCGTGGGGTCAATGATGGTGGCTCGAGCCCCGGCGGCTTGGGCTTCTTGAGATGCAATGTCTTGTAACGATTGAGTGCGGTCAACCTCGACTCGATGGGCGAACAGCATGGTCTTTTGAGTAAGATTGCGGCTAATTTCTTGGCACAGTGAGGCTTCCCATGCGCGCCGTACGGAGAAATCGATCGTGATAGTAGCGGCTGCGATGACCAAAATAAATGCCGCCAGCAACTTGATAAAAATCCGGCTTCTCACTTTGGAACCTCGAAGCGGTAACCCGCGCCTCGCACGGTCTTGAGGTAACGCGGATTCTCCGGATCAGGCTCAATCTTCTCGCGAATGCGCCGCACGTACACATCCACTGAACGCGGCGTGACGAATGCTGTGTCCCGCCAGACCGAATCGAGTAGTTGATCGCGAGTGAAAACGCGGCCCACATGGCGCGCGAAATAATCGAGTAAGCGGAACTCCGTGGCGGTAGTCCTAACCAGGTTGCCGCGCACGGTGAGGGTCATGGCCGCAGGATCGATTTCGATCTCGCCTGCTCGAACCACGGTTTGCATGAGCGGGCGCTCGAAGCGGCGCAGCACAGCCTTCACCCGGGCAACGAGTTCGCGCGGACTGAATGGCTTGGGAATGTAATCATCGGCGCCTAATTCAAGCCCAAGGACACGGTCAGGCTCGCTGCTTTTCGCGGTCAAAAAAATAACTGGGATCATCGCTAGCGATTGGCTTTGGCGAATCTGCCTGCAAAGCTCCAGTCCATCTTTGCCGGGGACCATAATATCGAGAATAAACAGTGCGGGTACCTGGCGCTCGGTATCAGAAAGCACTGCATTCCCGGTGGAATACACACGAACAGAGAACCCCGCGCTCTCGAGATGGTGGCGCACAAGCCGTGAAATGTCGGGGTCGTCTTCTACGATAACGATGTTAAACTTCACGGTCGTATTGTAGCCGGAGACCAGCCGATCGTGAGGTTGCTGAGGGCACTTCCCGAAAAAAGTGGCCATGCTTACCAGGCTGTCACCTGTCATTCAGCTAGGTTACTGGATCGTTATAAGCAGATTACAGACTTTATCCAGCCGGAATCGCGCGCTTGGCGGTACCACAGTAGTGGCACTATATTCAGTGATCACTGCGGGCCCGGAATATTCCTTCGCGGGTTGAAGGTCATCGCGAGAGTAAATCGCACTTTTAACATTCGTGCTACCGAAAAATACCGGAGCATGTTCAGCGCGAACGCGCCCGGGTGCCACGCGATCGGGTCGAGAAGCTGCCGCTAGGTTAGCCTGCGGAGACTTCACTCTCGCCCGTAAACGCAATGTGACCAGTTCCACTTGCCGTTGGGAATGGCTATAGCCATAACGACGCTGATGCTCAATATGGAATAGGTCAACCAGATTGCGGGTGAAAGGCACGTTCAACTCGTACCCTTGGCCGCGATAGCGGATATCCACAGTACGCTCGTGTCGTAGCATTCCCTGCCAGCCTTCCGAATGGAAATCTTCGTCTGCAGCCTTGCGAAGTGCGAAGAATTCTCTTTCCAACTCAGCGATCGGTAGCTTCTCCGCGATGCGCCAAAGCACTGTCCGAGAATAGTCCTTGACTACGTCGCTAACCAGTATTCCAAATGCGGAGAGCGCGCCGGGCAGTGCAGGCACGATCACTCTTGGGATGCTCAAAGCAGCAGCCAGTTCGCAGGCGTGCAACCCACCAGCGCCGCCGAAGGCGACCAGTGCAAACTCGCGAGGATCATAGCCGCGCTCAATCGAGACCACGCGTATGGCTTTTTCCATAGTTGCATTCACGACGCGAACGACGCCTGCCGCAAACTCTTGCAGCGTGAGCCTGGTAGGTCGTTTCCTAAGCCAACTGCTCACCAAACCGCGAGTGCGCTCCAAATCGAGTGAGAACTCACCACCGAGGAAATGTTTCGCTCGCAATCGCCCAAGAAGAAGATTGGCGTCGGTGACTGTCGGCTGCGTCCCACGGCCATAGCAGATTGGGCCGGGGTCAGCGCCGGCAGATTCCGGCCCGACGCGCAGAGCGCCCGCGGCATCGAAGCGTGCAATCGATCCGCCACCCGCCCCAACGGTGTGAATGTCGAGCATCGGCACTCCGACGGGCAGTCCCTCTACTTCGGATTGGCCGCCCGTTCGAGCTTCGCGGTCCAGCAAAGAAACGTCGGTAGAAGTCCCGCCCATATCGAAAGTGATAATGCGCTCAAACCCGCTTCGGCGGGCCAAAGCAGCCGCACCCACCACACCACCCGCAGGTCCGGAAAGCACGGTGCGAACAGGTTCGCGAGCCGCAGAAGACAATGCGGTAATACCGCCGCTCGACTGCATGACAAAAAAGCTGGCTTTGGCGGAAGTTGGTTTTCTTGGAGAGCCAGTTCTGAGCCAAGATTGGGCACTATTTTCTAAGCTTTCCAAATATCGCTGCATCACAGGTTGAAGATAGGCATTTATCACTACGGTACTTGTGCGTTCATACTCGCGGAATTCGGGAAGGATCTGATGCGAAATGGAAAGTGGGAGGCCCAACTTTTTCAGCGTCGCCGCTACCACCTGCTCGTTGTCGCGATTTGCGAAGGAAAAGAGGAGAGAAACCGCCACGGCTTCGGGATGACTGTGCTGAATTCTATCCCCCAAACGGAGCAGTTCCACTGTCGTCGGCGTGTGCAGGATTTTCCCGTCACTGCCCGTGCGCTCATCCACGCCAAAGCGTAAATCGGGGCGCACTAACGATTCCACGCGCTCAAAGAAAAAGTCATAAAGTTTCGGACGCGCTTGGCGGCCGATTTCGATTGCATCTTCGAAGCCGGAAGTTGTAACCAGCGCTACCCGCGCTCCTTTGCGCTGCAGTAGCGTATTGGTGCCGACGGTGGTTCCATGCAGCAACACCAGCGATCCGGTCAATCCGATTTTCTGCAAGGCTTCCGCAATGGCTCGTGAGGGGTCCGCAGGAGTAGAGAAAACCTTCAGCATGCGAACCCGGCCGCGTCCCACCCACACACAATCGGTGAACGTGCCGCCAGTGTCGATGGCAATACGAACCGTCTCGCGCTGCACTCTTGTCCTGGAACCTGCCATGATGAAGGCGAATTATAGATGGTAGGGTACTCGATCGCCGTGCGCAGCAGGACGTTAGCGCCTGAAAGCGCTGAAGCCAGGACAAGACTGGTCAAGAATCTGTTGGGGATGACGCCAAAATTAAGCTTTTGTCCTGAAGGCCAGCGCCAACAAGGTTTTCTGTTCGACTTCGTGAGCTTTGGCGGATCCGGTGGCCGGGCTGGCGCTGGCCGAGCGCTTCACTGAAAATACGGGCCGGCTGCGGGATATCCGTCGCAATCTCGGCATGACATAGAAGAGCG
>WNFF01005928.1_pt1 | contig 11352 bp, 11 predicted proteins | sample 5400441 | NCBI WGS metagenome assembly WNFF01 (sample SAMN13153345, study PRJNA577476) | soil metagenome | isolation source: 120 cm saprolite under Douglas fir tree site 2 hole 3 replicate 1 | place: USA:California | collected 2015-04-18
GTGAGAACGATGGCGTTCTCAAGCGAGCCCCCGCGAATAAGGCCCATAGCCTTGAGCGGCTCGATGTCGCGCTCAAAGCAAAAAGTACGCGCGCGCGCTAGAAGGTGCCGGAAGGTATCGGGCCCCACCAGCATCTCCACTTCCTGCTGGCCAACCAGCGGGTGGGGAAAATCCACGTAGCAGCGCACACGAAACTCGTCGGCGGGAAATATACCGATCCGGCGGTCCCCCTCGACGACCTTCAGCGGCTTCAGGATTTTCAGATAGCGCCGCTTTCTACGCAGTTTGCGCACCCCGGAGTGCTGCAACATCTGCATAAAGGGTTCCGCCGACCCATCGAGAATAGGCACCTCAATGGAATTAATGTCGATGTAGATGTTGTCGATACCGCAGGAATAGATAGCGGCAAGCAAATGCTCGGTCGTGGACAGCAAAACGCCTTGTTTCATGAGGCTCGTGGCGTAGCTGACGCGAGCGACGTTTTGCCCCTGCGCTTCGATAGGGAAATTGTCCAAGTCAATGCGGCGAAACACGATGCCTGTATCTGCAGGAGCCGGTACCAAGCGGACATGACCATGCACGCCCGTGTGGAGGCCCACACCCTGAGCAAACGACTCATTGGCTATGGTTGTTTGGAACATTATCCCCAAATCTAGTGTAGCATGTTGCTGGCCAACACTTTGTATGTTTGTGCTTTATTATCAATAGCTTGCAGACATAAAAAGAACGCGAGATTATTCTGGTGTGGTATTTACACAACATATGGCCACTTCAACGTGTCTCGTCTTGGAACACGTCCACCAGCGTTGCGTGCTTCTCAGGTTACCTTTGTAATTGACGGCGCGTCTCACTTGTTCGGGATGGTATAATTAGCGTTGGTAGTTTTTATTGGAAGGGTGGGGCATGAGTCGAGCGGCTCGCATCGGGATTTTTTGCGTATCGGTAGCCATTTTTGGTTATGCGTTCGTTGGCTACGTCGTCCTGGGCCGTACGCAGGAGGACAAAGCCTACAGGTCTCTCACGGTTTACGGGGAAGTCCTGCAGAAGGTGCAACAGGATTACGTCGACGATCCCAACATGCGGACGGTAACCGCCGGTTCCTTGCATGGGATGCTGGAATCCCTGGACCCACAATCCAGTTACCTGACGCCGCGCGAGTACGATGAATACAAGAAAAAGACCGCGAATACAGGTACTGCAGAAACCGGTCTGACGCTGAGCAAGCGCTATGGTTACATCATCGTGCTCTCCGTGCTTCCGGATAGTCCGGGCACTAAGGCAGGAATTCGCAGCGGCGATATCTTCGAATCCATCAGCGGATTCACGACTCGCGACATGTCCGTTGGCCAGGCGATCAATCTCCTGAATGGCCAGCCCGGGACGGCCGTCAAGGTCGGAGTGATCCGGCGCGGCAAGGCTACGCCGGAAGAAGTCGATCTGGTCCGCGAGAAGCTGGCTGCGCCGAAGATTGTCACCCAAAAAGTGGATCCTGACATTCTGGTTTTGCGCATCCCTTCGCTCGACGGCGGCCGCGCGGATGAAATTCACAACCGTCTCTTGGACGCTGAAAAACAGGGCATTCGCAAGGTCATCCTGGATGTGCGGGAATGCGGCCGAGGACAGGTTTCCGAAGCGATTTCGACCGCCCGGCTTTTCGTTCCCACTGGTATTTTGACGACGCTGCGCGGCCAAACCGTCTCAGCGCAAGTTTTTTCAGCCGAACCCAAGCAAGTGATTTGGAAGAATCCTGTCTCAGTGTTGATTGACGCTACGACGTCTGGAGCCGCGGAAGTTCTGGCTTCCGCCATCGCTGCGAATCATCGTGGGGATGTGGTTGGCGAGCGCACCTTTGGTCTGGCGTCCGAGCAGAAACTTATAACCCTGGATGATGGCTCTGCGCTCATCCTGACGGTTGCGAACTACTACAATCCAGGCGGCAAGTCGATCCTGGAAGAAGGCGTGACGCCCTCGGAAGTGGTGCGCGCGGTCCCCGAAGATGATTCGGATACGCCGGATGAAGAGGCCGCGCCAGCTCCGCAAACCCAGAAGGAACCCGGGCTCGGACCGCGTCCGCTGTCTCCGGAGGACCCGATTTTTCACCGAGCGCTCGATCTATTAAAGGCCCCCGCCGCCGCGAAAAAGGCTGCTTAGTTTTCCGTGTCCAGGCAACCTGACTCGGTTCAAGCAAACCTGCATTGCCTTGAAGTCAAAAGAAGCGGTTCAAGAAGGCTCGCGCTTCTGGCAATTTGCTTTCTTTTCGCGGCTTTCTGCGGCGGCTGCAAGAAGAAGGAAGAGAACCGTCTTACTCCCGCGCAAGTTCATCAAATCACACGTGATCTGGCAGCGGCTGCCTTTTCTGCGGTGCCTCCCGGGACTCTAATTAAAACTCGGCAAGGCGCCCCCGGTGGGCCATCCGGGGGCATAGATTACCTTCGCATTGGGTTGAAGAATGATTTGCCGGCAGAAGCGAACCATGCCGCAGTTGCCAAGCTCATTCAGAGTCTGAATGCCGCGGCAACGCGCAATCATCTGACGCAGGATCCTCCGATTCAAACTGGAGATCTCCTTCAATTCAAGCTTCGACATGGGGGCCTGCCGGCGGTCGAAATCGAAATCGTAACCCGTGCACCAACCGGGTCTGGTCCGGGAGCCATGAATCCCAGCGGAAATACTGCAAACCCACGCCTCGCCATCATTATCGACGATCTGGGCAGCGACCGCGCCGCCGCCGAAGCTATCTTCGCTTTGGGTTATCCCCTGACTATTTCCGTTTTGCCCAATCACGAGCACTCGGTGGAGATCGCTACGGAAGCACATCGCCGCGGTTTTCAGGTGATGCTCCATCTGCCAATGCAATCGCTCGCGAACGAAACGCCTGAAGCGCAGGAACTGCATCCTGGTATGCCGGCGACCGAGGTGGCGGCTTTAGTCGATCAATTTCTGAAGAATGTTCCAGATGCCGACGGCGTCAACAACCATCAAGGATCACAGGCTACTGCTGACGCCACGCTGATGGATGAGTTGATGCCGGTGCTGCGCGACCGGCGCCTTTTCTACGTGGACAGCCGGACAACCGCCGCTACCGTGGCTTACGAAACGGCGCGGGACTTTGGAGTTCGCTCTGCCTTCCGAAACGTCCCATTTCTCGACGACGTCACCGAGGTGGCCGCGGTCCGCAAACAACTCGAAGTAGCTCTGCGCGGTGCGCGCGAGAAGGGCGAGGCCGTGGCGATCGGCCACCCTCACCGGGCAACACTCCAGGCTTTGCGGGACGTTTTGCCTCAAGCAAAAGCGCAAGGAGTCCGCTTGGTCCCCGCCTCCGAACTCGCCCACTAATTGTTCCTCTTATTTTTGTGTGGGCTCCGCCTTCTCGGCTGGGAAAAGAAAATGAATCGCCATGGCCATAATCCCCATGGTCAGGAAGCTGAAAACGCTGCCCTCCGGCCCCGCCGTTCCACCGGTTAGCCACGTCTTTCCGTGCAGTGTCGCGTTCGAAAGGTGATGGGCAAGGAGCAGGCCGCTATCCGGAACGGAATAGAGAAACGTCTCGCCAAAATCAAAGCTGGCATGCCAACCCACAGCGAGCCAGAGATTGCCGGTCCTTCGCAGGGCGAAAGCGAAAACCAGCCCGGTCGCGACGATGCCCGCGGCTCCCATAAAACCCTCGCCAGGGTTCCGGAGATGCACGGCGCCGAACAGAACGGAAAGGAATATAGCAGCGGGCCAGAATCCAATCCCCTGTGTCAATGTATATTGCGTATAGCCCCGGAACAAGAATTCCTCTGAGAGTCCAACAGAGACGAAGGCCACGAACCAGACCGCGCCCCAGCGGACCACCTCCATGCTGTGCAGGGATAACGAACCAAACGAATATCCGCCGAATGCTGCGATCGAGCTGATGAGCAATGTCACTTCAAACAGTCCGAGGAGCCAACCCTGCCAAAATAACTTTCCAAAGGTCTGCGCCAAACGGGGTAAACCATAAATGCCCACTGGGCTCCGCTCGAGCTGCGCCATCAGGAGTGCCGCGCCGAATGCGGCCACGAAGCTCGTGAGGTCTTCTCGCAGAATGCCTTGCGGGGAGAGTGTGTCGGAGGTAAAACCGAAAAATCCAACTGTCACGAATTGCAGGACAAAGGAAAGCGTGATCCAAAACAGGCCGTAGAGCAGCAACCGCCAGCCCACTCGCAGCCCAGCGTCATTGAGAAAAACCTTTTCAAGGAGGTCGTTGCGGGGGCCAACAGGAACTGGCGGGGTTGAAGACGAATCGCTTGCCGTCTCAAAATCCAACAATCACCTCGAGATAATATCCAAGCCCCCTAATGCTGGCCGATGTGCTGGGTGGTGCAGCGTAAGCAGACCTGGTAAGGGACTTAGACGGATTTTATCGTGTCGAACCCTTCTAAATCTATTGTGCGATGCGAATCTCTGCCGCTCCAAGAATTCGGCGGCTCTTTTTTTCCTGCACGAAGACCACGGCCCTCAGGTTCTCGCGCTTCCATTCTTTCTGCAGAGACACACTCGCGTCTCCAGCGAAGGAAGCCTCGCCATCAGCCTTGGCTTCGCCGATCTTGCGCATGGAGCGCACAATCGCGGCGTGGTGAAGATCCTCGCCGGCATTCTCACCGCGTGTCACCGCGGAATGCAATCCCGTCTCCGTGATGGCCAGCCAGACTTCCGCGGCATCCCGTTTTGCCGTTCCTTCCATTTTTCCCACCTTCACGGAAAAGTCTGCCGCGCCTGCTTTGTTCGCATTACGCCGCTCCAAAATCACCGCAACTTTTGGCTTGCCCGCGGCTTCCAGAATCGCCTGCCGTGCCTTCTGCGGTTGACTGCCCGTGAATTCCACGGTCCCGTCCACAACCATTTGCGGCGTGTAAGGGTTCCTGTTTTTGAGAGCCCCGGCATAAACGTATTGTCGCTCCGTCCAGTCTCGCGAGGAAAACGGGTCAGTCCAACCCAGATCGTTCCAATAATCAACGTGCTCCTCCAGAGCGATTAGCTGCACGTTCCCATCTAGTTGTGCTCCGTCCAGTCGGGCTAGCAACGCATCCGCAGGGGGACAGCTGGAGCAGCCTTCGGAAGTAAACAGTTCAACGATTACCGGTATGCGTTGCGCCTCCTGGGGCCGCGCAGAAGCGTGTAATTGTGGTCGAATCAAGGCCGCAGCCGCTGCCAGAGTGAGAGAAATGAGGGCCAAGCCCGCCAATAGCTGTTTCATAGAAGACATTTTTTAACCTGCCACCACAATCTGATTTCGTGGCCCGAAAAAGGTTACCACGAGAAGGAGCTTGGAGGGGGTTTCTCGCAATAACCGCCATGATAACTTTTACTGGTTAAGCGCTCCAAAATAGTCTAGATTTATGCCGTTTGAAGGAGCCTCCCGACGATGTCCTATGCTACTTCGTCCCTCCCGCTGCTTGGAGGCCGTCTTTCCGTCGATTTTGTCAACGCGACTCCTCAGAATACGGAACTTTCCTGGGAACGTCTCATCCGCTTTCTGAATTCCACGGACATTATCTCCCCTGACCGCGGCGCGCAGCTTCTAAGCCTGCCGCAATCCGACCCCCAGGCTGCCGAAGCCCTTCTCTTGAAGGCCCGGCGGCTCAGCTATGGCTTGCGCAAAGTGTTCACAGCCATGCTCCGAAAGCAACGGACGGCCGGAGAATGGATCGAGCCCGTAAACGAAATCCTTCGCATCACCGAAGGGCACGATGAACTTGTCGGTCAGGACAGCCTCTGGAAAATCGAATTCGTGGCGCGTGAAGGAGGCCTTGATTGGTTGCTCGCCGCTGTGGCTCGATCTGGCGCGGAAATTATCGCTGAGGGTGCCCCCGCGCGCCTCCGGCTTTGCGCTAATGCGCACTGTGGCCTCTTCTTCTACGACAATTCGCGTACTCGCCGCCGCCGGTGGTGTTCGATGGCCGTCTGCGGCAATCGAAGCAAAGTAGCCGCCTTTGCACGCAAGCACGCATCGGGGCGCACCGCGCTCTAGAGATGGAACTTTGTCATCCATTCCTACTTCACGTATTTGGGCGATTCCCCTTTTGACCACGGGTCATAGCTATGCGCGAATATCAAACGGTCCGCCACTGGCGGATGCGAATAGAGCCAAAAAGTGATAAAGGGCGGCGGATTTGGATCCGACAGATCCAGCTCGCCCAGAACCTGAAACGCATGCGCGGCAACTTCCTCGGAGTTCGGAACCAGCTCATGGATGACTTCCAATCCGTAAACATCGGCGGCATGTTCTTGCATGCGGCTGTAGCCGCTGATGACCGGCGAAGAAACAAACAACAGCGCTTGCAAAAGCAAGAGCAACACGACGAGCGAAGCCCAATCTTCTTGTCCATAAAGCTTCCAGTCTCTGGCCCAGCGATCCATCGCCCAGTGCAAGCCTCGAAAAAGAAGGTAGAGCGCTAGCAATAGTCCGGCGGCCCCCAGCAAAAAACCCTGCCAAACGTGTCCCAGGACATAATGCCCGAGCTCGTGTGCCACAATGAAGAGAGATTCATCGCTCGAGGTTTTCTGAATCGTGGTATCCCAGATCACCACGCGCTTCGAGGCTCCCAGCCCCGTCACATAGGCGTTGATAGCGTTCGTTTTCCGGCTCGCCTCCATCAGGAAGATGCGCTCCGGTGGAATGGCAACACCGGCATGTTTCGTAAGTTTTTCGATGGAAGAAACCAGGTCCGGATGCTCCTTGCTCAACGGCTCGAACTTGTTGAACAACGGATCGATCACCAGGGGAGTGATCACGATCACTCCAAACAGAATCAAGAACGCAGGAACCCAGAAATACAACCACCAGCGCCGCGGACTGCGCCGCATCACGGCGAATAGGATCAGGACCAGAACGATTCCAAATGCGATATCGAGAAGCTCCGCCTTGGTCCAATCCCAGAACCACGAACCCCAGCCCTGAACCGATTGCTGATAGTGCAAGGAAAGCGAGTGCCAATACAGGTGCAATGGCAGTTTCAGCACTCCGATGGTCAGGAAAAGCAGCGGGACGAACACCAATCCTTGAATCCATTTCTTGTCGCTGGCGTTTTCAGCGAGGTCGCGAAACTTTGCCGCCCAGCCCAGCCGCAGAATCAGGAAAAGCAAGAGTCCGCCAAGCAAATAGGAGACGAAATAAAGGGTGTAGCCCGCCCTTGAGTACGCCACCGCCTTCACCTGGCGATCGTGCGAAAGCGTGTATTGTTCGGTCCTTGCCTGTTCCGCTGTCTTCGAAGTCGAATCCGAGCTTTGCGTGGTACTGGGTTGCCGTGGCAGCGTAGCTTGCGCCGCGCGTATCTCTGGATGCGCGCCTGCCTCGGGGCATGCAGCGCCGCGCGACGCTGCAGCGAAAAACAAACTGGCGCAAAGAATCAGCACGAAACGGTGAATAGAGAGCCACCGTTTTATCAGACCACATCGCTTATTTCGTAGCCACATTTCTCTCGCGGTACCAACCAAGGCCGCCACGGGCCGCGAGTATGTCGCACCCCCATTTGAACTGCAAGATTTCATCGCCTTGATTTAGACGGAAGGAACGGGCCGGCGTTTCCGCGACGTCAAGCTACGGTGTAGTTCTGGGATGCGCTGTTTTCAGAGAGTAATTGCGCACAGCGCCCGTCGTGGCCAATCCGAAATGTACGATCGAGGTCCAGCGTTCCAGCTTGTGATGGCCGTAGCGATGGAATAAGTACGACACGCCAATGGAAACACCGGTTCCCGCCGCCTCGATCGCCGCAAACGCCGCGTGATTATCCACGACTTCATTGGTAAGCAAGATTTCCTGGTCTCCGCGCCGCCTCAAGTTCAACGTTGAAAAATAATCGAGCGTGCGCGCGGCCCCAACACCCGCAAACAACCAGTCGTTCTTCTTGTCCCAGAAGCGGTGTTCCTGAGATTGGTCCTTGATCTGCTTCTTGCCGGCAGCCGGTACGGCAACTGGCGACGGCGTCTGCGCTTCAGTCGCCGGTGCCTGAGGGCAAACTCTGCTAGTCGCTACCAGCATCGCCAGAGCAAGCAACAAAATCATTTTAAAGTTCCGCAATTTTCCCGCTCCCCGGCGTCCCCTGCATTTTATTTCTCGATTCAGTATAATCGCACGGGCGCTACTCTGGGCCATACTCTCCAAGCAGGAGCCCTATCATGACCCGCTTCCGATTGGTGCTCTCGTCGATTTTTGTTTTCGCGCTTGTTGCCGCAGTGGCCGCTCATGGCGGCCGCGGGAACGATGTGGAACCGGCTGGAACGATGCCGGTGCGCTCGTTCGAATTCACCTATCAGGTGCATGTTCCCGCTAACGCGGACCCCGCCGGTCCCACCCATCTCTGGATTCCTTTGCCGCAGGCCGATGCCTACCAGGACATTCGAAGCCTGCATATCGACGGCCCTGTGAGCTATTCCCGGGGCAGCGACGCCGAATATGGGAACGTGTATGCAGCCTTCACGCCTACGGCGCAACAATCCGCGACTGGCTTTGATGTGTTGCTGCGATTCACCGCCGTCCGCCGCGAACATAAGGTCGCTTTGGACGCAGCCACGCTCGAGAACGCTTCAGCTTCAGCATCCCCCAGTCCGAACCTGCAACGCTACCTCGAACCCGACAAACTTGTTCCGCTCAACGGCGTGATCGCCGAGCTTGCCAAGGAACGCACCGCCGGTGACACCACACCTATCCAAAAGGCTCGTCACATCTACGACTATGTTCTCGCCACCATGCGCTATGACAAATCCGGCGAGGGCTGGGGCCGCGGGGACGCCGTCTGGGCTTGCACTTCCAAGCGGGGCAACTGCACCGATTTCCATTCTCTGTTCATCGGCATGATGCGTTCTTCCGGCATTCCCGCTCGATTTGAAATCGGTTTCCCCTTGCCCGAGGGCAAGACGGAAGGCGACATCCCGGGCTACCATTGCTGGGCGGAATTTTATCTCGCCGGGGTTGGCTGGGTGCCAGTGGACGCTTCCGAGGCCTGGAAGAATCCTGCCAAGCGTGAGTTCTTCTTCGGTGCGCACGACACCAACCGCGTTTTCTTCACCTACGGCCGCGACATTCGCCTCTCGCCCGATCAGAAGGGCGATCCCCTGAACTATTTCATCTATCCCTACGCGGAGACGAATGGCAAGCCGGTGAAAAATCTGCAGACACACTTTTCGTTCCGCGACGTTTCGGCAGCCCAAGTCGCTGAACTAGGCCGCTGACGCACCCCTGGCTTCATCATCTTCGCGGTTCGAAGACTCACCTTGAATCGCACTCGTTCCGGCGTGCTCCGTTGGCTCATTCGCACCCGTCGAATACTTGGGATTGTCATTCCAGTTTGGCCGGCGTATCTTGAGATTTGACCCAGCTCAGATTTTTCACGAGGAGTAGCACTATGTTGCGCTGCATCACATTGCGCCTTGCCCTGCCGGCCGTTCTGGCGGTCACACTGCTTCCTGCCGCTGCGTCTGCCCAATCCCAGGATTCTGAGTCCGTTGCGGAAGCCGCCCGGCGAGCGCGCGCCCAGAAGAAGAACCCCGAGAAACCTGCGAAGGTCATCACCGACGAAACTCTGAATGTAAAAAAGGGGGATGTTCAGACCGCTACCGCCGAGCAACCCAGAATGCCGGGTTCGCCAGAAACGCCGGCGCAGCCCGCCACCGGCGCAGCAAACGCGCCCGCGCAAGATTCCAAGAATGCCTCAGAAGACGATAAGGCGCGCGCCGCTCTAAAGGAGCGTGTCGCTTTAAAGGAAAAGATCAAGGGAGCGCAGAGTGATCTCGATCTTCTCCAGCGTGAATATCGGCTGGATCAGGAATCATTCTACTCGAGTCCCGACTATGCGAAGAACACCTCGGGGAAAGACAAGCTGGATGCGCTGAAGCAGCAGATTAGCGATAAACAGCAAGAACTCGAGCAACTGAAAGCCAAACTGGCGGCCCTGCCAGCGCCTCAGGAAAGCGCACAAACCACTCCCAAGTCTTAGCCTTTGGCTTCACCAACTCGAAGCTCTGGTTATTTGTCGCTTCTTTGATACTTCCCAAAGGAAGGAAAGCTCAATTAATCCCATGAATCCGCAGGCTGACAAGCTGGTCGATGCTCAAGTTCTTCATCCCGCGCGATTGCAGTCCGGTAATGAAGTCGGGCGTCACTCCATGAATGCGCATCGCAATGAGTTGATCCGGCTCGGGATGAGCGTATCCTAGCTTCTTTAGCTGGCCGATAAAATCCGGCGAGACTCCATGGATCCGGAACGCAATCAGCTTGTCGAGATCCACGTGTTCGTAACCTTGTTTTTTCAAATCTTCTACCCACTCCGGCGTCGCACCGTGGATTCTCATGGCGATAAGCTTGTCCGCCTCAGGCTCGTAGCCGGCCTGTTTGAGGCTGCGAACCATTTCCGGCGTCACGCCGTGAATGCGGAAGGCGATGAGTTTGTCGCTGTCCTGTACATTCAGCCCCGCCGAGCGAATCCCCGAAATGAACTCCGGAAAGCAATCAGCTTGTCCGTGTCCAGCCCCTGCAGATTCTTCGCTTTGATATCCCTGGCGAATTTCAGGCTGACATCGTGGATGGCCATCGCCCACTGCTTCTCGCTGTCGATTCCTCCGAAACCGAGCGCCTTCATCTCCTGCGCATACTTCGCGTCAGCGACAAAATGAAACAGGCCGGCGCCCTCGCCGTCCCGCAGAAACCCTTCGCATTCGAATTTCCCCGCGTCCCGCGCGATCGTAAACTGAACTTCCTGCCGCCCCGGCTTGGAAAAATCCAGTCCCGAAAAATCGCTGGCCGGCCACTCCGAGCTGGTATGAAAATGATGTCCGGCGCGTGAATCCATCAGGGAAAATTCAACCTTTCCCGGAATATCGGAGCGCCGGATGGTCCAGTCGCCGCTCTGCGTATCGCTGCCTACCGCCTTCGCGACAACCAGGATCACTCCGGCGATGACTAGGATCAGACCGATGGTTCGTTTCAGATTCATGGGACTTGCTCCTCTCCATCTTCCCGTGAAACTCAGAAAATATCCGCGTGCTTCAACGCAATCAACTTGTCCAGCGTCAGATTCTGAAACCCGTGCTTGCGCGCCTTTTCGATGAACTCCGGCGTTACTCCCTGTACTTTCGCGCCGATCAGCTCGTCGCAATCCAGGTCCTTGAAGCCCGCCGCCTGCATCGATTTCACGTACTCCGGCGTTACTCCCTGCACCTTCATCCCAATCAGTTCGTCGGTATTGGGCTTAAGCCCAATGGCCCGCATTTCCTTTACGTAGTTCGGCGTTATGCCCTGCACTTTCATCCCAATAAGATCCTCGGCGCTTGGTTGCAATCCCAAGTCGTGGAATTCGCGGATGTACTCCGGCGTGATCCCCTGCACCTTCA
>WNFF01017702.1_pt1 | contig 11352 bp, 14 predicted proteins | sample 5400441 | NCBI WGS metagenome assembly WNFF01 (sample SAMN13153345, study PRJNA577476) | soil metagenome | isolation source: 120 cm saprolite under Douglas fir tree site 2 hole 3 replicate 1 | place: USA:California | collected 2015-04-18
CGGCATCTCGAGATTGAGGGATCGAAAGTGAAATTTCGTTTTTGCGGCAAGAGCGGCGTCTATCGCGAAGTCCCGGTGCGAGACCGGCGGGCGGCAAGGATTGTGAAGAAGCTCGCTGACCTGCCAGGGCAGGAGCTCTTCCAATATGTGGACAACGCTGGCGAAGTCCGGAGCATCACTTCGCAGGATGTGAATGACTACTTGCGCGAAATCAGCGGCGAGGATTTTACGGCAAAAGATTTTCGCACCTGGGCGGGGACTGTCATGGCGGCAATCGCGCTTACGGAGGTAGGTGCGTTTGAGAACAAAACGCAAGCGAAGAGAAATGTGCGCGATGCGGTTCACGCCGTTGCGAAGGTTCTGGGCAACACGCCGGCCATTTGTCGCAAGTGTTATGTCCATCCCATCGTGCTCGAGACATATCTCGGTGGAGGGGCGATTGAAGGATTAAAGAAACGCACTGAGGAAACGCTTAGTGAATCGATCGAGAATTTAAGCTCAGCTGAAGTGGCCGTCCTGGCCTTTCTGCGAGAGCGGCTCGCGGAAAAGAGTAAAGCGAGCCCTTAGCTGAGTTCCTTTGCTACAGACTTTACCGCCTCAGCTTTATTGCTTTTCCAAAAGATCAGCGCGATGCCGAGCAGAATGAGCGCCGCGCCGAGCAGCGCCCACCGCGAGAGCGTTTCACCGGCCGCCCACCAACCGAGTGCAACCGCGAGCGGCGGAGTGATCAAAGAAATCGTCAGCAGGTTCGTCACAGCCACGCGGTTCATCAACCAGTAGAACAAGAGGAACGCGACCACCGAGCCGATCAACGCGAGATAGAGCAGACAGCCGAGCGCAACTTTGCTCCAATGAAAGTGGACCGGATTTCCTTCGCTCAGAAAGCCGATGAGCACGAGCGGCACGAGCGCAAAAAGCATTTGCCACGCTGCGATCACCGCCGGCGCGAACTGCGCTGGGTGTGCTTTAACTAAGACATTGGCGTAAGCCGCGCTCGCCGCGCCCGCGACAATTGCGACTCCGCCCCAGAACGCCATTAATCCTTGGAAATCCAGCAGCTTCGCGCAGATGATTGCGACGCCGCCCAGCGCGAGGAGCGCGCCCACGATCCGTTCCCATTTCATCGGCTCGGCGGGCAAATAAAAATGCGCAAAGACAAGGCCAAATGTTGGGATCGTAGCCTGCAAAATCGCTGCCAGACCAGAGGAAACGTACTGTTCGCCCCAGAAGAGCAATCCGTAATTGATCGCGAACGTGAGCAGGCCGGTTAACGCGAGGAACCAGTAATCGGCGAGGCGCTTGGGAAACGGGAATCGGCCGAGACAAATCGCTAGCAAGATCGCGGCGGCGATAAGGAAACGGAAACTAACAAACGAGATTGGCGGCAGATCAGCGAGGCCGATCTTGATAGCGAGCCATGTCGAACTCCAGATCACGCAAAGCGCGAACCAGGCCCCAATCACCCAGAGAGACGCTCGTCCCGATGAAGATTTAATTGGAACGTCTGACGTCACGGTCTTCATGAATGACCGCGTAGTGTTAAACGAATATCTTCGCGGTAAAGCGCGAATGTTCTGACGCGCCGCCTGTTTTCAGGTGGATGAAGAGCAACGTGGCATGGGCATCCTTCCCATGTTCTTTGCCAGACCATCGGCTGGAAGCCGATGCCACTGCTTGGCACTTGCATCTCCGCTGCTGATGCGAACGCTCATGCAGGTATCACTTGGCTCAGGCCCGGTATATTTACGCTCCCACTCTCGCTTCGCGGTTTCAAGAAGCTGCGTATAGCTTCGATCCAGTGCACGCAGCATCAGCATTCCAGCTGCGATTTCGCCCGTGATATGCTTATCGCTTCCGGCGCCGTTCTGAAGATCGGCTGTCATTCCGCCAGCTAAAAGCAGCACGAATTGCGCCGAACAGGGTGCCCGGAGATCGAGCGGGAACACGCAACCGCAGACCTACGCCCCTGCCGGCTCGATCAATCCAAAGTCGCCGCCCTTGCGGCGATAAAGAACGTTCACGCGTGAGCTGTTCGCGTTGCGGAAAACCAAAAACGGCCGGTGCGACATTTCCAACTGCAGCACTGCTTCATCGACATACATCGGCTTCACCGCATAACGCTCCGTTCGAATGATTGGATGCTCGAGATGTTCGTCCTCTTCGGTCGGTTCGGGATGCAGGACATGCTCTTCCAAATGTTGCACAACATCCTTACGCGGCCGGTGTTTGCGCATCAGCCGGGTTTTATATTTGCGCATCTGCCGCGCGACTTTGTCAGTCACCTGGTCGATCGCCGCGTACATGTCGTCGCATTCCTCGCACGCTTCGATCGTGATGTGATTTGAGCAAACGAGAATGATTTCGGCGGAATGCCGGTATTTTTCCACTTCGAGAATAACGTGCGCCTCGATGATTTTCGGGTAATCGAGATGCAAGCTCTCGATTTTTTTTGTGACGTGATCGTTGATCGCGTCCGTGATTTGCAGATGACGTCCGGTAACTTTAATGGGCGGATGAATCTTGGCTGACAACATGGGCTTTCCTTTTGTTTACATTCGAAAGCGTTCGCCAAGATAGAGCTGACGACTGATCGGATCGTTGATCAAAAAGTCTTTGGTTCCTTCGCTTTCCACTCGCCCGTCGTAAATCAAATAGGCGCGATCGACGATGGAAAGCGTCTCGCGCACATTGTGGTCGGTGATCATTATGGCAAGCCCGGATTTGCGCAGATTGACGATGATCTGTTGCACATCGTAGACCGCTATCGGATCGACTCCGCTAAACGGTTCGTCGAGCATCAGCAGCTTCGGACTGGTCACCAACGATCGTGCGATCGTGAGGCGGCGTTTCTCTCCGCCGCTCAAGGTAAGCGCAATATTTTTCGCGATGCGCTCAATTCCAAATTGGTGGAGCAGTTGATCGCAACGTTGCTGACGTTCCGATTTAGTCATCGGCAGTGTCTGCAAAATGGCCATGATGTTTTGCTCTACGGTCATCTTGCGGAAGATTGATTCCTCCTGCGGAAGATAACCCATGCCCAGCCGGGCGCGTTTGTACATCGGATATTTTGTCACGTCGCTTCCCGAAAAGATGACCCGGCCGCTGTTTGGCCTAACGAGTCCGACGATCATGTAAAAGCTGGTGGTTTTGCCGGCGCCGTTCGGGCCGAGCAGGCCGACAATTTCGCCGGCACGAACGTTAATGTTGATTCCATCCACGACCGCGCGGCCGCCGTAAATCTTTACGAGCTGATCGGTAACGAGAACGTTTTCCGCCGCGGCGGATTTCTCTTTTGCTAAGAGCGGCGAAGCTGCCGGCAACGTTCCGCTCGTCATTGCTTGGGAGATTCGGATGGAGAGGCCGCAGGCGTCGGTTCCTGCCGGATTTCGGTGCGGCTTGGGCCGCGTGTCGTGAGCTGTCCGTCCTGGTTCAGAATCATGACCGTATCGGGGTTGGTCGCGATGTGCATATTCATCCCCTGTTGCACGCGCGGATTTCCCGTTAGTTGCACGATTCCGTCATTCGTTGTGTAAACCGCATTATCGGACAGGCCGATGGAACGCAGTGGCGGACCGCCTTTCGGATCAGGCCGATCCCGCACCACCCCCACATTGCCTGTGGCGACCGCCTTTTCCAGTCCTTGATTTTCTTTGCTGATATAGGCGGTCAATTTATCCGATTGTATGACAAAACGCGGATCATTCACTTTCACATGTCCCGAAAATTTGCCGATGTTTTTCGCGGAGTCGAAGAAAGTCTGGTCCGCGTAAATCTCAGTGGTGACTGGCTGAGTGGGATTTGAAAAGTTAAATCCTGGCGAAGATTTCGCAGCTGGTTTTTCCGGCCTCGGCGAGGTCGGCGCGGCCGATTGCACGGCAGCTGCGGAACCTTGGGCCAGAAGCGAAGCACTGGTCACCTGGAAAATGATGAGCGCCACCAGAGCAAACAGTCTCATTCATTTCCTTTCGGCATGAGTTCCGCGTGACCGGTAATCACCATTTTCACATTGCCGGCGAGCGTTCCCTGCCGCGACGCGGTGTCGAATTGCATGGTGTCGCCCACGATTTGAAAATCGGAGCGGCGGACAGTCGTGCGTTTTTGCGAACTGATGACGCGTGTTTTCAAATCGAGCACGGAATCACTCATGTCGATCTGCAGGTCGGGCTTTTTGTCCGGCGTGTAGGTTGTCATTTTCAAATTGAGTAGCTGCATGTGACCTTCATCGAGTCGCTTCGCCGTGCCGGCTTCGAAGCGATTGCTCAGGCGACCTTGTAGATCGTAATCCGGGAGAACAAGCCCCTTCGCTTCGTGTCCGACCGGAAGCGGAATATTGCTCAGACCCTGCTGGTCAGCTGAGTCGGCCTTTTGTTCGATTTGTTGCTGTTGCTTTTTGCGTTTCAAACCCTTGCCGCCTGCGAAAGCAGCGGAGACGCCGACGGCCGCAACCAAAACGAATATGAGAAAGGCGTGCCCGAAGCGGGCACGACCGCTACGAAACGGTAGCATGAATAGCTTTTAACATGCGAAGGTGCTTCGGCAACTGTTTTAGCGGGATCTGATTTGCCGCATCCGAGCGTGCGCGTGCCGGGTTTTCGTGCACTTCGAAAAATATGCCGTCGCATCCCGCCGCGAGCGCTGCGCGAGCCAGAACAGGCGCAAGCGTCGCGTCACCGGAAGTCGAATCGCCCGCGCCGCCGGGCCGCTGCACGGAGTGTGTCGCGTCAAAAATCACGCGGTACCCAGCTTCGCGCATCCAATAGAGCGAGCGCATGTCCGCCACCAGATTATTATAGCCGAAAGTCGTTCCGCGTTCCGTGAAAATGAATTTCTCGTTTCCAAACGCGCTCAGTTTCTCGGCGATGTTGCGCACATCCCAAGGCGCGAGAAATTGTCCCTTCTTTACGTTGACCACACGTCCAGTTTCTGCGGCTGCGCGAAGCAAATCTGTTTGGCGGCAGAGAAACGCGGGGATCTGCAAAACATCAATTATTTCGCCGGCAATTTCGGCTTCGCTTGGCGAATGCACATCGGTGGTTACGGGAATCTTCAATTGCCTTCGCGCACGCCGATTCCGCGATAGGAACGAACCGAAGTGCGATTCGCTTTGTCGTATGACGCTTTGAAAATGAAGGGCAACGATTCGGCGGCACAAATTTCGGCAATGCCGCGCGCCATTCGCCAAACAAACTTTTCCGATTCGATCACGCACGGGCCGAGAATAAATGCCGGCTTTTTTCCGCCCACGGTGACGCGTCCGATTCGGAGTGGTTTGGGTTTCACGGCGATTGAACTGTAGCGGCGGTCTCCGACCGTCGCATTAATTTAGCGAACATCGGAGACCGCCGCTACAGATTGGCCACGGGATCGCACCAAGTCTGCAATCGCAAATGGCGCATAAAGCAGCGCGAAGAAAAAAATGGCGAGGCCCGGCGAGTACACTGAGCAGCGAGGCGACCTGCGGCTTGTGCAAAAGAAACCCATAATTCACCCCTGTGACGTGGTCGACCGCCAACGTGAGCGCCAGATAAATTTCCGACCACAAAAGCGTTCGCCAGACCGATGCCAGCGTCGGACGAAAACTTCGGCTGATCATCAAGTAGAGAATGCCGGCAACAATCCCGCCGTGATCGAAAAAAAAAGTGAAGAAGCGACAATCCGGAAAACCAAACTGGAGGTTTGGCGTGAAGAGCGCCTGTAAGCTGCCGCCGATTCCCCAAAAATAAGCAACCTCCAGCCAGCGTTGCCGTTTCTCTTTCAGCAGCGCGACGACCACCGCAATCATTGTCCAGTCGCACAGCTGGAACGGCAGCATTTGCTCCCAGTGCAAGATGCCGCGCTGCCATTGATAGAGACCGTAGCCGACGTAATTGCAGATCAGCAGTGTCGCGAGAAAAAACCGAACCATTCGATCGAGCGGTTGTCCTTTTGTTCGGCGAAAAACGAGCGCGAGAGTAAGCGGTGCGAGGAGACTTACCACGATGACTGTGACATGAGCTGGGCCGAAAAGCTGTAATGCTGGCGCGGTGTTCATCGCCTTTGTTGGGCGATTTAGCGTATCACCCAGAGATTGCAGGGAATCACATCCGTGACCCACTCGATTTCAGGTGCCAATTTTTTGCCTGCTCCTGGTGACGTTGTGATCGGAACGACCAGCAAATCCGCTTCGATTGCCTGAACAAAATCAGAGGCGACGTAAGCCGTGTTTCCGCGAACACAGCGCGCTTCGATCGGCACATCGGTATGGCCGGCGCTGAGAATAAATTTCTCGAGCGCCACTTCTTCCTCCTCCAGCGTTCGCGCACTGGGCGGCGCGTGCGCCGATTCGATGCGTCGCGTGGCGCGCGCGGCATCGAAGCTCGTGTAAACACGAATCGCGTAAAGTTTTTCGCAACCTTCGCGTTCCGCGAGGTGAAAAGTCTTGCGCAAGGCGTTTCGCCCATGCTCGGAAAAGTCCGCCATGAAAACAATCTTTCGCAACGGTTTTGGCTCACTGTCCGGATGAGTAAAGAGCATGACCGAGCAGGTCGCCTCGCGCACCAGACGTCGCGCGACATTGCCGAGGAACGGTCGCAGCACGACTTCTTTTTCGAGCGCTCCAGCCACGATCAACTCGATGTTGTTTGCCTGCGCAACGCGAAGAATAGTCGCCGCGGGTTCGCCTTCCTCATAATGAATCGTTGAGTCCGCCGGCAGCTGCAGCTGCCCCAGAGCATTACTGAATTTTTTTGCCGTTTCGTCAGTCCGCGTTCCGACATAGATCAAGCTCAGCTTCGTGTCGAAACGGTGGCTGATTCGCTTTGCCTCGGAAAGCACCTGTAGAAAACGGGGGGAGAAAGTGCTCGCCACCGCGATGGAGCCATAAATTGGTTCGGTCATCAGCTGGTTGGTCGTTAACTTCCGGCTTCGTCGTTATTGAGCAACTCGGTTAATTGTCCAGTCCCTATTGAAACAGCCGTCTGCTCGCGCTTTTCATTTTCGCTTTCCTCTGCGAATTTGCGGCGCATGCGGCGCGCAATTTACCCAGGCAGTTTTGATCCTGTAACCAATGGTCATCTCGATGTCATCGAACGAGCGCGAAAACTTTTCGACGAAGTGATCGTCGCGGTCGCGCACAACGATCAGAAAGCGCCCTTCTTTACGCTTAAGGAGCGGCTTGAACTGTTACGTAAAACGATTGGCGATCGCGACCACGTGAAGGTCGCGCCACTGGAAGGTTTGCTGGTTGATTTTGCGATCAGGCAAAAGGCCACTGCTGTGGTCCGTGGTTTGCGGGCCATTTCCGATTTCGAATTCGAATTCCAGATGGCGCTGATGAATCGCAAGCTGAACGCAAGCGTCGAGACGATTTTCCTCATGCCCAAAGAAGAATACACTTATCTTAGTTCGCGGATCGTGAAGGAAATCGCGCGACTCGGCGGCGATATCAGTCAATTTGTGCCGCCGTCCGTGACCGCGGCATTCGAAAAAAAACTGAAGCGATGAAAGTTCATCTGAAACAGATTCCCGCGGGAGGTTTACATCTGGCGGGCGAGGAAGATTGTCCGATACTGGAACTCGCGGCGGAAGGAATTCGCTGCGTCGGGCCGCTGCGTTACAATCTCGACCTTGGCGTTTCGGCCGGCGCACTTTGGGCGAACGGCACGTTATTTCAACCGGTGGAGTTGCGCTGTGTCTCCTGTCTCGAATCGTTCGGCCACACGATCGCGGTCTGCTCCTTTGCTGTTCATACCGAGCTGACAGGCCCGGAAACAATCGATCTCACGCCGTTCATGCGTGAAGACATTCTCTTGAACCTGCCCCCTTATCCGCACTGCGACCGCGAAGGTGATCACATCTGTAAAGCCGCCCACTTGCCGCAGGACAGAGCGACACCATCCCGCAAGCCAGATTGGAGCGCACTGGATAAGCTGAACCTAAAAAAATAGCTTCGTTGTAGCTGCCGCTGTCGCCAGCGGCAGATCATTCGCGCGATTTCGATCTTGCGGTCTGCCGCCGAGACGGCGGCAGATGCATCAGAACGCTGGTTCGTTGACGTTTCGCGCCCGATCTTCGAAACGCGTGAATTCTTTCAGGAACGTCAGCTGAATTTCACCGACCGGACCGTTGCGCTGCTTCGCAATGATCAGCTCCGCTTCGCCTGCTTTTTCGGCGCGCGCATCTTCGTCTTCCTCGTAAATTTCTGGCCTAACGAGTAATCCGACAAGGTCTGCGTCCTGTTCGATCGAACCAGATTCACGCAAATCGCTCAGGCGCGGTTTGCCCCCGGAGCGCGCTTCCGGCTGCCGGTTCAACTGGGCGACAACGATGATCGGGATCTTCAGTTCTTTGGCCAGACCTTTGATTCCCGCGGAAATTTCCGATATTTCGAGCTGGCGATTGTCCTGTGCGCGACGCGTCAGCGAACGAAGCAGCTGCAGATAATCGACGATGATTAACTGCACGTCCTTCTGGGCTTTCAGACGACGCGCCTTGGCACGTAATTCGAGAATGCTCAGGCCCGCGCTGTCGTCGATCAAAATTTGCGCTTCCGCAAGTTTCGACGCGGCCGCCGTCAAACTCGGGAAATCGCGTTCCGCCAGAAACCCGTCTCGCACTTTTTGCAGATTCACGCGCGCGCGCGAACAAAGCAGACGTTGCACGAGTTGCTGACTGCTCATCTCCAGACTGAACACCGCGACCGACAGCTTTTCCTGAATGGCGGCGTGCTCCGCGATGTTCATCGCGAGCGCCGTCTTTCCCATACTCGGACGTCCGGCAATCACAATCATCTCGGCAGGGTGCAGGCCGCTCGTCATGCGATCAAGTTCCGCGAACCCGGTTGAGATTCCGGTGATGGCGCCTTTTCGCTCGTAAAGCCCTTCGATCGCCTCGATTGCGGCCATCACCTGATCTTTCATTGTCGGCATCTGACCTTTGAAACGATCTTCGCCGACTGCGAAAATTTTCTGTTCTACCTCGTCGAGAAGATTGCTCACATCGTCCTGCTCTTCGTAGGCACGCCGCACGCTTTCGGTCGCCGCAACGATGATCTGGCGCAGGATATATTTCTCCCGCACGATTTCGAGGTAATAGCCGACGTTCGCCGCCGTCGGGACGAAGGTAAACAAACTCGTGACAAACGCGGCGCCGCCGATTGCGTCGAGCACATTCCGGTCACGCAACACCTGCGTAAAAGTGATCAGATCAATTCCCTGACCCGCGTTCCAAAGTTCGACCAACACCGTGTAGATTGTCTGGTGCGCAGGCACATAAAAGTACTCTTCGTTAATTTTCTCGACGCATTCCGCGATGATTTCGCGGGGCGAGATCAACATTGAACCGAGCACGCCCTGCTCGGCTTCAACGCTATGCGGCGGCGTGCGGTGAATATCCTGCGGAGAAGCTGTTGGTGAAGTGGGAAAAACTCTTCCGCTGTTCCGCGCTGTCGCACCTCGGCCAGCGCCATTTCCCGCTGTTCTACGAGGTTTCTCAGGCTCCCTTTGCGGACCTTGAGAACTCGGCATTTATTTTTGTTCGGTTCGCTTTCGAAAAAGTCCGCGCTTTGGCGTGGCTTCGGTTGGCTCCTCAGTCTTCGGCGTTTCTTCGTTCGACTTCACTTGGAATCGGAAAGTCGCGACGACGTCATGATGTAATTTAACAGCAGCTTCATGTTCGCCCGTCGTTTTAATCGGATGTTCGAGCCCGATTTTGTGACGATCAATTTCCTGCCCGAGCTCGTTTTTGATGCGGTTGACCAAATCCTGCGCGGTGATTGAACCGAACGCTTTGCCTGTCTCGCCGGTCTCGAGAGTAAAAATGACACGCAGCTTGTTGATGCGGCGTGCCAGATCCTCCGCTTCGTTCAGTTCGCGCGCTTCGCGCTCGGCGCGTTTTGCTTTCAAATTATCCAACTGGCGCAGACTAGCGGGTGTCACTTCGTAGCCTTTGCCTTTGGGTAAGAGAAAATTGCGCGCATACCCGCGACGCACTTTCACAACGTCCGCTTCCGCGCCAAGGCCGGGAACATTCTCAGTCAGGATGATTTCGGTGGAGGGCATTGGATGACTGAGAAATTATTGTGTGCGCAAGAAACGAACCGAAGGCGGACTGGATTATAGAAGCGGCGAAGTGACTGTCAACGACGGGAAAATTATTCCGCGATCAGATCATGCCGAGTTTCATACGGCCCGCTTCGCTGATCATGTTTTGGTTCCACGGCGGGTCCCACACGAGATCAACTTGCGCTTCATCGACGCCATCAATGCTAAGAATTTTACTCTGCGCATCATGTGCGATCGCCGGTCCCATCCCGCAGCCCGGCGCAGTCAGCGTCATTTTCACTTCGACTTTCATGCCGCCTTCGGGTTTCTCGATCAGCTTGCAATCATAAACCAAACCGAGGTCGACAATGTTCACCGGAATTTCCGGATCGTAACATTGCTTCAGTTGATCCCAGACGGCTTTCTCCTCAACCGGGCCTGATCCGTTTTCTGACCGCTCTGCTGCGCCGTTTGTTGTCTGCCGCTTTTCCAGACCGAGCGCATCCAAATCCTTTTCCACAATGCGCGCCAGTCCCTGGTAGGTCGCGATCGTGTAGCTGCCACCAAGCGTTTGCGTGATCACGCCCGGCGTGCCGGCCGGAATTATTGTTTTATTGCCGCTCGGGATTTGGATCGCGTCACAATCGCGCGTCAGAGTGAATTCAGTGTTTTCGTGCATAATGTTTGTGAACGCAGTTCTACTTCTCCAAAACAACTTTCACTTTCTGATTGTTGTTTTCCCTTGAAAATTGCTGGAGCAACGTGGGCACACCTGACTGCGGCGGCGCTGTTTTTCCATCTCCCGACAACGCAGAACGTAACGCGCCTTCCACCAATTGCGCGCAGTGAATCTTCACCGGCGGCAATGCGCCCAGCGGGGCCGCCAGTTCTTCGCCCGACATCGACCTGGCCTCAGCGATTGTTTTTCCAGCGAGCAATTCCGTCGCGACGCTGGCGACTGCAATCGCCGTTTGGCAGCCGAACGATTGAAACGTTGCGCGATCGATGATTTTCCGCCCGTTTTCCTCCTTGAATTTGATCCACATGCGCAGCATATCGCCGCAATCCGGGCTGCCGACCGTGCCGATTGCATCCGCATTTTTCATCTCGCCAAGGTGACGCGGATTTTTCACCGCCGCTTCGATGCGCGCTTGCAAATCGTCGCTCATGTTGCTTGCTCCAGATGGTAGCGCGGCAATTTTGGATCGACTTCAACGCTCCAGGCATCGATACCGCCGCGCAAACTTTTCACATTCGCGAAGCCGTGACCCTGAAAATACGCCGCTGCGTCCATGCTGCGTGCCCCATCATGATCGTAAATCGCGAAAAGGTT
>WNFF01004531.1_pt1 | contig 11345 bp, 9 predicted proteins | sample 5400441 | NCBI WGS metagenome assembly WNFF01 (sample SAMN13153345, study PRJNA577476) | soil metagenome | isolation source: 120 cm saprolite under Douglas fir tree site 2 hole 3 replicate 1 | place: USA:California | collected 2015-04-18
GCCATAATCGCGAAGGATGGACGTCGGGGGTTTTATGGCCCGGGCCATAATCGCGAAGGACGGACGTCGGGGGTTTTATGGCCCGGGCCATAATCGCGAAGGATGGACGTCGAGGTTCTATGGCCCGAGCTCCTTTTTCCGGCGAGGAAGGTGGGTGTGGTCGCCGGAATGGTCGGATGGGAGGTCAGCTGGTTGCAGGCTTCGGACCAACGCTCGCCTCCTCTTCGATCAGGAAGCACGATGCCAGATGGCGCCCTCCATCCAGCTTGTAAAGCGGCGGCACCTCGGTTTTGCAGCGGTCGAACGCGTATCGGCAGCGCGGATGGAAGGGGCACCCGGGCGGCGGATTCGCGGGAGAAGGAACGTCTCCGGGCAAAATGATGCGCTCCCTTTTTCGGGTGGGATCCGGCACCGGAATCGCGGAAAGAAGGGCCTGGGTGTACGGATGCTTGGGGGCGCGGTACAGCTCTGCCGCGCTGGCCAGCTCGACGATCTTTCCAAGGTACATCACAGCGACCCGCGTCGAGATGTACTCGATGATCTTCAGATCGTGCGCGATGAAGACATAGGTGAGCCCAAGCTCCGCTTGTAGATCCACCATCAAGTTCACGATCTGCGCCTGGATCGAGACATCCAGAGAGCTGATCGGCTCATCGGCAATCACCAGCTCCGGCCCTACCGCGAGCGCGCGGGCGATCCCGATCCGCTGCCTCTGGCCGCCGGAAAACTCATGGGGATATCGGTCCATTGCCTCGGCGCCCAGACCCATCTTCTCCAGCAATGCAGCAACCCGTCGTTCGCGTTCGGCGCCCGATGCGAGGCGATGGATGGCGAGCCCCTCTCCGACAATTTCCCTCACCTTCATTCGCGGGTTGAGCGAGGCATACGGATCCTGAAAAATCAGCTGCATCCGGCGCCGAAGCTTCCGGAGCTGAGCCGGCGGCATCCCGACCAGCTCCTGTCCGTCGAAGCGGACTGATCCGGACGTCGGCTCGATCAAGCGAAGGATGCTCCGGCCCAGGGTGCTTTTTCCGCAACCGCTTTCACCGACCAGGCCAAAGGTTTCACCTCGCTCCACTTCGAAGGTCACACCGTCCACCGCCCGCACCGTTCCGCGGACTCGCCCGAACGCTCCCTGGCGGATGGGGAAATGCGTGACGAGGTCTTTTATCTGGAGAATCGGCGCGGTCATTTTTAGGGCATCGGGTTGTGACAAGCGGCGAGCTGACCCTCGCGCTTGAGCTCGAGCGATGGATCGACCCGAGCGCAGATCTCAATCGCGCGATCGCAGCGATCGCGGAAACGGCAGCCGCCGGGAAGGTGCCGGGGATCAGGCACCGTGCCCGGGATCGCGGCCAAGCGCCGGTTCACGCCCCCCATTTTCTCCAGGGAAGGAATCGAGCGCAGCAGCCCGGCGGTATAGGGATGCGCCGGCGTCGCAAACAGCGCTTTCACCGGCGCGCGCTCGACGATGCGGCCCGCGTACATCACCACCACTTCGCCGCAGGTCTCGGCGACGATGCCCAGATCGTGGGTGATCAGCATCACCGCCATTCGCGTTTCTTTTTGCAGCTTTTGGATCAAGTCCAGGATCTGGGCCTGGATCGTCACATCCAACGCGGTGGTCGGCTCGTCGGCAATCAGCAGATCCGGGTTGCAAGCCAGCGCCATGGCGATCATCACCCGCTGACGCATGCCGCCGGAAAGCTCGTGAGGATAGGAATCCACCCGTTGGTGGGGAGCGGGAATTCCCACTCGATCGAGCATCTCGATCGATCTCTGTCGTCCCGCCCGGCGGTCCAACTTCTGATGCACACGTACCGCCTCAGAAATCTGGTTGCCCACGGTGAAGACGGGATTCAGCGACGTCATCGGCTCCTGGAACACCATCGAGACTTTGTTCCCGCGGACCTTCCGCATCTGGGGCTCGGGCAGCTTCAACAGATCGCTTCCCCGAAGCAGGATTTGGCCGCCGACGATGCGACCCGGAGGATCGGCGACCAGCCGCATGATCGAAAGGGCGGTGACGCTCTTGCCGCACCCCGACTCCCCCACCACGCCCAACGTGTTTCCGGGCGCAATGGAAAATGAAACGTCGTCCACGGCGAGAAAGCTCACCCCGTCCGAGGAAAACTGCGTCTTCAGATTGCGGATTTCGAGCAGGGTCTCGGGCATGAGGTCAGCGGCTCGAGGGCGCCTCGCGACGGAGCTCATCGCTGACCCGCTCGCATTCCTGGAAGGTCCGGATCAAGTTGCCACCGAGGATTTTCTGCAGCGCCTCTTTGGAGTAGCCGCGCTCGGCGAGGGCCTCGGTGATTTTCGGCAGGTCGGCCACCGAGTCCAACCCCTCGGGAAGGGAGCTGACTCCATCGAAGTCGGAGCCGAGCCCGACGTGATCGACTCCGGCCGTTTTGGCGATGTGGTCAATATGGTCGATCAGCGACTTGAAGGGAGGCCGCGGAATCCTGGCTGCCCATTCCTTCTGCACGCGATCGTGCTCGCGATATTGGATCGCCGGATCTGCGTCCTTCAGCCTGGCCATGAGCGTGTCGATCGCCGCGTTCCGCGCCGGTGTCTGCTCGTTGAAGGCCTTGCGGTAGCTCTCGTCGATGAAGGCGGAAAAGAAATTCACCATCACCACGCCATTGTTCTTCGCCACCGCTTTGAGCATCTCGTTGGTCATGTTTCGCGGGCTGTTGGTCAAAGCGCGAGCGGAGGAATGCGAGGCGATCACCGGCGCCCGGGCGACGCTGAGGGTATCATAGAACGTCTTGTCCGAGACATGTGAGACATCCACCATCATCCCGAGGCGATTCATCTCCCGCACCACTTGCTTGCCAAACTCGGTCAGGCCGTTGTGGTGAGGGATGTTCTTGTTGATATCACCCGACGAGTCGGCCCATTCGTTGGTGTTGGACCAGGTCAGCGTCATGTAGCGAACCCCGAGGCGATGGAAGTCCCGGAGAATACCCAGGTCATTCTCAATCGCATGTCCACCCTCCACGCCCATCAGCGCGGCAAGCTTCTTGTTGTCGCCCTGGCGCGCGGCGAGGATGTCCGCGGAGCTGAAGGCCATCGCCATCTGGTCCGGATGCTTTCGGGCCTGCTCGTAGACCGAGTCGATCAGCTGGAGGGCGCGGTGGGCGAATCGGGTGTGCCGGCTCGGATCGACCCAGATCGAGAAGAACTCCGCCCCGAGATTTCCCTGCCGGATCTTCGCCAGATCCATGTGGCCCTCGGCGATCGGCGTGTTCTTGGCGAAGTCGAGCCGCTCGTCGAGGAATCTCTGGGTCGTATCGGCGTGAGTGTCGACCACCAACGAGGATCCGTGGATCTCCCTGGCGTCTGGTTTGGCGACCTTGGGCGCCGGAGAGGCCGCCAGGAGCGCCAACGACAGTGGCGCGGCGAGCAGTCGGATGAGCATTCGCGCTGTATAACACCGCCAGCGCACGAAGCGAGCCGGCGACCGTCGCTACATCTGGCGAGCCGCAGCCTCGATGTCCTCGATGCCCTGCTCCATCCGATCGAGATGGGTGCGAAACGAGAGAATGCAAATGCGCAACGCAAACACCTCGCCGAGCTTGGTCCCGGTCATGAAAATGCGTTTTCGTCCGTTGATCTTTTCGAGGAAGGCCTGATTCAGTCGATTGAGGGACGGCAGATCCAGGCCGGGGCGGTTGAGGCGAAACGCCACGATCGACAATTGCGGCTCCGCCAATATCTCGATCTCCGGAATTTTGCGTAGCTGCTCGGTGGCCCAGCGCGTCAGCTCGAGCTTCTCCTCGAGATTTCGTCGAAAGGTCCCGATCCCGTGCATCTTGATCGGCAGCCAGACGCGCAGTCCGCGAAAGTCGCGTGACAGCTCGGGCGAGTAGAGGCAGAAATCGACCAGATCCGGGTCCTCCTGCATCGCCGGCAGGTAATCCGCGCTCAGCTGGTGCGCCCGCTTGAGGGCCTCCCCGTTTCTGACTAGGAGCGAACCGGTGCCGTAGGGAAGGAAGAGGCCTTTGTGGGGATCGAGCGTGATCGAATCCGCGCGGCCGATTCCCCGCATCCGCTCGCGGCCGGCAGCGGTGAGCATGAAAAAGCCGCCGTAGGCTCCGTCGACGTGAAACCAGAGATTTTCGCGGTGGGCCACCTCGGCGAGGCCCTCGAGGTCATCCACGGCGCCGGTGTGCACGGTTCCCGCGCTGCCGACGATCAGGAACGGGCAGAGACCTGCCTGGCGATCCTCGCGCAGGCGCGCCTCCAGCCGGTCGATGCGGATGCGATAGCGCTGATCGCACGGGATTTCGCGAATGTTTCTCTGCGGCAATCCGGCGAGCAGCGCGGCCTTGTGAATCGAATGATGGGCCTGATCGGAGACGTAGACGGTTCCAAGGAGAAAGTCTTCGGGCAATCGTTCGCGCCGCGCGGTCACCAGGGCAGAGAAGTTCGCCAGGGAGCCGCCACTGGTGAGGACTCCACGGGCGCTCTTCGGATAGCCGACGATCTCGCAGAACCAGGCCACGACATTGGCCTCGAGCTGCGCCAACCCCGGCGCCGCCGCCCACACCCCGACGTAGCGATTTGTCGCATCGGCGATCAGGTCGGCGACCGCCGAGTGAAACAATCCGCCGCCCGGGATATAGGCGATGTACCCCGGACCGGCGGTATTGAAGCTGACCGGGACGAGCTTCTCGAGCACGAGCCTGATCAGATCCTGCGCCGCGGCTCCCTGCTCGGGCAGTCCCTCCCGCAAAGACCGCGCGAGCGCGGCGCCCCCTTCGGTATTCGCCGATGGCTGGGTGGCCAGGGTTTCGAGGTGTTTGACGACCGCCTCGGTCGCGATGGCGACCAGGTTGCGCATCTCGGCGGAGGACAGCTCGAGCGATTTATCTATGGTGATTGAACGCCTCGAAGAGCTTTAAAGCTGCACGCGGAAGATCTTGTCGTCGTCCGGCTGCAGCGCGTCACTGCCGCGCCCGTCCCGATTGCTCGTCGTGAAATACAGAAGGCCGTCCGGACCGACGATGACTTCGCGGATCCGACCGAATTGACGCGAATAGAGCGTTGCTTCGTCGATGATCGTCACCCCATCGGAATCAAACGTGAGTTTATGGATCTGGCGAGCATGGATGTAACCATCCGGGTTGGATTGGAAGGTCCCGAGCATTCCGTAATAGAAACTCCCATTGTAGAACGCCGCGCCGGCAGGGGGTTGGCTGTTGGGAGGGGTGGAAAACCAGAGCGGATCGATCCAGCGCGGGTCACCGCAAGCCCCGTAGCACAGAGGCCAGCCGTAGTTGCCACCGGCATAGATGATGTTGACCTCATCGTACCAGCTGATCGGAGAGCCGCAGTCCCCGGTGGGCCCGTGCTCCGAGTTGTACAGCTGGCCGGTGCTGTCCCAAGCAAGACCTTCGGGATTGCGGTGCCCATAGCTCCAGACATGATTGCCGAAGGGATTGTCATCGGGGACGCTGCCGTCGAGATTCATGCGGAGGATTTTTCCGCCATAGGAGTTGATGTCCTGCGACTGCATGCAGGTGGAATCGCCTACCGTCATGTAGAGCTTTCCATCAGGACCCACCTTGAGCCGACCGCCGTCGTGGATCTGTCCGCCCGGAGCCTCCACCAGGGCCATGTCGTAGATCGCAGTGCCGGCGCCGTTTTCAATCAGTCGGGCCGCCGCGTTGTGCAGGTTTGACGGGAAGGTCGTCCCATGGGTGTAAGCGATGTACATGTAGCCATTGGTCGCAAAATCGGGATCCAGGTCGAGGCCCATCAGTCCACCCTCGCCCACTGCCCGGAAATCCGGGACGGCATCCGCGGTCCCCAGGGTGAGCACGGGATCCGCTTGCAACGTTCCGTCCGCGTTGATCACGCGAACTCGACCGGGTCGTTCGGTGAAGAAGATTCGCCCATCTGGAGCGAAGGCCAGCGCCCAGGGAATTTGAACGGTGTCAACCACCACTTGCGGCGCGGGTGCTCCGGCGAGCGCCGTTGCTGGAAGCACCAAACCAAGGAGCAATACGACGATCTTTTTCAAAGCAGTCCTCCCCCGGATTCGTGAATAGAAACCGGCATGGACGCGGAAAGAAGATTCTGCCGCGCCGGGGCAGAGAACAGCGGCACGCGATCCTTGTCAAGCCCGAAGAGCTGATGGTAATCCGACAAATCCGGTTTTCCGTACTCCGGATCGAGTGACCACGAAGGGACCGCGACCTTGATCGCCATTGTCGGAGCCGGTATCTCCGGTCTCTCGCTCGCTTTCGAGCTTCGCCGCCGAGGGGCTTCGGTCGTTCTTCTCGAGGCATCGCCGCGCGTCGGCGGCACCATCCGCAGCTCGACCGAGCAGGGCTTTCTCACCGAAGCGGGCCCGAATGGATTTCTGGACAAGGAGCCCGCCACCCGCGCCCTCGCCGCGTCTCTCGGGCTTACCGACCAGATGCGAAACGCCGATCCCGCGGCGAAGAGACGCTTCATCTTCACGCGAGGCGCCCTGCGCGAGGTGCCGTCGTCGCCGGGGGAATTTCTCAAGTCAGACATTTTGCCTTTGGGCGCGCGACTGCGCGTCGCGGGAGAGCTGTTCTCCCGGCGCGCCAGGGATCCAGAAAATGAAACGCTGGCCACCTTCGCACGCCGGCACCTCGGCAGGACCGCGACGAGCGTCCTGGTCGATGCGATGCAAGCGGGCATCTTCGCCGGCGATCCCGAAAAGCTCAGCCTCGAGGCAGTCTTCCCAAAAATGCGCGAGCTCGAGCGCGACCATCGCAGCCTGATTCTCGCGATGATCCGCCTGCAGCGACGGCGGAAGGGAACGGCGGTGGCGACCGAAACGGCCGGCCCGGCGGGGACGCTGTGCAGCTTCGAAGGCGGCCTGGAGACATTGACCCGAGCCCTCGCCGAGAGGCTCGGCGCCGCGGTTCGGCTGAACACCGAGGTCCGGGCAATCGCCCGCTCTGGCCGGGAATGGCAGTTGCAGACTTCATCGGCCGGGAGAGCCGAGACGGTTGCCGCCGAGCAGGTGGTCCTGGCGATCCCGTCCTACGTCGCGGCCCGACTGCTACAACCGATCGACCGCGCCCTGGCCTCGGAGCTGGAGGGTATCGAGTACGCCCCGATCTGCGTGGTCCATCTAGGATACCCGCGGGCGGAAGCCGCGGTTCCAGACGGCTTCGGATTCCTCGTCCCGGCGCAGGAGCGCTTGAACATCCTCGGGGCAATCTTCGTTTCCAGCGTCTTCCCCTGGCGCTCGGAAGGCCGCCGCTCGCTTCTGACCTGCATGGTGGGAGGAGCGCGGCAGCCCGAGCTCTTCGGCCTCGAGGAGGCCGAGCTGGTCGGCAGCGTTCGTAAGGATCTGGAGCGGGTGCTGGGCCTGGCGACCGCCCCTTCGTTTCAGCAAGTCATCCGATGGCCCCGGGGAATTCCTCAATACAACGTCGGCCACCTGGCTCGAGTCCGGCGGATCGAGGAGGCCGTTTCGAGATTGCCCGGGCTGACGGTGACTGGAAACGCCTATCGGGGGGTCGGACTCAACGACTGCGTGAGAGCTTCCACCGCGCTTGCCTTGAGTCAGCTGCCGGCGGGCGAAGAGCGCTCCCGCGCCGGCGCCCACGTCGATCAGCGTTGAATCCACATTTTGCGGAAGTCGTACCAGGCGATAGACGGCTTGATCCCTCGAACGGTTTTCTTCACCGCGTCGAGCGTCGGGCGGCTGGACATGAAGTAGTAGGCCTGGTCGTGATAGAGCATGCGGTGGATCCGTCGATTGAGCTGGACGCGTTTCTGAAAATCGAATTCGGCGCGAGCCTCCTCGATCAGCCGGTCGGCCTCCGGGTTGCGGTAGGAGATGCTGTTTCCCCCTCCGATCTGGCTGGAATGGAACAGCTCGAACAAGTCCTCCTCGACGTCCTGGTTGCTCCAGTTCATCGCCAACGCATCGAACTGGTGCTTGAGCCGACGCTCCTTCAAGGTGACATTGTCGACGCGCTCGATCTCCATCTGAATCCCGACCTTGCGGAACTCGTCGCGGAGAAGCTCGGCGATCTTGTTCAATCGAACCGAGTAGACGCGGGTGACGAAGGTGAACTTGAAGGGGATTCCGTCCTTGTCCCGGACGCCATCTTCGTTGGTATCAACCCATCCTGCTTCGGCGAGCAATTTCTTCGCCGCCTCGGGATTGTAGGCGAGCCGCTGCACCACCGGATCGCAGTAGGGTGACTCCGAATAGAAAGGGCAGCTGGTCGGTATCTCCAGCTTGAGGTCGATCCCCTCGAAGACTTCGTCATAGGGAATCAACATTCCCAACGCGACGCGGACCCTCCAGTCGCTGAAAAAGGGACGCTCTTCATTCCAGCCGATCCAGCTGTAGTTGAAGTCGACAAAATAGATGCGGTTGTAATTGTTCACCGCCCAGGCGTTCTTAGGCTCCGGCTTTTCCAGGGCTCTCCACACCGACGGCTGGATGGCGACCATTAGATCAAAATCGCCGCGTTCGAACATCTGGGTCGCCACCGAATCATCCTTCACGATTCGAAAATCGAGCCGATCGAGATACGGCTTTTCCCCCCAATATTCGTCGTTGCGAGTCAGGGAAATCACCTTGCCCGGCTCCCATCCAGTGAACTTGAACGGCCCGGTACCGATGGGAAGCCGATTGATGGCCAAGGTATTGAAGTCCCCGCGCAGCGCACTTGCGGGCATGATCGGAAGCGCGGTAGCGAAAGTGCGAAAGCCCAGGTAGTAGGGCTTTTTCCACCTGATCAAAAAGGTGTAGTCGTTGGGAGCCTCATATCCCGCCAGATCGGTGAACGAGCTGCTGAACGTCCGGGTGGGGTTTTTCGGATTCATCAAAGCGTCCATCACCGCCTTGACGTCTCGCGAAGTCATTGGCTCGCCATTGTGGAACCTCACCCCTTTTCGCAGCCGGATCGTCTGGGTGAGGCGGTCGGCGCTCTCCTCGTAGCTCTCGGCGAGCAGCGGCCGCATCCGGTAGCGAGGGTGGTCCTCCCGGTCCAACTCAAACAGCGTCTCGTAAATCGAGCCGACGGTGCAGCGCACCATCAGCCCCTCCTTTTGCTCATCGTGGAGGCGATTGAGCCCGAGGGGTTCCGAATAAAGGCGCACCGTCAGGGTACCTCCGGACAGCGGCGTACCCTGATTTACCTCCGACGGAAGCTTCCCCTCCAACCATCCCTCATCGAGCGACAATCCCGGACCCAACCCTCGTTGCGGATCTCCAGCGCGGCATCCATTACAGGCGAGCGAGAAGGTCGCGCTCAGCGCAAGTAGAAGAAGAAGGAGAGGAGTCCGAATCGCGACGCAGAGCATACCATGCTTCACGCGAGGTCATCGGCACCCCGCGCCCCCGCGCGCAGGGGCGCCAAGATGCGACAGCGGCCCGCCTGGCATCCCGGGCACCTGCGTCCTGGGTCTCCCCGCTTCGTCAACCTCGATAACGGTCATCCGCGACGGAGGTGCGAGGTCGAAAAGGGACGCGTCGAGGCGAGGATTGAGCTCGAGGTCGCGGTATTTGAGCTCCAGGCGGGTGGTCTCGCGGGGCACGGCTAGGGTCGTCTGACGGGGAAACTCGGTCGAAGCGAAGCCTTGGAAGTCATCAAAGGAAAGCTCGTAGCTCTTGGGGCCGCGCACCTCGCTGCGACGGACGCGATGGGTCGCCGGGTCGACCCACAGCGTCTGCTGAATCCCGGCCCCCTCGAGAGTGACGACGTACGACCCGCGCGCCGGATCAAGCTTCAGCGAGGACGCGGAGAAGGCGATCCGGGGAGCGCGACCGAGCATCATTGCCACCAGTTCCTGGACCGGCAATGCCACCGGCATGAAGCGGGACAGATTCTCCTCGCTCGCCGGGCCGCGGTAATACTTCCCCTCCTCGGCGTCGAGCAGACCGAAGCGAGCGCCGGTCGTCTTCAGTATTGCTTGCGGCTTCCCGAAGAAGTTCAGGGATTCCAGATGGAGCTTGTCGGGGTCTGAGATGGCGGCGAAGATGTTCAGCGTTCCCGAGCCCTTGGGGGAGCTGACGCGCAGGCGAGCGTCGCCCTTGAGCGAAAGGATCTGGCGCTCGGCCTGATCGGTGAGGGTCAGAAGCTCTTGCGCGCTTCGAATCTCTCCGGCCGGACCGAAATCAATCCGCTTGGCGCAGCCGAGGAACATCCCCAGGAACAACGCCGCCCGCCAGATGTTGCCGTGGGTCAATTTGGCCTCTCGCCAAGCCCTATCCGGTCGAGTTATTTGCATTCCGAGGCTTCGGGGCCTTATGCCTCGCGTGGCACCGGCGGGTCGCAAAAAAGTCGCTCTCTTCAATCGGACCGAAAGGTTCGGCTTAGGTGATTATGGGCTTCGATGAGCTGTTTCACTATCTGAGACTCGGCGGGATCACCATGGGGGTGATCCTGGCTGCTTCGTTGATCGCGCTGGTGGTGGCAATCGAGCGGGCCATCGCTCTTTGGGGATTGAGCGAGCGGTCTCGTGCCCTGGGAGAGGCAATCGCCAAACACCTTTTGAGGGGCGACGTGGCCGCCGCCCGTTCTGCCGCCGAGCGGGCAGATGTCCCAACCGCCGACATCTATCGCGCCGCATTCGATCGGCTCGAGCGTTCCCGCGCCTCCACCGGCGCTCTCGAGGCCGCGGTAGAACGCGAGCGCGCCCAGGTGGGTTTGCGCTTGCGAAGGTACCTCTGGATTCTGGGCACGATCGGGGCGACGACGCCCTTCGTCGGCCTTTTCGGAACGGTGGCCGGCATCATGCGCTCGTTCCGCGACCTGGGCATCGACGTCGGCTCGGGCGGTTCGGGCAATACCGCGGTGGTGATGACCGGCATCTCCGAGGCGCTGATCACCACTGCGGGCGGCATTCTCGTCGCCGTCGAGGCGGTGGTGCTCTACAACTACTTTCAGTCGCGCCTGGCGCGCATTTCGATCGAGCTTCGCCTGATGGCCGACGAGTTCATCGAGCTTCTGCGCGAGCGGCCGATCGGCGCGGCGATCTCCAGCGCGCCGACTCCGGAGCCGTCCAACGCGCTCTCCCCAGCGGTCGAATCTCCGGCGGAGGGCTGACGATGGCGATGGGTACACTACCGGGAGGTGGGGACGAAGAAGGCGTCGAAAACGTCTTCTCCGAGATCAACATCACCCCGCTGACCGACATCTTCCTCGTCCTCTTGATCATCTTCATGGTGACCAGCTCGGTGATCGTCAATCAGAGCCCGGGCGGTGGCGCCAAAGCGGGCCTCAAAGTCAATCTGCCCAAGGGCGGGGCATCGGACGTCGTCCCGACCGCGCTGGATCTCTCAATTGCGGTGCTCGCCGATGGGAGGATCGTCCTCGCGGGAAGCGTGGTCA
>WNFF01001572.1_pt1 | contig 11341 bp, 10 predicted proteins | sample 5400441 | NCBI WGS metagenome assembly WNFF01 (sample SAMN13153345, study PRJNA577476) | soil metagenome | isolation source: 120 cm saprolite under Douglas fir tree site 2 hole 3 replicate 1 | place: USA:California | collected 2015-04-18
CATCACCGCTCATCTCTCCGAAACCCCGCCTGAACACTTCCGGGAGGTGGCCGTGTCCAGGGATGCACGAGGCACCTACTACTGTTCGTTTGTGTATGACGATACGAAGCAACCAAAGGAACAGGACTCCGAAGACAACACACGCAAGAAGCGCAACATACACAAGCAGCGCCCCCTGCGAAAGGATGGTACCGTAGCCTTCGACTTAGGCATCAAGACCTTAGCCACAGGCGTGACCGACCAGGGACGCTTTTACCACATCGGCGGGTTCAAGGGCTACCGTTACTACAACAAACAACTGGACAAGATACGCTCCAAACGCGACCGCTGCAAGAAGAAATCTCGTAGGTACATCCGTCTCTCCAAAGTCTACAAGCGGGTATCAGAACGCAAGCGCAACAAACAACGGGACTGTCTGCACAAAGCATCTCATCTCATCGCTGGCAAACTGGCTGAAAGGGCTGTTGTCATTGGAGATCTTTCCCAGAGGCAGATGGTTATGAAGAACAACCACGAGGAGGAAACCCCCAAAAAGTCCAAGAAGCGGCGCATCCGTAACCGCATGGTGTACAATGACTGGGGTCTCTACAGCTTTGTCCACATGCTTGAGTACAAGTGTGTGCGCTTCGGGAAAGAACTACATATCATAGACGAACGCGATACGACGAAAATGTGTCATGTGTGCAAGCACAAACAGGACATGCCGTTATGGAAACGCACGTATCGCTGTTCCAACGAGAACTGTGGCTTGGTGATGGACCGTGACGAGAACAGTGCGGTCAACATCTCCGAGCGGTTCCTTGCCCGGCTGGGGCCACACACGTAGGGTGACTTATGTGCGGTGTATTGTATGTGGGTAGGATGGAGTAGGAGTTACGAGGACTCCCTTTTCTACCTGGATGCAGCAATCACTACATTATATGTTTTGAAAGGCAGATTGGATAGATGAGCAATGCACACACCATCAACAGCGAAAAACCTGCCCTTGAGGCCGTTCTGCGTCAACACGCGGAAGATCAGTACGCGGAAGAGTTGGCCGAGCTAGCGCAGGAAGACAAGCGGCAGCGTCCGCCCAACTGGGTACTGTCTCCGTGGGCAGTGCGCACGTACCTGATGGGCGGCACGCTCTCCAATGGTTTTGTGGTGTCGCCAAAGTATATCGGCAACGCTCGACTGATCGAAATTGCCGTTGCAACGCTGGCAACTGATCGTGCCCTCCTGCTCTACGGTCTGCCTGGTACGGCCAAGAGTTGGGTTAGTGAACACCTCGCCACCGCCATTACTGGCGACTCGACTTTGATGATTCAGGGAACGGCGGGCACAGACGAGAACGCCATCCGCTACGGTTGGAACTATGCGCGATTGCTGGCCGAAGGCCCATCACTGGCTGCACTGGTAGTCAGCCCGATGATGCACGCCATGGAGATAGGCAAAATCGCCCGCCTCGAAGAATTGACCCGTATCCCCTCGGAAGTGCAGGATACGCTGATTACCATTCTCTCGGAAAAAACGCTGCCCGTTCCCGAACTGAATGTGGAGGTACAGGCACGCAAAGGCTTCAACGTCATTGCCACCGCCAATAACCGCGATAAGGGCGTCAACGAGCTTTCCAGCGCGCTGATGCGCCGCTTCAACACCGTCGTACTGCCACTTCCCGCAACTATGGATGAGGAGGTAGACATTGTCGATCGGCGTGTTGCCAGCCTGGGCAAAGCCCTGGAACTGCCCGCGGAGAAGCCCGCGCTTGAAGAGATCCGCCGCGTTGTCACCATCTTCCGCGAACTGCGCGACGGCATGACCACCGACGGCATGACCAAAGTCAAGTCGCCCAGCGGTACACTTTCCACCGCGGAGGCCATCTCGGTCATTAATAGTGGCCTTGCCATGGCGGCTTATTATGGCGATGGGGTGCTACACGCGGGCGATATGGCGGCTGGGCTTACAGGCGCAATCATCAAAGACCCGGTGCAGGATCGCGTCGTCTGGCTGGAATACTTACAGACCGTTGTCAAAGAACGGAACGGGTGGAAAGATCTGTACCGTGCTTGCCACGAGGTACTTTAGCGGTGAGTAGTATCCACATCTTCGGCGTGCGCCACCATGGCCCAGGGTGTGCGCGAAGTTTACGCGCCGCGTTGGAAAAACTGGAGCCAGATATTGTGCTGGTTGAGGGACCGCCAGACGCGCAGAGCGTCTTACCCCTCCTCCAACACAAGGATATGCGACCGCCCGTCGCACTCCTCATTTATGCGCCGGAAAATCCCAAACAGGCGGTCTACTACCCCTTTTCCACCTTCTCGCCAGAGTGGCAGGCACTGCACTATGCCCTGCTGCGCGGTATACCGGCTCGCTTTATGGATCTGCCACAGAGCATACAACTAGCTAAAGTACCCGTTGGGAGAACTGCGGCAGTTCCAGTATCATTCAAGCCATCAACGGGTGATACCATACCCATCGATGCTACCAATAGCACAAAGTCAGCGCAGGCCACACCAGAAACCCCCAACAGCGTAGGGGTACCTCTTGCGGATACCCAGCCACCCCAGGTGAACATCTCCGATGACCCGCTGGGTATGCTGGCCCAGGCAGCAGGCTACGTCGATCACGAACTATGGTGGGAGCAGCAAATCGAACAGCGCTTCGATAGCACTAACCTCTTTGAGGGCATTCTGGAGGCCATGACCGCCCTGCGCTCCGATACCACGCCCAAGAATGAGGAGGAGGCACAGCGCGAGGCGCACATGCGCCAGACTATCAGTGCCGCCCAGAAGGAGGGTTTCGAGCGTATCGCCGTCGTCTGTGGAGCGTGGCACGCTCCCGTACTCGCTCATCTCAGCGACGCAAAAGCGGATGCTGCCCTGCTCAATGGCCTGAAAAAAGTCAAAGTCGAGGCCACCTGGATTCCCTGGACAAACTCGCGGCTGGCCTACCGCAGCGGATATGGTGCGGGTGTCACATCGCCCGGTTGGTACGAGCATCTCTGGACGGCACCCGACAAAATCAGCATACGCTGGCTTGCACACGCCGCCAACCTGCTGCGCCAGGAAGGGCTGGACACCTCATCCGCCAGCGTCATTGAGGCGGTACGCCTCAGCGATTCGCTGACCGCCCTGCGCGACCTGCCTATGCCAGGTATGGCCGAACTGCACGAAGCCATAGAGACGGTGCTCTGCAACGGTAATCCTGCACCTATGGCCCTCATACGCAACAAGCTGGAAATTGGCGAGAAGCTCGGTGAGGTGCCGCCAGAGACACCTGCCGTTCCACTGCAACGTGACCTTGAAGCGAAGCAACGCCGCCTGCGCCTCAAACCCTCCACCGAAATCGTGACGCTTGAACTGGATTTGCGTAGCGATACAGACCGTGCCCGCAGCCAGATGCTGCACCAGTTGCAGCTCCTGGGTGTCGAGTGGGGCCAACTCAAGCGCGTCTCAGGAGCAAAGAAAGGCTCTTTCCACGAAAATTGGCAGGTACAATGGCAGGTTGAGTTCGTCGTTGCGCTGATCGAGGCCAACATCTGGGGCATCACGCTTGAGACGGCGGCTACGAGTTTCGTCTACCACAAAGCGGACACCACCCAGGAACTTCCTGAACTCACCGAACTCCTGGATAAAACGATCCTTGCTGAGTTGCCAGGTGCCATAGATTACCTGCTGGCATCCGTGCAGAAAAGGGCAGCCGTCTCCGCCGATGTACGCCACCTGATGGATGCGCTACCACCCCTGGCGCGAGTGGCACGCTATGGCAATGTGCGCCAGACCAAAACTGAGCAGATTATGCCGGTGATTGATGGGCTGTTTGTACGAGTCGTTGTTGGGCTACCCGGTGCCTGTGCTTCACTTGACGACGATGCCGCCCAGCTAATGGTCGGAAGTATCGATCACGTACAGGAGAGCGTCGGCCTGCTCGACCGCGCAGAGCAGCAGCAAACATGGCAAGAGGTGCTGCACCAGTTGATCGACCGCGACGACATCCACGGACTGGTGCGCGGGCGTTGTTGCCGCCTACTACTGGAACAAAGAGTATTGGACGAACGAGAGATTCAAAGATTGGCACGGTTGGCACTCTCTCCAGTTACACCCGCCCCGCAGGCCGCTGCCTGGGTCGAAGGTGTTTTGCGCGGCAGTGGCCTCCAACTGCTACACCAGGACGGCCTCTGGATCGCACTGGATAGTTGGCTCAGCGACCTTGCAGATGATGTGTTTGTCGCGCTCCTTCCCCTGCTCAGGCGCGCCTTCTCTGGTTTCCATGCGCCAGAGCGGCAGAAGATGGGCGAGAAGGTGAAGCATCTGCGCTCTAAACCTGTCGAAGGAACATCCGGCATAACACAGCATGGTACTGGATCGTCAACTACCCTTCATCAAGAACGAGCAGAGCTGGTGCTGCCCATTCTCGCACAGATATTGGGAGTGAAATTCAATGGCAATTGATGAGAAAGAACGACTGCGTCGCTGGCGGCTGGTGCTGGGCAAAGAGGCCGCGAGTGGCATGGGGGGCGGAGGCGCTGGAAAACCAGGAGGATCAGGAGAAGGCTTCGACCTGGATAAAGCGCACCTACTTCCCATCCTCAGCCGTGCGCGTTATGCAGCAGGACGCCTTACAACGACTGAACCTGACACAGATGCTGATGGAGCCGGAGATATTGGAGACCGTGGACGCCGATGTTCACCTTGTGGCCACCCTCCTCTCGCTCAGCAAGGTGATCCCCGAAAAAACGAAAGACACCGCACGCCATGTTGTACGCAAGGTCGTCAGCGAGCTGGAGCGCAAGCTGGCCAACCCTTTGATCCAGGCGGTGCGTGGAAGCCTTAACCGCGCAACGCGCACCCATCGCCCGCGCTACAACGAGATCAACTGGGATCTCACCATACGCGCTAATCTGAAGAATTACCTGCCTGAGCAGAAAACGGTCATCGCCGAAAAGCTGGTGGGGCATGGGCACAAACGCTCTTCGCTGCGTGATATCGTGCTCTGTGTAGATCAGAGCGGTTCAATGGCGGCCTCCCTGGTCTATTCCGGCATCTTCGGTGCTGTGCTTGCTTCGATCCGCGCCGTCAGCACGCGTATGGTGGTCTTTGATACATCGGTGGTTGATCTAACAGACGACCTACAAGACCCGGTCGACCTGCTCTTTGGCACGCAACTGGGAGGCGGTACAGATATCAATCGCGCTCTTGCCTACTGCCAGCAGATCATTACTCGACCAGCAAAAACCATTCTGGTGCTGATCACCGACCTCTACGAGGGCGGCAACGAACAAGAGATGCTGCGCCGGGCGGCAGAGCTGGTAGCCAGTGGAGTACAGGTCATCTGCCTGCTGGCCCTAAGCGATAAAGGCACACCCAGCTTCGATCAAGGAAATGCAGCGCGGCTCGCCAGTTTCGGCATCCCCTCTTTCGCCTGCACACCCGACCTGTTCCCAGATATGATGGCAGCCGCCATCCAACGGCAAGACCTGGGCATCTGGGCGGCTAAAAACGATATCGTGACTGTGCGAGCGCAGGAAGAAGAAAGGAGAAAGTGAGCAAATGGAGATGGCACCAGGTGGTACTTGGTGCCATCTCCATTTGCTCACTTTCTTCAATCATGCTTCGGCTCACCCAGGCGGCGCAGAACAAAACCATTTGGATAATGGCGGAGATTGATGCGCCTCACAGGGTGCGAAACCTGTGTTGTCCATTGTCGTATTTGCTCCTCCACATCCTCTTCCGAGAGCGCATGAAACGTCTTGAGGTTAGGACAAATATCATCGTAGTACTCCAGTATCCAGAGCGTTTTATATGATTTCCCCTCTTCCTCTACCATAAACATTAGATCCCCTTTCTCATGTTCATTACCGGCGTAATTTACAACTTTAGCGATATTTAGGCGATAATTGTAATATACACAATAAATCGTGTTTTGTCAAGTCTTTTTATTGTCATTGTCGCAAAAGTTTGATATGCTATAGAAGTACAGATACTTGCAGAGGCTATCTGTGGTTAATGGCAAGAGGAAATACATTGGAAGACTTCTACACTGCAAAAGAAGCAAGAACAAAGCTGAGAGTCACTGAAGACAAGTTTCAATATTTGGTCAGAACCAGAACCATCGAAAAAATTGTACCGCCGGGTAGAACCTACGGTTTATACGCCAGAGCAGAAATTGACAAACTGGCATCGACGCTGAATACGCTGGCGGCGGAACATGGAAAAGAGAGAGAGAAGACGCTCTTTCGTATTGCACGCCTGGAAGACAGCCAGGAGATGTATGAACTTGCGCAGCGAGTTCTGGAGAGAAGTGGAGAACACGCCATAACCGCCGAGGGGCGTACACATTACCTGGCTCTCCCTAAATCTGAAATATGTCATGTCCTTGTGAGAAATCGCCACATTATAGCTTTCTTCACGATACTGCCTCTCAAACACGACAAGATGATGCATCTCATGTATGATAAAGTACAGGCAAGCAATATCCCGGTAGAAGATTACGCAAAATTTGCGCCAGGCGAGGCCATAGATTGTTTTATCTGGGAGGTCGTGGCCGACCCCGACAATAAGCACATCGGAGCCTATACCATTAAAAAAATGCTTAACTTCTTCCACATTCTTGGAAAAAGAGGCGTAGAAATCGGAGGACTTTATGTTAAGGCGACTTCTCCGGTTGACATTGACGTATGCCGCAAACTCCATATGAAAGAAATGCCCTCGTCAGAGGCCTCGCAGTTAAACTACACACCATTTGAAATGAATGTACAGGAAACAAGCAACACATTCACAAGAAACTATCTGCAGGCACTAAAGAGCTATAAAAAGCGATATGTGAAATGATGGCAAGCGGCAGACACTTCATCGGATGACGGGTCAGCTGATCACTACCGCATCGAGCCAAATTGCTGCATATGCCTGCGCTCTCGCTCAAGCGCGTCAGCCGGGAAGGATTTTTCACCGCCGAGTGTGCGGGCATCGAGCGTAAGTTGGGCCGCTTCTTCCATAATGACGATCAATTGCGCTGTGGCGAGCGGGTCGCGGCTGAATGCCAGCAGCCCGTGGTTGGCCAGGAGCACCGCCGGTACGGTCGGGTGCCGCTTTAGCTGCTCTACAATAGCATTGACCGACTCCTGTGATCCGCGCGGTCCCCAATCAGCAACCGGAATGTCCTCAGTAATGCCGAAACGCAGGAATGCTTCATAGACACATGGCAAGGGTTTATGGGCAAGCGCAAAGCTCGTTGTGCGAGGCGAATGTGTGTGGATAACGGCGTTTACCTCTGGTCGCTGGCGGTAGACGCACGCATGCATACCCACAATCTCGCGGGCGATCGGATCAAGAGCACCTTCTACCGTATCTCCATCGAAGGTAACGACCACCAGGTCCTGCGGCGCCAGGTGTATAATCTGGCCGACTGATGTCAGCAGCATCTGCTCCCTTTCAGGCAATCTCACGCTCATATTGCCATGTCCGCTATGAGACATGACACCCGCCTGTCCGAGCAGGTGTGCAGCCTGTACAAGTTGTTCTCTCAACTCACTGTAGCTCAAATTCGTCATCGGTTCCTCTCCATTCCAGGTAAAACAGGGCAAATAAACATCTCAGCACTATTATACACAACTTTAATTGCGAAGCATCAGTCCAGATTCTGATTCTAACTCAGGTCTCATTTCTTCTTGACTCCTCGCTGCCTTCGGCAGTTTGCAAAGGTTCATGTTATTGCAAGCTTTTGCTGCCTACGGCAGCAAAAGCTTGCAATAACATGAATAGGCGAGCCGCCACAGGCGACGAGGAGAGATGTTGACTCACAACGACAGAAGTTTTGACCAGGAACAGAGCGGCTATCCCAGCTAGAAGAAATAGACTACAGCCAACATCGAGTACCAGTACCACTCCCAAAGGAGCCGCCAGAACACTGCCCAGGCCCGTCCCTATCAAAAGTAGCAATGAAAGGGTCGCAACATATGCACTAAAGACGCGTCCTCGAAAACGATCCTCTACATTGGTCTGTAACAGAGTTTGATTACTCACTTGCCCGGCTACCGTTGGTGTGCCTGAGAGAGTAAACAAGATGAGTATTACAGGAAACGATCGGATATTGAAAACCAACAGGTAGGTCAATCCTTTCCCTAGTAAGCCCAGCCAGAGTAAACGGACAGGTGAAACAATTTTCGAAAGAACTGTGTGATACATGCTTCAATGAAGCTGACGAAATACACGAGCCAGAAAAGATCAGGCACATACACCACGAGCAGAAGTAGAAGCAAGAGCACACCTCTTGTCAGATCCGCCATGATCATTGTCAGTTTGCGATCCCAACGGTCTACAAACACTCCAGCAACAGAGGAGAGCACAATCCAGGGCAAAGCACTTGCGATAAAAGCTAAACCAGTTGCGAGGGCAGAACCAGTACGTACATACACATAGAACGGCAATGCTCCTCGAAGCACCCAATCACCTATAGTGGAAACCAATCCACCAATCCAGAGCAGGGCAAAGTTGCGATTACGGATAACAACGAGCATCAATTCACTCCTTTAGCAGAGTCGCGCGGCGATTGCTAAAGGAAAGCGTAACATATTTGTGCTCTTTTTTCTAGCGTTATAGTACTGGTATTGCTAGCAGTCATAGAATGCCTTTGCCAGACAGACCATTAATCTTTCGGCACAACGAAGCAGCAGCTCAACTTTTCGCCGTGGTCACAATGCTCCTGCATGGGCACCCCTACTAACTCAGTGAGCAGCGTTTCAGCAAGGTGGCAGGCTTCTGGGTGATCTGGCACCACAGAGGCAAGAGGGCAACTATATCCACGGATATAAAAGGTGCCATCGGCCAATTCAAGCTCGGCCATACCGCCGAGTTCGTTCAGTACCTCGACAGCAGCTTCAAGCCGCACGCGCAGATCTCCCGCTGGCATATTCCACTTCGCGGCGATCCGTCGGCCTACCTGGCGCAGCAGTTCCTCCAACTCCTGGGAGCTCATCCACTCATCAAGTACCTCCAGGAGCTGGTTAAGCAGCTGGCCATATGATTTGGGAAACAGGTGCTCCGCTTCTGGGGCAAGATCGTAGACATAGGCAGGCTTGCTAGAACCACGACGTACGCCATGCTGCAAGACGAATCCATCCCGTTCAAGCGTCGCCAGGTGGGCGCGAACGGCATTATCGGTGAGGTTTAGGGCCTGGGCGAGTTCGTCTACCGTGCGGCTACCACGGCGAAGCAATGTGACGATTTGACCGCGTGTGCTGGCAAAAAAGTGCTGATTCCAATGCAATTGCGACATCTATTTCCTCCATTCTTGCTCACAGTGTACCGTATTAGTTCTTATTTTGTCAAGAAAGTAAAAAATAATATTGACTTTCTTGACAAAATATGGTATAGAAAAAGAGAAGCAGATATTTGAGCCGCTTGTTGAAAGAAAAGAGTGTTCACTTAAGGTCAGGTTCATTTAAGAATGATGCAGAAGGAGCTTACACCATGAATACAGATAGCAATAGCCAGAAAAACATCCCTACCCTCTCTTCCGATGATCCCGTTTCTGAGGGATCTAACACTTCCACCCAAACACCGGCACAACCCTTTTCAGAGAGGATCAGCGATGAATTGCAGAATATCATCAAGGCCGTGATTGGCTCTAACCGGAAACCTCCAAGGCGCATCAAGACCCTTCTCAACGGAACGCTGCTCGGTCATCCTCTACATCCGGCCATCACTGACGTACCCATTGGCGCGTGGTTGATGGCGGCTATCTTCGATATTATCTGGTTGATATCGCCAACCGCGTACAGCTGGGCTGCGCAGGGCGCACTGATTGCGGTCGTGGTCGGCATTGTGGGAGCACTGGGAGCCGCGGTGACGGGTTTGACGGACTGGAGCGACACCTACGGATCCGAACGAAGAGTTGGCCTCAATCATGCCTTATTCAATGTAACGGCCCTCATCCTCTACATCGTCTCGCTTGCACTGCGTTTCACGGCGGGCTCAGGTGAGAGTATCTTCGCCGCAGTCATCGGCTTTATAGGGCTGGTTGCTGTACTGTACGCAGCTTACCTGGGCGGAGAAATGGTCTTTACAAAGGGCACCTCCGTGAACCACACCGCGTGGGAAGCGGCAGACGAGAACTACGAAGCGGTATTGCCAATGGAGAGTGTGCAGGAAAATAAGCTGTATCGCGTCACCGCCGCCGGTGTGCCTGTTGTTCTGCTGCGCCAGGGCTTGCAGTTTTATGCCATCTCAGCAACGTGTTCACATGCAGGTGGCCCATTGGACGAGGGAACGCTCACCGGCGATATAGTGGAGTGTCCCTGGCATGGTTCTCGCTTCTGTATGCGCGATGGGCGAGTGCTGACCGGCCCCGCTACTGCCAGACAGCCACGCTATGATGTTCGAGTACGCAATGGCCAGGTTGAGATTAAGCGCATCGGTGAGCATTAATTTTCAAGAGAAGAAAGCTGCAATGTGGTGTCTTCTCGCGAGAAAACACCACATTGCAGCTTTCTTCTCTTGAAATAGGCAGGAAGGTACCGGAAGTGGTAGAATATCCATGTCTTTTGCAGCACCACATGAAATATACTAAGGATGTGTGTATGTATAACCAGATCGAAGCCTTGCCTCGTGAAAAGCTCAGAGAACTGCAAGACAAACAACTACGCCAGATGATCAGCTATGTCTATGAACGAGTTCCCTTTTATCAAGAGATGTTGAACACGAGCAGTATACAACCTGGCGACCTCCATTCAGTTGAAGACCTCCCCAAATTGCCCTTCACCAGAAAGCAGGACTTAAAAGACCACTATCCCTTTGGTATGCTGGCGGTACCGCGGGAACAGGCGATACGGGTTCATGCCAGCAGCGGCACGACAGGGAAGGCGACCGTCGTGTGCTACACACGCAATGATATCGATATTTTCTCCGAAGTGATGGCTCGCTCCTTTGTCGCGGCAGGGGCCCGCCCAGGAATGCTCCTACACAATGCCTACGGCTATGGCCTTTTCACGGGAGGACTCGGAACACACTATGGCGCGGAAATGTTGGGCATGACCGTGGTTCCGGTCTCCGGTGGCATGACGCAGAGACAAATTACTTTAATCCTCGACTTTAAGCCAGAGGTTATTTGTTGTACTCCCTCTTATGCTCAAACGTTAGGTGAGGAGTTCAAGAAGCTTGGCGTCTCCCCTGACGAGATCAGCCTCAAGTATGCTCTCCTCGGTGCTGAACCCTGGACAGAGACCATCCGTGCGGATGTCGATGCTACCCTCGGCATCAGATCAACCAATCTTTATGGCCTCAGCGAAATTCTTGGCCCGGGCATATCGCAAGAGTGCATTGAAGCTCGCGCTGGCAGCCACATCTGGGAGGATCACTTCTATCCT
>WNFF01004535.1_pt1 | contig 11341 bp, 8 predicted proteins | sample 5400441 | NCBI WGS metagenome assembly WNFF01 (sample SAMN13153345, study PRJNA577476) | soil metagenome | isolation source: 120 cm saprolite under Douglas fir tree site 2 hole 3 replicate 1 | place: USA:California | collected 2015-04-18
ATCGGGCGATTGAAGCGATCTGGCGGATCGAGTCGGCCCGGCTCATCGCCGGGCTGGCTCGTGTCGTCGGCGACATCGGGACGGCTGAAGAGCTCGCGCAGGACGCCCTCGTCGCCGCGCTCGAGCAGTGGCCCGCCGAAGGCGTGCCGGAGCGGCCTGGCGCCTGGCTCATGGGGACTGCCAAGCACCGCGCGATCGACCTGATCCGGCGCCGCAAGACGCTCGAGCGCAAGCACGAAGAGATCGGACGCAATGTCGAGCGAGCCCAAGATCGCTTGGACTTGGACATGGCGATCGACGAGGAGATCGGGGACGATCTCCTCGGCCTCATCTTCACAGCCTGCCATCCGGTCCTCTCGAAGGACGCACGTGTCGCGCTCACACTTCGCGTCGTCGGCGGGCTGACGACCGAGGAGATTGCACGGGCCTTCCTCGTCCCGGTCTCGACCATCGCCCAGCGGATCGTACGCGCGAAGCGAACCCTCGCCGAAGCGCACGTCAGGTTCGAGGTCCCGGGCGGCGTCGAGCGCGGTGCGCGCATGGCCTCCGTCCTTGAGGTGATCTATCTGATCTTCAACGAAGGGTATTCCGCGACGGCGGGCAAGGACTGGGTCCGACCGGCGCTGTGCGAGGAAGCGCTCCGTCTTGGTCGCATCCTGGCTGAGCTCGCCCCGACCGAGCCTGAGGTTCACGGCGTCGTCGCGCTGATGGAGATCCAGGCCTCTCGACTTGGCGCTCGTGTCGGACCGTCCGGCGAGCCCGTCCTGCTGCTCGATCAGGACCGAGCGCGCTGGGATCGTCTGCTCATCCGGCGCGGCCTGGCGGCGCTCGAGCGCGCCGAGAGGTTCGGGGGCGCCCTGGGTCCCTACGCGCTGCAGGCGGCAATCGCCGCGTGCCACGCTCGAGCGACGACCGCGGCGGAGACGGACTGGCCGCGCATCGTCGCGCTGTACGACGCGATCGCGCAGCTCGCGCCGTCGCCGGTCGTCGAGCTGAACCGGGCGGTCGCCGTGGGGATGGCGTTCGGTCCCGCTGCCGGCCTCGACCTTGTGGACGCGCTGGTCGACGAGCCCTCGCTCACGTCGTACCACCTGCTGCCGGCCGTCCGCGGCGACCTCCTGAGGAAGCTCGGCCGTTCTGGGGAGGCGGGCGCCGAGTTCGAACGTGCCGCATCGTTGACAGAGAACGTTCGCGAGCGCGAGCTCCTGCAAAGACGAGCCGCAGAATGCGCCGCGGAGCGGATGACGGGCTAGAGCCTGGCGTTCCTGACCGAGTACCGATGAATTCCGAGCGCTTGGAGAGTCTCCATTGCCGGAACCGACTTCTAGTTCAGCAGGGAGGATGACCATGACCGGCGATTGGACCGCACCCGCGAAAGGCACCGGCCAGTACGCCGATGTCAACGGCATCAACCTCTACTACGAGACTCATGGGAAAGGACGGCCGCTCATCCTGCTGCACGGCGGACTTGGGTCCGGCGAGATGTTCGGTCCGGTCCTACCCCTGCTCTCGGAGCGCCACCAGGTCATCGCCGTCGACCTGCAAGGACACGGCCGCACGGCTGACATCGATCGACCGCTGGACATTCGGCTGATGGCCGGCGACATCGCGGCGCTCATCGACCATCTCGGGCTGGCGACGCCTGACGTGGTGGGCTACTCGCTCGGCGGTGGGGTCGCGTTCCAGACGGCAGTGATGTACTCGGCCAAGGTCCGGCGGCTCGTCATGGTCTCGGCGAACATTCGGCTCGCCGCAATCTATCCCGAGATGCGGGCTCAGCAAGGGCAGGTCAATGCGGCCGCAGTCGAGTTCATGAAGGACACGCCGATGTATCAGCTGTACCAGCGGGTCGCGCCACGCCCTGAGGACTTCCCCCGGCTGCTGACCAAGATCGGCGAAGCGATGTCGAAGGACTTCGACTTCACCGAAGAGGTCCGCAGTCTCAAGATGCCGACGCTCGTCATGGCCGCCGACGCTGACATGGCCCCGCCGAGCCACTACGTCGAGGTCTTCAAACTGCTCGATGGCGGCCTTCGCGACGGCGGCTGGATGGGCGAGGGGCGGCCAAAGGGCGGGCACGCGTTCGCGATCCTTCCAGGCCTGACGCACTACAACATCTTCAGCTCGCCACTCTTCGCCGCGGCCACCCTCGCCTTCCTCGATGACTAGCCGGCAGAAGAATCAGACGCCGAGGATTCGGTGCAGCACGTCGCTGTCCCGAGCCCGCGCGGTCGGAAGGACCTCGACAATGCGCCCCTTCTCGATGAACGCTGCCCGGTCGGCAACTCGCAAGGCCATCTGGTGATTCTGTTCTGCCAGCAGGATTGACACGCCTGTCGACTTGAGCGTTCCGAGCAGCGTCCCGATCGACTGCACGAGCACCGGCGCGAGGCCTTCCGTCGGCTCGTCAAGCAGCATCACGCGTGGATTGCTCATGAGCGCGCGCCCGACCGCCAGCATCTGACGCTCGCCGCCGGAGAGGCCGCCGGCAAGGTTGTTCTTCAAGGGTTCGAGCTTGGGGAACAGCTCCCAGATCCGCATCTTCGTCCAGCTGCGATCGCCGTTGGCGTGAGAGGCGATCTCGAGATTTTCGTCCACGGTGAGGTTCTGGAAACAGCGCGCACCTGAGGGCACGTACGCGAGTCCGTGTCGCGTCCGCCTGTGGGCGGGCCAGCCGCTCATGTCGCGACCTCCGACACTGACCTTTCCCGAAGCGCCTGGGAGGAGTCCGACGATCCCGCGGATAGTGGTCGTCTTGCCCGCGCCGTTGCGGCCCAAGACCGCAAGCAGCTCGCCGTCCTCAACCTCCACGCTGAAGTCGAAGACGACATGGCTCTTGCCGTAACGCACGTTCAAGCCCTCGACTTTGAGCACTAAGCGCCGAGCTCCTCTTCCTCGAGCTCTCCCAGGTACACCTTCTGTACATCCGGGTTGCGCCGGATCTGTTCGGGTGTGCCCGCGGTCAGGACACGACCCTGGTGCATCACGGTGACGGTCCGCGCCGTGCTGAAGACGACCGACATGTCGTGCTCGCAGAAGAGCAGCGTCAGGTGCCGCTCTGTGGCCAGCTGCCGAACCAGCTCCATGGCTTTGTCCGTTTCATACGCAGACATTCCCGCCGTCGGCTCATCCAGCAATACCAGCTTCGACCCGAGCGCGAGCGAGATTGCGATCTCGATGGCCCGCTGGTCGCCGTGACTCAGCTGACCGGCGGGAAGCTCTGCCCACGCCCCCAGGCCCACCGCCTCGGCAAGGTCCTGTGCCTCCGCCCTGAACATGCGATCGGCAATCCCAAACGGGCGCACGGTGTAGCCGCGGTGGGCGAGCATTGCGTACTGCAGGTTCTTTCGCACCGTCAGCTTCGGGAATATCGTCGTGATCTGGAAAGCGCGGCCGATGCCGGTCCGAGCGATCACGTGAGGGGGCTTTCCGGTGATGTCGCGGCCGTCGAAGATGACCTTGCCGGAGTTGGGCTTCAACTGGCCCGTGATGAGATTGAAGAGAGTGGATTTGCCGGCGCCGTTCGGTCCAATGATGGCGTGACGGTCGCCTTGCTTCACCTCGAGGCTGACATCCTCGACCGCGCGCAGGCCGCCGAAGCTTCGGCTCAGGTGCTCGATCCGAAGCAAAGTCTTTCCCGAGCGCACCTCTTCGGCCTGGATCGCCTCGGTGGCGAGCGCCTTGCTCACGTCGAACATTCGAATTGCCTCGCCGGTGCTTTCCACCGGTTGCGCTTCAGCCTCATCGTTGCCGCGACGGAAACGCTCCCGCAGGCGTAGGAAAACAGCCGGCACGTCCGAGATGCCGCCGGGCACCGCCAGGACGACGCCCAACACGATGGCGCCGAGGATGATGTCGAATTGGTAAGGGAACTGCTTCGAGATCGAGTTGTCCAGCACGACGTAGATGAAAGCGCCGATGGCCGGCCCGAGGAAGGTGGTCGTACCGCCCAGAAGAGCAACCACAACCGGCTGCGCGTTGGCGGTCCAGTAGAGCATCTCCGGGTAGGCCTGCTGCTGGTACATGACGAAGAGGCCTCCCGCGACGCCGGCGAAAACGGCCGAGATGGTGTACACGGCCAGCTCGTACGCCTTTACGTTGATTCCGATCGAAGCTGCGCGCTGCCTGTTTTCGCGGATCGACAGCAGGGCAGCGCCGAATGGCGAGCGGACCACGATGAACATCAGAAGCAGACAGATGCCAACTACTGCCGCCGTGAAGTAGTAGAGCGTCGTGTAGTCGTTCAGCTGGTCGGGAAGGGTGATCGAGATGCCGTTGTCGCCGCCGGTGAAGTCGTACCACGAGAAAGCGATCGAGAAGAGCAGCTGCGAGATGGCGAGCGTGAGGAGGGAGAAATAGAGTCGGACCGCCCGCTGCGCTACGAGGCCGGTGACCAGGCCGACAGCGGCAGCAGCAAAGGGCGCCGCGGCTAGGCCCAACAGGATGGGAAGGTGGTAGCGCTTGAAGATCAAGGCGACGGTGTAGGCGCCGACGCCGTAGTAGGCCGCGTGGGCGAAGGACACCATGCCCGTGTACCCGAGCATCAGGTTGTACGAGATCGCCCACAACGCGAGCACCAGCGCGGACGTGCCGAGGAAGATCTGGAACCGTGCGCTGGCGTCCGGGTTCACGTTCTCGTAGACGCCGGCCAGCGGCGGGATCGTCGCCACGAAGAGAAACAGCACCAGTACAACCCCCCAGCGGACCCGGGCGCCAAGGGAGCGGGGAAATATCGCGCTCAACTCTCGGGCAGACCGAACAGACCGCGCGGTCTAACGATCAGGACCGCGGTCATGATGATGAAGACGAAGGCAAGCGCGAACGGGCTGGTGGCGGGGATGACCAGGCCAAACGAGATCACCATGCCCACGATCACCGAGCCGATCGCAGAACCGATGATGCTGCCCAGCCCACCGATGACGCTGATCGCGAAGGCCAGCACCAGAACGTCGGTATCGATGCTGGAGCCTATCGCCTGGCTTGGCGCGACGATCGCCCCTCCAAGGCCCGCGAGCCCTGCGCCAATCACGAATACGGTGGTGTAGAGCCTGGTGACATTGACCCCGGTGGCGTTCAACAGGTCCGGATCTGCGACGGCGGCTCGGATGTTGCGGCCGAGATTCGTCCGGTAGAGCATCGCCCACACGCTCGCCGCGATCACGAACGCGGCCGCGATCATGAAGAGCGAGTAGCTGGCGTAGCTGTAGCCGCCGAGGTCGATGTGACCCGGAATCGGCGAGACGACGGTTCGGTAGTTGGCGCCGAAGACGATCCGGACGCCGCCGGCGACGACCAGGCTCACGGCGTAGGTCCCCAGCAGCTGGACCAGGTGCTCCCTCCCATAAACGCGCCTGAGAACAAGGACTTCGATGATCCCTCCAATGGCCCCGGCCACGGCCACCGCCACGAGCAGCCCGGCCCAGAAGCCGAGGCCCGCGCCGAGCTGGTTGGCGATGACCACAGTCACGAACGCGGCGACCATGTAGAGCGACCCGTGCGCCATGTTGATGACGCGCAGGGCGCCGAACACCAGGGACAGCCCCGCCGCCACGATGAACAGGTAGGCCGCATTGGCCAGCCCGCCCATCGCGAAGAGTAGGAGCTGCCCCGGACTCATTTGCTTGTAATTGGTGGCTCTAGTTCGGTCTAGCTCGCCTTCCAGGATGGACACAGCGCGAAGTTCGCGGTGTTGGGTTGGCCCGCGGTCTTGTCGCACTGGTCGCCCTTGATCTCGTTGACCATCTGCAGCGGCATCATCAGGTCGTCACCTTTCAGGTTCACCGAGTCCTTGAGCACTGGGAACGGATAGGTGCTCGAGGATGTAGTGGTGCCGACCGTCTCGCCGACATTGGCCTGCAGCTCGTTGGAGCGGATCGTGATCTTGTAGCCGCGCAGGCTGTCGAAGGAGTGGCCCGAGATCTGTGTGACGACCTTGTCAGCGTCGAAGCTCTTCGCCGCATTGGCAGCCTGGACCACAGCATGAAAGCGTCGTAGTCCATCACAGCCCAGTCCGACGGATACTCGTTGTTGTACTTCGCTCGGTAGCGGGTGATGAAGTCGGTCAGCCGCGGGTTGTTGTTCTGCAGTGCGAAGAACGGCGCGCGCATATAGGCATGCATGCCCAGCGGGTACTGGGAGCCGAGGGTGGTGAGCTCGTCGACCGAGACGAGAGTCGTCATCGGGTACTTGACGAAGAACTGCGGGTCGACGGCCAGGGCCTGCTTTACGAAGTTGATCTGGTCGGCAGCGAAGATGTTCGAGTAGACAAGATCTGGCTTGGCCGCCTGGATGGCGTTGATGGTCGAGTCCCACCGGGGATTGGTCGGAAAGGGCACGTACCAGGTGCTGGGATCGTTCACGATCTGAACGCTGGAGTTGGCCTTCTTCAGCGCGGCCACGAAGGCGTTGGTCTCTGAGATTCCAAACAGATACTTCGGCGAGACGATGAAGATCTTGCCGACGTTGAGGCTGGCCGCCAGCCTGCCCGCCGCCGTGCCCTCCATATATGTGTTGGGGACGATCGAAACCCAGTAAGGATTGACGACATCGGACTCCATGGTCAGCTGCCAGCTGTTGCAGGTGGCGTCGATCGTGATGACCTTGTTCTGCTTGGCGATCGGGCTCTCAGCCAGGCATTGGGCGGAGGTGACGGACCCCATCAAGGCGACGACGTTGTCCTGCAAGATCATGTTCTTGGTATTGCTCACTGCCTGAGGCACCGTGGTGCCGTCGTCCTGGATGTCCATCTCGATCTTGTAGCCGTTGACGCCGCCCCTGGCGTTGATGTCGTCAGCGGCCAGGTTCAGAGATTGGCTGACCGCGTGGCCGTAAAGAGCCGACTGCCCCGTGAGAGGCGCTGAATAGCCGACCTTCTTCGTGCCTTTGAAGGTCACGGGCCCGTTGCTGGTTGACGCGCTGCCCCCACAGGCGACCAGGATTGCGCCGGCTGTTGCGAGGGCCAGCCAGAAATGTGGCCTGACGATCCGTGGTACCAACTTCATACCTCCCCTGCTGGTTGGCGGGACACCATCTCGAAGCCGTGGGCTGCCCCCGGCGACGATATGGTAGTTCTTGTGAGTGTCGACTCCGCAACCGCCTCCGAGCTGAAGGCGATCCTGGGCGAGCGGCTGTCCGTGAGCGAGGCCGAGAGGGTGGCCCACGGTCGGGACGAGTCGTACCACCGCCCGATGAGTCCGGACATGGTGGGATACCCCGAGAGCACCGGCGAAGTGGCTGCGATCATGCGGGCCTGCACGCGGACCGTCACTCCTGTGATCGCATTTGGAACCGGCACTTCCCTCGAGGGCCATATCGCAGCCGTCAACGGCGGCCTGAGCCTCGACATGAGCCGCATGAACCGTGTGATCGAGGTCAGGCCTGCGGATCTCGACGTGACGGTCCAACCCGGAGTTAAGCGCGAGGCCCTCAACAAGGAGCTGGCCGAGCACGGCCTCTTCTTCCCAATCGATCCCGGCGCGGACGCCTCGATGGGCGGAATGGCGGCCACCCGCGCGTCCGGCACCACCACCGTTCGCTATGGCTCGATGCGCGAGAACGTGGTCAGCCTCGAGGTGGTGCTCGGCGACGGCCGAATCATCCGGACGGCGTCGCGGGCCCGTAAATCGTCCGCCGGCTATGACCTGACCCGCCTTTTCGTCGGTTCGGAGGGAACGCTCGGCGTGATCACCGAGCTGACGCTCCGGACCTATGGATTGCCGGAGGCGATGAGCGCGGCCGTGTGCTCCTTTCCCACGCTCGACCAGGCCGTCTCGTGCGTGACTTCGGTGATTCAGCTCGGCGTGCCCGTGGCGAGGGCGGAGCTGCTCGATGAGATCTACATCGATGCCGTCAACCGTCGCAGCGGCCTCGGGCTCAAGGTGATGCCCACGATCCTCTTCGAGTTTCACGGCAGCGAGGGCTCGGTCAAGCACGACGCTGAGGAGGTCGCGGCGCTGGCCCGGGAGCTCGGCGCTGAATCAGTCGAGTCCGCTACCACTCAGCAGGACCGCAACCGCCTGTGGCGAGCGCGGCACGAGGCGTACTACGCCGGGCTTGCGCTTCGTCCTGGCTCCAAGGGCCTCGTCACCGATGTTTGCGTCCCCCTCTCGAACCTTGCCCGGTGCATCGCCGAGACCAAGGCGGACATCGACAAGACCAATCTCGTCGCGCCGATTCTCGGCCACGTGGGCGACGGCAACTTCCATGTTTGCTTCCTCCTCGACCCAGCTCGCGACGACGAGCTTGGGCAGGCACAGGCCATCAATCGGAGGATGGTGGCGCGTGCGATCGAGATGGGCGGCACTTGCTCGGGAGAACACGGCGTCGGCTACGGGAAGGCCGAGTTCCTCGCCGCCGAGCACGGCGAGGCGCTCAACGTGATGGCGTCGATCAAGCAGGCCCTGGATCCGCTGGGGATCCTGAACCCCGGAAAGATGACCGAGGCCGCGCTCGACTTGTCGCGCCACGTTTGAGCAGACGTGAAGTTCAGTGAGCTGGCCGCGAGCCTGGACCAGATGGAGGCGACGAGCAGCCGCATCGAGCTGGTTCGCATCTTGTCTGAGGTGTACAAGGCCAGTTCGGCAGACGAGCTGAAGCCGATCACCTACCTCATCCAGGGCCGGCTGGCACCTTTTTTCGAGCCCGTTGAGATTGGACTCGGCGAGAGGCTGCTCATGACTGCCATCGTCGGCGCCTACTCGGTTCCAAAGGAAGAGGTGACCAAGCTGAACCGCCAGACGGGTGACCTCGGCATCACGGCGCAACGCCTGGCGCCGGCCTCGCGCCGCAAATCACCCTCCGTCGTCGAGGTGCACGAGCGTCTGGCCCGGATCGCCGCCGCGGGCGGCGCCGGCAGCCAGCAGGAGAAGCTCGACGGCTTCACCGGCCTGCTCGGCGACCTGGACGCCACCTCGGCCAAACACCTCGTGCGCATCACCCTGGGCAAGATGCGGCTGGGAATCGGCGACCCGACCGTCCTCGATGCGCTTTCGTTTGCGAAGAAAGGCGACCGGTCTCTGCGGCCGGTTCTGGAGGCGGCTTACAACCGCACCTCCGACCTCGGCCTCATCGCGTGGACGCTCTGGGACAAAGGTGAGAAGGGGCTCGACGCGCTAAAGGTCAGGGCCGGCCACCCGCTCCGGCCACAACTTGCGGAGCGCCTCCCCAACCCGGAGGCGGTGATCAAGAAGCTCGGGACCGTCGGAGTGCAGCCAAAGTACGACGGGTTGCGCGTCCAGATCCACAAGAACGCGAAGGTGGTGAGCATCTTCTCGAGAAACCTGGAGTCGATGACCGAGATGTTCCCGGAGCTGGTCGCCGCCGCCTCCGGCCTGAAAGTCAAGAGCGTCATCCTCGATGGCGAGGCGATCGCTTACAACGCCGAGTCGGAGGAATACGTCCCGTTCCAGGAGACCACCGCGCGCCGGCGCAAGGAGGGGATCGAGGAGATGGCTGCCCGCGTGCCGATGCGGGCATTCGTCTTCGACATCATGTTCCGCGATGGATCCGACCTGACGCCCTTGCCCTACGAGCAGCGCTTTCAGATCGTTACCAAGCTGCTCGGTGAATCGGACACGCTGCTGACGGCGCCGCTGATGAAAACCGATTCGGCCGAGGTGCTGACTCGTGAGCTGCTGGACAACATCAGCCGAGGCCTGGAAGGGGTCGTGGCCAAGCGACTCGATTCGCCCTACCAGGCCGGCGCTCGCAACTTCAACTGGGTGAAGCTGAAACGAAACACGAGCGGCCAGCTCAACGACACCATCGACGTCGTCTTGCTCGGCTCGTATCGGGGCAAGGGCAAGCGGGCAGAGTTCGGCGCGGGCGCTCTTCTCGCCGGCGTCTACGACAGCGACAAGGACGAGTTCGTGACGATCAGCAAGCTCGGCACCGGCCTTTCCGACCAGGGCTGGCGTGAGATCCACGAGCGGCTGGCCAAGCTAGAGGTTGCCGAGAAGCCCGCGCGGGTGAACTCGAACTTCGTCCCCGACGCCTGGCTGGAGCCGGCGATCGTGGTGGAGGTATTGGCCGACGAGATCACCCCTAGCCCGCGTCACACGGCCGGCATGACCGCGGATCAGCCTGGGTTCGCTCTGCGCTTCCCGCGCATCATTTCACTTCGAACCGCCGACAAGAAGCCTGAAGACGCCACGAGCGTCCGCGAGATCCGCGAGATGTTCGAGCAGCAGCGAGCCAGACTTGCGCCCAGCTAGCTCGGCTTTAGCAGCGCTCTGATCTGTTCGGCGCAGCCGGGCCGTAAGTACGCGCCTCTGATCACCGTCCACGCGCGGATCCGGAAGTCGTCCAGTCCGGCCGCGACGAACGCCGCGATGCGCCGCTCTGTCTGGTCGGAGTCATCCATCCCGTTGTCCCACGGGTTCCAGAGGAACGAGGGGATGTCGTACTCGCGATCCGCGAGGTACGGCTTCGGATCGATCGCCACGAACCGATCGCGATGGCGAAGGAGGTTGTGGTGGTGGAAGTCGCCGTGCACGAGCCAGTCCGCCCTCGGGACGAGCTCGACGAGCAGCTCGCGAGCGAGCGGAACGAGCTCGCTGCCCTCGCGCTCGGCAGCGTCGAGCCAGCGTGGAACCTCGGGCGCAACCGGCCGGAACGGCGATCCCACCCGGCGCCACAGCCTTGAGGCGACGTCGACGGCGATCGCGGTCGCCTCATCGTCGGGCAGCACAGAGAGGTCATCGCCCGGCACCGCACGCTCTTCGAGGAGGGCGCGTCCCGACCGCCGCAGAAGTCGCACGGCTCCGTCGCCGTCCCAGAGCTCGAGCGCGTCGGCCTCGTGCAGCGACTCCGTGTCACCTTCCCAAGGGACCTTGAGCACAACGTCGCCGGCGGGCGAGACGTAGGAGACATTGGAGAGGGCGAACGGCTCGCCGACCTCCAGCCCCCACTCCCGCGCGACTTTCAAGGCGGTTGCCTTGGCCGCGCTCAGATCGAAGCGCTGTTCAATCGGCCGTTTCATCGCGCTCTCACACACGATATAGACGCAATGCCGGCGACGAGTGGCGGTCGCGATGCGCGTACAGCGCGGATCGTGGCTCGGGTGCGCGCGATTCCTGCCGGTTTCGTCCGCACGTACGGCGACATCGACCCAAGAGCGCCTCGCCTGGTCGGTCGCATTCTTGCCACCACGCACGAAAACCTCCCATGGCATCGCGTCGTCCACTCCGACGGGAGCATTCCGATGGGAGAGCGACAGCGCGAGCTACTGATTCAGGAAGGAGTTCCAATGCGCGGCGACCACGTCGACCTGCGCCAGGCACGCCTGCCATCCGGTATCCACATCGCTTGAGGGTGCGGTCGCGACCCCCCGTCCCCGCTTCCG
>WNFF01006225.1_pt1 | contig 11337 bp, 12 predicted proteins | sample 5400441 | NCBI WGS metagenome assembly WNFF01 (sample SAMN13153345, study PRJNA577476) | soil metagenome | isolation source: 120 cm saprolite under Douglas fir tree site 2 hole 3 replicate 1 | place: USA:California | collected 2015-04-18
GGCGGCAGCCATCACCGTCGAACGTCTCGCACCGGCCGGTGAGCGCGTCGCGCGAGTCACCGGGGCCGTCGTCGTCGGGGCAGGGTTGTTTCTGATCGCGCGAGCAGCCGGGCTCGGATGACGCATCCGCATCGTGCCGCGTCGTGTACCTGAACTTCGCCCACCGCGCGCGCGCTTGGTACTTCCGGCGTGAGATCGGTCGAGAGGTCGTCCACGAGCCCCACGTCATCTCGATGCCCTGGCACCGGCTCACTCGCGCAGAGGCGAGGCTTGCCCGATGGCTCACGACGTAGTTTCCGTGGGTCTCTGACCGCGAGCAAGACGCTGCTCTGCGAAGGTCTCCAGAAGGTCTCCAGAACTGCAGGGAATCGCAGGGTGCGGATGCGACTGCGGTGGACTGCCAAGGAGAGTCTCAACTGCCGAAATCGAGGGCGCTTTGGCCGAGAAAGGCGCGCTGCCGTCTGAAAAGTGAGTTTGCGCTCAAACCATTTCGAATCTCTGTGGGGACGCCACCTAACCTGCCAAACCTACTTCAGTTCTGTTTCTCTTCAGCCTTCGTTGCCCCGCTGTTGCCCCCGACCGGATCGCGCTGCTCGAGCAACCGGATCGCCTGGTTGAGCGACGCCGGCGACAGGTGCATGTAGCGCATCGTCGTCGAGAGGTCCGCATGGCCGGCCAGCTCTTGAATCGCCTTCGCCGGGGCTCCACGCATCGCGAGATGCGAGCAGAAGGTGTGCCGCAGCTGGTGGATGTGGCCGGTGACGGAAAGCCCGCCGGCTTGCTCCGCGCGCTCCAACCAGCTCCGCAGGGTGTTCTCACTGACTGGCTCCCCGTTGCGCTGGTAGAGCATCCTCGGTCCTCGAAGGTGCCTGATCGCCTGCAGGGCGGCAGTAAGGCGCGTCGTCATCGGGACCCGTCGCGTCTTGCCTCCCTTGGTCGTGCCGATCTGGCCGTACCAATCGGAGCGGGCGATGGTGAGCTGGCCGCGCCGGAAGTCGGCGTCGGTTAGATCGAGCGCGATGATCTCGCCTCGCTGAAGCCCCGCCTCGCCAGCAAGCAGCACGAACGCGAGCACGGCAGGGTCCACTTTGCGAGCGCCATCCACCAGCCGCTCGAAGTCGTCGAAGTCGAAGAACTCGATTTCCGTCTGGCGAGTCTTCAGCTTCGCGAACCGCGGTGCCGACCCGATGACGCCCCATTCCGCGGCGCAGTTGAGCAGACGGGAGAGCACCGCGAGGGTGTCATTGATCGTTCCGGGATCGAACTGCTTCATGGCGGCCTTGAGCCGCTGTTCTGATTGCTTGTCGATTTCGTCGAGCCGGAGCCGCCCGAGGGCAGGGCGGATGTGCAGCTTCAGCCGCGACTTGTAGCTCGCAGCCGTGCTGGGCTTGAGCTGGTTCGCCTCCACGTGCTCGGAGATGAACCGCGACTCGAAGTCCTCCAGCGTCGGGACCTCCTTCTTCGGCTGTTTGGGTCCGTTCAGGGCGAGGTACCGCTCGCGCTCTTCGGCCCACCGCCTGGCGGCGGACTTGGACTGCACGGGCGCCTTCAAGCGCTCGCGGTACCTGGTGCCATCCGGCAGCCGCACTCGGATGTCCACCTGGAGCCAACCTCCTTCATGCTCAACGACTCGGATCGTCATCGCCTTGTTCTCCTGCCCGGCGATGACACACGCTTGGCGGAGCACTCTAGCAGGTCGGACTTGCGCCAGACGAGGCGCCGGCCAGGCCCGATGGTTCCCGGGAGCTGCCCGCGAGAGTGCATCGCGTAGACGCTGTCGGGTGTCGTGTGAAAGAGCCTGGCCGCCTCCGGCACGCCGCACGTCTCCTCGTTTGCTGACGGAGCGGCGATGCGCGGGAGTTGCCGGACGAGCTCGCTGACTGCGGTCGCGAGGCGCTCTTGGGCGTCGAGCGGACGGCCGCAGGTCGCGCAGTAGACGTCCGGGCCCGGCGGATAGAGCGCCGGTGCTCCCGCGGCCGTCGCGCAGGAAGGGCAGCGCCACTCAGCCATGTTCCCACGTTCTGTAGGCCGCGGCCGTAGAACATCGACGGACCTCGGTCGGCGAAGAAGGCTTGGCGTTGCCGGAGACGGACAGAGCGCTCTCCTTGTCTTGGACCTCAGGAGATGCTACTACACACATCATGTCTTACGCAATGCGCACAACAGCCTATCCAAAAAACGGACTGGACCTTCTCGGCCGGACGGCGACCTCGACGGGAGCGGCAGTCGCGACGCGCGCACGATCAGCTTACGACCTACTGTCTGACGTTGTTGTACGAACGATGGTCCGAAGGTGACGTCCTATGCTACAAGCGAAACCGATATCGCCCGCAAGTGGCCGTCCGATTTCGGACCCTGCCCGTGAGGACGCCGTGCCCTCCGCCCCCGCAATGACTGAGGAATCCGCGACCCGGACGGCGCCTCCACCCGCGCCTGGAATGGGCGGGCGAACTGCTCCGGCCCCTCCCTCCCACCATCTGGATGGAGGGGCCGGAGCAGTTGGTCCTTGGAGAGGAGTGGAGGCAGGTAGTGGTAGTGCCAGTGATAAGGAGGTTGGTTCCTGGAGGGGGCGGTTGACAGCAAGGGATCGGGAGTTGGTGGGGCATTTGGGGTTGGTGAGGTATCTGAGAACAAGTCAGATTGCAGAGATGATGTTTCGAGGGAGAGCGCAGTCGGTTCTGTCGGCGAGGCTGGGAGAGCTGGCGGATCGACACGGGAACTGCAGGGCGCTGCTGAAGAGGCTCTGGTTCGTGAGCGGCGAGGGCAGGCGGGTGCAGGTCTGGACGTTGACGCCTTCGGGGTACGGGCTGGCAGAGGAGGTGCTGGGGCGGCCACTGAAGGTGCCGCGGCATGATGTGGCGTCGCAGTTTCTCGAGCACGCCACGGGAGTGAACGAGCTCTACGTGGCGCTGACGAAGAGGCCGGATGCGCTGCAAGGTGCGGACTGGAGCGAGCGACGCGGCAAGCCTGCTGACGACTTCGCGCGCGTGCCGACGGCGTTCCGCTGGGTGCCGAGCGAGGACCTGGAGCTGCCCTTCGCTGAGTACGTTCGCGAGGAGGATCGCTCGCGCGACCGGCGGCTGCAGCCGGACGCGCTGCTAGAGGATCCAGTCCGGAAGCGTCGCTATCTGATCGAATACGAGACCGGCAGCGCGACGGTACGAAACGCGCAGCACAGGACTGCTACCCTGACCAAGCTGGCGCGCTACTCGCACTTCATCCTCGGCTTCGCCGACGCCCACGGGAAGGCGACCTACTACTCGAAGCACTTCGCCGACGGCTTCACGCCGGTCGTCCTCTTCATCGCGCGCACCGCTGCGAGGCGAGAGACGATTGCGGAAGCTGTCGCCGGCTGGGCAGGCGGGGAGATGAGTCCCCGCTTTCAGGTGCGCTCGCTCACGGTCGAACAGGCCTGTGCCGAGTTTCGGGCGCTCATTCTGGGAGAGAAGCCAGCTGCCCCGGTTCAAGCAACAACAGCCGCGCCTGCGGCGCTGCCATCGAGAGCGTCGCAGGACGGTGTCCTTATCTCCTGGAAGGAGCTCGAACTCCTCTGGCGCGTTCACGACGAAGCGCTGCACGCGATCCAAAGAGTGAGACACACCGTCCGTGCTCGGCAACCGGTCGTTTCCGAACCCAGGTATCCGGAGCAAACGGCGGCCGCCGAGCGCCTTCTGCAGTGGCTTCTCGCGCTCAGGCCGGCCAAAGCGCAGTGACCAGAACTGGCGCCCCAAACGCCAGCATGTGAGGGAGCAAACGAATGGGAGATCGCGCCAGCGGGGAGTACCAGCTTTTCAACCTCCGGCTGCCAGTAGAAACCCTCAGCCGGCTTCACCGGTACAGAGATTACCTGAACCAGACTCAGCCCGGCATCGACGCGAACGTGAGCATGGCAGCGCGCATGCTCCTGTTCCGTGCGCTCGACCAGGTCGAAGAGGAGATGGGGATTCGCAAGAAGGCGAAGGCTGGGCTTCACGACCTGGTCCGCGGGAAGAAGTGACGCGTCCCCCTTCAAGGCCCTTCCGGCAGAACGCGTCCAGGTCAGTAACCATGACCATAGGACCGATCAGCCGCGTTCTGCCAACTCGACGCTTCCTTCCCTTCGCTGGACCGAGCGTAGCAGACCAGCCCGCCGTGCCATGCACCGGCCGCGCAGGGGCCCGGGTCCCAGAACTGCGCGACGCTGGCGATCGGGGATGCGCGCCAACATGCTTGTGGGGGGCGCCCGCGTCGCGGCCGGCGCGACCGCTGTCGAGACGCCGCGCTCCCAGACGACCAGAACATCGACCGGCGTCTGCGGTCGCTCCCGGAGCACGTCTTCCAGCGCGGAGGCCCCCCGCGCGCACACGATTCAGGTAGGCGAAAGCAGCGCGAGATTCGGTGGCGGTCGGCGTGAGCGTTGAACACGTCGCGCAGGTCGCTGGAAGTTCGCCGCGTCGAGCGGGTGTCCCCGCGGAGGGAGTAGCGGAAGACCGGCGCGCGCCTTTCAGCGACCGGCTGCAGCGAGGGGAAGGACTTCCCCCTCCCTCACCACGTTTGCCTTCGTCGTGGCCGGCGCCGCGGCCGCCTCCGAGTGGTGTTCCTCAGCACCGAGGGCGTGCGCCTCGGTGTGAAGGGCTACGCCGACGACATCCACGAAGAGGGCTTCGCGCCCCTGCGCGAGCTGATGGCGAGTTTCGTGAAGGCGGGCGGCAGTCTGCTCGCCCTGCTTCAAGAAGCGCGGCCTCGACGACACGGCAAAAATCGACGAGCGCTGCGTGGTATAATTGGTCGGTCGCGATCTTGATGATGCAGCCGCCACAAGACTCCGGGCCGGTCAACGCGCTTGCCAAGGCGCACGCGGAAGTCGACGGCAAGCCGCACGCCGACTGGACGCGCGAGTTCACCTACAGAGAGATCGTGCGCTGAAGCCGGCGCTCAACCTAGGAGGATGCCATGTCGCGGACTTCGATCGAGCAGTTGCTCAACCTGACCTCGCCCCCTGTCGCCGTCGCGTTCGTCTCCGCGGCACCGGCAGGCGTGCCGCACGTCGCCGCCGTCGAGCCGGCCGGCTGCGGCTACTGGCGCCGCGCGGCCGCAGGAGAGGTCTTCTACACCGTCGCCGATGACCACAAGCGCTGCCCCATCGGTGCGCACACGCACAACGTGACGCTGTCGCCGGAGGAGAAGCAGGAACTGATGGGCCTGGTGCAGACGATGGTGGGGCTTTCCTATCTGAAGATGGAGGAGGTGCCGCAGATCCCGACGCGCAAGACGCCGCTTGAAGTGGCGGTCTACGCGCCGCTCGACCGTGCGCCGGTTGCGCCCGACGTGGTCCTGGTGCGCGGCAACGCGCGACAGTTGATGCTGCTGGCCGAAGCACGCAATCGGCGGGCGTGGCCGGCGCGGGTCCGACCATGGGCCGGCCCACCTGCGCGGTGTTGCCGGAGGCGATCAACACGGCGCGCACGTCTGCCAGCTTCGGCTGCATCGGCAACCGCGTGTACACCGGCGCTGGCGACGACGAAGCCTACTTCGCCATCCCGGGAGCGCAGCTCGCCGTCGTTGAGGAGCAGCTCGCGGTGATCGTGCACGCCAACCAGGAGTTGGAGAAGTTCCACCGCGGTCGGTTGCAGCCGTAGAGACGACGAGCGAGACGTGGCGCGTGGCCATCTCGCAGACGCTCGGCTCTTCAAGACGCTAGTTTTAGCGTGGGGAGATCCCGCGCTTACGTCTACTATGAAGCAAGGTGACGAGAATGAACGCTTACCCGCTGCTCATCGAATTCGTTCCAGGTACCCGCGTCTACCGCGAACCGGAGGTTGTGCCGAAGCTGCCGATCGTCCAGAACGGTCCCCCGGGAACATTTGTCGTCTTCCCAGACGGAGCGAAGGTGCCTCTGCCAACCGATCAGATTGTCTTTGCCGAGGATCGCGGTGGCGTCGCCCGCGTGGGGTTCGGCGGGATGAGCGCCGGGGGAATGGAAGACGGCCAGCTGGTCTTCTACCGGGTTCGTGACCTGCAGCCCGCGGAGCTACTGTCCCCCCTGCGTGGTCGAAGGATGACGCTTGAGCCACGCATGGTCGCCTCCATTGCCGTCGACGGCCAAGTTGTGTGGCCGCACCAGTGACCGGACCTCGCTCGTAGCTCAGTAGCGCGGCACCGTTGGGTCCGGAAGATTCCCTCTCTCGGGGCCATAGGCGGGCAAGGTTGTGAGCCGCACGTCCTCCACCGGGCCACCGACCGTAAAATGGTAGAAGCTCTGCCAGTCGCGGGAGACGATGCCGAAGACCTCGTGAACTGGATCGTCGAAATAGCAGCCGATGCCGGTCGATCGAATACCTGCCTCCTCTGCTTCGAGATACAGCACTTGACCAACCATCCCGGCTTCCCAGAACAGATTCCGATAAAAGGCCGCACCGTAGGTGACGAGGCTGTCCATGTAGTCGGCGATCATTCCCAGGCTGAAGGCTCCGTCTGCGGCGATGTCCTGGCCACACGAAACGCTCGCCGCAAGGGCGCGACAGTCACCTTCTTTGAGAAGGTAGAGGTGGAGCCCCGACGGGCAGGTGGGCGGCCGCTGCCAAAGGAAGTCGCTTCTTAGGACGGCCCGGAGCGTCTCGACCTTGCCCGGATCGCGAGCCAGCGCATAGAGGCCGGGCGGTAGCCCCCGCACGCGATGCACAAACAAGCCAAGGTGGATGCGCGGCTTCCAGGGGATTGCATCCCAGGGCATCGACCGCAGGTCGCTGGTCGGCACAAGACGGGCGAGCATCCGAAAGAACGCCTCCACCGAGATCGAGGTCGTGCCATCCATGCTCACGGCGCTCCTGCGTCCGAGGATCACTTTCGCGGCGCTTAGCGACCCAGACCGTACGGGGGCGCCGAAGAGCTCCTCCTCGGAGGCGAACCGTGAGAAGTCTTCACTCGTTGGAGTCTTGCTTTGCCGGCAGGTGGCCCGAACGACCTCCTCGATGACGGGCCAGTCGACGCCGTGTGCGGGACTGAGTGCGTTGGCCTTGCCGTACCAAGAGCCTGCTTCCGCCTGGCTCAGTGTTTCTTCCGGTAGGCCGCGCGAAATGCTCGAAGGTCCATCCGGCCCTGCGGGCGTCACGAGTGCGATGAGATCCGGATGCTCACGCTCGGCGTGCCCGTAGTCGGCATCGCGGTCGAGCCCAAGGAGCTTGGTCATACCGGCATCGCCAGGGCCGGTGAAGAGGAACAACCGCCAGCCCAGCGAGGCGGCTGAGATGCGCATCGTCGCCAGTGCATGCCCAACGTCGTGCTGGCAGTAACGAAAGGCGCGCTCGCCGTACTTCCAGGCCTCCCGCCAGGGAATGGACGACAGCCCCACGAGGAACGAGCTCTTGGGAAACGCGGTCATCAACGCCGACCAAACCGTGAGGTCGAGGTCCGCACGACGCTCGAGGCCGTGTTCTTTGGGGGCATAGTGATAGATGGCCGGACGGTCGTGAACGCCGTCGAGAGCCGGCAAGACCGCATAGCCTTCGGTCGGGTGGAGGTTTCCACTCGACGGATTGGCGCGTAGGGACCAAGTGGTGCCCTGAAATCGCTTCCACGCGGTCAGGGACAGGGCATAGCGGAAGAAGATCGAGAGCGAATCGATCGACAGCGGCATCGGCGCCACGCTGCCGGGCACGTATATCTTCCAGTAGGGCAGCGTCCGCCTGGTGTCGGAGAGTGGAAATCGAATCAGCTGCGCGCCCTCGTACCGCCGGAACGGGTCGGGCTGCGTCGCCCAGTCCATCTGTCCGAGCGATGCGGCGTAGCGATGGTAATGGTGCTTCGTTCTCTCGTGGTAGGCAACAACGACTTCTTCCGGAGTGACATCACCCTCGAGGAGCTTCTTGCCGGGCGATGCCGGGCTACCGGAGCCCGCTGGCATCACCGGAAGACGGAGTGAATGGCTCACGATTGTCTCCGCATACGTCAGGCGTAGCGCTCAAGTAGCGCTTCCACCTCCGCAAAGCTCGGAGCGAGCATACTCGTCGGACTCCCAGCCCGCCGTTAATCTTGTGTCCAGGGGGAACCGGGCGGTACAGTCGTCGCCAACCCCTGATCTCCGGCAAGCGGGCCGGCGCTTCCTTCTATGGACTCCCACTACGACCTGGTGATGCAGCGCCGCGCCGAGCTCGAACGCCAGGGCGCGCCGCCCCGCCGATATTTTGCCTATTCCACCGTGCTCGACCACGCCGCTTTTGAGGAATGGAGCGCGCAGCACGCCTACGGTTTCTTCCAGCTCCCCGAGGGGATCGTCGCTGAGGCGCTCGACCTCGACCTCGTTTATGACTTTCCCTCTCGTTGGTGGGGCGGCCGCGTGGCGGGGCTGGCCGACCGGCCCGGCACGACCGTCTTCGGCCGGCTCTTCGAGATCGCGGGCGCCGACTGGCCGATCGTGCAGCACAAGGAAGGCCTGATCACCGCGATGTGCGTCGAGCGCGCCATCCGCGTGCGCGCCGGCGGTGAACTCGTCGAAGCCACCGCCTTCACCACCCGGCCCGAACGCGCGTCACTCGACGGCCCGGTGAGCGCGCGTTTCGTCGAAGCGCTCGTCCGCGGCGCCCGTGCCGCCGCCCTGCCCGAGGTCTACATCGCGCGGCTGGAGCGGGCGGGGCTAGAACCCTTTCCTTGTCGAGGTTGAAGCCCGAACGGATTCCGGCCTCGAAGGCGCCCGCGGGGAGCAGCAGCCAGCGCAGGGACGGAAAGAGCGTCGCTTCGCGAGTCACGCGGTTCCGCAGGCTTCCGGCTCGCCACGATGCGCGACACGACGCCCGCGACGACCTCCGGTCCCGGGCCTGTTGACGGCCAGCTGGTGTCCTGGGCGGGCGAATCCCACATGCCTGGTTGGTGCGCGCGGCGCGGGATCTCTGACGCCATGCTGTCAGCAAAGCGCACGCGTTAGGTGGAGCAACTCGGCGTCCTCGATGCTACGCGCGCGGGCGCAGAAAAATGTCGATGGCTCAAGTGCTGCGCCTAATCGCTATGTTCGCCTAACCTCCACGGGTGCGACCGAGAAGCCGCGTTCTGCCAACTCGACGCTTCTTCCTGCACTTGACCGAGCCTAGCAGACCAGCCCGCGGCCGTGCCATGCACCGCCCGCGCAGGGCCCCCCGCTGGAAGGCGGCGCGTGCTGCCGGCTCCGCCGCCCCCTCCGTAGTGTAAGGTTCCTCCATGCACCGCCTTGACCGAGCCCACCGGGCGATTCCCGTAATCATCGGCGCGATCGCACTTGCGACCGTCGCCGTGCTCTTCGCATCGGACACCTTCCCAAGGCTGTTCCCACCCAGAGCTCACGACCTTCTCGGCGCGCTCCCACTGGTTTTGATCGCCTTCGCCTATCTCGCCTACCAAATCATCCGCCGCCCCGAGCGTCTGGAACTCCTAAAGGCGATCATTCTGGCGGTTGCCTTCCTCTTCTGGGCGGCGACCCAGGTCTGGCCAGACATCCCCCTGGCGACGCTCTTCAATGACATCGCCATCGCGCTGTTCGTGGTCGACGTGTTCCTGGTCATCATCGGGTGGCCCGCTACTATCCCAGACGAGTCATTTGCCGAGACCTTCCCGAAACGGAACGAGCCAGGCGCGCCCGAGACGGGCCATCGCGGACAGTAGCTCTACCTTCGCGCGGTAGAGATAGCTGTCGCGGTCAACGCGCCCGGCGCCTGACCCCCACGTCTGTCCAGCCACCTCGATCCGCCGTCGTCAAGTCGGCGCTGGGGTGCCGCTCGGCGGACGGACACTTGGACAGCTTGGGCGTCGAAAGAACCTTGTCCGCGGCTGTGCTACCGTACCCGCCGCGCAGGGACGCGCTGTGAAACCACTAACTACAATATTTGGCCTGTTCGCCGTCACTTCGATGCTGGTATTCTACGCGCTGGAGAACCACAGCCGGTGGTTCATCCTGGCGCGGGCAACTCGACCCTGACCCACCAGCGGCGTGCATCGGCTACGCGAGGCCGTGTGGATCACTCCGCCTTGGTTAGCGTCCTATGAGTTCGTCCCGGCTCTAGGTCTCCGCCGGAATGGCCGAACAAGTCGTTAACGCGCTTGAAGTTGTCCACGTCGATATAGCCGAGGCAGATCGGGCCGCCGTCGCTCTTGACGTGGAGGGCATCGGCGGGGCAGTGCCACAGGGTCGGAGGAGGGAGCCGTAGGACGATGCTCGTGGGCAGACCGTGGCCGAACGCCGCCACATCGAGCAGCTCCAAGGCGCGGGCTGCGCATCGCTAGCCGCCGCGCGTATGCATCTCGAGGTGGGGATCGCGACGCAGACCGCCGATCTGCGCGAGCGGCGTGCGATCCCGTAACGCGAGCCGCTGCTCGGCGCCGCGATCGGCGCGCGCGCGCCAGCCGCCGGTGATCAGCGCGGCCAACTCCTCCGGTGAGGCGCCGGAGCGCAGGGGACCACGCAGGTCGGTGCCCGTCATCGCGTACAGGCACAGGTACCACAGACCGTCGGCGGTTAGCCGGCTGCGGTCGCAATCGACGCAGAAGGGCGCCGTCGTCGACGAGATAATGCCGAACACCGTGCCGTCCCGGAGCCGGTAGCGGTCGGCCGGCGCCGTCGTGTGCTCCTCGACCGGCTCGATGGGACCGTACTGTCGCTCGAGGCACTCGAGCATCTCGCGGCGCGAGACCACTTGGTCCATCGACCAGCGGGTCGCGCCGCCGACGTCCATGTACTCGATGAAGCGCACTTCGGCGGGTACTCGCCGCGCGAATTCGATGAGGTCCGCGAGCTCGTCGTCGTTGACGCCGCGCATCACCACGGTGTCGAGTTTCGTGCCAGTGAAGCCCGCGCGCGGGACGGCCGCGATGCCCTCGAGAACCTGCGTGTGCGTCGTGCGCCGCGTGAGCGCGGCGAAGCGTTCCGGCCGCAGCGTGTCGAGGCTGACGTTGACCCGGTGCAGGCCCGCCTCGCGCAGAGCCGCCGAGTGTTCGGCGAGCAGCACGCCGTTTGTCGTGATCGCGAGGTCCCGGATCGCCGGCTTCGCCGCGAGCAGCCGGATCAGGCGCGGAAGGTCACGCCGCAGCAGCGGCTCGCCGCCAGTCAAGCGAACCTTGTCGACACCGAGGCCGGTGAACACGTCCACGAGACGCGCGATCTCCTCGAAGTGCAGGATCTCGTCCCGCGGCAGCCACACGTACTCCTCTTCGGGCATGCAGTAGCCGCAGCGGAGGTTGCACCGGTCGGTGACGGAGATGCGCAGGTTCCGTAGGAAGCGACCGTGGATGTCGGCGAGCTTCATCACACCACTCCGCCCGCGGTCGCGTCCGCGGAGCTAGGCCCGATAACCGCCCTTCGTCACTTCTCCCCCTTCTACACCCCGGTCTCACAAG
>WNFF01004541.1_pt1 | contig 11336 bp, 8 predicted proteins | sample 5400441 | NCBI WGS metagenome assembly WNFF01 (sample SAMN13153345, study PRJNA577476) | soil metagenome | isolation source: 120 cm saprolite under Douglas fir tree site 2 hole 3 replicate 1 | place: USA:California | collected 2015-04-18
GCCGCATCGTCTGCGCCAAACGACGCTTGAACTCGCCGCCGAAATCGCCGGCGACGACATCTGGATCGAAAAGATTGTCAACAGCACGACCCCGCCCAGCGTACGCCTCGATGCGATGTCGAACGACGAGACGCATGATCTCGTCGGCATCATGCAGGAAATCGCCGGCAACACCGAGCTGATCGGACCACTGCTCGCAAAGGAGCTTGAACCCTTGCGAAGCAAGCTTCCGGGGGAATTGAAGGAGCTTCCCAGTCTCAAGCTGATGGAAACTCCAGGCCTGTGCAGAGAGGCGCTGGAGCGGCTGCGACCCCGGTTTGCGGCCCGTCTTGCCGCCGAAGAGGATGCGTGATGCGCATCCTCTCCCTCCACCTGCGCGCCTACGGCCATTTTACCGGCTACTCGCTCGATTTTGGCGCCGGACCAGGCCTTCACCTCATCTACGGGCATAACGAAGCGGGCAAGAGCACGACGCTGCGCGCCCTCTCGAGCGTTTTGTTCGGCTATCCGCATGGTGTCGTCGACGGCTTCAAGCACGACGCGAAGGATATCGCGATCGGCATCGATCTTCTTGGCAGCGACGGGCGGGCGCTGTCGTTCGTACGCCGACGCCGCGGCAAGCACACGCTCACGGCCGCCGACGAATCGGCGCTTGACGACGGCGCGGTCGCGAGCTTTCTCGGCGGCGTGTCGCGGGACGTGTTTGAGAAGGTGTTCGCGCTCGATCACCATCGGTTGCACGAACACGCCAAAGCGCTGCTCGCCGACGGCGGATCGCTTGGCTTCAGCCTTGCCGAGGCGGGGTCGGGCATAGCCGGCCTCAAGGCTGTGCTCGACAAGCTGAAAGCGGAGCGCGCCGCCCTGTTTCTCGCCGGGGGCTCCAAACCGAAGTTGAATCACGCCATCACCGAGGTCATCGAACTGCGCAAGGGCGTACGACGGCGCACAGTGTCGCCCACCGACTACCGCACCCGGGAGAAGCGCATCGAGGAGGCAGATGCGGAACTTCGCAAGATGCGCGAGCAGCGCAAGACGATTGAGTCAAATATCGTGCGGCTGCAGCGCATCGGAAAAAATCTGCCCTTGCGGGCGGAGCACCGCGCCCTGACGCAGCGCATCGAGGCACTCGATGATGTGCCGATACTGCCGGAAGAATTCGCCGAGCAGCGCGTCAAGGCGCAGACCGATCTGGAGGCCGCCCGCGAGGACATCGATGTGACCTCCGCCGCCGTCGCCGATTTGGAGCGCCGCATTGCGGCAATTTCCGTTGATGAAGACATATCGGCGCGGAGCGCGGAGATCGAGAAACTGGTGCAGAAGCGCCCCGTCATCGAGGACTACCAAGCTGATATTCCCAAGCGGGAAGCGGAGCGGGCCCAGCTTCATTTGGCGGTCGAAGACTTGATGACCAAGGCCGAACTCAACAGCGGCCTGGCCGGCATGTTGCCTTCCGCGCTCAAGCGCAAGGCGATCGTGACGCTTGGGGATGCGGGCAAGAAGCTCATCGCCCAATCGGCGACCGCTCGGGAACATGCCGAAACTGCTGCCCGCGCCTTGAACAAGGCACGCAATCGAGCAGCGCAAAGCCCCAAGCCCCGCCCGATCAACGATCTCGCGCGGGCGCTCACGGCGGCCGACAAGCTCGGCGACATCACGGTCGACATTGCCAAACGGACCCGCGCGCTCGAACGACAGACAAAGGAGCTGAACGAGACGATCCATGGCCTAGGTTTGGGCAGCGATCGCATATCTGTGGTGCGACAACTCGCGGTTCCGTCCGAAAAGGCCGTGACACGTTATGCCGGGTTGCTTGTCGCATTGGACAACGAGATGAAAGCCGCTCGCGACACCTTCGAGCGACTCAACGTCGATATTGCGGAAGTCGACCACAGGATCGCCGCATTGAAGACCGCGGGCGACGTTGCCACCGAAGAGGATTTGACGGCCGCTCGCCATGTTCGCGACCAAGGCTGGGCGCTCGTGCGCGGTCTATATATCGACCGTCAATCCGGTTTGGAGGAATTGGCGCGCCGCTTCGCGCCCCACGGTCGGATTGCCGATACCTATGAACGGCGGGTTCGCGAGGCCGACCGGTCCGTCGATGTCATGCGTGCCCGTGTCCAGGAATCCACCGAGCTGTCATTCTTGAAACGTCAGAAGGCCGACCTGGAAGCTGAAAGTGCCGAGGCGAAAGCAGCCGTGGACGCTCTTGGCATCCAACGCAATGCGATCCTGTCGGAATGGAGGTCGCTGTGGCCTGCGGGTTTCATCACGGTACAATTGCCCGGCGAGATGATGGAATGGCTCACTCGACGGGCCGTCGTCATCGCGGAGGCGGATGATCTTGAAGCAGAGCACGATGCGATCAGGGAACTCGCCGACAAGGAGCGCCATGTGCGGCAATCGCTGGTTGACGCGATGGCAGCGTTTGCCGCCGGACCGCATGACATCGGACTGGAAGCCCTGCGAGATCGCGCACGAAGCATTGTCGGAGATGTTGCCGAAGCGAAGAGTTTACACGACAAAGCCGATGCAGCCGTGCGCGAGCTATCGGAACGTAAGATCGAGGCTGACGAGGCCGCGGATAAGCTCAACTCTCGCATTGACGAGTGGACGGCCGCATGGCGAGCGGTGCTTGCGGAGGCCGGCCTGCCGCCCGATCGGACAATCGAGACTGCATCCGCCACCCTCGAGGTCATCAACGAAATTGATGGCATCAAATCCCGGATCGGCGAACTAACCCACCGGGTAGAGACGATGGGGCATGAGCGGAATGCTTTCCGCGACACCGTCGCCGCGATAACCGCGATCCTGCCGGGCGTGCCAGCGGCGGCGGCGACCGAAACCTGCCGATGGCTGGAGGAGCGTCTACGGGCGGCCCGGTCCGCCCAGACGGAACGCAAGAACCTTGCGGACCAATCGGAGATTCAGGCGACCAACCGCGAGCGCGCCAAAGATAAGCTCCGTCGCAGCCGAGCGGCGCTCGATACGCTGTGCATGCAGGCCGGCTGCGCGAAGGTCGACGAACTGCCGGAGATCGAACGCCAGTCGATAGAGAAACGCGACGCCGTGTCGGCGCGCGAGAAAATCGAGATGCGCGTTCGGGAAGACGGCGGCGGACGCGATTTTGCGGCCCTGTTTGCGGAATGCGAAGACGTGCCGGCAGATCAGATTCCTGCCGACCTTCTTAGCCTGAAAGCCGATCGCGAGGACACTGAGGCCCGTATCGAAAAGCTGATGGCCGACCGCGCGGCGCTGCAGGCCGACTTCGACATCCTGTTGGGACAAAGCCAGGCCGCGGATTTCATGCAGGAGGCCGCAACGGTCGAGGCGGAAATCGAAGAGGCGGTCGAAGCCTATGTCGACCTCACGGTCCAGGAAACGCTGCTGCGCGCCGCGATCGATGTTTATCGCGACCGCAACCAGGGGCCGATCCTTGTGCGTGCCAAGGACCTGTTCGCGGAATTGACCGATAGCGCCTATACGGGTCTGCGCGCCGACATCAACGAAAGGGGCGAGACGATCCTTATCGCCGAAGATCCGCTTCGCGGCAGTCTCGAAATCGACGCGCTGAGCGATGGGACGGTGGACTCGCTTTACTTGGCGCTGCGCCTCGCGGTCGTGCAGGAACATAATGCGAGGCACGAGCCCATTCCGTTCGTCGCCGACGATCTCTTGCTCAACCTCGACAACAAGCGCGCGCAGGCGGCGCTGCGGACGCTCGCAGCGATTGCCGCCTCAAGCCAGGTCCTGCTGTTTACCCACCACGCTCACATCGCGGATCTTGCCCGGATCGCGGTGCCGCCTCCGATCCTGATCGAGCACAACCTGTCCCCGGCGATCGGCGATGCAGGAGACCGCCGAATAGCGGTGTAGTGAGGCACCCAAATTCATGCACTCATTATGCGCTGGCGGGATCGGCCGGCTTCGAATAGGCTTTCAGCAAAACAGTCGGGGAGGAAACTGCCATGGCGGCAAATATGGTCGCAAAGCTGGTGATTGCCGGCGTCATCGGCGCAGTGGCCGGAGCCGCCGTGATGGCCACCGCGGCCCCAGAATTCAACACGCGCGGCAATCGGTTCAAAGCGCTGACCTACGATGAGCTTGCCCCAGCCCAGCGAGCTTTCGCCGACCGGGAGATCGCCCAAGGGCGCAAGCCGGAGACCGGCCCCTTCAACATCTATCTGCGCAGTCCCGAAATGGCGGAATTGTCGCGACCGTTGAGCGACTACTTGCGCTTCAAGGCGCCGACGCCGCGCAAGCTCAAAGAGATCGCCATCATGCTGACGGCGCGCTACTGGGGCGGGCAATACGTGTGGTATTCGCACCGCCAGCAGGCGCTGGACGCGGGCCTCAGTCCGGCTTTCATCGCGGCTCTCGCGGCCGGCGAACGGCCGGCCAATATGGCCACCGACGATGCCACGACCTATGACTTCGTCACCCAGCTTCTGACGACACGGCAAGTGAGCGATGCCAACTTCAAGGCGATGGCTGGGCTCATCGGCGAGCGCGGTATCGTCGAATTGGTCGCCCTGATGGGCCAATACACCGGTCTCACCATGCTGTTCGTGGTCGACCGATACCCCGTCCCGGCAGGCGCGCCGGACGAAGTCAACAAGCCGATGTGAAACGGAGCCTGGGACCCGTAGCCCGGATCGAGCAAAGCGTAATCCGGGAACAGATTCGCCAAACTTAATAGCCGGCCCCGGATTACGCTTCGCTCCATCCGGGCTACAAAAATCTGCGAGGAAAGTGACTGGAGGGAATATCATGAGGAGTTGGTTGAACCCCGCGACCGTGGTGGGGGTGTTGGGACTGCTGGCTATTTCGTTCGCTGTGCCGGCGCCGGCGGCCGAAATCACCGTCCTGGCGGGCATGGGCGTGATATCAGGCGTGAGCGACCTCGCGCCGGCTTACGAAAAGCTGACCGGTCACTCGGTCGTCGTCAGGTTCGAGCAGGCGGCCGCGATGAACGAGAAGATCAATTCCGGCGTGCCGGCCGACATCGCGGCGCTGCAGCCCGAGCAGGTCGATAACTTCATCAAGCAGGGCAAGATGGTGGCGGGCACCAAGACCAATTTCGCCCAGGCGGGAGTAGGCGTCGCGGTCAAGACCGGCGCGTCGAGACCCGACATCAGCACCGTCGATGCGTTCAAGAACGCGATGATCAATGCCAAGTCGATCGGCTATTCGCAGGGCGGCAGCGGCCTCGTCGCCGCGAAGGTGATGGAGAAACTCGGCATTGCGGATCAGCTCAAGGCCAAGACCAAGTTCATCAACGGGCTTCCTGTCGCTGAGGTCGTGGCGAAAGGCGACGTCGAAATCGGGCTCCAGCAGATCAACGTCATCATTCCGGTCGAAGGCGCCGATTACATCGGCCCGCTGCCGAAGGAGTTGCAGGACACCGTCCGGTTCGCTGCCGGCGTGCTGACGGTATCGAAGCAGAAGGAGCTCGCGAGGGCGTTCCTTAATTTCATCGCCTCCGCGGACGCCGGCCCCCTGCTGCGCCGCAGCGCAATGGAGCCGTGGCATTAATTACGAGCGGCCGCCCTAAGTGTCATTACCCTCCCCGGACTTGATCCGGGGATTGACCGGGCAATCCAGTATCCACGGTCGGTGTTTGCTAGAGGAACACGATGCTTTACCGAAACCTGATCTTCACCGGCGTTTTCGCGGCCCTGTTGGCCTCCTCGACGACCGCGCAGGCCTTCGACGACGCCAAATATCCCGATCTCAGCGGCCAATGGGTCGCGGTTCGCATGCCGGGCGTCACCGGCCAGCCGGCATTCGATCCGACCAAGCCTTGGGGCCGCGGACAACAAGCCCCGTTGACGCCCGAGTACCAGAAAGTCCTGGAAGCAAGCATTGCGGATCAGGCGATTGGCGGTCAGGGCAATTGGCACACCGGCGCCCAGTGCCTGCCGCCCGGCATGCCTGCGATGATGACGCTCTATCGGCCGATGGAGATCGTCGTGTTGCCGGAGACGACCTACATTCTGGTCGACCATATCATGGACTCCCATCGGCGGATTTACACCGACGGCCGCGATTGGCCGAAGATTGTCGAGCCGAGTTTCATGGGTTATTCGATCGGCAACTGGATCGATGAGAAGGGCGACGGCCGATTTACGGTGTTGGAGATCGAGACCCGCCACTTTAAAGGTCCGCGGCCGCTTGATCCCGCCGGCATGCCGACCCATGCCGACAACGAATCGATCGTGAAAGAGCGCTTCTTCTTCGACAACGACAATCCCGCGCTGCTGCACGACGAGATCACCCTGGAGGACCATGCTTTCACGCGCCCATGGACCGTGCTGAAGACATACCGGCGCGTGCCAAACCGATTCCCGGATTGGCCGGAGGACGCTTGCTCCAGCGACAACGAGCTGATCAAGATCGGCACGGAAATCTATTACCGCGGCGCCGAGGGCAATCTGATGCCCACGCGCAAGAACCAACCGCCGCCCGATCTGCGATATTTCACGCCACCGAGGAATTGACGCGCGTTCCGGTCAGGTTGAAGCGCCCGCGATTTTTCCCCCGAGTCGTGGCCTGGCTTGTCCCGGCCACCCCGACTGTTCCTGCTCGACGCTTCGACGTTCGGGGGTCGCCGGGACAAGCCCGGCGACGACGCTCGTCGCGTTGGGCAAGGCAGAGCGTATCCACCCTGTGCTGCTGCGGCAGATGTGACAAAAGCCGAAGTTCGGGAAACGCCCCCTCAGTCCCTCTCCCCGCAAGCGGGGAGAGGGAGCAGCCCGGTTTGATTAGGGCACGAGGCCGTTGCGGCCGACATTGATACGCGCGGCGCCGAACGTTCCGTCCGGCTTCTTGGTCGCGGCCGCGATGTTGATGGCGGCGCCCGGCTTGAGCTCGCTCTTGTCGCCGACTTCATAGCGGACGATCGGAACGGTCGGCCCGACGATGATCTTCTTCTCGCCGTCCTTGTATTTCACCGTCACCACCGGGCCGTCGACGCTGCTCACGGCCTGGCCCACGGCGCCATTGGTCATGGTGCCGCCGGGCGCGCCGTCCCAGTTCCCCCGATGGCCGTCGCCGGTGCCGCGCTGCGACTCGGCGAAGATGTGCACCTCGACGGCCTTCTGGGTGCCGTCCGGTTGCGGCAGTGCGCCGCTGCCGATGTAGGAGCCTTCCTTGATATCGGCGACCGTCGCTTTCAACACACCGACGATGATCGCATTGTCGGCGAGCGACACGGTGGCGGGGGCGCCGTCGGGTCCTTTGACCAGGAGCGTATTGCCGTCGACCTTCTCGATGGTGCCGCGCACGCGCTGCGTCTGGGGCTGCTGCGCCGAGACGGCAGTCACCGCGATCACCGTGGCAAATGCCGCGGTCGTCAATATCCGCACTGTGTTCATATTGGTCCTCCCAAGGGGTGAGCGCAGACAGAGGATACACCGGGGGGAGGCCAAAGCGAAAGGGCTCCGGCCGGCATCGCTTGACCGAAGATCAGCCGCGGCTGACCGGGACCGCGACGAACTTGATTCCGTCGGTTGATCTCAGGCGCATCAGCACCGTGTGCTTGCCGGCTTTCTGGGCGGCCTCGATGACATTGCGAAGATCGATCGCGGCTGCGACTTTCTTGTCTGCGGCCTGAAGAATGACGTCGCCGGATGCTATCCCCAATTCGGCCGCCGGTCCGCCTGGATCAACGCTGGTGACGATGACGCCGTCGGCCGCCCGCGCCACCGAAACGCCGAGCCGCGGTACACTCGTGCCCTTCTGCTTGGGCGGTTCGGGGTTGGCGCTGACCTCGCGCTGATCGGCCAAATTGCCCAGCACGATGTTGAAACTTTTCTCCTGGCCTTTGCGGATCACAACGATCGTGGCCGTGGCTCCCGGCGGCAGGCCACTGATGGTCCTCGCAATCTCGCGAGAGTCGTGGGCCTCGTTGCCGTTGATCGACACGATCACGTCGCCCGATTCGATGCCGCCCTTTGCGGCGGGCGAGCCCGGCTGCGGCTCGGCGACGAGCGCGCCGCGCGCCGCTTTGAGGCCGAGATTTTCCGCAAGGTCCGCCGTCACTTCCTGGATCTGCACGCCGATCCAGCCGCGGGTGACCTTGCCCTTGTCCTTGAGCTGGGCGACCACCGCCTTGACGGTCTCGGCGGGAATCGCAAACGCGATGCCGACCGAACCGCCAGTGGGCGAAACGATCGCGGTGTTGACGCCGATCACGTTACCATCCATGTCGAAAGTGGGTCCGCCGGAATTACCGCGATTGACCGCCGCATCTATTTGGATGAAGTCATCATAGGGTCCTGCACCGATATCGCGGCCGCGCGCCGAAACAATGCCTGCGGTCACCGTCCCGCCGAGGCCGAACGGATTGCCGACTGCGATCACCCAGTCACCCACGCGCGGATTGCTGTCGGCGAAGGTCACGAAGGGTAGATTGCCGGCGCTATCCACCTTGACCAGGGCCACATCGGAGTTCTGATCGGCGCCGATCACCTTTGCGGCGAAGACGCGGCCGTCGTCCGCCGTTATCTCCACATTGTCAGCCCTCTCGACAACGTGGAAATTGGTCACCGCATAGCCGTCCGCCGAGATGAAAAAGCCGGAGCCCTGACCGGTGAGGATGTTGCGGCCGCGTGCGGCTGACCGGGCGCCTGGCGCGTCGGGCTGGCCGAAACGGCGGAACAGGCGGCCCGAAGGGGAATCCTTGGAAAGCCGGGAAATCTCCTTGCCGGACTTGCCGGCGTCAAATTTGACGCGAACCGAGATCACCGCAGGCTTGACCCGGTCGACCACTTCGGCAAAACCGACCGGCCGCGCACGGATCTGGGCTTGCGACACGAAATCCGGTCGCGACGCAAGATTCGCGCCGGCGAACAGCGCTGCCACGACCACCGCCACGGTGCCAGCTCGCGACGCAGCCCGTTTGGCCGCAGGCGGCCTGTCACCAGTTGCGGTCGAAATGCGGGCCGGAGCTTCAGCCATGTCGGCCTCCCTCACTGCGAACGGCGGGATCCGCTAGCGCGCTGTCGATCAACGCGTCGATCGCTTGGAACTACTCATATGCTCCCCAAGACCGCGGACCGCAATGCCCCTTGACCAGGCCGCCGCATCTTCTTGCGCCTTCGCTAAGCTCTGCTTAACTCTGGGCCGCACGGGCGTTGACGTCCATCCTGGGCAAGACCGCCAAACCCGCCCTCACGCTATCGAGCGGGAGTTCGAGAACCTGGAGATCCAGCATGCAAACCCCGGTCGAAATCGACTTTCAAGGCCTCACGGGAAACGACCAGCTGCGTGCCTGCGTGATGAAGAATGTTTCTGTGTTGGAGCAGCGCTTTGGCCGCATCACGGCCTGTCGCGTCGTCATCAAGGCGCCAAGCGAGCGGCATCGCACCGGCGGCGCCTGCGAGATCACGATTCGACTCTCGCTACCCCAAGGCCGGGAAGTTGATATCGGCCGCTCCGAAAAAGCCGAAAAAGCCGACGATCGTCTCGCCGATCCGGTGGTGGCCTTGAATGACGCGTTCAAGCGCGCGCGGCGGCGGCTCTCGGACCATGCGCGTCGCATGCGGGGCCATGTCAAGTCCCATGACGGTCCGCCGATCGCGACCGTGAAACGCTTTGACGAGGCCGCCGGTTTCGGCTTCCTTGAGACGCAGGATGGGCGCGAGATCTATTTTCACAAGAACAGCCTCCTCGATGGCCGGGAGGTTCCGCCCGGCACGCGCGTCACGTTTTTCGAGGAGATGGGCGAGAAGGGACCGCAGGCAAGTACCGTAAAGGTACTCGGCAAACACGGGTTACGGTGAAGGTTGATCAAGCCGATATCGACCGCGTTGCGATGAGTGGAATGAGCTACGCCACGCGGCCGACTCGGGACTTAGCGGATAGGGCCTTCACCCGCCCGCGTTGACGTCCCCATCATCCGACCAGATGTTTTTCAATCTCGTGGATTGGGTGCTTGGTGAAGTCCTTGTCGACTTCCGCCACGATGCGCGCCTTCACGTCGCCGTGCAGTGCTTGGCGCAATTCAGCCAAAGTGCGCGGCGGTGCCGCGATGACGACCGCTTTCACCTTGCGTTCGCGGACCAGTTTCTCGAACGCGTCAGCGACCATGCGGGCAAAGCGATGTTCTTCGAGTTCGTGCCAATCGGTCGGCTCTACGGCGCTGCGCCGGTCCCGTGCATTCGAACCGGCGGATAGCCGACCCGGCTTGTCGGTGCCCTGGTCGTGGGTCGCGGGATTTTGGTCAACGAACACCTGCTCGGTCTTGAGGTTGGGGAATTTCTCATCGCCGGCATTGCGCAGAAATAACGCCTTGCGGCCGTCGCCGACGAAAACGATTGCGTTGTGCGGAATGCTCATCTTGTTGCTCATAAGCCCTCGACGAGTTGCCTGTTAGCCTCATAAGAATGGAAAATATGCAAAACTCCTTGATGTTCCGCCGAAGCGGCAAAGAAAATATGCCTGCTGCGAAGCGGCCCCCTCCCTACCCTCTCCCCGCTTGCGGGGGGAGGGTAGGGAGGGGGAGACGGGGGGAACGGTCGAAATGCGTGCGCTTGAGATCGGCAATGTCGTAATCACCAGCATCGTCGAGCGGGACGGGCCATGGCGGCGGCCCGAGGACATGTTTCCCGCATATGACCCTGACGCTGGACGGCGGCATCTCGCCGAGCTCGATCCGGAGGTGTTCGACCCGGTTTCGGGGCGCCTGGTGATCACCTATCGGACATATGTCGTACGCACGCCGAAACACACGATCCTGGTGGACACCTGCACGGGCGAAGACAAGGGCTATGCACCGCCGATGGACTTTCCAAAGCAACCCTGGCTCGACGGATTCCGCGACGCCGGGCTCGCCTTCGACCAGATCGATTATGTGTTTTGCACACACCTTCACATCGATCATTGCGGCTGGAACACCGTGCTTCGCGACGGCCGCTGGGTGCCGACTTTTCCGAATGCGAAATATGTGTTCCATAAGCGCGAATACGCCGCATGGGAGGAAGCGACGAAGCGCGGCGACACGCCCCCTGGCAATGTGTGGCGATACAACTGCGAGCCCGTGGTCGCGGCCGGCCAGGCACTTCTGGTAGACGACGATTTTCAGCTCCACGATACGCTGTGGCTCACCCCGACGCCCGGCCACTCGCCGTGTCATTGCTGCGTCAATATTCGCTCCGGCGGACGGCGCGCCGTCATCACCGGAGACCTGATGCATCACGCCCTGCAGTGCCGCGAGCCGGACTGGTCGACGATCTTTGACTGGGACCGTGTGCAGGCCGCTCACTCACGCCGGCGGTTTCTGAGCGAAGTCGCCGGGACAGACACCCTGGTGCTGCCGATCCATTTTCCGCACC
>WNFF01004542.1_pt1 | contig 11336 bp, 11 predicted proteins | sample 5400441 | NCBI WGS metagenome assembly WNFF01 (sample SAMN13153345, study PRJNA577476) | soil metagenome | isolation source: 120 cm saprolite under Douglas fir tree site 2 hole 3 replicate 1 | place: USA:California | collected 2015-04-18
GCCCGCGAGCAGGCTCAGTGAGAATAAGTCTTGAGAGATGGAGTCGTGCAGCTCACGGGAGATGCGGCTGCGCTCGGCGAGCCGCGCGCTCTTGTCCGCCAGCGATCGCTCACGCGCCATCGCTGCCTCCAGTCGCGAAGCCATCTCGTTGAAGTTCCGCTCGAGCATGCCCACCTCGTCGGGCGGCCCCGCAATCACGCGCTGCCCGAAGTCGCCGTCGGCGAAGCTCTCGGTCGTGCTCGCCAGCCGGCTCAAGCGACGCACGACTCCCCGGGTGGTTAGCAAACCGAACAAGGTCCCGACCGGAACCGCCAGCAACAGAACAACGAGACCTGGCAGTAGCAGCGGTTCCGCGGCTGCGAACGACCCTATCGTCTTCGCCTCCACCGGCGCCTGCACGTAGACAAAGCCGTTCAAGTTCTTGATGCTCCCCACCGGCTTGCCGCCGAGTTGGACAACCGCCACGACAACCCATGCCACCTGACCGTTCGATACGCTCGAGATCTGCCCGCCGTCCCCCACATCCATGCTCTTCGGGCCGTATGGCAACAGCGAAAACACCTGGCTGCCGATCGGATATCGCTCGGGGTACGAGCTTGCCAGCACAGTGCCATCAGACGTAAACACGATCGCGAGAGTCAAAGGTTCGGAACCAGCCGGATAAGCACCTGTGAGCTGCGGGATCTCGATGCCGTTTGCCTGCGCCTTCGTCTGCCCAGGTCCCAGTGATCCGTCCGTTTGGCCCAACACGTAGCCGGGTGGAAGCAGCAGCTGCGTCGATGATGTGCTCGCGCTCGCCGCGGCATCAGCGATCGCATATGCGGTGTAGCGCACGCGCGTGGTGAGGTCCTGGCTGGCCAGCAGGCTTGGGATGGTGAAGGCAATGACGATGGCCTCGACTACGATCACCGCGGCCGCGGTCACAAGAACGTAAGACGCGGCCATCCGGGCCCGCAGCCCGAAACGGTCGCTCCAATAAAGCCGTACCCGGCCCATCCTGGTCGTGATCATAGGAGGCGGTCGCGCGGAACCCGTCCCCCGCTCGGGGGATTCCGCATCCCTCCATGTCGTGGCCGAGAAATCCCCGCCGCGAGTGATCTGCCGAGGGCACGTCCGGCCATACGCTCGCTGCGCTATGAACCTCACCCACCTTCCGGCGTTCGCCCTCGGCATGGTCACCATCGGCGCGCTCGTCGCCTGCGGTCAACCGGCTCCGGCGCAGTCCGAAACCCCTGCCCAGATCTTGCACGAGCTCGTGGTCTGCGCCCGCACACACGGCGACCCCACGCTTCCCGACCCGACGATCGACAGCCAGGGCCACCCGACATTTCCGCCGGGCACTGAGAAGCCCTCGGCCGCGACGATGGCAGCCTGCCAGTCGATCTACAACCGCCTGCCCGCGTCCTGGCGCGGCGACGGGCCGCCGGACATCCCGATGGAGATCAAGTTCGCGCAGTGCATGCGCCAGCACGGACTGACCGACTGGCCGGACCCGCAGGCCGACGGCTCGTTCCGCCTGCCGCCCGACCTGCAGACGACATATAAGACAGGGCCGGTCTGGGATCGCATCAGGGCCGGGTCGGACGCTTGCGCTCAGTTCAACCCATCCGGTCGCATCAGCGTCAGCCAGTGACGGCGCTCATGCGCGTCGCGGCGATATCGGCGGCGTTGGGAATCCTTGCCGCGTGCGGCGCGCACGCCCCCAACTCGACCGGCGGGGTGCCCACCAGCACCGCAGCAGTGATCCGCACTGACATCACGTCACGCCAGCAGCTGCAGGGAACTCTTGGCTACGCCGGCTCGTACACGGTCGTCAACCAGGCGGGGCCGGGTATATTCACCGGCCTTCCGGCTCCCGGCACGCTCGTCACGCGCGGCCAGGTCATCTATCGGGTCGACGGCCGCCCTATTCCTCTGTTCTATGGCGATGCGCCGGCGTGGCGCCAGCTTTCCGCGGGGGTCGCGGACGGAGCCGACAACTACGAGCTGCAGGCCAATCTCGTCGCGCTGGGCCTCGCGCCTTCGGTGCTCAGGATCGACAACACCTTCGACTGGTTCACCGCGCAAGCGGTGCGCAACTGGCAAGCATCCCTCCGCGTGCCGCAGACCGGAGTCGTTCAGCCGGGTGACGCGATATACATGCCCGGACCCATACGGGTCACTGCCGTCGAGCCCAAGGTCGGGATGTTCGCGCAGCCGGGCCAGCCGGTCCTCGAGGCTACGTCTACCCAGCACCAGGTGCTCGTGCAGCTGAACGTCGCGCTCGAACCCAAGGTCAAGGCCGGCGACGCGGTTGACGTCGCATTGCCGGACGGGAAGACGACTGCAGGAACCGTGAGCGCCATCAGCACGGTGGCGACCGCACCCGCGGAGGGCGGGCAAAACGGTCCTCCTGGCACCGCGACTGTGACAGTGACCATCACAATCACCGATCCCACCGCGGGTGGCACGCTGGATCTCGCCCCTGTCAGCGTCGGAATCGTCAACGACGTCCACAAGGGCGTGCTTGCCGTCCCTGTGACGGCCCTGCTCGCGCAGCCCGACGGCAGGTACGCGGTCGCGGTCATAAATGAGAATGCCGGCGGCCGGCGCACGACCGTGATCGTGACGACCGGACTCTTCGACGACCGCGGCATCGTCGAGGTGACCAGCAACGAACTGCATGAAGGCATGCTCGTCGAGGTCCCGACCACATGAGCGACGCGGTCGTCGAGCTGCGAGACGTGGTCCGCCGCCACCCGGGCCCGGTCGAATCGCTGCGCGGGGTGAGCCTGCGCATCGAGCCGGGCGAGCTGCTCGCGGTGGTGGGGCCGTCCGGGTCCGGAAAGACCACGCTCCTTCACATCGTTGGGACCCTGGACCGGCCCACATCGGGGTTGGCGCGAATCGCCGGCGTTGATACCACACGTATGAGCGACCGCCAGCTCTCCGGCTTTCGCTCCGCGCGACTTGGCTTCGTCTTCCAGCAGTTCTTCCTCATCGAGGGGATGAACGTGCTGGAGAACGTCGCCGCCGGCCTCCTGTATCGCGGCATCGACTCCAGGACCCGACGCCGATTGGCCGCCATCACGCTCGAGCGCGTAGGCCTCGACCACCGACTCCGCCATCGCCCCGCGCAGCTTTCAGGCGGCGAGCGCCAGCGTACCGCGATCGCGCGCTCACTCGTCGGCCGTCCTGCGCTCGTCCTCGCCGATGAGCCGACGGGCAATCTCGACAGCACAGCGGGCGCCGAGATCATCGCCCTGCTCAAAGAGCTCAATCGCGATGGCACCACCATCGCGGTCGTCACGCACAACCACGAGCTCGCCGCAGCGATGCACCGGCGCATCGAGCTCAAGGACGGCCGGATAGAGAAGGACACAGGTGCTCCCATCAGCGCGTGACGCGTCGCGCCTGAGGGCCTCGGACCTGGCCGCGTTGGCGAGCCTCGGCATGCGCATGCGCAGGCTGCGCGCCGCGCTTTCCGCACTCGGCATCTGCATCGGGATAGCCGCCATCGTCGGCGTGCTGGGAATCACGCAGTCCAGTGAGAGCGACCTGGTGGCTCAAATCGACAGGCTCGGTACGAACCTCCTGACACTGCAGAACGGTCGAGGCTTTAACGGCGCCGAAGGCACCTTGCCGCTGACAGCGCCCGCGATGATCGGTCACATGGCGGGCGTCGAGCACGTCTCCGCGACCGCCCTCCTATCTCCGCCGGTCTATCGCACGGACCAGGTGCCTGCGTTCGAGACGGGCGGCATCGGTGTTCGTGCCGCTGACGATTCATTGCTAGCCGCGTTGGACGGCAGCGTGCTCCACGGATCGTATTTGAATTCCGCGACCGGCCAGTACCCGGCGGCCGTGCTTGGGTTCGGCGCGGCTCAATACCTCGGTATCGACCGGCTGGATGCGCCGGCCCGCGTGTGGATCGCCGGCCGTTGGTTCGTCGTGATAGGGATCTTGAATCGCATGCCACTCGCGCCGGAGATCGATCAATCAGTGCTGGTGGGCTGGCCCGAGGCTGAGTCGCAGCTGGGGTTCGACGGCTACCCGACGCGCATTTATGTCCGCGCCGCGACCAATCAGGTGGTGACCGTGGACAACCTTCTCGCGGCTACCGCGAGCCCCGGAAGTCCCGAACAGGTCGCCGTGAGCCGACCATCAGACGCGCTTGCCGCCCGCATCGCGGTCGTCAGCTCATCGACCGCGCTCGTCCTCGGTCTGGGAGCGATCGCGCTGTTGGTCGGCGGTGTCGGCATCGCGAACGTGATGTTCGTTTCCGTCCTGGAGCGGCGCTCGGAGATCGGGTTGCGGCGTGCGCTGGGCGCGACACGCGGGCACATTGCCATCCAGTTCCTGGCCGAATCGCTGTTGCTCTCCATCCTGGGTGGAGCCGTGGGTGTGACCGGCGGGCTCGCTGCGACCGCCGCCTACGCCACGCTGCAGGGCTGGTCGATCCTGGTTCCGCCGCTGGCGATCTGGACCGCCCTCGGGGCCACCCTGTTCATCGGCGCCGCGGCCGGCCTGTACCCGGCTTTGCGCGCCGCCCGCCTGTCGCCGACTGAGGCGCTGCGGTCTGCGTGAGCCCGGGGTCAGACGGTCTCAATGACACGAGGGCGTAGCCGGTCCAGTATCTCGGGATCGCCCTCGTACTGCAAACCGCGACTCCGAGCCGTGGCGAGATCGAGCCGACCGGTCAGCAGCCCGAGGATCAGGGACGCCGCACCGGCGAGCGAAGCATCCGGGTGCTGGGCTCGGCCTGGACGCGCACGCACCTTGCCGCCGACGGTTTCGATGAGCATGGGCTCGTCACCGGTGCGCACTTCGATCGTTATCGGCGCGCCATCCGGGTTGTGATCGGTGAGGTAGTGCTCGAACGGCAGCACCAGCCAGTGGCTCCTGAACTCGTCGTCTCCCACCGGCCTTGCCATCAGCGGACCCGCCCACCGGGCCAGTGCCTCGAGGGCCGGCCTTAGCTCTTCGCCACGCGGCGTGAGGTGAAAGAGAGTCGTGGCCACAGGCGGCGGCGCTTCCTCACGGCGGATGAGGCCTGCCTTCTCCATCTCGCGCAGCCGGTCTGCTAACAGGTTGGTGGCGATTCCCGGCAAACCGTTGCGGAGGTCGGTATAGCGGCACGGCCCCAGGATCAGCAGCTCGCGAACAATGAGAAGCGTCCACCGGTCGCCCACCATGTCGAGGCCCTGAGCCAGCGCGCAGTACTCGCGGTACGACTTTGTCACGAGCTGCAGTCTAGACCAGGTAGTTGAAAAACGCCAGTTATAACTTGACTTTTTCAAGTTCATGCTTTAGCTTCTAGTCCTCGTGTCGAAACCGGGGTGGCCCAGTCGTCGATGGGATGAACAGGAATCGATCGGGCAAGGAGGCGGCAATGGAGGCAATTGGCAGGCGGACAAACCCCGGCTGGGTACTGGCTTTGACCACGGTGGCGTTCTTCATGAGCGCGCTCGACAACCTGGTGGTGATCACGGCACTCCCCGCCATACACAAAGAGATCGGCGGCAGCCTTACGACCCTGGAGTGGACGGTCAACGCCTATACGCTGGCGGTTGCGGCCACCATCATCACGGCCGCGGCCGCCGGCGACCGGCTCGGGCGGCGCCGGGTCTACGTCTTCGGCCTTCTTCTTTTCACGGCCGCCTCGGCCGCATGCGCCATCGCCCCTAGCCCCGAAATCCTGATCGGTGCTCGAGCGATTCAGGGCATCGGCGCGGGCATCATCACGCCGCTCAGCCTGACGATCCTCACGTCAGCCTTCTCCGCCCAGCGGCGCGGAGCCATCATCGGCATCTGGGGAGGCATCGGCGGCCTCGCCATCGCCGCGGGCCCGCTGGTCAGCGGAGCGGTGACGCAAGGACTCAACTGGCACTGGATCTTCTGGGTCAACGTGCCGATCGGGCTGGCGGCAGCCACGCTTTCGACGATCCGGTTGGGCGAAAGCCACGGACCGAAGACGCGGCTCGACGTGCCCGGGCTCACCTTGGTCTCGAGCGCGGCGGTAGCGTTGATCTGGGGCCTGGTTCGCGCGGGCGACGCCGGCTGGGGCAGCGTCGAAGTCGTCTCGTCGCTTGGAATCGGTGTCGTACTCATGGCGGGATTCGTTGGCTGGGAGGCTCGCGCAACCGAGCCGATGCTTCCGCTCCATCTGTTCAAGATCCCGACCTTTGCCGCGGCGAACGCCACTGCATTCCTGACGATGGGCACCATCACGTCCGCGGCCTTCCTCGCCTCGCAGTACTTTCAGCTCGGGCTCGGATACTCCCCGCTCGAAACCGGGTTGCGGTTCCTGCCCTGGACCGGGACTCCGTTCCTGGTCGCGCCGATCGCCGGCCTGCTCTCCGACCGCATCGGCTCAAGGCCGCTCATCGTGACCGGGCTCTCGCTTCAGGCGCTGGGGCTGGCCTGGATCGTGCGGATCGCCTCAACCGGCGTTGGTTACGATCAGCTCGTGTTGCCGTTCGTAATCGCGGGAGTTGGGATCTCGATGGCGCTGCCGAGCACGCCGAGCGCGGCCATGAGCTCAGTCGCACCGGCCGACATGGGCAAGGCATCCGGCGTGCTGAACACCATGCAGCGGTTTGGATCCGCATTCGCGATCGCGGTCGTATCGGCCGTCTTCGCTGCCAACGGCCATTTCGGCTCACCGGCGTCGGTGGTGGCGGGGTTCCGCCCCGCATTCGCGGTCGCGGCCGGCCTGTCCCTGCTCGGGGCGTTGACCGCATTGGCGATCACGAGCCGACGGCGCCCGCCGATGCTGATGAACCAGGCGCAAATGGAGCTGCCGGCCGCGTGACGGCGGCGGCGCGCTACGCAGCGGTGGTGAAGGCGCTGGCAGGCAAAAGGGGCATCGCTTACTCGGAGCCGGATGACTCGCAACGAGGTTTCGGGGCCAACGCTTTGAAAGTGAACAAGAAGATCTTCGCCATGCTCGCTTCCGACGATCGATTCGTCGTCAAGCTGCCACGCGCGCGCGTCGACGCGCTGGTCGCCGGCGGCTTCGGCGAGCGATTCGATCCGCGCCACAACGGACGGTTGATGAAGGAATGGCTCGTTGTGGGGCCCGGACGCGAGGCCCGATGGCTGCCGCTGGCCAAAGAGGCGATGGAGTTCGTGTCGCGCTAACGTAAGTCTCCGTGGAAGCGCAACCCCTCAAACCGCGACTCCAAGCCACGATCGTGGCTTCGCGCGAACGCGAGCACGAGCTCATGACGATGGCTGACGATTCACCACCGACGGAGCCCGGCTTGTGGACGGTCAAGGACCACCTCGCACATCTCACCTGGTGGCGCATGTACGCCGCTGAGGTGCTGGACGCAGTGCGAACGGGTTCGGGGCTGCCCGACGTCGCCGATGACGACGACGTGCAGAACGCGAAGATCTACGCGGCGAACAAGGACCGAACCGCGGAAGCGATCAAAACGGATGCGCGAGCTTCATACGACCGGCTGGAGGCGGCCATCGCGGCAATGGCGGAAGAAGACCTTGTCAAGCCACATCCGAGGTACCCAAGCGCAGCATTGCTTTGGCAGCTGGTCCTCGGCAACGGCCACGGCCATCTCGGACAGCACCTCATGTTCTGGCACCTGGAGCAGGGAGACGAGGAAGCCGCGGAGGTTGCGCAGCAGTGGGTATACGACCTGGATCGGGCCGAGTTTCCAGACCCGAAGTCGGTCGCGTCGTCCACGTACAACATGGGGTGCTTTTACGCACGCGTTGGTCGCGACGATGAAGCCCTGCACTGGTTGAAGCACGCATTCGACCTCAATCCCGGGCTGAAGAAGATCGCCCGGACCGACACCGACCTGGTCCGAATCCGCAACCACGCGGACTTCGTGGCTTTGATCGGCTCCTAGATTCCAAGTCTCAGGCTTGGCCGGGATTGTCGGCCGTCGCGGTGACGATCGCTGCATTTGGTGCGCCGCTCAAGCCTCCGATCGTGCAAGAGACCTTGGTCGTGGAATTGAATCCGACGTCGGGCTGGACCGGCGCCTGGCAGCTGCCGATAACGTGCCCTGTGGCCGCATCGGTCATCGTGAAGGTGATGATCGACGTGCCCTTTGCGGGGCGCATCCCGCCCAGGTTCTTGAGCGATGCCGAGACGACGCAGGGCGAGCCGCATCCCGAGGTGTCGACCGACAGCACCGTGTAGATCGGTGTCAGCGTCGACAGGTTGGAGAAATCGATCACGTCCGTGGGCGCGACGATCCCAAAGTCCTTGTCGAAGTTGCGGTAACGGAGGTCGGCGGCGCCGACTCCGTCGACTGCGACTCCGTTCTTCAAGTGCACCCGAAGCACTCGGTTTGGTGAGCCGGCGGCGACGTAGACGTCCGCCCTTGGGCCCGACAGCTCGACCGCATCGGCCGCGTCGACCGATACGTGATCGGTGCGCTGCGTCACGGCGGTCCCGAGAAACGTCGTCCGGAAGTTGGTCCCATCAGTGAAGTCCGGGAGCTTCGGCACGATGCTGGAATTGCCTTTCCACCAGGAGTTCCCGGCTGCCTTGACCAGGTTTTGGGACAGTGGGTCGGTCCCCATGTGCTGGGCGAGGAAGTCGTGCCCACGAAAGTAAGCGGCGTTGCTGACGATGATCGCCTCCAGCTTGACGTTGCCCGCGCTGACCACGAGGTGCTCGGTGGCCGGACGCACGATCTGCAGGTCGATCGTCCAGGTCGTGTCGGGCGCGAGGCCACTTGTGCGCGCACCGCTCGCCACCGGCAAGGCGGCTCCCGGCCCGTTGTACGAGCCGATGACCTCGAAGCTTTGCGCCGTCGTCAGGCCATCCGAGGCACCCGTTTCGAGGGCGCGCGTAGTCGGCTGCCCGAGGTCGAGAGGAAGGTCGCACGCGGAGAGCGCAGCCAGCGTCATTGCCCCCATCACGGTGGCGATGACGCTCCTACGCGGAGCCCAAAACGAACTTGAATTTGCCAAGGCGATCGGTTCTGTAACGGGTTGCATACTATGTCCGTTACCCGACCGTGGCCACCAGCGAAGTAGCGCCTCCCCAGGGGATTAGCCTTCCAGGCGAATCCAAGCGCCCAGCCGCAACCGGCGGTCCGAAGCGCAGGACGGCCCACCTCTTCGGCCGCGAGTACAGGGTGGTTCTGCCCAGCATCCGCGACCCCCGGCTACACGTCGCCGCGGTGCTCATAACCCTTCAGGTCCTGGGCCAGACTGTGCTCGGCTTCCGGCTCTCGATAGCCCAGATACTGATCTGCCTCGCGGTCGGCGCCCTGATCGAGTTCGTCGTCGCTTTCTTCAAGGACAAGACGATCCTGTGGCCGGCCAGCGGTCTGCTCACAGGCAACAGCACGGCCTTCATCCTTCGCGTCCCGGGAACCCTGCACGGCCAGTGGTGGAGCCTCCACGGGATCGAGATCTTCATCGGCGTGGTTGCGTTGGGAATGGCGACGAAGTACCTGATCCGCTGGAAAGGACGGCACATCTTCAATCCCTCCAACGTTGCGTTGGTGGTCGCCTTCGTGGCTCTCGGCCCGCAGCACACCGAGCCGCTGGACCTCTGGTGGATTCCCTTTGGCCCGTGGATGATCCTGACCTACGCCATCCTGATCGTGGGCGGCCTGCTGATCGCGTGGGAGCTGAAGCTGATCGGCCTCGTGCTGGGCTTCATGGTCGGCTTCGCGGTCTTCACCGCGATAGCGATCGCACCCGTGCCAGACCACTGCATGGTCGCGAGCTGGCACGTCACCCCACTGTGCGGACGGGACCTGTGGCAGATCCTGGTCACGTCGCCGGAAATATTGATCTTCGCGCTGTTCATGGTCCCAGACCCAAGAACGGTGCCGGACGGCCCGCTCGCCAGGGTCGTCTTCGGCGTCATCGTGTCGGTGCTCGCGGTGCTGCTGCTCGGCCCGACCGCGCTGGAGTTCTGGACCAAGACCGCGATCCTGGCCAGCCTGGTCATCGCTTGCGCGATGCGCTTCGCGCTGGTGCGCTTCCTGGCTCCATTTGAAACGGGCCTCCCTGCCCCCTCGTTTGGCCGCCGCAGATGGAGGGTGGCCACCATCCTTGCCGTCACCGCCGTGTTCACCGTTTCTCTACCGGTGTCAGCCGCCCTTTCGACCCACAGCCCGGCGCCGGCCGCCGGCCTCGCGGACGGGTCGACGCCGACGGTCACGCTCAAGGTGGGCACGTCGGAGCAGCCCGTCGCGAGCTGGCTCACCGGCGCCGCGGCCGGTGCCCTACCTCCGGCCGGCGATTCGGGGCCGGTTTCGGCGACGGGCCGGGTGTGGAACCTGCCGCCGATTCCATCGGCCAGCCTCGCCTCAAACGTGAGCTCGTTCGACCCGCAGATCACCCAATCGGTCGCCGACAGGATGGCTCACGACGTCGTGCTCGACCTGATCATCGAGTCTGAGGCGCGCCGCTCCCACGATTTGAAGCTGGCGGAGCTCGGCGCCCGCGACGACGGCCTCAAAGAATTCACCGATGTCATCAGTGCCGACATCGGTGCCGGACAGATCGTCCAGAAGACCTATAGCGTCGATGGCATCAGCATCCAGCTGTTCCTGCCCAAGTTCGCGACGCAGGCCGCGAGGCTGGTGGGCGTCACGCTGCACGGAACGGCCACCCTCACCACCAGGGACGCATCCGGCAACGTGGTGTCGCAGACGAGCTCGACGTATGCGAAGAGCTGGGGGGTGTTTACCGCGTCGGGCGATCCCTACGGCCGGATCTTTATCGACTACACAGGGCTCGCGCCCGCCCCTTAGTCGCGGCGGGCTGCGGCGGCGGGTATCCCGTGCGGTTCGTAGACGGCCGGGGGCTCGATATCGAAAGTGTCGGCGAGACGGACGAACATGCTGAAAAGGGCAGCCACGTACGCGCCCTCGGCTATCTGCTCATCGGTCCAGCCTGCCTCGCGCAATCCCTGGACCTGCTCATCCGTGACGCGATAAGCGCCCTGGGCGATGGTGCCGGCGAACTCCAGCAACAGCCGCTCCGGCCTGGTCAGTCCCGCGCCGTCGAGATCACCGTTGCGTAACGCGTCCGCCGCCTGTCCGAACTTCTCGCCCTGCAACTGCAGGAACCACGTGTGGGCGCTGAGTCAATACCTGCAGCGGTTGAGGGCGGAGACGTAGGAAGCGATCATCTCGTGCTGCGCTCGGGTGAGCGCCCCGTCGGTGAAATGCATACGCGAGGCAGCCTGGATGGCGGCCAGGAAATCCGGCCGCAAGCTCATCGTCTTGAGGATCTCCGCCACGACGCCGATCGGGCTCTGCTCCTTGGCGGTCGCATAGAGCTCGGCCAGCTGCCCTTTGGCCTCGGGCGGTTGGACCATCTTGATCCGGGCCACGAGATTATTAACGGCCGCGCGC
>WNFF01004545.1_pt1 | contig 11334 bp, 13 predicted proteins | sample 5400441 | NCBI WGS metagenome assembly WNFF01 (sample SAMN13153345, study PRJNA577476) | soil metagenome | isolation source: 120 cm saprolite under Douglas fir tree site 2 hole 3 replicate 1 | place: USA:California | collected 2015-04-18
GTCGCGCGCAGGGCGTGGATCGCGGCACCGGCCGCAGTCTCGTTCCAGAACCAGTCGCCGAGCTGGCGGCTCGACGGCTCGGCATTCCCGGCGGCGCCGGCCTCGAGGTAGTAGGCCTTGATGTCGTCGACCGCAAAGCGCAGCATCAACGGCGGCGAGAACCCCTCGCGCGGGCTGGCCGGCGGCGTGCCGCAAAGCCAATCGGCCAGACTACGGCCGCAATCCGTGAGCGACAAGCCGCTGAGCCCGACCGTCGTGCGGCCATGCTGTGCGATCCAGCGCTGGTGAGCATCCCGCAACAGCCCGATCTCTGTCTGGAGATACGCGGCCAGCACCGCGGCCGAAGCGTTGGCGGATAGGGCGGGAAGCGCGGACGGGTACCAGGCGGGGTCGGGTTGCGCGCGTGGATCGTCCTCCGGGAAATCCTCGATGATCACCGGCCCGCTCTGCCGTTCCAACAGCTGCAAGGCTGCGAGAACAACCCGCTTTTGGAACGCGGGATTGCTCGGCGGACCGAAGGGCCTTCCGAGCTCGAACGGAACCCAGAGCGCCCGCGGCGGCTTGGTGTTCTCGGTCTGCGGCCGAATCAGACTGATCGCGACCGTCGCGATCCCCTCTTCTTCCAGGTAATGCCCCAGCGCGCTCACGGCGCGCGTGCAGAGCGGTCAAACCGGGGAGAGGAGGACGGCCTCGACCTTGTCGCGGTGCAGGCAACCGGCGAGCTCGCGCGCATAGGGCTCCATCTGCACCGGATCGGTGGCGCCCATGAAGGAGTAATGGGTCGCTGCGACCGATCCGATCGCATTCTCCGCTGCGAGCTCGTTCAGCCGGTCGAGCGAGAAGACGACGTTCCAGTCTTCCTGAAACCCGGTACGGTCGAAGTTGATCGAGATGTGGCTGACCAATAGTTCATCCGGCTTGGTGCCGGCCGGAATGGCGCGATAGTCGGGATCGCGCCCCCGAAACGGCGTTTCGCCGCGCACGACGAGCCCGGCCGAGGAGACGATCGCGACCCGGCGCTGCGACAGCGGCGGTCCGGTGACCCAGGGCGTCGTCGCGAACTCCGGGCATTCGAGCTCGGCGAGCCGCTTGGCCTGTGCCGGCGGCAGATCGGTCAATCGCGTCACCACATTCTCCTAGAGTTGGCCTGTCACGGTTGCGTCGAGCTTTTCGCGCAACCGGGCGAGCTTGTAGCCGAGTGCGAGATAGGGATCCCAGGCCGAACGGCTTGCGGCGAATTCGACGGGGCCGCATCCGTGCCGCTCCCGCAAATAGGTGATGACCCCGGAATCGACTGGAATGCGCGTAAAATCGTGCAGCAGTAGCCGGCAATGCGCTGCCGCATAGGGGCCGATGCCCTTGAGGCTGACGAGATAGTCGTGACCGAGGTACTCGGGCTGTCCCTCGCCCTGATCGTCGATCGCGCTGTCGGCGCGCAGGCGACGGGTCGCCGAGACCAATGTCGCCGCGCGAAAGCCGAGCTTGGCATGCTCGCGCAGGCGCTGCTCACCGTAATCGAGCAGCGCGTCGGGGCCCGGAAAGGCGCCCGCACCCGGCTCGGCGACGAGGGCGGCGGCCATGCGGCAGGTCGACGACCAGCTGGTATTGATGGTCAGCACGGTCTTCACGAAATCCTCGTAGAAGGACGAGCATCGCAATATGCGGCCGCCGCCTCGCTCGATCAGGGCCGCGTCTTCGCACAGTACACTCATCGCCGATGCCGGCTCCCAGTCGGCGGAGAGCCAGCGGCGTACGCGTTTTCGGATCTCGGGCAATGCCCCCGCGGTGAACCCCTCCCAGCGCAGAATCATCGCCTCGGGACCGCGCTGAGCAACCTCGATCGTCCCCAGCCGATCGCCGATCCGTTCGCGCCGCCCGAGCCGACCGGCCTCGGGATCCCAGCACCATGGCGCCAGATGGGCCCAGCCATGGCTGGCAACCGTCAGCCCAAGGTCGATCGGCCAGCAGAGGGGCAGGACCGTCTCGCCGGCACTCACCCGCGGCACCGTTGCCGCAAGCGGGGATCAGGCAGCGTCGAGAGCGTGCGACAGATCGGCGAGGATGTCTTCCTCGTGCTCGATTCCGATCGACAACCGGACGTAATTTTCAGTGACCCCGGTCTGCAGCTGCTCCTCGGGCGATAGCTGCGAATGGGTCGTCGACGCCGGATGGATCGCCAAGCTGCGAGCGTCGCCGATATTGGCGACGTGGTAGAACATCTGCAGCGAGTCGATAAAACGGCGGCCGGCCTCGACGCCACCCTTGAGCTCGAAGCCGACAAGCCCGCCATAGCCGCCCTTCATATATGTGTCGGCGCGGCGCCGAGCCTCGCCGGTCATCAGGCTCGGATGGATGACGCGGGTGACCTTGGGGTGCTCGGCGAGGAACTTCGTGACGGCCATCGTATTGGCGCAATGAGCGCGCATCCGCAACGGCAACGTCTCGAGCCCCTGAATGAACATGAACGCGCTGAACGGGCTCATCGGCGCGCCGAGGTCGCGCAGCAGGGTCACACGCATTTTGAGGATGTAGGCGATCGGGCCCAGCGGTTTCACCGCCTGGGTCCACACGGCACCGTGATAGCTTGGATCCGGCTGGTTCAGCAGAGGGAAGCGGTCGGCGTGCTTTTCCCAGTCGAAATTACCGCCGTCGACGACGATGCCGCCGATCGAAGTGCCGTGACCGCCGATGTATTTGGTCGTCGAATGCACGACTATGGCAGCGCCGTGCTCGATCGGCCGGCACAGCACCGGGGCCGCGGTGTTGTCGACGATCAGCGGCACGCCGAGCTCGCGCCCGATGCGAGCCACTTCGCCAATCGGAAACACTTCGAGCTTCGGATTGGGCAGGGTTTCGGCGTAATAACAGCGGGTCCGCGCATCGGTCGCGCGGCGGAAGCCTTCGGGATCGGCCGGATCGACAAAGCGAACCTCCATCCCCATTGTCTTCATCATCGTGTTGAGAAACAGGTTCCACGTGCCGCCGTAGAGGTCGGTGGAGCTGACGAAATTATCCCCCGCCTGGCAGATGTTCTGGACCGCAAAGAGCGAAGCGGCCTGGCCCGAAGCCAATGCCAGTGCTGCGACCCCGCCTTCGAGCGCGGCGACCCGCTCCTCGAGCACGGCGTTGGTCGGGTTCATGATCCGCGAGTAGATGTTGCCGAGCTCGGCCAAGCCGAACAGATTTGCAGCGTGCTGGCTGTCGCGGAACTGGTAGCTTGTCGTCTGGTAGATCGGCACCGCGACGGCGGTCGTCGCCGGGTCGCTCCGGTACCCCGCATGGAGCACGAGTGTTTCCGGATGCTGGCTTTTGGTCGGCATTTAGATCTCCGTCGGGGATGGTGCCAAGACCTGCACTTTGCCATGATCAAGGCTTTGGCGGTAGGCGGCTTTCACGGCAAAATAGGCAGGTGGCCTGCCTTGCCCCAGCTGGCGGTGAAAAACGTCGTGGCCCGGCTCCGCTACCTGCCGCCGATTTGCGCTAAGTCGAGGCGATTGTGACATGATCCGCAGGGGTTCCAAGGGTTCGACCGCTACTTGGATCGCCGTCGTGATCGCCTTAGCCGCCGTGCTGGCGGTCGGCGTCGTGGTCGCCGAGTTTCTGAGCGGGCTCGGCGATTCGGAAATCAGCGTCGCCGGCTGGCTTGCGATGGGTTTCGGGATCGTCGTTACGCTGGCGTTGGGAATCGGCCTGATGGCGCTGGTCTTCATCAGCAGCCGGCGCGGCTACGATGAAGCCGCCCGGAGGAATCGCTGAAGGCGTGGCGGCGGCGCCGGTCTTACGGAAAAAAATTAACCATACCAAGCGATTGGCGTTCAACCTACGCGTAAATTGGGTCTGACCGTTGCCTGCTTTGCGTGGCGATTTGCGATTGGGCCTTGCGCTCCGAGCAAACCCGTTGCAACCTTGCGGCGTGTAGTGCGGAAGAGGAAAGGTCCGTTGAAGAGGTCATCAACCCAATTGGAAGAGCCGAAGCCGCCGCCGAAATACGGGCGCGGCACCGGCATACCCAACCCGATCGACGTGCATGTCGGCGGCCGGATCCGGATGCGCCGCCTGCTGCTGGGCATGAACCAGGAAACGCTGGCGAATGCGCTCGGGCTCACTTTCCAGCAGGTGCAGAAATACGAGGGCGGCGCCAATCGGGTTAGCGCATCCCGGCTGTCGGCGATGGCCGAGATCCTCACCGTGCCGATCTCCTACTTCTTTGGCGATCTGCAGCCGGACGACACCGATCTCAGCCCCGAGGACCGGCAGTGGCGCGAGCACCTGCAACGGCCCGAGACGATCGAGTTCATCCGCCTCTATTACGCCATCTCCGACCAGAAGGTTCGGCACCAGTTCCTCGAGATGGCAAAGACGGTAGCCGCGTCATTCGAGGCCAAGGCGGCGTAGGGCCAGGGCGGCATGCGCCAGGGCGGCATAGGCCAGGGCGGCATAAGACTGGACCAGAGCCGCTACCAGCCGATGGCATAGGCGGCGCGGCGCGGGTCGGCGCCGGCTTCGAGCACGCCGCGGCGGCGGTCGGCGAGGATCGCGCAGACGGCACCCGCGGTCCAGATCCAGTCGGGCCAGCGCTGGATCTCGTGCCCGCGCCGCGCCAGCTCGGCCGTGACCGCGTCGGGGATGCGCCCCTCGACCGCCAGCCGCCCGGGGTAATAGTCGAAAGGTGCGAAGGAGGACGGGAAGCTGTAGGTCGCAAAACGCGGTGCTTCGATCGCCGACTGCACGTCCTGGCCAAAGACGAAGAGGTTCAGCAGCACCTGCAGCATCGCCTGGGTCTGGACGTCGCCGCCCGGCGTGCCGAACGGCAGGAATTGATCGCGGCCCTTGATCGCCAAGGCCGGGTTCGGCGTCAGGCGCGGGCGCTTGCCCGGTGCCACTCCGGCAGGATGGCGCGGGTCGGGTCGCGATTGCGAGCCGCGGTTCGACGGGATGAGCCCGGTCCCGGGTACCACTGGCGAACCGTAGGAACCGTCGCTCGGTGTCGCCGAGAACAGATTTCCATGGCGGTCAGCGACGCACACATAGGAGGTATCGGGCTCCGGGTTCGGATCGCCGAAGCCCGCGCGGAAGCGAGCGCCTTCCCGACCGAGATCCCCGGGCGGCGGCATCTTGGGCGAGGCGCGGTCGGGGCGGATCAATTTTCTCCGCTCGGCCGCGTATTCCGCCGAGATCAAAGTCGCCAGCGGCACCTGGACCATCGCCGGGTCGCCGTAATAGGCCTCGCGGTCGGCGAAGGCGAGCTTCAGCGCCTCTGTCAGATGGTGAATGTAGTCCGGGCTGTTCTGACTGAGGCTCGCGAGATCGGTGCCCTCGAGCAACGCCAGCGTTTGCAGGAGCACCGGACCCTGGCACCACGCACCACAGGTGAAGACTTCGAGATCGCCGAACCGGCGCCGTTCGGGCGGGCCGACTGGTGAGCGATATTCGGCCAGGTCCTCCGCCGATAAGAGGCCACCCTCTTCTTTCATGAACGCGACGATCTTGCGGGCGATGTCGCCGCGGTAGAACGCGTCGCGCGCCGCTTCGAGCCCGGCCTCGCGGCCCCGGGAGGCAGCCGCGCGCTCCTCGTCGGCCATATATTGCAGGGACGCGGCAAGGTCGGTCTGGCGAAACACTTCGCCGGTCTCTGGCAGGCGCCCGTTCGGCAGAAAAATCGCCGCGGTCGACGGCCAGGCGCGGTGATCCGCCTCGTGCCGCTTCAGGCTCGCAGCCATCAGCGGATACATCGGGAAGCCGTCGCGGGCGAGGCGCGTCGCGGCGGCAGCGACCTCGCCAAAGCTCATCGTGCCGTAGCGCCTGAGCGCGGTAATCCAGGCGTCGGGGGCGGCGGGCACCACGGTTCGCAATACGCCCTTTGGGATCTTGCCGCCGTGCTCGCGCAGGAAGAGCTCGGGGTCGAGCGCCTTTGGCCAGGGGCCAAGGCCGGCGATCGTCACGACCTCTTGCTTGTCAGCAAGATAGATCATGATCGGGGCGACGCCGGCGACATCGACGAGGTCGCTCTGCAGGACGCCGAGCGCGATCCCGGCGGCGCACCCCGCATCGATTGCGTTGCCGCCCGCCTGCAGGATATCGAAGCCGGCGGTCGCCGCGAGATAGTGGCCCGCCGAGATCGCGTGCTGGGTCACGGCGATGGTCGGCCGATGCGAAGATGAGGCGGTCATGGCGAGCCCTTTGCCTGGTGTTCTCTCTACGCCACAGTAGCGCTTGACCGGCCGCGGATAGAAGCGGCGTTTTAGAACGGCATGGAGGGACGGGGCATGAGCGACTTCGATCTGGTGATCCGCAACGGCACGGTGGCGACCGCGGCCGATACCGCGAATTGCGACATCGGCATCAAGGACGGGGTCGTCACCACACTCGGCAAGAGCCTCGCGCCGGGGGTGCAGGAGATTGAGGCGAGCGGGCGATTGGTCCTCCCGGGCGGCATCGACAGCCATTGCCATATCGAGCAGCGCTCTTCGGCCGGAATCGTCTGTGCCGATGATTTCTATAGCGCCACCGTGGCGGCGGCGTTCGGCGGGACCACCACGGTGATCCCGTTCGCCGCCCAGCATCGCGGCCAGTCGCTGCGCCGGGTCGTCGAGGAGTACGGCGACGCCGCCCGCCCCAAGGCGGTCATCGACTATGCGTTCCACCTGATCATAACCGACCCTTCCGAGCAGGTCATGGGCCAGGAATTGCCGGCGCTGATCCGCGACGGCTACACCTCGTTCAAGGTCTATATGACCTACGATCTCTTGGCGCTCGACGACGGGCAGATGCTCGACATCCTGGCGGTCGCGCGACGCGAGGGCGCGTTCGTCATGGTGCACGCCGAAAACCACGAGATGATCAAATGGCTGACGAGCCGGCTGTTGGAGCGCGGCCTCGGGGCGCCGCGCTACCATGCGGTCAGTCACGCCCGGCTCGCCGAGGGCGAGGCGACAAACCGCGCCGTGACATTGGCGCAATTGCTGGATGTACCGATCCTCCTGGTTCACGTCTCGGCCGGCGAGGCGATCGAGGTCATCCGCAACGCCCAGACCCGGGGCCTGAAAATCTATGGCGAGACCTGTCCGCAATACCTGTTTCTGACCGCCGACGACCTCGCCCGGCCCGGCATCGAAGGCGCCAAATACTGCTGCAGCCCGCCGCCGCGCGACAAGGCGGCGCAAGAGGCGGTGTGGACCGGCCTCAGGAACGGAACCTTCCAGGTATTCTCCTCGGACCACGCCCCCTACCGGTTCGACGTCTCCGGCAAGCTGCCGCATGGCGACAGAACTACCTTCAAGGAGATCGCCAACGGGGTGCCGGGGATCGAACTGCGGCTGCCGCTGCTGTTTTCCGAAGGGGTGGGACAGGGGCGCCTCGACCTCAACGCCTTTGTCGCCTTGACTGCGACCAACCACGCCAAGCTCTACGGGCTCTATCCGAGAAAGGGCACGATCGCTGTCGGCAGCGATGCCGACATTGCAATCTGGGATCCCGAGCGCGAGACCACTGTCACCGCCGGGATCCTGCACGACAATGTCGGCTACACACCCTACGAGGGACGCCGGCTGCGCGGCTGGCCGGTGACGGTCTTGAGCCGCGGCAGGATTGTCGTCGACGACGGCAAGCTCGTCGCCGGGCGCGGCAGCGGCGCCTTCCTGCCTTGCGCGCTCTCCGAGGCGGCAAAGCCGGCCGGCAACCCGGTCCCCGAATTGGCCTACACCGCCGAACAGGGTGCCACTCTCGTCTGAAACAGTGTGGTCTGGCCGAGCTTAGCGATTATCCGGCATCCCGACCCAACCGCCGGCGGACTTCATCGCTCGCATCCGTGGCGAACTCACCGATACGCTCGCGCGAGTGCGTGAAGCCGCGGCCTTGCCGTGGATGGATCTGACCGCGGCGACGCCCGCCGAGCTGTGTTTCAACTCGATTGCTGGCTGGCGGAAGACGAAGCGAGCGCGTTGCACGCCGCCTTCCAGCGCGAGATCAACCGCTCTGCCTCATCGCGCGGCAGCAACTCCCGAGACCCTGTGAAAGAAGCGAAGATCCGCTGGATCGGCGCGGTGCGCCCTTCGAGACAGCTGCATCGCAGCTTCCTCAGGATGAGGGACTTTCTTAATGCGCCATTAAAGACTTGCCTCATCCTGAGGAGGCCGCAAGGCGGCCGTCTCGAAGGACGCACGATCGTCATGCACGCTCAGAACGATCGACTTTGGTCGGTTGCGCCGTAGGTGGTCGGATCGACCAATCGGAACTGCGGATGGCGTGCGAAGTTCAGGCGGAGATGGGATCCTTGACGAAGTAGCCTCCAGAGGCTACGGTGCATTCATGCGCACCGTGGGTCTGAAGGCGTTAAAGAACAAGCTCAGCGAATACGTCCGCCTGGCGGCCTCCGGCGAGACGGTCGTGATCACCGACCGCAACCGCATTGTCGCCGAGATCGTGCCCCCACGGCAGGATTCGAACAAATTTTTCGAGCGCGGGGTCCGGGAGGGGTGGCTGACGCCGCCGACAGATCCGACCACCGAGCCCCCGCCCCGCCATCCGATGGTGCCCTTTGACGAGCTGATGCAGGAGCTGGAGCGCGATCGGGAAGACCGTTGATCTATCTCGACAGCTCGGTCGCACTTGCACAATTGTTCGGCGAGGGTCGATCGCCTCCGGACGCGCTTTGGCAGGAGCCGCTGGTTTCCAGCAGGCTGCTCGAGTACGAGATCTGGAATCGCGTGCATGCCCGCGGGTTTGGCCTGGCGCTCGGCGCTTCTGCGCGAGCGCTGATTGGGCGTTTGAGGCTGGTCGGATTGACGCCGCCGGTCTTGGCTCGGGCGTTGCAGCCCTTTCCCGTCCCTGTACGCACCCTCGACTGCCTTCACCTCGCGACAATCGAATTCATCCGCGGGGAAGGCGAGGCAGTGGAGCTGGCCAGCTACGATAACCGCCTGCTCGCGGCGGCGCGTGCGCTCGGCATCGCACCCTCGCAATTATGAACGCCCGCCCCGGCTGCGCCGGGGTTGCGACCGGCGAGCCCCCGGAACGGGCCGCAGACTCACGGGACGCCCCGGCGGCCCGCCCATCGTCACCACCTGCCGGGCGATGACATCGCGTTCATTGTTGGTGACGTCGCGGAAGAAGTCGGCGATGCAGAGGCCGCCCTCCTTGTTTTGGCGCGGGAATGCTGTCAATCGACGCCGAATGGAAGGCACCCATCAGCAAGTACATCGGGACCATTCCGCTCAGCGGTGACGCGCATCTCGCGCGGCCGAGCAGAGCATATCCGGCTGGCCGCCACCAAGAACACCCGTAAGCAGCGTCATGATTGCGAAGGTCGGCGCGGCCACGAGGCATAGCCAGTCGGCTGCGCCGAGGGCGGCCGCATGGCCGCTTCCGGCGGAGCCGCCCGCAGTTTCACGCAGGGTCGCAATCATGGTGGCAGATCCACGACTGTCCTGGAGCATCTTCTTCGTGCCGGCCGAGCGGGGAGACATCAAAATGTCAGCGCTGGTCGTACTCGTCGTGGCGGCGCCACCAGACGCCGGTCTCGTTGCGCCCCTTGGGGGCGCGGTCGAGCCACTGGTACATGCCCCAGAGGCCGTCCAGTCCGCGTGCATAGGTGGAATAGGTGTGGTAGACGACGCCGTCCTCGATCACGAACCCGCTCATGCCCGGCCTATCGCGCGAGTACGTGGGAGCGTCGGTTCCGCACATGGCCGCGAACCGGGCGACGGGCTCCGGGACCGCTGCCGCGTCCATCGCGTGGCCGCCGCGCCGGTAGTTGTATTCGTAGCCCCCCTCGCGCTGCTGCTCCTCGGTGAGCGAGACGTTGAAGTCGAAGTTGAAGTCGCTGCCGAGCGAGGACGCCCAGGGAAACGTCCACCCCATCCGCCGCTTATACGCCTGCAGCTTCGCGAGCCGCGCCCGCGACACCGCCGAAAGCGTGACGTCGTGGTTCGCCAGGTGGACGACGAAGCCGTCGAACCCGTCCGCGATCGTCGAGCAGGACGGACACCCCGCCGTGTAGTCGGGCCCGAACATGAAGTGATAGACGAGAAGCTGCGAGCGCCCGGCAAACAGATCACGCAGCGTCTGTTCTCCCTCGTCGGTGTCGAAGACATATTCCTTGTCAATGCGTACCCACGGCAATTGCCGCCGATGCCGCGCCAGCTCGTCGCTGCGGCGGGTCAGCTCCTTCTCTTCCTCCAGTAGTTTGAGCCGCGCTTTGAGCCACTGCCCCCGAGTTCCGATTTCATGAGTCGTCATATCTGCCTCCTATAGCTCGTCGCGTTGTTCTCAGCCTCGCGGCAGTTCGCCGATTGCGGCAGCGCCGTTCCGGGCGGCCGCGCCGCCCCTAACTCAGTATGATCTGGCCCGTTTCGAGCAGCGACTTGAGGTTGGAAAGGATACGCGGCCAACCACCGGACACGGCCTCGATGAGCTTCGAGTCGGCGCGTTCGATGGTATGGCTGATGGTCAGCTTCACTGCGCCGTCTTGCGGTTCGAGCTCGATGGAGCAGCGCGCATAACCTTCGGCCGTCAGCTCCGGCCGAAACTCATTTCGCCACTTGAGTACGATCCGTCGCGGACGGTCGAACTCGACGATTTCGCCAGTGTCAGCGATTCGACCATCCGGGAAGATCAGCTTCCAAGGCGACCCTGCCTTCCAGTCGGTCTCGAAGTTCATTCCAAACCAGTACTTTTTCATGAACTCTGAAGTGGTGAGGGAAGCCCACAACTCTTCCGGACTTGTGCGGATGTATGTCACGTAGACGAAACTGCTCTTCCCGTCAGCCATGATCTTCTCCTTCAAGAGTTCTCTTGAGTTCAGAAAGTGCATTCAGGCGTGGTGCCTCGAACTTGCTGATCCAACGCTCCGCGATGCTGTTGATCGGAACGGGGTTGATGAAATGCAGCTTTTCGCGGCCATGGCGGCGCACCGAAACCAGGTTTGCCTCCTCCAGGATGGAAAGATGCTTTGCTACCGCCTGGCGGCTCATTTCCATGCCCTGACATAGATCACCCAAGGTCTGGCCATTTGTGGCGTGCAGCCGATCGAGGAGCAGCCGCCTGCTCGCATCCGCCAGCGCCCGAAACACGCTGTCGTCATCCATTGTATTAATATGGAACTATTTGGTTACCTGTCAACGGTGGGCTCCCCGGAGAAGCGCTGCCGTCCCGGCTTGCACCCGCTTTTGTAAACCTGGCGCGGCTGATGCGTGCCGCCCCAGGCTTGCTGCGTCAGGTGACGCAACGCGGCGAACTCGGGCGGCCATTAGCGGCAAGGCGTCGATCTACGAAGCAGAGCACCTGGCCGCGGCTCGCTTAAGCGAGCCCCGCGTCAAACCCGCTCGCATCCCAGCG